>JAESGL010000579.1_pt1 | contig 13397 bp, 19 predicted proteins | sample 9269711 | NCBI WGS metagenome assembly JAESGL01 (sample SAMN14515918, study PRJNA621676) | algae metagenome | isolation source: Kastovskya adunca ATA6-11-RM4 and co-occurring heterotrophs from soil and... | place: Chile: Atacama Desert | collected 2011-06-27
GCAGCGCCGCCCGCCAAAAGCTGATCGAGAAGCTCATTCGGTATGGCAGGTTCTTTGCGTCGTGACATAGTGGGACTCCTTGTTGCCCATTATGCCCGGCCACACACGGAAATCCTGACAGTCCCTGGCACAGGGCCATATCCGCTGGGGCAAGGTCATCGCCGCCTTTTACGGCAGCCTCGGCGAGTTCACCGCGCGCCATGTCGGACCCGCCCCCGGGCGCGGCCACCTGGTCTGTGTCGAGACGCGCGCGGGCCTTGCCACCGGCTATGCCGCTGCCGACGGCACGCCGCTGACGCCTGAGATCATCGTATCGAGCAAGGCGAAGCTGCGACCTGCCATGGCGACGGCGCTGCGCGCCTTTGCCGCGGCGACCCCGATCATGGCCGCGGCGCGCGCCGCCTGATTTGACCGGCCGCAGACGTGGCCCGCCCCAACCACCGACCCCACGATGCCCGTTACGAGGAGCGATACCCCATGCCCGACATCACCGACCTGCCCGTCATGACGCGCGCCGATGCCGTCTCGCTCGGCTTCGCCGGCTACAACGACGTGCCGCACCGCTGCGTGGACGTGCCCGACGGCGCGTTCACGATCACGGCCAAGACCAGCGAGGGACGCCGCGTCACCTTCTGCTTCATGGGCAAGAGCTACGACGGCCCGGCGCGGTTCTGCGACATCCAGTTCCACGATCGTGGCACCACCATCCCCAATGCGAATAACGGGGTATCACCCACCTTCAACGCCTTCGCGATCACGCGCGGCGGTCGGCACGTCATCGACAGCCGCCCGCTCGCCGAGGACGAGAAACCCTCGATCCTGGTCCTGCTCATGGACGAGGCCGGGGACGAACCGCCACGCCCCGCGCGCGAACGCCTGCCGATGAAGGACCGCGACCTCGCCGACCTGCTCGACCGGGCCGCGATGGTCCTTGCCGATCCCCATGAGCACGTCCTCGCCGATCACGGCGACCTGATCGACACGCTGACCGCCGAGGCCGCTCGACGCCGTCGGTGAAGGGCATCCCCTGCCGACCGGGAGCGGAGGGGGGAGGGCAGGGGAGAGCGGACGGATTGGACCGTGCGCATCGAACCGGAAAGCACGCCCATGCGCAGCATCCTCGCCTTCTACGAGATCGACCGCGAGTACGGAGGGCCTGAAGAGGGCGGGTGGTGGTACGACAGCGGCACGTTCGTGCGCGCGATCGCGCTCCACTTCGACGATGCGACCGCGCTTCGGACGCAGCGCCGCGCCAACCGGCTCCTCGAGCGCCTCCAGCGCAACCGGCCGGACGTGTCGTCGGTCCTCTACGCGGGTGGACGCTACCGTGCGTACACCTTCACCGGCCTGCCGCCCGAGCGCTTCCCGGCACGACGTCCCCGCTACGACTGACCCGCGCCGCGCCCCCGTTCCCACCCTCGAAAACGAAAGGATCGGTCATGCACCGCGTTCATTATTTCGACACGAGCGCCCATGCGTTCGACGCCTGCATCGAGGAGCGACCCGGGCTCCATGAAGGCGATGTCGTCGTCATCCTCGCCGAAGGCGTCGTCGGGCTCGCCTCAATCGATCCGATCGCGATCACCCGCGAGACCGGCGCGCTGCGCCACCTGCCCGCGATGACGCGCGAGGTGCTGCTCGGCGAGATCGTCCACGAGGCCGCGCAGATCACCGATGCGGTCGAGACGGCGCTGGTACACCGCCTGCCGGTCGAGCCTCAGTATCTGTCGTTCGCCGGCAGGCGTCACGTCATGCGCGCCGACGAGGCCGCCGTGGTGCTCAGGCTCGACGACATCCTCGCGGTCGCCGATGCCATCGACCATCGCCTGCGTGCCCTGCAAGCGCGCCTCGATGCCGTCACGCCGGACAGCTCGCAGGCGCTCTTTCTCGCGCGGGGCATCGAACAGCTCGCCGAGGCCCGCAACCGCCTCGCGACCTATGCCCGCGATCCTCGCTGACCCGCCCGAAAGGAGGCGACGATGCTCGATACTCTCCAAACCCCCGCAACCGATCCGCCGATCGATACCCGCAATGCCACCCGTGTACCGATCGGCCGCCACGCGACCGGCGCGCTCGAGCTCGACCTCGACCGGCTGCTCGCCGGACGCCTGCTGCTCCAGGGCGGCTCGGGTGCCGGCAAGAGCCGGACCATGCGCCGCATCGTCGAGGAAGCGTTCGACTATGTGCAGACGATCATCGTCGATCCCGAAGGCGAGTTCGGCAATCTTGCCGCCCATATCGGCGCGACCACGCTCAAGGCGGCAGGAATCGCGGCCGATGGCCTTACCGCCGCGGCGCTGCGCGCCCGCCGGCATCGGCTAGCACTTCACCTCGACCTCACCGACCTCGATCCCGAACAGCGCATCGTCAAGGCGTCGGCCTTCTTCGCCGGCCTGATCGGCGCGCCGCGCGAGGACTGGGCTCATACCGTGCTGGTCGCGATCGACGAGGGGCATCTGCTCGCCCCGCATATCGCGGGCTCGGCGCGCGATGCCGAGACCCGCCGCCTCGGCGTCGCGACGCTCACCGACCTGTGCTCGCGAGGCCGCAAGCGCGGGATCGCGCCTATCATCGCCACCCAGCGGCTTGCCAAGCTGTCCGCCTCGGTCATCTCCGAGCTTCAGAACGTCCTGATCGGGATCAACGTGTTCGACCGCGACATCGCGCGCGCGGCAGACATCCTCGGTTTCTCCGCGCGCGAGGCCGACCGGCTCCGGACGCTCGGACCGGGCGAGTTCTTCGCCTTCGGACCCGCGCTGGCCGCGACCCCGGTACTCGCGAAGATCGATCCGACGATCACGACCCATCTGGGGCAGACGCCCGCGCTTCGTGCAGCGGCCGATATCGCCGGCGACGAGGCGCACCGGCTGCTCGACCTCGACACGCTCGCCGAAGCACCGGGGCCCCGCGATACGACGCTGACGCTGCGCGGCACGCGCGCGCTCGATGCCTTCCTCCTCGACGATACAGCACCGGTTGCTGCCGCGATCTGCGGCGCGCTGCGCCGCATCGCGCCCAACGCGACCACGGCGAGCGAACTGGCGACACACCTTGCCGTCGAAAAGCAGACCGTGGATGCCGCCCTCGACATCCTCGCGGCACTTGCCGCCATCGACACCATGCCGCGAGGGGAGGACCGCATGGCCAGGCTCCATGCGCGGCTTCGCGCGCGCGTGAGCGACGTTCCCGTGGTCGGCCTGTCATGACCGGCCACCCTGACGGCAACGACGCCCCGCTCCTTGTCGAACTGGTCGCCTGCCCGGGGCTCGTGCCCTCCGGCTCCGGCCACCTTGCCGAGATGCGGTTCCACGGCGAAGCCTGGACCCCGGCCGAGACCGAAACGCTGCGCGTCATGTTCGCCGCCGATGCCGCGCCCGACGACATCGCCGCCGCGCTCGGCCGTGGCCGGCACGGTGTGCGCGACCGCATCGCCCGCCTCGGCCTGCGCCGGCACAGCAGCCGGCCATGGGGCGAGATGGAGAGCGAGGAACTGGTCCGCCGATACGGGACCGATCCGACCGCCGTGATCGCCTCGGACTTCGCCCGGTCCTGCGCGGCGATCTACGCACGCGCTGCGGTGCTGGGGCTGACCGAGGGCAACCCGCCCGAATGGACGCCTTGGGAAGATGCCCAGCTGCGCGCGGGCTACGCCATGGGCGTACCCGGCGCGATGATCGCCGCCATTATCGGCCGCCCGCTCTTCGGCCTTCGGAGCCGCGCGAGCACGCTGAACCTGCGCCATCCGAACCATCCGACAGGGTGGAGCGATGCCGAGATCGACCGCGCGGCGACCCTGATCGAGGAAGGCCATCGCTACGTCGTCATCCGCGCCATGATGGCGGACGAGGGCTTCCCCGTGCGCACCAAGCCCGGCTTCAACCAGATGGCGCGCGCGACCGGCATGAGCCGGGGCTGGGGGCGTGCCTGGATGCCGGAGGAGGACGAGCTTCTCACCCGCGCCTATCGCGACGGTGCCAGCCTCACCCCGCTGCTGACCCGGCTCGGCCGCACCCGCTGCTCGATCCGCTGGCGCGCCGATCATCTGGGGCTGCGCGGCACCCACGCACATCGCGACGGTTTTCGTGGCGGTCCGGTCTGGACAGAGGCCGACCTCGCCACATTGCGCGACCTGTACGGCAAAATACCGATGAACGAGCTTTCCGAGCGGATGGGGCGGACGAAGGCGTCGCTGTTCACCCGCGCCAACGTCCTCGGGCTGGTCCACGGCTATCACCGTGCCTTCACCGCCGACGAACAGGCCGCGATCCGGATCGCGCATGCGCAAGGCCTCGCGCTTGCCGATCTGGCCGTCGCGCTCGGGCGCAAGGCAGCGACACTCAGCAAGTATACCGGCAAGCAGGGACTGTCCTTCGGGCGGCGGGAACGGCTTGACCCTCCGCCGACGCTTGCGACCATCCTGGCGCTTGGCTCAGCGGACGATCAGGACCCGTATGACTGACGATTGACGATCTGCATCGCCGCCAGTTGCAGCTCCTCGCGCCACTTTTCCATATAACCCTCCATCAGATTCTGCCCGGAAAGCCTTTCGAGGTTCCTGGTAACCTTCTCCGGATCGAAGGGGTCCCCGACCCGATCGGCGAAGATGATCCGCAACGTCTGCAGATGCTGGAGTTGCGCCGCGGTCCGCAACGCGGCGCGTACCGCTTCCTCGCCCGTCTCGCGATCCGGCCCAAGCATACCGTTCAGGTCTTCATAATCCGAGAAAGTAAGGCGTTCCGGCATCGGCACCATGTCAAACTCCTTCGGTTCATAGCGACAGCATCAACGATCACGAGCCGTCATCGGCTCACCAGGCACAAAAGGGGAGCGGGATGGGAGAGGGCGGGCCGAGAGCCCGCCAGAACGGAGCATTCCCATGATCCCCGCCACCATCGCGACCGCCGTCGCGCCCGAGACGATCGCCCGCGTCACACGCCTGTTCAACAACACCGCCTTCGACGTGGTGACCGAGCTGTTCCAGAACGCACGTCGTGCCGGCGCGCTCGCGGTCGCCGTCGTCATTCAGACAGGCGGTCCCGACACGCTCCTCCACATCGCCGACGACGGCCACGGCATCGCCGACCCAGCCTCGATCGTGACGCTCGGCCGATCGGGCTGGTCGGAAGAAACCCGCCGCGCCGAAGACCCCGCCGGCATGGGCGTGTTCAGCCTCGCCGGACGCGACGTCATCATCCGCTCCTGGTCGCGGCCAGATCGGCAGGGCTGGATGGCGCATATCCCGGCGTCCGCCTGGGAGACGAGCCGCCCGATCGCGGTCTCGCCCGACCCGATCGCCAGTGGCACCGCGATCACGGTGCGCGTTCCCGAGGCGTGGCTGAAGTCGCTCGAAGCCGATATCGCCAGGGCCGCGAAATACTATCCGCTGCCGGTCACGCTGAACGGCGACATGCTCCCGCGTGAGGACTGGCTCAAGCAAGCCGACCATGTCGAGGAATGGAACGGCACCCTCATCGGTGTCTTCCACAAACATCCCTCGCATTATTCCTCGCGCGACGGGCGGCTCAACTTCCATGGCCTGACCATCCCCTGCGACCTCCCACACGTCCAGGAGGTCGACCGGGGCGGGCACTGGATCGCGCGCGTCGACATCTTCGATGCTCCCGCCATCCAGCTCGTGCTGCCCGCCCGCAAGGAGGTGGTCGAGAACGACGGCATCGCGGGCTTGCGCGATGCGGTAAAGGTCGCGATCTACCGGGCGATCGAAGCGCGCGGCACCCACCGCCTGTCGGCGCACGACTGGCGCGAGGCCGCGGCGCTCGGCGTATCGCTGCCCGAGGCCGAGCCGTACCTGTTCGCCTGGACCCCGCCCACGGCGGACTATCACGGCAATCATGAGACCGGCGAGCGCACCGCCGATCCCGGCATGGTGCTGATGCCCGACTTCGAGGCGCTGGTCGCCCAGCCCGCGCAGGCCGCGATCCGCGCTCACAATGCGTTCGGTGGACCGCTGGTCGAGGCGCAGGACGCGTTCAGGGGCTATGGCTGGTACGATGTCCTCGCCCGCGTCGAGGACCTGCGCTTCCGCGTGACGCAGGGCGACCGCACCTTCATCGTCTCGGATGCCCGTGAAGCTCCGGCCGAGGCCGACGATGGTTGGGTCGATACGATCACGCTCGAAGCGACGATGAGCCATGCCGGCGCATCGATCGAGGTCGCTTGCGACGCCGACGTCGCCTTCGCGCCCGACCAATGGTCGTGCAACTCGGTCGAAGAGACCTCGATCTTCGTGCGGCGCGGCACCGCCATGACCGCGCACGGCGTCGCCGACCTCCTCGAAGCCGCGATCTTCCATGCCGACGAGGACAGTGACGCCGACAGCTACGACACGCAGCACGAGCGCTTCCGGTCCGATGCCGCCGGGCGGATCATCGCCATGATGGAAGGCGACGATGCCGCGCTCGAGAACCGTATCCGCGACCTCCTCGCCGACCATTACTACCTCGTGCCCAAGGATCGCACGGTCACCGTCATCCTCAACCGCGACCGCCTGGTCGAGGTGACGATCAGCGAACGGCCGGTCGTCCCGGCCGAGGCCGAAGCGGAGGGCGCGTGACATGGCCCGTTACAATCACGCCTACACGCTCGCGTTCAGCCTCGTCTCGAACGACGACAAGGGGCACGACGTCGATGCCCGCCAGCTCAAGGCCGCGCTCCTTGCCCGGATCGAGGACCTCGACACCGAAGACACCTGGATCGAGGCGACCGGCGCGCCCTTCGACAGCTATCTCGAACCGGAGGACGAGACATGATCGTCCCGCCCCCGCCGGTCGTTCTCGCCTATGGCATCGGCGTCGACAGCACCGCGCTCCTGATCGAACTCCATGCACGCGGGCAGGCCCCCGACCTCGTGCTCACCGCCGACACCGGCAACGAGAAGCCGGCCACCTACGCCTATCTCGACGTGATCGGCCCGTGGATGCGCGACCGCGGCATTGCCCATGAAATCGTCAGCTACGTGCCGAAGCGGTTCAAACACTGGCCGCCCTATTACGGCATCCTCGAAATGTGCCTGACCAACGCGACGCTGCCGAGCAAATCGCTCGGCGGATCCTCATGCAGCCTCAAATACAAGAAGGCCCCGCAGGACGCGTTCCTGAAAAGCTGGCAGCCCGCGATCGACGCCTGGGGTCGGGGCCAGCGCGTCGTGCGCCTGATCGGCTATGACGCAGGACCGCGTGACACCGCGCGTGCCAACCATGCGCTCTCGATCGACGATCCGCTCTACGACTGCCGATACCCCTTGCGGGAGTGGCGCTGGGACCGGCCCGATTGCATCGCCCGGATCGAGGCCGAGGGACTGCCCGTACCGCCGAAGTCGGCGTGCATCCTGTGCATCGCCAACAGGCCCGACGAGATCCGCGGGCTTCCGCCATGGTGCCTGCGGCTGATCGTGCTGGTCGAGGCGCGCGCCGCGCCGCGGCTGCACACCGTCGAGGGGCTGTGGCGCAAGTCGACCAGGGCGCGGCCGGGATCGATGACCGCGTTCATCCGCGCCGAGGGACTCCTCCCGGCGCACGAGGTCGACCGCATCGTCCGCGACGCGCCGACCGAGCTGATCCGCTTCCAGGATGTCGCGGCCGCGATCCCGCTCGGCGACCGACCGACCATGGGCGACTGGCTCGACCGCTTCCACGCCGCCTTCCCGGACGGAAGACGCCGCGACGTGATCGCGCTCGCCGCCTGATCCGCATCAACACCTGATCTGCCTCAAACGGAAGGATCGACTTGTGATCGCTACCGCTGCCGAAACACGCGCCGACACCATCGGCCGTCTCAACGATCGTTGCCGCCACGGCCTCGATCGGACCGCCCGCATCACCGTCACCGCCGCCTGCCTCGCCGCGCTGACGGACGAGAGCCTCGCCTCTCGGGCCATCGCGCAGGCGCATCTGCTGCAGGGACTGCGCCATTGCACCTTCGATCCCCGCGATACCGAGCGAAGCCGCGGCAGCTTCACCGTCCGCGACACCAAGGTGTATTTCACCATCGACTATTACGATACGCGCCTCGAATGGGGCTCGGAGGACCCCGCCGACGCCAGCGTCACCACCCGCGTGGTGACGCTCATGCTGGCCGGGGACCTGTGATAACCGACCGCTCCCAGCGCTGGCGCGACCGGCGTGCCTCGTTCGTCTCCGACGACAGCATCATCGATCCGCGCCGCTACGCCGTCGACATCCTCGATCACGCGACCGCCCGCGCCTTCGTCGCCGAGCATCACTATCTGCCTCGCTATCCCGCCGCCCAGGTCGCGGTCGGCCTTTTCGGTCCGGACGCGGGCGGGCGTACGTCGCTCGCCGGCGTCATCGTCTTCGGCGTCCCCGCGACCGGCGCGGTCATCACCCGCCATACAGGCTTTGCCGACCCGGCGCGCGGCTGCGTGCTACAACGCCTGCTATGCCTGCCCAGCGTCGCGGCCAACGGCGAAAGCTTCTTCACCGCGCGTGCCTTCCGGTTGCTGCGACACGCCCGTCCCGCAATCGAGGCCGTCGTCAGCTTTTCCGATCCCGCCTTCGGCCACTGTGGCTGTGTCTATGCCGCGCTCTCGGGCGTCTATCGTGGTCTCACCCGGGCGCGCACCGTGCTGCGCATCGCCGGCGAGACGATCTCGGAGCGTACGCTGTCCAAGATCCGCAACCTCGAGACCGGTCATGCCGGCGCGGTCGACCAGCTGGTCCGGCTCGGCGCCGACCGGCCGACACCCAGGGAACACCCCCGCGCGTGGCTGGACAGGTTGAAGGCGCACGGCGTGCTGGCGACCCACCGCCAAAGCCCGCTGTTCACCTATTGCTTCGAGCTTACCCGCACCGCGCGCGCAACCGGCCAGGCCCTGCCGCGACTGGCCTATCCGCGCCGCACCGAGGTGATCGCGCAACATCTTTTCGCAACCCACCACTCAGACCGCTGATCCGGGAGTTACACGCTCATGACACTATCCACCGTGCCCTACGCGCTCGCCGTCGATGACGACCCCCTCACCCTCATGGATGCCCGCGCCATCCTCGAGGATGCCGGCTACCGCTGCCACGAAGCCGATGACGGCGATGCCGCGATCGAGCTTCTTTCCACCAGGGCCGAAGAGATCATGCTGCTCTTCTCCGATGTCGAGATGCCCGGCAGCATCGACGGCTTCGAGCTCGCGCGCGAAGTCTCCGCCAGATGGCCGTGGATCGATATCGTCATCGCCAGCGGAAACATCACTCCCGAACCAGGCGACATGCCCGAGAACGCCACCTTCATCTCCAAGCCGTTCACCGCCCGCCTAGTCCATGAGCATCTGCGCCGGACGCTGCCGGACGGAAAGAAGCCCGAACCGCTGAAGGAGAAGGCCTGACCGGCGTCGCTATCGCGTCCGTGACCGCCGTTTCGTCGGACACCGCAACGCCGGATCCTTCGCATAATAGCTGCACCGCTTCACCGTGCGCTTGCGATCGAGACCCTGCCGCTCGCGCGCCTGGCGCCGCGCTTCCGCCGTTCCGGCCCATCCGGTCATCGTCGTCGGGTTGAGCGCCGGACCGACCTGCGCCGCGACCGGCGTCACCGCCATCAGCGATCCGGCCAGCAGCGGCATCGTCAGCAACATCGATTTCATCACGATCTCCTCTACCGGGTTACGTGACGGCGATCCGATACGAAACGGGGCGACACCCTTGCAGAGATGCCGCCCCGTTCCCTGAAGGATCCTTCCGTCGCCGGTGGATCAACCACCCGAACGCTTTCGCGTCCGATCCGGTCCCGATCGCCTCTACCCGATCTTTCCCTGACTTTCCATGAACGACCCCGTACCCGAGGATCACACCATGTCCGTCACCACTCTCTCGCCCCGCCGCGGCTGCCTCGCCTCGTTCGAGAACGCCTATGCCGTCGCCGTCCAGCTTCGCGAAACCACCGGCACCGACCAATATGTCATCGGCACCGGCGATCCCCTCCAGCCCTTCCGCGTCAGCCGGCGCAAACCCTCACTGCCAGGGAGCGTTTACGCGATGGTCGCGTGAGGTCCGGTCGGTGCAACCCATGATGTCGGCCGCGTTCGGACCCTCCAACGCATCCTCATGCGCCCAGTACGTCTTTGGCACGCCCGCCTCGCGCAGCAGGATCGATGCCCGGCCGCGCGCATAAAGCAGCCCCTTGAGCCACGTCAGATCGTCGATAGCCATGTCGATCGGCGTGTCGCTCAGCAGATACCACAGCCGCATCTGGAACGGGTTCGCATCGCCGATGATCGCCCCCAGCGCCTCCTTGCCCTCGCCGTGGCTGACGCCGTTCGCGATGTCCGACGCCAGCGCCTCGAACGCCTCGAGCAACTCGCCCGTCGACAGCCACGCCAGATCGAGTTCCACCCCGATCGCGCTTCCGGCCAGCACCCGCCGTTGGGGCGCAAGTTCGGTGTCGTCCAGCTGGTCCGTCAGCGCCAGCTCGAAGTCATGCCTCTTGATCGTATCGGTCCAGTGCATCGTTCTCACTCCCGTTGGTGTCGATCCGGCTTATAGAACACCATGGGAACAAGCGCCAACGCCAGCGAATACTTCCACTTGTCGCGCGCGCGTGACCGCGCGGCGTGCGTTGCCGATGGTGACGGTACGGCGGTACGCTCCTTCAAACCTTGAAGGAGCGTATCCGCATGGACTGGAACAAGGGCGGCGACAGCCGGGATGAACGGCTTGCCGCCATCGACACCCAACCTATCCTCGCCGCCGTCGATGCCATCGACGCCCTGCGCGAGCATTTCGGTGACCATGGTCCCGCCTTGCCGCCGCGCATCCGCTTCGACCTGCTCACCCTCCACCGGCTCATGCAGGAAGCCGCGACCGGAGCGCGAGACAACACCCCCCTCTACGATCTCGCCATCGATCTCGCCGACCGGATCGACGCCATCGAAACCCACGTCGCCCAGCTACGCCGCGCCGTCGATCCGATCTCTGCCCTCGCCCCCGACGACTGACAAGGATCAGTTCTCCGACCCCAGGTGCGCCTTCGCCGCTGCGATGCCCAGCTTGCCGCGCTTCTTCGGTGCTTCCGCCGGGCCTGTGTCCGTCTGTTCCGAGGATGCGGCAGCAGACTTCGGCTTGCGCCCCAGCCCGATCTTCTTCGCCATGCTGCGACGCGCCTCGCTGTAATCGGGCGCAACCATCGGGTAATCCGCCTTCAGCCCATAACGCTCGCGATACGTCTCCGGCGTCAGACCATGCCCCGCCAGATGACGACGCAGCGTCTTGTACGGCTTGCCGTCGATCATGCTGATGATCGAATCCCTGCTCGCCAGCGACTTCCTCACCGATACCGCCGGCACAAACTCCTGCGGCGCTTCCGCCGCATCGGCCGATCCGCTCGCGCCTTGCACCGCCGCCAGCGCACCTACCGCCTCGTGCATCGTCCGCAAGAACGCCGGGACCTCCTCCGCTCCCGCCCGCGTGTTCGGGTTCGACAACCACGCGATCGTCAATTCCGTCGCCAACGACACCGCATCGGCCCCCGCGTCCGTCGCCATGTTCTCACTCTGCTCGCTCATGTTCATCCCTTCCGTTCGACGCTCGCTGCGGTCAGCGCTCGAACAGCCAGCGTCCTTTGCCCGTCGTATGATCGAACGAAAACAGATGTTCCAACGGGTTCGATCGACACTCTCCCACGATCCGGCCCGTGAACTGATGCCGGCCCGGCTCCAGATCCACCGTATCGCCGCAGATCGGGCAACTCGCCTTGTATCCGGCGATCCGGAACAGCGGCTTGTCTTCCAGTCGCGTCCGTGTGTGGATCACTCCCCAGCGATCGGGTCCTTTCACATACGGCCACTCGACCCGATGCGCCTGTGTCACCGGCAGCTTCAGTATCCGAAATACCGGCCTGACGAGATTACCTAACACTACCGCTCCCGAGACCAGCATCCAGGCGTTCGCCGTGAATAGACCGTGGTAGAACAGGTAGAACGACACGAAGAACGGCACGACCACCAGCAGCGTCGGATACACACCGGGTGCTGACCACCGGCTGCTCGACGGCAGCCTGCCATAGATGAGCCGCCCGAGCCGTGTCAGCGTCACCTCCGCTTCCTCGTACCGGATCGTGCCGACATCCTCGGCTGCCGCATCCTCGCCACATGCCTCGAACGACACCCACAGCGCACCGCGACCGGCATGGTGGACCCGCATCACCTGATCCGCCCCATGGCGCTCCTGCAACTGCTCCGCGACCAGCCGTAACCGTTTCGCCAGATCGGTCATCGCCCTGAAGTCCGGCTTCTCCGGCAGGTTGCGCACATCGTTCCACGTATAGGTCCGTCCGAAGTCTCCCAGCAGATCACCCAGCAGCGCCCCCGCCGCCTTCTCGATCGCCGGAACCGCTTTCGCCGACCGTACATCCCGCACCCACGCCTCGATCGCCGCCCGCGTCGCCGGTGACGGCTCCCGTGTCGACGACACCAGCGGCGTCACCTCGCCCTCCGGCTCCTGCATTCTCTCGCTGCGACTGTCCTCGATAGACATCGACCCGGCCCCCGCCCCGATTTCGGTTTCCCATCAAACCGGAATCGGATCGATCATGAAAGACCCCACGCCACGAGAACTCGCCATCCGCTTCGTCCTCGATCGCCACGACCGCCACCACGACGTCGCAACCCTCCACCTGCGCGACATCAACGCCCAACCCGATGGACGCCATGCCTTCCGCTGCGCCGCCTGCCGGGAACCCGTCACCACCCGCGCCGGCTCCATCCGCCGACCCTTCTTCGCCCACTATCCCGCCGACGACACCACCCCGCCCTGCCCCTGGCGTACCGACATCGCTCCCGCCGCCTTCCACGAACGCAACCCCTCCGGCGACGACGGCAAATGGCATATCGATGCCCAATGCGAGATCATGACCGTCCTCGAAGCCATGAACTGCAACCCCGTCCGCAACACCGCCGTCCAAACCCCCGAAGGTCTGCGAAAACCCGACATCGCCGTCACCATCGACGGTCAGCTCGCCCACTTCGAGATACAGGCCTCACCCACCGACGCCTGGTGCGCCGCCAGACGCACCGGTCGCGACTTCCACCACCGCGCCGTCACCCTCTGGATCGTCAGCGCCGATGCCTTCCTGTCCGCCCTCGATCACGACAATGTCCCCACCTGGGTCGATACCCTCGCCAGCATGGGCGGCGGACAGATCTGGCTATGGAATACCGAATGCTACACACGATCCCTCCGGACCGGTCAGCTCAGCCCGCTCCGATATTCGATCGACCATCCGGGCGAACTCCATCCGGCGACGCTCCCCGAACAGCTTCCCCGCATCTTCCCCTTCTTCGCCCGCCTCGATCACAGGTAGCGTCCGCGCTCGTGGTGTAATTTCCCGGTGTAGATGACGGTGTATGCCGGGGTGGGGCCGAGGCCCCACCC
>JAESGL010000580.1_pt1 | contig 13379 bp, 11 predicted proteins | sample 9269711 | NCBI WGS metagenome assembly JAESGL01 (sample SAMN14515918, study PRJNA621676) | algae metagenome | isolation source: Kastovskya adunca ATA6-11-RM4 and co-occurring heterotrophs from soil and... | place: Chile: Atacama Desert | collected 2011-06-27
CCGCAAAAAGTCGCCATGCAGGCATGAGACCCCGCTCGGGCTACGTCTTCCCGGGGATCTCATGCCTGCGCCAGAAGTGGCCGACTATTGCGCCGCCCATTGGCCGGATTTTGCTCCGCCGTTGACAGAACGATCTCGCGGCTTTGTGAACCTGCAGGACCAGAGTCACAGCGGCAGCGCGGCATCATCCTGTTTTCGCTACCCCGATCCGCATGATCACTCGGACACTTCGGCATGAAGTGCCTGGATGGCAGCAGCTGATGAAAATGCACCTCATCGCCTGGGGCCAAGAGGCTTCACCTGCCCAGCGCAACGCCGGGCCGCTGCCAACGATTGTCACGGGTGGCAGCGGTTACCTGCCGTGAGCGTGCGGGACGAGCAGGTGGAACAGACCGAAGGCAGCCAGTTCCAAGATGGCAACTACCACCCAGATCGCCAGCAGATAAAAAAGCATCTGCCGAATGGATGTTATTTTCAGACCACCGCAAGACAATGGATTCTGTTCCAACATAAACGTCTGCTCCAGCCTGTTTCCGCACAGGGTACCACCAAGCCACCACTCAGACACATGGACCAAAGTCGGACCTCGTTGCCGGGCGTCGTGGTGCTTGTACTAGCCGTGATCGACCAGGAGTACGATCACTCGGCAGGTCTCGACTCGACGGTGAGAATAGCCCTCGACCATGCGCTCCAACTCCTTCGCGAGTGCATTGAGGCTGGCGATCTTCACCTTGGTCTCAACGAGGTGCCCGGGCGATGACATCGTTCTCGCCGTGTGGTGGAAGCGAACGTCAGATTTCTACTTGTCGTCCTCCTCGCTCGCGCGGACGGGTCGCGTGGGACAGGGCATCATGCGCGTGCGAGCCAATTAACCTGCGTTGACAGTTCCCGTGGACGGGGCGACCGTAGCCATCACCCCCAAGTGGCGGTCGCTCGCATCTGTTCCGCGAGTGCAAGTACCACCCTTTTGCCTCCGGTGCATTTGCGCGGGAACGGATGTAGAGCAGATGGTGGGCAGCGATGCCACACAAAGCGGCAAGATGATGGGGATCATGCCCCAGACGGTGCAATGATGGAGAAATGCAACCAGATGGTGCGGGATGCATGGTGAGCCGGAAAGCTCCGAACCAAAGAACAGCTAAGAAGCGGGATGCGGAGCGGATATCCTTGTCCGCTCCGGCGCCCTGAAAAGTCAAAGGGACGGCTAACTAGGATCGCGTCTCTCCACTCCTTTGGCACCGTTGCGGTCTGTGAACTCGACCCCCACCCTTGCCAAGGCGGCCGCCATGGCAGACACAGACTCCTCGCTCACCCTCATGCCCAGTTCGAAGCTGGCCACCGTACGACGGCTCGTTCCAGCACCGGCGGCGAGATCCTGCTGTGACCAGCCTACAAGAGCACGGCCGGCACGTATCTGGGCAGGAGTTGGGAGGCTGTGGTCCACGCGCACTCCGAATCGAACCTACTGGAAGCCCAACCATAGCAAGATGGTTGCACAATCTGTGAAATACATCTTGACTTCCCCCTCGCGCTCCTATAGTGACTAGAGAATAGAAGGTCGTGAGCGCCTCTTCCGTGTGGCGGCCGCAAGCCAATCCCTTCCCCGCATCCTATTCGGATGGCGATCCAGATATTGAGAACAATTTGGGCCTTGTCCGGCATGGGATGAGGAGGGAACAATGCTGCTCGACGATACAGGCACCACCTGTCCACCACGTTCACCGCGCCACCGCAAGAAGCGCCAGCAACGACGACTCATGACCGCTCTGATCCGGACCTTCGAAGCCGACGAGCGCGTGGTTCTTCTTGGGCCGGACCCGCTGCTGCGCATGGTAATCGAAGCCCATTTCCGTATCACCCCGTCCATCGCGACTTGTCAGCTCCTGGTGGAGTCCACGTCGCTTACGGTGATCGCGGTGCCCGATCGCCTCTGGCACAAACCCGACCCGATGAAGCGTTTGCTCGAAGCCAAGCGGCGTCTCGCTCAGCTGGGCCGGAACTGCTTTCTCCTGCCGCAATCGGCGCTGGAGCACGCGCGAGAAAACGCCGACCTGGCGTATCGTATGCTCGAAGCGATACTGACCGGCATCCCTTGTCAGGACCAGGCACCCTGTTCTGCAGCGTTGCACGACCCTTTCGGTTGCATGGCGAATTACCTGGCCACCGGCAGCCCCTGCGCTGGCCATCGCCTGTGAAGGCCTGACCTCCACAACACGCTGACCCACGCATCACCAGTGCCAAGGACTTCTCATGGACCATCATCCTGAGGAGGCAGCCACAGCTCGCCCCTCGCGTCCCCTGATTTATCGCTCCGGTGTCGACCCGCCTGCCCCACATCTGGCCAGGCACCGATCTCGTCAACCAGTCCGACCTTCCGGAGGCCAAGACATTGCCCGCATCTCCTGCTCCTTACCCAAGAACATCCCGGACACAGCCGCTCTCGACTCCAACATCCCTCCCCCTGGCTTGCGACGCCCTGATCGCCGCCATGCCGGGCGTATGCCTCGATCATGCCTTCGAGGACACCTTCACCATCACTGCCGCGATCGGTATTCAGGACACCGGCGTCGTGGTGCGCGAGGTCAGCTATCGTGGCAAGGCCCTGACCATCATCTGCGTCCCCCTCGGTACCTGGAGCAGCCCGGGGGAGATGGCCATGCTCCTCCATCTCAAGACCGTCATGGCAACCTTGCACCGAAGGGTTCTCCTCATCCCCGAGAGCTGGGTTCGCCGGCAACCGCGGCTCGACAATGCGCTGATGGTCAGCGGCTCGGCAGGCAGCAGCATGACCGTCAGTACACGCATGCGTGTACTGACGCGCCTGATCGAGGAGGACAGTGCATCCTTGTCCGAACTGGCGGCCCTGGTCCCGGGGGACGATCCCGTATCCGGCATCCTTCATCTCGTTACCCTGGGTTTGCTGGAGATCGATCTCGATCGCTCGATCATGCCCACCAGCCTCGTGAGTCTTGCGCGGACAGGGGCACGGCAATGAGCGGCGTCGACTTCCTTGGCAGCGATGTACTGGAGACCGCCAAAACGCTGGAGCGCCTTGCGAACGACCTGCGTCAGCTCGCCTGCGGCACATTGCCGGACCGTACCACCCTGGCGGAGGCTCCGCTCCTTCACCGGTGGCACTTCGTCCAGCGTCCTGGCCTGGCCCTGAGCGGCAGTGTTCACGGTCACCTGAACATGACGGACGGCAAGACCGCAGTCACCAGCGAGGTGTTCGCTCTCGACCAAGACCGCCGTTGGGCTCGCACCCTGAGCCGTTACTACGCGCTGGGAGCCGCCGCTATCGAAGCCATGGATGGTTGAGACGAGTGCCCGCCATGTTCAATCCCGACGATCAGTTTTCCTCTTCCTCATCCAAGCTGAAAGGACTTGCAGCAATGAACCGACGCTCGCAACGGCGCCGCCCGCAATCCGACGACACCGTTCCAATCCTCCTGGCTGAAGAGGCCTTGAACAAGGTGCTCAAGTCCAACGTGCTCAAAGAGATCGAGGATGGTAGCGCCGGCGCAATCTCGATCATCGTTCCTTCGGTCGGGTGGGTGGATTCTGTCGGCAACATCATGGGCGGACATGCTCCCGATGCGTGGGTAATGGAGCGCCCTACCCGCCCCCGCAACCCGGAGGATGACAACACCACGGCCGCCAATCAGTTAGCCGAGGGCAAGCTGGTGATCGTCGTCACAGTCTCCGACCAACTTGTGCCACCGGTGATCCGCACGGTCCGCACCTACGATCTGGTCGTTCCACCGCTGGACGCCCCCATGGTGGCTTCGGTGATCAAGAAGGTTGCTGTTGGGCGGCTGCCTCCGGGCTTCAACCGGCTACCCCTGCAGACACTCGGCTTTGAGGAGATCGCTGCCGCAGTGGGACTCGGCGGTGACGCACATACCATCGCTACTCGCCTTGAGAAGGCAGTGGTGCGCAAGGCAGAGGACGCCAGTGCCGGCAACGATCGAGTGCCTGATCTGGCCGTGGCGGTGGAATACGGAGCGGCCCGCGACTTCGCCATCGATCTCAAGATCGATCTTGATGATGTCAGGGCTGGTCGGCTCAGCATCGACGAGGTCGATCTGGGCTGCTTGCTGACCTCGGTGCCGGGCTGCGGAAAGTCCCTGTACAGCAAGGCTCTGGGGAAATTCCTCGGTGTGCCGGTCGTGCAATCCTCGGTCGCCGATTGGTTTGCTGCGGGTCCTGGCTATCTCGACAGTGTGGTGAAGGCGATGCGCAAGACCTTCGAGGAGGCCCGCGAAAAAGCGCCATGCGTTCTTTTTCTTGATGAATGTGACGCTTTGCCAGATCTGGACCAGACCCGGAGCCACGGCAGGGATTGGTGGGCGCCGGTCGTCCTGGACTTCCTGACGCTCCTCGACTCCGCCACCTCCAACCGCGCCGGTGTCATCGTGGTGGCCGCGACCAATCGAGAGCATATGGTTGCGCCGGCGATCAAGCGCCCAGGCCGCCTCGAACGGGTCCTCCATATCGGACCACCCAATGCTGTCGGCGCCGAGCGGGTGCTCCGGTTCCACTTGATGCGCGACCTCGAGCACGAGGATATCGGAGACATCGCGCGCATCTGTGCCGACGCCTCCAAAACTCCGGCCGATATGATGGAAGCAGTCAGGGCGGCACGTCGTACAGCCCGCCGTGCAGGGCGGAACATGATCCATGCCGACCTGCTCGGCCGCTTCCGCCGGCCCGAGACCCGCTCCGAAGAGCAGATCAGGGTGGTGGCTACCCATGAAGCCGGACATGCGCTTGCAGCCGCGCTGCTCCTGCCCGAGCGTCTGGTATTCGTGAGCATCGAACCGAATGGTGCAGACTCGGGCGGACGCCTCCGGCTCGCCATGCACGACGATTTCTATGTTCCTGATCGCGAGAAGCACTTGGACTGGGCAAGGATTTTCTTGGGAGGTCGGGCAGCAGAATCTATCCTTTTGAACGGCGTTACCGTGGGCTCGGGGGGCAACAAGAACAGCGACATCGCCTTAGCGTCGGCCCAGATCGCTGCCCTGCACCTCAGCTTCGGTCATGGCTCCGCCCTGCGCTGGCGGTGCGAGCCGGATGATGCACTCTCACTGCTGCATCGGCACCCGTCGATTCAGGTCGAGGTGGAAAAGGAACTCGCCCGCTGCCATGGCGAGGTCGTGAGCCTGCTCGAACGCAATCGGGCGGCATTGGAGCGCATGGTGTCGGAGCTACTGACGAGGCGCACCTTGGACGCTGAGGAGATCCGACGAGTCGCTGGAGTCACGCTGCACGAGACCGGTCCTGCCACCACGGCGCCTGCTCCGCTCGGCGGCGCCTCCTTATCTGGCCTGGCCAGCACCAAGAGTGAACCTACCGATTCGTCGGAAGGCTCGTTTGGAGATCAATCGGGAGTCGGAAACAGCGAGATATGGGCTCAAGCAGCAGCTGAGAAACCGGTGGTGAAAAGCAGCGCAACCGCTTGAGTCCATGACTCAAAACCTCAGGATGCGACTCTAAGCCATTGTTCTGACTCGATAAATTAGCGGAGCCTGATTCGATAAGGCTTGCGGTTTTCCACAATCTCCATGACCATCTGATTCGTTGGCCGGACGCAACCGGTCATCGCCTGGGGCCACTTGATGTGACTCGAGACATCAACCGGACCAGTGCCGTCATGAGCGGTTCTGGTATTGAACACGCATGGAGTGAAGGAAGCATGAAAACGAAGCGGGCATGAATCGACGCAACGATCCATGCCCAATTCTTCGAAGATCGACCAAAACCGCCCACCAAGACGCTCTTGAGTCCTGTCCAGCCTATCTGATCCGCTGGACGGCGCAAGGGTAATCTTCGGCAATCCCCCATTTTGTCCGACCTCAATCCGCGATCATCGTGTCGCGGAGCAGGATTGGCACGTCCGAGAGACCTTATGCACTACCACGTTTACGATCCACCGCCGACCCCTCCCAAGCTCGACCTCCGCCGCATCGGAGGGGATGTTCTGCCGTCCTCCCCCTCTTTCAGTCCTGCGCTGCTGGATGTTCCCGCAGAGGTCTGGGCTGCGATGGCCGCCCTGAAGCTTTCCCCGGCCTTCGTTCCTCCCGCCCAGAGCCGCGCCACGCGCTTCATCAACTTGCGCGGACGGGGTTCGCAGCGAGGTGCGTTGACCGCCCGCTTCGGGGGCATCGATCGCATGGTGGTCTTCGAATCCCTGCTCGAACTGCACTGTCTCCACGTGCTGCTGGCCGACACCGCAGTTGTCGACATTTGGGACCAGCCGCCGCTGATCGAGTACCGGAACATCGCCGGCAAGTGGACCCACCACACGCTGGACTACCGTGCCGAATACGCGGACGGTCAGGTGATCGGCTACGCGGTCAAGCCGTGGCGCAAGGTGGTCGACGAGAACGGGGTACCAACCGAGTTCGCGCTGAACATGCGCCGGGTCCGAACAGCAGCAGGACACGAGGTCCGAATCGTGACCGAAAAGAGCTTCAGTCGCATCCAGCTGCAGGATGCCCGCACCATGCATCGCTGGTCACGGCAGACCGATACCGAGGCCGACGCGGTCGTGCGCGGCATCATTCCCACCCTTCGGGGATTCTTCCCGGTCCGGACCATCCGCGACTTGTCCGAACTCGAAGGCCGCGCGTTCGGCGCGGTAGTCCGCGTGTTCCGGGAAGGCCTCCTGATCAAGGCGGAGCGCAAGCGCCTCGACATCGACACGCTGCTGCAGGTGAACCGCCATGAACACTAAGGTGAAGAGCGCCGTCCCTGTCCGGTCAACTCCATGGCAGCGTCTGGGCGAACACGATGGCTTTGTGATCGGGGGCATCGACTACCGCACCCAACGAAGCGACCGCCACGGGCAGCTGCTGCACGAGACGTCTCACCCCACCGCCACTGCCTTTTTCGGTCATCAGCAGTGGGAGAAAATCCGCGAGGAGCCGGGTTTCCAACACCACCCCGACATGCACAATCCGCATCGGGTGGACATCCGCAAGCTCGCCGGTGTGCAGTACGCCAGTGATATCCCGCCCGACCAGTTGATGAGGATGCACTTCTACGAGCAACTGGTGATCGAGCTCATGATCCTACACCAGAATGGTGAGATCAAGCTAGACAAGCACGAGGTGCAGAAGCAGATCGACGGTGAAATGGGCAGACGAGCCCGGGACAAGCTCAAGCAGCGTCAGCTCGGCACGAAGGCCCTCGGCGGGCGTGCGTTCACCACTTTCGAAGTAACCGGTTCTGCCCTCCTCAAGAAGCGGCGCGACTATCTTCGCCGCGGCTTCGAAGGACTGCGGGATGGCCGGTTCCGCTCAGGCAACAAGCAAACACGTCTGCAGCCGGAAGTCACCGCCCTTATCGCGCTGCATCTCGCGGCTTCCATCTCCAATCCTTCCGCGACCGCCAACAGCATTCACGACGATATTCGGGACGACATCGAGGAACGCAACCAGAATACCGTCCTGGAGGCGGCAGCCTCCAAGAATGAAGATGCGTTCGCGGTCGCTGAGATGCTGCACGTGCCCGACATCAAGACGATCCGTCGGGCAAAGGCGGCACTCGATCCCTTCCAGGTCGCCATTGGTAAGCATGGGCTTGACGTAGCGGTACAGCTGAATCCGGCTGTTCGGGGCAGACCTGAGTATCTCGGTCCTCTGGACCGAGTTGAGTACGATGAAAGCATAGTCGATGCGATCACCATCCTTACCGAGAGCGGGGTATGGGCGTATCTGACGGCCGAGGAGAAAAAGCGCATCAAGCGTTGCCGCCTGGTCATTGGGATCGCCATCTGCGTGGCCACGCGATGCATCGTAGGCATGCGCATCTATCCGGTCGGGAATGGCGACGAAACCGTAGCCACCTTCAAGATGATCGTCGAGGACAAGACCAAGTACATCCCGATCGACCTGCGGGACAAGCTCAGTTGGCACCAGCACGGCGGCCCCGGATCATTCGTGATCGACCAGGGCAGCAGCAACATCAGCGACGAGGCGCGGACCGTCCTCGCCAATCTGAACGTTCCTCTCACCCTCGCCCAGGCAGGCCGACCGGACCAGCGAGGTACCGGAGAACGCATCTTCAGGACTTTTGGGTCCGAGATCTATAGCTATCTCGATGCACGCACTGGTTCCAACATCATCGACCGGCGGAAGTACCAGCCCGAGGAAAGGGCATCGCTGACGGTCGACGAGTTGTGGAAGGTTCTCGTGATCGGCGTCGTCGGAATCTACCACAACACTCCGCACCGAGAGCTCGGCGGCAACACGCCAGCCGATGAATGGGAGCGCTTGATCTCTAACTATGGCGTCAACGCCCTTCCCGATCGGAACCGATACCGCGTCACGTTCGGAAAACATCGCAAGAAGACGGTCACCCGCTACGGTGTTGCCTTCGCCGGCCTCTCCTACACCAATCCGCTGGTCAACCACCATTACCTGCACGGCCAAGGGCTGCTTGAAGTCGCCGGCGATCCCGACGACCTGGGAGCCGTATCTGTCAAGCTAGGTGATAGCTGGTACGAAGCCCCTTGCACCGACCCTGACATGCGGGGCGTTAGCCTCCCCGACTGGTACACTGCCTGCACCCAGGAGAAAGACCTCAACTGCGCCAACCCCGAGAAGCGGCGGGAAGCCAGACGAGCCGCCAAGAAGGCCGTCCGGGTGATTCAGGAGAATGCGCGCAATCGGGAGAACACTCATCCTCCGATCGTCACTGAGGAGATGATCGCACAAGGGGAGCGCCGGATCTTCGGCAAGTACCAGCATGCCGAAGAAGACATGCCGGTCGCGAATGGCCAGCTCGGCATGGTCGTGGAACCCGACAATGATGACGTCGCGTCCTCACCGGACTTCGCTTCGATGCCCCTCGAAAATTCTCCCTCCCCCGCTTCGCAAACCGAAACGCATGTTACCGCCAAGAAGCGGAAGCCGAAGTCTACGTGGAAGATGACGAAATGACCACTGCCAACACACTCAAACAGGAAAGCGACGAGCCCATCGACCTCGATGCTTGGGATCCTGAGGACCTGGGTGGCGACGAGGACTCCGAGGGGAATGACGGCGACACGCTTGAGGCGGAAGTCAACACGAAGATGGATCGGCTTCGAACTTTGTATGTGGAATCCAGCCGAGACGCTGTGCTCGCTAAGCAGTTCAAGCGCCTGCTGGCAGAGAAGGACTCCGACGTGGACATTCGCCGCTGGGCGGGGCTGCTCGTCATAGCTCCATCCGGGGCCGGCAAGACTCGCATGATCAAACGTTTTCTCCAGAACCACCCCCGGATACATCGCTTCGGCGAGGAGGACACCGACTTCATCAACATCGATGTGCCCTCACCGGTGACCAACAAATCCTTGGGCTTGGAGGTGTTGCGCACGATGTACCCCCAACAGCGCAGCGTCGCTCCAAGTGGCGCCAATGCCACCGGCGAAAGGTCGAGCGGGTTGAGCGACATCTGGCACGAAGCGCGCACCATGGCGAACGAGCTGGGCGTGTGGGGATTGTGGGTCGACGAGGCCCATGACCTCCGGAATGGCGGGCCTAAGATGTTGGAAGTCCTCCAGTCCACGTTGAAGCGCTGGATGGCTCATGAGCACCGACCGATCCTGATCCTCAGCGGCACACCCGAAATCGAGAACATCTTTCTCTCGCGCGAAATCCGCCGACGCTTCCTCAGCGTCGCATCACCCACCTTGTCGGCGGATACCAATACGCCGGAGTTGCGGCGGATGATCGCTCAATACCTGCGTGAGGTGGAGCTCGGTATTGACGCTTCGCTTCGCGACATCATGCCGAGGCTGGTTCATGCGGGAACGCGGCAGATCGGCTGGACCCTGGATGTTGTGCTCGAGGCGATCCGAGCGGCTCTTCTCGAACGTGCCAGCAAGTTGGCCCTCGACCATTTCGCCGAGTCCTACGCCGACATCATCCAGTGCGCCGACCACGAGAACCCCTTCCTTGCCGAGGATTGGGCGGGGATCGACACCGTCCTGCATAGGTCTCGGAAGGCAGAAGCCCCGAGCCCGCGCAAGCGGCGGCGCAAGAGAGAGGAAACGCCATGGTGATGAAGTTGCGGCTGACCACTGCCATCCGGGACGATCAAACCCTTTTGAGCCACGTCGGTGAACTCGCGCTGATGAACTTCCAGCCCAGCACCGACGATTTCTGCCGAGACATGCGAACCACCTTGCATGCCGTCGCCATGGGAGAGCCGGACGCAATCTCCAACATCGCGCAGGTCTCGGGAAACGACGCCGGCACTCTCGAGCGCGCCGCCTTCAAGCGCAGAGATGGCCGGACCCTCGTCTTCCGCAGCCAGACGCTTACCAAGCAGGCTCGTATGCCCATGCATGTTCGGTTCTGCACCGAGTGCTTGACGGAGGACATCGATCTTGCAGCCGCTTTGGGCATGCGCCGGCCGTATCACCATGCCTACGGGCGCCCGCACTGGCATGCTGCGCAGTACAGGACCTGCGTCAAACATGGCCTTCAACTTGCCTCAGTCGGAACTGGACCCGGCCATCGCCAACACGATTTTGCGGGCGCCGTGCTGCCCCTGCTGGACCGTTTGGACGAGATCGGAAGCAGTCAAATTCACCGGTCGGCGAGTGGCTTGGAACAGTACCTCGAGAAACGCATCCTGAACGGGGGAGGCGACGATTTTCTCGACGGCCTAGGCTTCAGCGTCACGGCCCGGTTCTGTGAAATGCTGGGAGCAGTCGCGCTGTTCGGTCCCTGGCCGCCTCACCTTGGATTCACCGATGAGCAATGGCAGCTGGCCGGCTCTGCCGGCTATCAGATCGCTAGTAAGGGGTCCCCTGCCATCACGACCTTTCTTGCTGGCTTGAAGGAAACAGCCGAGCGCGACTCCCGAGACGGGGCGCACAACGATTGGGGCATTCTCTACAACTGGATGAATGAAACGCGGGACCCTGAACTCGAGCCGTTGCTGGAGGTGGCACGGGACCACATCGAGATGAACTACCCCGTGGGCGTGGGCAAAGGGATTCTGGGCAGGCAGGTGAGGACCAGGAAGATGCACTCGGTCCACAGCGCCTCGGTTGAGTATGGTGTCCACGGCCAGGTGATGCGAACCCAGCTCGCGGCGGCTGGCGTGATCGAGGACGATCCCTCCAAAACCGACAACCTCATCCTGTTTCCCGCCGGACCGAACCGCACACTGCTCGAGCGCCTGTCACGCGGAGTTTCGGCTCTCCATGCCCAGCAGAGGATCAACTGCGATCGCCAGGTGTTCGGGCCGTTGGTGGAGGCGGGGCTGCTCACGCCAATAGCACCGGTGCAATCAGGATATCCTCTCTTCGACAAGGCCGATCTTGATGCATTCGTCGAAGGACTCCTGGCCAAGGCAGTTCCATACTCCACCAAACCTGCCGGGCTCGAGACTATCAGCGCAGCGCGAATGAAGATGATCTGCAGCCATCCCGATATCGTCAAGCTCATCCAGTCCGGCAAGCTCACGAAGGTGGGGCGGCTCGAGAACGAATGGGGCTATGCCGCAGTCTTGGTGGACCACGCAGAGATAGCTCCACTCGTCCGTGGAGCGGAACTCGGCGGCATCGTCGTCACCTATATTGCCGCCGATCTTGGAATCCCCCATGCGGGCATGGTGAAGATGCTAGACGTCCATCTGCCGACACAACGGCGTATGCATCCCCAACGCCGGTGCCTCCAACAAATCGTGGAGCACGCGGTCTATGCCGCGTTCAAGGCGAAGTACGTCAGTCTGCGGGACCTGTCCCGGGATGCTGGCGTGAACTCGAGGAAGTTCGAGGTCCAGCTCAGGCATAAGGGAATCACACCGGAACCAGGCTTCCCGAAAAAGGTGCATCTCTATCTGCGCAGCCGACTGGGATAGCAGCACGACATCGAGCACGAATCGTTCACCGCCCGGCCATTGTGCCGGGCTTTTTCGTGTCCACCGTGTCGTTGCTGCGGCAATTCACGGACTTACGCGGACTCTTCTCACGGATTTAAGCGGACTTCCCTTAGGGATCTAGCGTCCCTATTTCTCTGGTTTACGCGGCCTTACATTACAGATTCCGGCGGACGAATTTCACGAATGCGAATCCGCATAGGCTCAGAACCCCAGCAAATCCAGCATTTTGGCCATACCAAGGTTCCAGATTTTAGCGGACTCCTACAACAGATTGTTCTTCCATCGGCACTTGCCGATGGAGCTATGCCAGTGCAAGTATCGGGACAGCCCTCCCCGGCAAACACCATCCGAGTTCTTCATGTCACAGCTTTTCTCGCCGACCAATCTGCGTGGCCTTGCGCTGCGCAACCGCACCGTCATCGCCCCCATGTGCCAATACTCAGCCGTGGATGGCTTCGCCAACGACTGGCACTTCGTGCATCTGGGCCGCTTCGCCATCGGCGGCTTCGGATTGATCATTCTTGAAGCTACGGGCGTAACGCCAGAGGGTCGCATCTCCTACGCTGATCTGGGCCTCTGGAAGGATGAGCAGATCGCTCCTCTCGCCCGCATCGTCGACTTCATTCACAGCCAAGGCGCCGCCGCCGGAATCCAGCTGGCGCACGCCGGGCGCAAGGCCTCCACCCCCGTGCCGTGGCGCAACGGCTTCACGGAAACAGAAGAGGAAAAGCCGCGCGTCGGCTTCGAGCACTGGACGCCGGTAGCACCCAGTGCGGAAATCCATGCGGAAAGCAAGGACTTCACCAAGCCGACGGCGCTGGATTCCGCGGGTATCCGCAATGTCGTTGATGCCTTTGTTGCCGCCGCCAAGCGCGCCAAGCAGGCGGGCTTCGACACCGTCGAAGTCCATGCGGCTCACGGCTATCTCCTTAATCAGTTCCTCTCGCCCTTGGCTAACAAGCGCACCGATGAGTATGGCGGCAGCCGCGAGAACCGGATGCGCCTGGTCATTGAAGTCACCGAAGCGGTCCGCGCCGTGTGGCCTGAAGAAAAGCCGCTTCTGGTCCGAATTTCGGTAAGCGACAATCATCCCGAAGGTTGGCAGGTGGAGGACAGCGTCGTCCTTGCCCAGGAGTTGAAGAAGCTGGGCGCCGATGCCATCGACTGCTCCAGCGGCGGTTTCGAAGGGGCGACGTTCAACACTGTTGCCGGCTACCAGGTCCCTTTTGCCAAGGCGGTGCGTGATGGCGCCGACATTCCCACCATGGCTGTCGGTCTGCTCGGGGATGCCAGTGGTGCCGAGGAGATCATCGCCAATGGCGAGGCGGATTTCATCGAACTGGCCCGCGGCGCCTTGGATGATCCCAATTGGGCCGTGCACGCCCGGCACGAGCTTGGCGCGGACGATTACGAACTCTGGCCCAATCCCACCAAACGGGTGCGCGAGCGAGACCGGGCCCTGAGGCAGCGCAGCTTCGCCAGCAAGTAAGCTG
>JAESGL010000581.1_pt1 | contig 13345 bp, 14 predicted proteins | sample 9269711 | NCBI WGS metagenome assembly JAESGL01 (sample SAMN14515918, study PRJNA621676) | algae metagenome | isolation source: Kastovskya adunca ATA6-11-RM4 and co-occurring heterotrophs from soil and... | place: Chile: Atacama Desert | collected 2011-06-27
GCCAGAAGCGCCGAGCCTGCGAACGGCAATAACATCGCTGGATTAAATAAGGAGCTGACGGCCAGAACTGCACCAAATCCAGCCATAAGCGTCACAGACGTGATGCAACGCCATTTGCAACAGACTACAGTGAAGCTGTTCATTTCGGCGTCATGTAGGTCGCCTCCGATCGTGTGTGGGGTGCGGCGTCCTCGGCCCAAGTCACCTCGTTTGAAGCTGCCACTCCGCTGTCCACCCCATCTTAGCCGGACGCGGTAAAGAAGCGACCGGATTTGAGCGGACATTGCAGGCGGTGCCAATCTGAGGTCATACCTTTCGGCAGAAATGCTGCGTTACTCGGAAGCAGACCGGCAGTGAGTTGAGCCGAAAGCGCGGAAGTGATCAGGAATTTGCGATGAGGTTTTCAGGCGCGGCCGACACCAACAGTGACAGGAACGGCAGCTATTTCGGGGCGCATGCCGCTCTTGGGCCGTTCATCGGGTCAGCGGTGTTCTGGATTATGATGGCTCCGTATCAGCAGCCGTCGTCGATTTTGGAGTGGGATGGCCAGAACTACCAGACTGCCGCAACCAGTTTTGTGCTCGCTCTCGTCTTTGGCTGGTTCGTTGGTGTCATCCCAGCAAAATTGCATGCCTATCTCATGACCCTGCTGGCCCGCACTTTGCGGTCGCAGCGGCCATGGGTCTTGCTCACGCCTGTGGTGAGCTGGCTGGTAAGCACCTTGCCATGGATGTTTGGCGTTTGGACGAGCCCATCCAAGTCGAGTGGTGGCTGCAGGCCTCGGGGACGGGCATTCCCGGCGTCGTTGCAGCTGTGGCGTGCCTTTTGATTAGCTGGCGCCTGGGGACGTTGCCGCCAATGGTTAGCGATAGGTCAAAGCTCACGACCTCAACCGATAGGGATAGAAAAGGGGAGGGGGAGGCAGCTACCGACCCGCTGTGGACATTCGGATGAGGAATTGCCCGTTCGGCTGCACCCGCCAAAAGCTGCCGGTCCGCTGAGCCGTCAGCAATGACAAAGACGGGGTAGTTTCCGGACCGACAGCTTTCAGAACGGTATACGCAAGAGCCGCCATTCGGGTGCCCCTCCAAAGATTGGGTATATGCCCGGATCACATACCACTACCGCCATGCGCTTGGGCATGGCGGTAGTGGGGCAGAAATGCAGGCGCGTAGGCCCTTTTCCCGAGGTCAACGGTTGTTGTGCAGTCGCCACTTGGAGAATTCTTCAGTGAAGCGATCTTGGGTCTTAGGATAGAGGCCGATCACCGGTGTGCCGGCCCTTACCTGTTCCACGACGAAATCTTCATACGCGGTCATTTCCAGAGCTTCTGCAGCGACCTCTTCTGCAATGGCTTGCGGCACGACGATCACGCAATCGTCGTCGCCCACCAGGATGTCGCCGGGGAACACGGCAACATCGCCGCAGCCGATGGGCACGTTGAGGTCTAACGCTTCGTGCAGGGTGAGATTGGTTGGGCTGGACGGTCGCGAATGATAGGCTGGGATATCGAGACTTCCGATCGTTGCAGCATCGCGGAAGCCGCCATCAGTGACCACGCCAGCAACGCCGCGCACCATCAAACGGGTCACGAGAATGTCACCGGCGGACGCCGCTCGTGGATCCTTGCGGCTGTCCATCACCAGCACGTGCCCGGCTGGGCATTGTTCAACGGCGACGCGCTGCGGGTGTTCAGGATTGCGGAACTCGCTGAGCTGGTTGCGATCCTCGCGCGCCGGAATATAGCGCAGTGTATAGGCAGGCCCCACCATGTTAACGCCCTTGGCCTTGACCGGGTTGACGCCCTGTATGACCTGGTTGCGCAGGCCGCGCTTGAACAGCGCCGTAGCCAGGGTGGCGACGGAAACGCCCATGAATTTGTTGCGCAGGGTCTCGTCCATGACGCGTCTCCTTAATCAGCTAAGTTGGTTTTCGGTGATGAACGCCTGCAGTTTTGCCTGCTGCGCTTCAGTCAGTGGCCAGGCGGAGGGGGGGCGGGTCGGACCACAGTCTCGTCCCAGAGCAAGCAAGGCCGCTTTCACGCCGGTGACATTGGCGCCGTTCATTTCTTCGGCGCGGACATCTTCGAATGCCTTCATGCCGGCGATGAGAGTATTGGCTTCCGCGTAGCTGCCTGCCTCGAGGGCGGCATGAATGGCGACGGATCGCTCCGGCCAGACATTGATCAAGCCTGACGTAAAACCTCGAGCACCCACCGCATAGAAGGCCGGGGCCCAGATCTCGGCCAGCCCGCCCACCCAGGCGATATGGGGATCGCAGGCGGCCTTGGCTTCCGCCAACTTAAGAGGGTTCGGCGTCGCCCATTTGACGCCCTTGACCTCCGGCAGCGCGCAGAGCGATTTAATAGCTTCGGTGCCGATGGCATCGTTCCGCAGGTAAAGCATGGCCGGCAGACCGCCCGATGCTTCGATCACCGCCTTGAGGTAGTCGAGGATCCCGCGCGGGGACACAAATGGGTCAGGCGGCTGGTGCACCATCAGAGCGGTGGCGCCAGCCTGGGCGGACGCCTTGGCCAGGGTGCAGGCGTCGCGGACACCGCGCCCGATGCCGGCTAGCACCGGCGCGCGCCCATCTACAAGCTCAACGACTTCTTGCACCATGGTGCAGGCTTCATCGGTGGTCAGCGCATAGAACTCGCCGGTATTGCCGTTGACGACCGGCATGTGCAGGCCGGCGGCAAGGGCGTGGTCCACAATGGGTTTGAGTCGGGCCGGCGCAACATCGCCGTTCTCGTCATAGGGGGTGACCAGAATGCCGGAAATGCCGGTCAGGGCTTCATCGAGTGTGAGAGGCATGATGTCGTCCTAAAAAATGTCGGGCTCGCCCACGGCGGCGCCGAAATCACGCTCGAGGAAGTCGAAGTCGCAGCCTTTGTCGGCCTGGGTGACGTGCTTGGAAAACATCCAACCCCAGCCACGTTCGAACCGGGGTTCGGGTGGAGTCCATGCTGCGCGACGCTGGTCCAGCTCGGCTTCGTCTACCAGCATGTCGAGGCGACGGGCTGGTAGGTCGAGCCGCACGATATCGCCGGTGCGCAACAGGGCAAGCGGCCCGCCGACATAGGATTCCGGCGCAACATGCAGCACGCAGGCGCCATACGAGGTGCCCGACATACGCGCGTCGGAAATGCGCAGCATGTCACGGTGGCCCTGTTTGATCAGCGCCTTGGGAATGGGCAGCATGCCCCATTCTGGGAAACCAGGCCCGCCCAGCGGACCGGCATTGCGTAAGACCAGCACGTGGTCGGGCGTGACCTCGAGGTTTTCGTCGTCGATTGCCTTCTTCATCTCCGGGTAGCTGTCGAACACCAGTGCCGGCCCCTGATGCACATGATATTTCGGATCACAGGCCGCTGGCTTGATCACTGCGCCGGACGGGCAGAGATTGCCCTTGAGCACGGCGAGCGACCCTTCGGCATAGACGGGACTAGAGAGCGGGCGGATGACGTCTTCATTGTAGACCTTGGCGCCTTGGAGGTTCTCGCCCATGGTCTTGCCGGTGACCGTCATGGCGTCGAGCGCCAGCCGGTCCTTGATCTGTGCCATCAGCGCCCGCAAGCCGCCGGCATAATGGAAATCCTCCATCAGATAGTCCTTACCCGAAGGCCGGACATTGGCGATCAGCGGCGTCACGCGACCGAGTTCATCGAGATCGTCCAAGGTCAGGTCGACCCCGGCGCGGCGCGCCATGGCGATAAGGTGAACCACCGCATTTGTGGAGCAGCCGGTGGCCATGGCGACGATCGCCGCATTGCGCATCGCAGCTTCGGTGACCACGAGATCTGGAGTAAGGTCTTCCCAGACCATTTCGACGACCCGGCGCCCGCATTCAGCTGCCATGCGCTGGTGGCCGGAATCGACGGCGGGTATGGATGACGCGCCCGGCAGTGTGATTCCCATCGCATCGGCGATGGCCGTCATGGTGCTGGCCGTGCCCATGGTCATGCAGACCCCTGCGGAGCGGGCGATGCCACCTTGCACCCCGGTCCACTCAGCGTCCGAAACATTGCCCGCCCGCCGTTCGTCCCAGTACTTCCAGGCGTCGGAACCCGAACCGAGATGCTGACCAGCATAGTTGCCGCGCAACATTGGCCCTGCCGGCAAATAGATCATCGGCACACCGGCGGTGATCGCCCCCATCACGAGACCCGGTGTGGTCTTGTCGCAGCCGCCCATCAGCACCACGCCATCGAGCGGGTGCGAGCGGATCATTTCCTCGGTCTCCATCGCCAGCATGTTGCGGTAGAGCATGGACGTCGGCTTGGTGAAGCTTTCGTCCACCGAAAGCGACGGAAGTTCGACCGGGAAGCCGCCAGCCATCAGCACGCCGCGCTTGACGTCCTTGGCGCGCTCCCGGAAGTGCGAATGGCAGCTGTTGAGCTCGGACCAGGTATTGAGGATGCCAATAATGGGCCTGCCGACGAATTCTTCGGGCGCATAGCCGAGCTGCATCATGCGCGAGCGATGGCCGAAGCTGCGCAAATCGTCGGGCGCGAACCAGCGCGAGGACCGAAGCGTTTCCGGAATTTTGCGTGGCTTGGGCATCATGCTGACATCCTTTAGATGGAGCCAATGAGCCCCGGCAGAACGGCGCCGAGGCGGCTCAGGTATTTGCGTTAGAACTCGTCGGCTTCCTTGCCGGCAAGCATGGCATCACCACTGGCTGCCCGCCTGGGGCGGAGGCCGCGATAGATCTGCCAAAGGATGGAAAGCGCTGCCAAGGTGAGGAACACGCCAGAGATCGGATTGGTGAAGAACGAGATCGCGTCACCATTGGCGAGCTGCAAGGCGCGACGGAAGTTGGTTTCTGCCATCGGCCCCAGGATAAAGCCGATGATGAATGGGGCGGTCGGCATGCCGGCCTTCACGAAGGCATAGCCCAGGATGCCGAAGCCCAGAATGGTCCAGATGTCGAAGATGCGGCTGGCCAAGCCAAACGCGCCGACGGCGCAGAGCAGGACGATAACTGGCAGGAGGATATGCTTGGGGATTGCCAACAGCCGAATGAAGATGCGCAACCCCCAGAATTCAAGGATCAGCATCATGATCGCGGCAAGGAGCAGTGCAGCAAAGATCGTGTACACCAGCGCGCCCTGGGTGATGAACAGCATGGGGCCAGGCTGAATGCCGTGGATCATCAAGCCACCCAGTAGAATCGCGGTGACCGCATCACCAGGGATGCCCAAGGTCAGAAGCGGGATCATGGCGCCGCCGATGCCGGCATTGTTCGCCGTTTCGCTGGCGACCACGCCTTCCGGGGCGCCCTTGCCGAAACGCTCGGGCGTCTTGGACTGATTCTTAGCGACGATGTAGGCGATGATGTTGGAGGTGCCGGCCCCGATTCCGGGAAGAATGCCGATGCTGATGCCGATCAGCGCTGAGCGCAATGATCCGGGAAGCAGGCGGAAGAACTCAGCCAGCGAGAAGCCAAAACCCTTGATCTTGACGGCCATGGGCGCGGCGGTTTTGTCGATGGACTTGCTGGCTTCTGCCACCTTGATGATCTCGGCAATGGCAAACATGCCCACCAGGACGGTGAGAATTGAAAAACCGGCATTGAGCTCCACGAAGCCGAAGGTGAAGCGCCGCGTAGCGTCGACCGGCGCAATCCCCACAGTGGAGACGGCAAAGCCTGCAACTCCCGAAAAGATGCCCTTGATCATGGAGCCGGAGGACAGCGTGGCGATCAGCGTTAGCGAGAAGATGGCGATGGCGAAGTATTCATGTGGGCCGAAAGACAACGCCACCCGGGCAAGCGAGGGCGCAATGAACATCAGAGCCACGATGGATAGGATCGTGCCGATAAAGGAGAAGACGATGCCGACGCCGAGGGCCTTGGCGCCCTCGCCCTTGTCCATCATCGGCGCACCGTCAAAGGTGGTGGCGATGGAGGATGGCGTGCCCGGGATCTTGAGCAGGATGGCTGAGATCAACCCGCCAGAGGTTGCCCCGACATAGAGCGCGACAAGAAGTGAGAGCCCCGCTGCCGGCCCCAAACCATAGGTCATCGGTAAGGAGAGCGCGATGGCCATGACGGCCGTCAGGCCCGGCACGGCGCCGAAGACGATGCCGACGGCAACTCCGAGAGTGACGAGCAGAAAAATCTGCGGCGCAAAAACGTTGCCCACGCCTTGGACAAAAAGGTCCCACATGGCTGAAGCCCCTACGGCAAAACGTTGGTGAGCGGCCCGGCCGGCAGGATCAGATCGAAGCCGTATCGAAACGCGGTGAAGATGACGATCGAGCACACGATGGCGAGCAGCGCATAAAGCCCGAATGACGGCTTCTGGTCTGGTGGGGTGAGTACGACGAACTGCAAGAACAGATATAGTGCCGCCGCGAACGGAAAGCCTATGGGACGCAGCAAGGCCGTGAAGCCGGCGATCAGAGCCAGAGTCAGTGCCACGGTTCGGTAGCTGGGGCGATTGGCACGCTGTACGTCCCCATGTGCCACCGAGCCAGCTGGTTTCGGCGCCAGCCCTGCAAACACGACCTGCAGCACGCCGAGCAGGACCATGCCGCCTGCCAGAAAATAAGGCATGAAGGTGGCGTCGATTGTGCCACGACGGGGCAAGCCGGCGATCAATACAAGATAAGCAAGACCAGCGGCCAGCATTGCAAGGCCGATCACCATGTTCTTGTTGCGCGATTGAGACATGACACCCCTCCCCGAATATTGGGCGGCTTCACCAAAGCCGCCCAACTCGCGTTTTGCGCTTAGTTCGACTGCAGCGCGTCCCGATAGCTCATGTAGTCGTCGCGGATAGCGTTGAGGCGCTCGATCGCCTCGTCCTGCGCGTAGAAGCTGACGGGTTGCTTGAAGCCCTGCTCCAGGTCCTCGGCATACTCGGGGATCTTGGTGATCTCTTCCATGATCTCACCCATGCGCGACACGATCGCTTCGTCCGTCCCCTCCGGAAAGGCGATGATGTAGGGGTTGTTCATGACGAAATCGACATCCTGCTCGACAAAGGTCGGGATATCGCCGAGGAGCGGATTGCGCTCTTCATTGGGCTGCCCAAGGACATTCATCTCGCCCGAAGTCACGTAATCCTGGATGGCGCCATAGGCGATACCCGCCACCTGAATGCGGCCACCCAAAAGGGCTGTGATCTTTTCAGCAGCCGAGCCGGTATCGACGATCTGCATCTGCGCGCCGGTTTCCTGCTGCAGGCGCAGCCCCTGCAGGTGCGAATAGCCGCCCAGTTCAGTGCCGAAGATGACGCTGCCAGGCTCAGCCGTGGTCTTGTCGACCAAGTCCTGAACACTCTCGATCCCGGAGGATGCGCTGGTGACGAAGACCGCCCCCTGGTCGACGGCCGGAATACAGCAGACCTCGAATTCATCGATGCCGTAGTCTGCCAGCTGTGATACTTCAGTGACGATCAAATGACCGGTGTGGCCGAACAGCATCGTATAGCCATCCGGATCGGCCGAGCGCACTGCCGAGGTTGCGATCGTGGCGCCGCCGCCTGGCATATTAGTGATCACCATGGGGACGCCGGTGATCTCCTCGAAGTACTTGGCAACCGTACGGGCGTTGAAATCTGTATCTCCGCCCGGGCTCGCGCCGATAATGACGTTGACGGTACGGGTCGGCCAGTCGGTCTGCGCCAGAGCCGGCGTGACCAAGACTGATGTTGCTAGCAAGGTTGCCAGCAGCGTCGCGGAACGGGTCATGATGGTTCCTCCCTATCTCATGATGCTTCACAGCTAATATATTTGCTCTGTAGGCGCAAGCGGCTTTGCCATCCTCTTCGGAGCTATTATGTGTAGGTGCAAGTGAGAGCGATGAGTGATGCGCAAGTCAGGTAAGAAGAGGAGCCGCGCAGACGAGGTCTATGACCAGCTGCGTTTTTTGATTGTGACGCTGGCGCTAGAACCGGGCGAGGTGCTGCTGGAGCGGGACTTATGCGCCAAATTCTCTGTAAGTCGCACACCCGTTCGCGAGGCAACGCTCCGTCTGGCCGAGCATGGTCTGGTTGTCATTGCCCCCCAACACGCAACCTATGTGGCCGGCATTGACGCTCGTGCGGTGCGGCAGGCTCATTTCTTGCGCAGCAATCTGGAGCTGCCCGTAATCCGCCTCTTGTGCCATCAGCAGAACCTTGATCTGACGCTGGCCCGCTCGATACTTGACCAGCAGCAGCAAGCCATGCGGGACGCCGAATTCATCGAGTTCATTCCACTGGACGACCAGTTCCACCATGCCCTGTTCATCCTCGCCGGAATGGGCGAGCTGTGGTCAGTGATCCATGCAAGAAAGGCACATCTCGATCGCATCCGCTTTCTGCAAGCGCCGACTCCTGGAAAAATCCCGCTCCTGGTCAACGAGCACGAGACCATACTCAACGCCATCGAACGAAGAGACGAAGAACGGGCGGAACGAACCTTGCGAGGGCATATCGCCGGCGCGGTGCTGTACATGGAAGAACTCTTGCTCCTTCAGCCCGAGCTGTTTTTTGGCCGCCTCACCCCTGAATGATGTGAGCAGTGCGCACCGATTACTCCGTTGTCTGCTGCGGCAGCTTTGCAGATTTACCAGTATCAGCCTAGTCGACCGGCAGGGGGTCTGTTTCGGTCCGGCCGCTGGAGTGCTCAAGGTTGCCTTTGGAAGCTATTACGACACCAGTAGCCGCTCCCTGTAGTGGCGCTTTGGTCGAACCCTCTCCTGCGCAGTTCCTTACCGATCATTCGGTTCATCCATCCGTGACCCACCAAAACAGTCTCACTTGCAGCGGCCGATGCAACCAGGATTTCCGTTGCTGCGCATGCGCGTGCACGGCATTCAGAACACGCTCAGGGAAAGCGGCACCGGACATCCACATCAACCGTCCCAACGTAGTCCATGCTGAGGAACTCATGCGGAGCGGTATCGAGGCGGTTGAGATTGCGGCCTCGTTGAAGAGCGCTAGACTTGGCACCTTCTCCACCCCGACGAGCGCCCTGGCCGACTGGATGGACCTCTGCAGAGTGCTTGCGAACACCTCCCCCACCTCAATGGTCAGTAGCCGTTCTAAGCGAATCCGGTGGATTTCCTATCATGCCGGCGGCGTCATAGGCGCGAACCCAGCCACTATACTCAACCAAATGAGAGCGACGCCTCCAGCGGAAAATTCGGTTCGCCGTGTCGGATCAGATGGATGGTCGAGCTATTCATGATGTTCCAGGCTTGATGAGCTGCTAAAGCCCACGCCCTTGGCAATTCATATGCTGATCTCGGCTTTGGGCAACCAAATCGAAGACAGCTTGCGACTTAAACAGGGTCGGCTTCAGACGGGTAGCTTCGAGGGTGGATTGCTGGCTATTAAGTTTTGGGGATAGAGTAGAACGCGGTCTTATACTGGCATCTTGCTGAGCCGCCGGGAATTTATTGACGCTATACTTACCTGTGAGGGAGACCGCCGGACGCTCGAACTACGACCCAGTTGTGAATGCTGTGATCGTGATCTTCCTTCATCCAGTCCAGAGACTCGTATATGCACATTTGAGTGCACATTCTGCGCAACTTGCGCAGACGAAGTTCTTGAAGGAGATTGCTCCAATTGCGGGGGCAACCTGGTCACCCGGCCCATTCGACCAGCGCACATGCTCGATCGGAATCCTCCATCATCAAAGCGTGTTCTGAGAGCTTCCGGCTGCGCCTCTCGCGCGGCCTAGCACGCTCTTCCTCTCGATCGAACGAGGGACCGACTGCAACGGGGTCGGCCCCTGACGGCCACTCTGAGGTGGGCCGCAGACTGTCTTCTGTGGATGGCCTCCGCATTGCAAGAGGTAATTCGACGTTCTGGCGCTTTGGTCGGGTGCAGTCTTCTGTCCGGCCTGTTGATGCAGCCATTTAAGACCGCTGGCCCTGACAGGGTCGGCGAACAAGGTCCCAATCTGCTTAGCAGGCTATGATGCCTCAGACAGTCCGTGGGTTGTCCCTGTTCCCGGCCTGACCGGTTTCGCCATCCCATCGCTTCGCTCTTACAACCTCATGGAGCCGATCGGGCGGCTCAAACCTTTTCCTGCCTTCAGGATCTCATCTCTTGGCGACTGTGTGCTGCAAGGTGCGGGGCATGGCGCGCCTGATAAACCCCGCCGCGGATCATGAACGCCCAGACCACCCGCGCCATCTTGTTCGCCATAGTGACGCTCGCCACGCGCAGCGGTTTCCTGGCGAGGAGTGCGACCAGCCTGGGGTCCGCAGTCTCCGGCTTGTATTTAGCTCCGCGGATCAACGATGTCGCGCCGACCACCAGCAGCTTCCTCTACCGGTCACCCATGTTGATGATGCGGCCAAGCCGGTCCTTGCCACCGCTCGAGTTTTGCGACGGTGTGAGCCCGAGCCAGGCAGCAAACTCTCGACCTGAGCGGAACCGTCCGGGATCACCAATCGATGCCGCCAATGCAGTTGCACCAACCGGGCCGATAGCAGGGATGGTCAATAGACGCCGTGGCACTTCGTCTGTTCGCTGCAGGACAAGGATCGAGCGGTCTATTGCCTGCAACCGGCCGTGGGTGTCCAGAACCTGTTCACACAGTAGTCCGAGGATTTGCATCGCCACTGGGGACACGTCTGGTGCCATTTCTTTCGCCGCGATCCGGCGTGCCAGGCCAAGTGCCCGCAACAAACCTTCGGGGATAGCAATGCCGAACTCGGCCAGCAGACCCCGGATTATGTTGACCAGTCGTGTGCGCTGCTTGATCAGGAGATTACCCGTCCGGTGAAGGGACAATGCCGACTGTTGCTCGGTCGACTTTATCGCCACGAACCGCATGGTCGGGCGTGTAACCGCCTCGCAGATAGCTTCCGCGTACACAGAATCGTTCTTACCGCGCTTCACATAGGGCTTCACGTAGGCCGGCGGCATCATCCGGACCTCATGGCCCAGCTTGGTCAGCTCGCGTGTCCAATTATGGGATGTCCCGCAAGCCTCCATGCCAACCAAACAGGGGGGCAGCTTAGTGAAGAACGGCAAAACTTGCGATCGTCGCAGTGCCTTGCGCAGAACGACGCCACCAGACGCGTCAACGGCATGAAATTGAAAACACGCTTGGCCAGATTGAGGCCCACGGTGGCAATCTGCGTGGCGGATGGCTCCTTTGCTCGGGTTGCTTGATAGCAAACCAACTTTGGCACTCAGATGCCGGGAGCGGGAGCCATCCACCTCATCTGCTTTTGAGGGAGACTCTAGGAAAGCAGACGTTTCTGGACCGTCGAGTTCGGCGTCGACGCGAGAAAGTACCCTTCGGGGAGCAGATGCGAAACGGCCTTTGGGGGGCGGTTCCAGCAATCACGACACTACGACCGGGCAGCGGGGCAGCTGAAAGCGCAGGTCAACCTAGATGACGAACTGGCGGATCAGCTTACGGTCCGCAAGCCCTTCCGGTCGGATCGAATAGGATTGCGTCAGTAGGGGCGAAGCCGAAGGTGATTGCTTCACCCTGCCGAAGCGGCTGATCGCCGCGTAGGACGGCAAGAATGGTGGCGCCCGAGGGTAACTCGACGCTGACATTGGTCTCACTGCCGAGCCTCTCCACCAGAACGATCCGGCCAACCAGAGAGCCGTCATTGCGAAGTGCCAGGACTTGGGGGCGAACGCCGATCGTGATTTCATCCTCGACGCGGAGACCTGCGGTCTCAGCTGGAACCTCGATCAGTGCAACATCCTTGCCCGAGACAGTGACGCTGTTCGTGCCAACGGCATCTATCTTTGCCTTGAGCAGGTTCATCTTCGGCGAACCGATGAAGCCAGCAACGAACAGGTTGGCAGGGTGCTGGTAGAGCTCGATGGGCGAGCCCACCTGCTGCACCACCCCGGCATTGAGCACCACGATCTTGTCGGCAAGCGTCATGGCCTCGACCTGATCGTGCGTGACATAAATCATCGTCGCGCCGAGATCCTGGTGCAGCTTGGCAATTTCCATCCGCGTATCGACCCGTAGTGCGGCGTCGAGATTTGACAGCGGCTCGTCGAACAAAAAGACTTCGGGCTGCCGCACGATGGCGCGACCGATGGCGACGCGCTGGCGCTGACCGCCAGAAAGCTGTCCGGGCTTTCGCTCGAGCAGGTGCTCCATCTTCAAGATGCGCGCCGCTTCCCAGATTTTGGCGTCCCGCACATCCTTGGGCGTCTTGGCTAGCTTGAGGCCGAATCCGATATTATCGTAGACGGTCATGTGCGGATAGAGCGCGTAGTTCTGGAACACCATGGCGATCCCGCGGTCACGCGGCTCGACCTCGTTACAGATCTTGTCGCCAATCCACAGCTCGCCGCCGGTGATATCCTCGAGCCCTGCGATCATGCGCAGGAGCGTGGACTTGCCGCAGCCGGAGGGCCCGACAAATACGACGAACTCGCCATGGGAGACATCTAAGTCAACGCTCTTGATGACCTCCACCTCGCCGTAGCTCTTGCGCAGTTCTTTCAGTTCAAGTCCGGCCATGGGGTTATCCTTTTACGGCGCCAGCGGTCATTCCTGCGACGATCTGCCGGTTGAAGAACAGGAAGACCAGAAGCGGCGGAATGGTGATCAGCAGGATGTTGGTGAAGAGCAAATTGTAGGACGTATTGAACTGGCTCTGGAAGTTGTAGAGCGTCAGCTGCACGGTCGCATTCTGATTGCCTGGCAGGTAGTAGAGAGGGTTGGTGAAGTCGTTAAAAATGCTGACGGACTGCACCACGATATTGGTCACCGTCACCGGCCACAGCAGCGGCAGTATCACCCGGAAGAACACATCCAGCGGACGGGCACCATCAATGATCGCCGCCTCGTCGAGCTCTTTGGGGATGGTCGCGACAAAAGCGCGATAGAGGATGATCGAGAACGGCAGATTATACGCCACTTCGATCAGGATCATGCCATGGAGCGTACCAAAGAGCTTGAGCTCCTGGAGGAGCCAGATCGTGGGTACCACCGCAGGCGGGATCATCAAGCCCGCTAGGATCAGGAACTCGATTAACGGATTCCAACGCGTTTTTCGACGCGACAGGACAAATCCGACCATGGCGGCAAATACCACCAGCAAGGTAACGCTCGCGACTGTCAGGATCGAGGAATTGACGAAGGCCGTGACCAGCATCCAGTTTCGGGTGGTGACCACTTCGACCACGTTCTCCCAGAGGTGGAAGCTTGTAGGCCAGGTGAAATCGAGCCGAGCGGACTGCCGTTGGTCCTTCAGTGCTTGAAGTGCAATGAAGACAAACGGAACCACAAAGATCAGGATGGCGAAAACCAGGGCGAAAACGCCACCAACGACCGAACCGCGCGATTTCACTGGTGGCCCTCCCGGCGATTGAGAAACATGGTGAGCGGCACCACCAAAATGGCGATCAACA
>JAESGL010000582.1_pt1 | contig 13335 bp, 13 predicted proteins | sample 9269711 | NCBI WGS metagenome assembly JAESGL01 (sample SAMN14515918, study PRJNA621676) | algae metagenome | isolation source: Kastovskya adunca ATA6-11-RM4 and co-occurring heterotrophs from soil and... | place: Chile: Atacama Desert | collected 2011-06-27
ATCATCTCCTTAAGCATTGTAAGGATTCGCAAGTTCTTTTTTTTATCTCCCCTTCCATTGCCTGCCCTGTTTTCTTCCTTATAATTTACATCTTTTTCCCTTAAGTTGACAGCATTGGGCGGACCGCCCACTACTCACTACCATCCTACATCAGTTCAAAAATAACGGCAGCGCCCTGACCTACGCCTACGCACATGGTGGCAAGGCCATAGCGGGTGTTACGGCGCTTCATTTCGTGCAGCAGCGTAGCAGAGATACGGGTTCCGCTGGCGCCCAGCGGATGGCCTATGGCAATGGAACCACCGTTCACATTCACAATGGCCGGATCCAGCTCCAGATCGCGCATACAGGCCAGGGCCTGTGCGGCAAATGCCTCGTTAAGCTCTACCAGCCCAATATCTTTGATGGTTAAGCCTGCACGCTTCAGGGCTTTTTGTGTTGCCGGCACCGGACCAATGCCCATATGCGCAGGGTCTACTCCTGCCACTGCAGCAGAAACTACCCTGGCCATCGGTTTCAGATCATACTGCTTAAGCGTATATTCGTTCACCAGCAGTGCAGCCGCCGCACCATCGTTAATGCCTGATGCGTTGCCAGCCGTAACTGTGCCCCCTGCCTTAAAAGCAGGCTTCAGCGTTGCCAGTTTCTCCGGGCTGGAGAAGCGCGGGTGCTCATCGGTATCAAAGGTAATGCTGGTGTTTTTAGGCTGGGGCACTTCTACAGCCACAATTTCTTCCCTGAACTTTCCGGCTTCATGGGCCTCTTTCCACTTCCGCTGGCTTTCATGGGCAAAGCTATCCTGCCCTTCGCGGCTGATGCCCCATCGTTCAGCTACATTCTCGGCCGTTTCGCCCATGGTAAAGGGGTGGTATTCCTCAGAAAGCTTAGGGTTTGTAAAGCGCCAGCCAATAGTAGTATCAAACAGCTCCTGGCTGCGGCCCCAGGCAGCATCTGCCTTGCTTAGCACAAAGGGTGCACGCGTCATGCTCTCTACGCCGCCTGCCACATAGGCAGCACCATCGCCCAGCTTCAGGGCGCGTGAGGCATCTATGATCGATTGCAGGCCGGAGGCACACAAGCGATTTACCGTTACGCCGCAAACCTCAACAGGCAAACCTGCCATGAGAGCAGCCATGCGGGCAACATTGCGGTTATCTTCGCCAGCCTGGTTGGCGGCACCCAGAATTACTTCTTCCAGTACCTCTTTTGGTGAGTTTTTATTACGCTCCAGCAGCTTCCGGATTACATCAGCAGCCAGGTCGTCGGGGCGAACAGTGGACAAAGTTCCTCCGAATTTTCCTACCGGTGTACGGACTATATCTACAACAAATGCAGTTTCCATGTTTAAAAAGTGATTTTTAACGGGTTTCCTTTATCCTAAAAACTGATTACCTTCGCGCAAGTTAACCAGATACAAAAGATGATACAAAGGGTTCAAACCATATTTCTACTCCTCACGGCCTTGTGCATGGGCCTTATGTTTGGTTTTCCGGTTTGGGAAAAAATCAGCCTTGCCCAAAGCCAGGCGGTGCAGGTAGATGCTTACCAGCTTACCCACTACACCTTTACCGGTACCGATGCTACTGTACGCGCAGAGGTGCTTTCCTCCAGTAGCCTATGGTATGTAGCATTGCTGGCCGGTCTTTCGGTAGTGGTGGCACTGTTTGCAATTTTTCAGTACCGCAACCGCCTGATGCAGATTAAACTGGGGGCGCTCAATGCACTGCTCATTGGCGGCACATTAATTGCCTGCACCATTGCCACCTTTCAGGGCGATAAACTTATTACAAATGCCGAGGGCGAGGGCCACTACATGACGGGATTCTGGCTGCCAGCAGTTGCGCTTGTATTTAACCTGATGGCCAACCGCTTTATTCGCCGCGACGAACTCCTTGTTCGCTCCGCCGACAGGTTCAGATAGTGATGAGGGATTAGAAGTTACAAGAAAGAAGTTAGAAGAAAGAAGAAAGAAGTTAGACTACAGACCAAAAAAGCAGCCCCGGGGCTGCTTTTTCTGTTTTTCATATTCTAAGTAATTGCTCTGGCAGCAGAAGCTAGATATTCGCACCTCATACCTCATACCTCATACCTCATACCTGATACCTGATACCTGATACCTCATACCCCACAGCTACACTCCATCAATTAAACCTGGGTACCGACTGGGTATGCATGCGCTCTTCCAGCTCCTCAATCTGACGCATGTACTCGCGTTCTTTGCGCTGCAGCTCTTCCTGGGTGGCATTGAGTTCCTCCATGTTCTGGCGCATTTCTTCTTCCTGGGCACGCATCTGCTCTGTTTGCTCCTGTGCCTGCTCCAGCAACTGCTGTGTTAAGCTGTTGATTCTGTTGGCATGAACGGTAGCTGCAATATCATTACCCAGCTTCATCAGAAAATCAATTACGTGTGGTGGAAACGGCTTAAAAGAGGCCAGCTCCAGCACGCCCATCACTTCCTCCTCATACAGCAGGGGCACCAGCAAAAGCGCAGATGGCGTTGCATCACCAAGCCCGGAGGTGATGGAAACATAATTCTGTGGGATTTTGGTAAGATAGGTATAGTCACGCTCCAGGTAACACTGGCCCAGCAGGCCTTGCCCGGGAGCAACCTGGTGATTACGGTATTTTTTACGATCATAAGCATAGGCGCTGTGCAAAACCAGCTGCACTTCCTTGCCCTCGCCTTCTGCCAGGTACAATCCGCCCTGGTTTACCCCAATGTATTTAACAACTGATGCCAGCAGCGTATCATACAGGTGCTGCTCTCCATCATGCCTGCGCAGCACAGCGCCAAAGCGCGAAAATCCTTCTGAAGCCCAGGCACGCCTGCGCTCTTCCTCCTGTGCTTTCTGCAGCTCCTCCAGGTTATGATGCAACTCTTTTTCTTTTTGCTGCATTTCCTGGCGCTGTTCTGCAGCCTTCGATAACAAAACTTCAGACTGCCTGTCGGAGAGCAAATTTACATAGGCCAGCACCATCACGTTTACAAAGTTAAGTGCAAACGCTATGGCCACAGTTAAATGATAGAGTATTCCACTTCTGTACAGTGTGTCATCTATCGAAAGCTCCAGCACATCGCGCAGGTAAGGAAAACAAGCAATTAGCAGAAAACACACTGCAGGTGGTAGGTATACATGGTTGCCTTCGCGCAAATCGAATAAAATGAAGGAAATAGCAGAAAAGCTAAGCGCCAGCAACATGGTTCCAACAAGAGGTTCTCCGCCTGCTTTTACCAGGTAAGCCTGGTAAACAACTGCCAGTGCCGTGGGTATCGTAGCCAGTATAAACCTGCTGATGGTGATGTATCTAAAGAAGTTCAATACACCGGCACCCCCAATAACAAACACCCCAATGAGGGGAATGAAATTCAGCTCAGGATTGAAAGCTGCACTTACTATCCAGTAAACCAGCGCAATAAACATCAAAAACACCCCAACAATATTGCTGGTCTGCACCTTATTTTTTAGGTACTGTGGCATCTCGGGTTTAACACCCATTTTCCAGAACTTATCAAAAGTTATATCCATCAGACTGTCTAATTTTTTTTACACCAGACATCAGCAAAGTAACTGCCCAATCCGTTGTTATAAGCATAGATGTTCAGGCATTTACATGCCCGGGTAAGATTTAGAATAAAAATCAAAGCACCAATACCTTCATTATAGAACAGGTATTAGCCCCTGCATACTTTCTTAATTTATTCCCGGCTTTACCGAATGCAGGGCTAAACTGCAAACTACCTGATACTGCAGGGAATAAGCCAACCGATGCACCTTTTCAGGCTAAGTCATGCAAACATTTTCTGATACTTCTTCCAGCCGACTAACCACAGTACAGCTGCTTTCGTACCTTTATAGATATAGAAGCAGTATGTAAATCAACAGACAAGAAGGATACAGACAATGACGCAGGGGCATTCAGAGAATTATTTTGGCGAGTACCGCAATTTTTGGTGGAACAAGGGTTTCCTGAACCTGATGGCCAAACGCCTGAACCTGGCGCAGCACCACAGCCTGCTGGATGTTGGCTGCGGCCAGTGCCACTGGAGCAAACTGCTGGCGCCTTACCTGGGCAAGCCCGCTTATGTTACCGGTGTTGACAATGATGCCAAATGGGCGGCCGAAGACCCTGAAATCCGCGCCTATTTTCACTACCACCAGGCTGCTTTTGAGGCAGTAGAGGGCAATGCCCAAACCCTGCCGTTTGCCGATAACAGCTTCGATATGGTTACCTGCCAGACTCTGCTTATTCATGTACCCAACCCCAAAAGGGCAATTGCCGAAATGAAACGGGTACTGAGGCCGGGCGGTACTTTACTATGTGCCGAGCCAAATAACCTGGTGCAAACACTGATCAAAAATTCGCTATCGGCCACTGACGATATTGAAGAGGTGCTGGACCATGTAAAGTATGCACTGATTTGTGAACGAGGCAAAAAGCGGCTTGGCCAGGGCGATAACTCCGTAGGCGACCTTGTACCAGGCATGATGGCCGAAGCCGGGCTTTACGATATTGAAGTGCGGCTGTCGGATAAAGCCATACCCATGTACCCCCCATATAATACCAGGGAGCAGCAGGCGGCCCTAAAGCAGTGGAGCAGTGGCAGCGCCTGGCAGGGCACCCAGTACAGCGACTATGATTTCTTTCAGGCATTCGGGGAGGAGTATCTCCAGTTTTATGAGGAATACAGGGCGCACTATGGCAGCAGCGGAGACCGTATGCAGGAAGCTATTGAAGAAAAGGAATACCACTCGGCTGGTGGGGCCATTATGTACCTGATTTCAGGGGTTAAGTAAAATTTAAAAAAGCTATGGACAAGCACGCAGATAAAAAGCTACGGGAGCAGCTGGTAAAGCACCTAAGAGGCGGCGAAGCATTTATGACGGTAGATGAAGCGCTGAAAAAGATCCATTACGAGCAGCTGGGTCTAGTGCCCGAGAGTCTTCCTTATTCTTTCTACCAGCTGTTTTACCACATACGCCTGGCTCAGCATGATATTATCCAGTTTTCGCTCGATCCGGAATATGAATCGCCAAAATGGCCGGAGGGTTACTGGCCCGACGAAAAAGCCCCACATAGCGAGGAGGCGTGGCAGCAGCTGAAAAAAGACTACTTTCAGGAAAGGGAGGAATTTTGCCAGTATTTGCTCAACCCCGCCAACGATCTGTTTGAGCCATTCTCTTTTGGCTCCGGGCAAACGCTGCTGCGCGAGACAATGCTCATTATCGAGCACAATGCTTATCACAACGGCCAGCTGCTGGTGGTGCTCCGGCTGCTGGGGCTGCATGGATAAGGGGAGTGTTTGTTATTGGGATATTCATAGCCAGGCAATCAAAAATAAACCAAAAAAATACAGGAAATCAGCGCTAACCCGATGACTTTAAATAAGTTAGCAACTTCCTGCCGAACTACATGCAAGAATGCAGTATATTTTTGAAATATTGCTATATATAGTTTAACTATTTAACCTTTATAGAAAAAATGGCTTGGTTCAAAACTGATGCAAAATATTATTGATAGATTAACAGCCTTACTGTTGCATGCTGGTAGCCTTTACCCTTTTAGGTTTGAGTTCCTCAAAGAAGATGTCGTCGTTGGGTACCTCAAACTCCATTCCGGTAACCTCCATGTTGTTATCTGTTGTAAATTTTAGGGTGCCAAAGGTAAACCAGGCATGTGGCTTGTCCCAATTGATCTCCCATACATCATAATGCCAGTGCGAAAGGCCAGCTGATAGATCTGGCGAGTGTTCAAAAGCCAGCTTTAGTTTACCGTTTTCCTCTTGCACTTCTATTTTGCCATAGATATCTGACTGATAGGTACCGGCATAAGCTTTAAGTGGCAGGGAGGGTTTTGTATTAGCTATCCGCTTCTTTTTGATGTCTTCAATCCGGGTATCTGCCTGCAGGCGTTTGTTAGTTCTGGGCAGCATATCTGCCGACCAGTCTTTTCCTTTAATGCCCAGCAGCGCATCCAGGGTTTGATTGGTAACAGCGCCAATTGGGCTCTTAGGTCCGTTGGTGAGTACCACTACACCTGCATTTTTATCGGGCAAGAGGGTTACTGAGGTAATCATGCCATCGTAGCCACCGGTATGCCATACCCGAAGGTTTCCATGATAATCATTCATAAACCAGCCAAGCCCGTAAGCATGGAAGTTCTGGTTAAAGTTATACATGGTAGTATGGTCTACAGTAAAATTATTATGTGGGGTCCAGATCAGGTTTCTGGATGCTTTTGAAAGCAGGGTATCGCCCTGCCAGATGCCGTGATTCAGATTAAAGATCATCCATTTGGCAACATCATTCACACTGGAAATAATGCCCCCCGTGGCACCTACTGTTTCCCAGTCTACCCAATCAATGGGTACATTGGTTTTGCCATCGGGCATGGCATGTGGTATGGCATAGTTCCCTTTTTTTTCCAGCCCGGAAATACTGGTAATGGTGCGGTCCATACCCAGCGGCTCCAGTATTCGCTCCCTCACATTCTCACTCCAGCTTTTGCCTGTTACTTTTGCTATGATCTCTCCAGCAGTAATGTACATTAAGTTGGAGTAGCCAAAGCCAGCCCTGAAATCATAAGACTGGGGCAGGTATTTCACTCTTTTAATTATTTCTTCGGCAGAAAGTTCTGATTTGTACCAGATAAAGTCTCCGCTAAAGGTACCCAGGCCCACGCGGTGGCTTAGCAGATCGCGGATGGTTACCTGCTGGCTGATGTAGGGATCGTATAGCTCGAAGTAAGGCAGGTACTGCTGCACTTTATCGTTCCAAGAGAGCTTACCCTCCTGCACCAGCATGGCAATAATGGCAGTGGTAAATGCTTTTGAGTTAGAAGCAATCGCGTAGAGGGTGTTGCCATCGGGTCTTTCTGACTTACCCACCTCTTTTACACCATAGCCCTTGCTGAAGATAAGCTTACCATCCTGCACAATGCCTACGGTCATGCCGGGTATTTCCCAGTCCTGCACCACCTGTTCGTAGTATTTATCCAGCTTTTTAAGATCTACTTTAGCTGGCTTGGTTTGTGCGTACAGGGAAGCCTGAACAAAGAGCAGCCCCGTGATTAGCAGCAGCAGAATTTTAAGATTCTTCATAAAAGATGTTGTTCCTGATTGTTTTAAAATTGACACAGCCCCTGACGCATTTGCTGCAAGAGGGGAGCAGCGTGAATAACAGGTTAAAAACCTAAGGTAAAATATTTATAACAGCCAGGCAACCTGCTCCGCCAGTGCCATGTGTTTTAATGCACCTGCAACAGTCCTCGGTATTCATTTCCTCTTTGGCTAACACTTAAACGCTTAATATCCGGCCACTGCTTTGCTGGCCAGGGCATTGAGCAAATGAGGTGTTAAGGGATTATCTCCAGCTCTCTTAACATTGCCCTGGTTACATCTTTGCGGCAGGGGCCAAAGCTGGGGCTGTTAAACCTGCGGTCCTGAAAAAGCCTGGTGGCAAAAAAATGTACGCCCTGCCCGGTTTCGGTATAACCTACCCACCAGCCCACATTCGTGCCTCCCTCGCGGGTCCAGCCGGTTTTTGCGCTTATTTTGTAGTCGGCGGTTTCTTCGGTAAGCATTACCTTTTTTAGAATGTCGATGCTACGTTTGGAGAAAGGAGCTTTACCCTCATATACATTCCGCATAAACTGAACCTGGTTAACAGGGCTTATGCCAAAAGAGCCAAAGTTCCAGAAATCTTCACCCTTCTCCAGGATGTTACCGTTGCCGTACCCGCTGGCTTTTAAATAATGGGCGTAGCGGTCTTTTCCTATCTTTTTTGCCAGATCAAGAAAAACCCACACTGCTGATAGCGCAAAAGCTTCCTTAACCGTCAGATCCCTGTAGATCTCGGGCCGGTAACCATAGCGGGTAGTATCTGTTTCACCCTTCCAGACCATCACATCATTTTCATCCTTTATCAGTCCTTCCTCTAAAGCAATCAGGAGGTTAATGATCTTGAAGGTGGAGGCGGGCAGTGCCTCCCTATAGGCATCAGCAGAATCACTCATCATCCATTTGCCCGTTTGCTGATCGTAAATGGTGATGCTTCCTTCCAGATGCTCATTACATGCCTTGATGTGTTTAGAAAGATTTTTCCTGACAATGAGTGTATCAGCAGCACCTGTATCTGCTGATGCAGCAGTTTGTACAGCTGGTGTAGACTGTACATTGGAGGTGCATTGTGCAAAGGCAGCCAGCAGGCAAAGTAAAAGGCCGGTTCTGTATAGCATAAAAATTAGCAGCCGCCAGAAATAGGAGAAGCAGCAGCTGCGAAAATAAGCGCCCTGCCCCTGATAATGGAGCTACTGATGAAATATTTATGGAGAAAAATGAAATTCTGCCAAAGACCAACCAACCTTTTGTTAAAAGCTCCTGTCACTCCAGATATAGAGGATATATTTTATCACACAATCAAAGAAGCCCTGCTCATATGGATAATATCTACAATCCCGGCACCAGGCGCTGGAGCCTGTTACTGGCCCTACTGGCATTTTGTTTAACAGCCTGCGACGATAAAGTGGAGTACACCCGCATCTACACGGTTTATGAACCCGTTTATACAAGTCCGGATGAAATAAGGGCTTCTTTTGCAGTGGAAGAAACACCAAGAATTCTTCATGATCCGGGCAAGATCTACATCTATGGCGACTACTTATTTATAAACGAACCGGGAGAAGGCATACATGTAATCAACAACACTGATAAAGCCAACCCGATGAACATCAGGTTTATCAGCATACCCGGCAATTTTGATATGGCCGCAAAAGACGGGGCTTTGTATGCAGACAGTTATATGGATTTGCTGGTGCTGGACATTCGCGACATCCACAACATCAGCATTACCAGCCGCTCGGAAAACATATTTTCGAACGCAATGACAGCGGGCACCTATGATCCCCAAAGGGGAGTTATTACAGACTGGAAAGAGCGTGAAAAAATAGATGTATCCTCTGGCGACTTTAATGGGGATTTCCCCTATTACTTTCCCTATGGCGGTATGTTTTATGCCACTATGGATGCTTCTAGCCTGCCAAGAGCATCGGCCGCTGCTCCCCAGAGCACCACAGGCACTGGCGGCTCAATGGCAAGATTCACCATTGCAGGAGATTACCTCTATACCATCGACAACAACTCCCTTTACACCTTCAACATACAAAATCCTGAAACGCCTACACAAGGCCCTACCACTTCTGTTGGCTGGGGCATTGAAACCGTGTTTCCCTACAACGGCAATCTCTTTATAGGTGCGCAGAATGGCATGCACATCTACAGCCTTCAGCAGCCACTAACGCCAAGAAGGCTCTCTACCTTTAGCCACGTGGTAAGCTGCGACCCGGTGGTGGTACACGATACCCTGGCCTATGTAACGCTAAGGGGCGGCACCACCTGCAGAGGATTCATCAACCAGCTCGATATCATCAACATTAAGAACCTGGAGGCGCCGCAGCTGCTGGTTTCTCACCCCATGCAGAGCCCCTACGGCCTGGCTTATGAAGATGGGCTTCTGTTTATTTGCGAAGGGGAGCATGGTCTGAAGGTGTATGACGTAACAGACATCTATAAAGTGGGCTCCAGGATGCTCGATCATGAAACAGGCATAGATGCCTATGATGTAATTCCCTACCAGGAGGTACTGATCATGATTGGCCGTGAGGGCTTGTATCAGTATGATTACAGCAATCCCAGAGACTTGAAACTGCTTAGCCGCCTCACCATAGAAAGAACAAAACCGATCAACTGATGAAAACCTGCCTTAGGATTGGAGTCTTGTTTAGCCTTATATTTTGCACCATGCACTCCCCTGCTTCTGCACAGGATTACAGGTACAAAGCCAGGGTAGTGCTTAGGAGCGGCGATGTATTAAACGGCCAGCTTTCGGCACCCTGGACAGGTGGTAACCTCTACCTCTACTTATCTGAAAAAACCTCTCTGGAAATTGACTCCTCCGATATCAGAAAGGTAAAGCAGGAGCGCCTGAATGGCCAGAAGCTGGATAACACTTTTGTGCATGCTGGCCATAGGGGTGCCTACGGAAAACAGCTGGGGTTTTACCACCATAGTTTTGCCGGCCTTTCTTTTGGGGAAGATGAAACCGGCAGAAGCCTGGGCATGGTAAACGGCTACCGCTTCAACAAGCGCTTTGCGCTGGGGCTGGGGGTTAACTACGACAGGTTTGAGCAGGCCTCGGTACTGCCCATTTATCTTCAGCCCAGGCTATATGTTAAAAACGATAAACTAAGCCTGTATGCTTTTAGCGACTTAGGCTATAGCCCTGGCTGGCAGAACAAAGGTATTTCCAATGATTTTCAGGAGATCACCGCCAAAGGAGGACTGATGGGACAGGCAGGAATTGGCTACCAGCTCAACTTTGCAAGATCGGCCCTGAGCTTTACGCTGGGTTATAAACTGCAGGAAATGGAGGTACATGCAGAATTTTATAACTACAATTTTGTTGCAACCGGTGAAGAACCAATCCGGACAAAAACAATGGATTTAAGGGAAGAAAGGCTAGTCAGGCGGGTGGCTTTTACCGTTGGCTTTATGTTGTAGGCGGCCTTGCCTCTATACTTAATAAGTGAAAACTCTGGTTATAGGGCGGCGGCTATTCCATAAAATAGCAGCCGCTTTTTTGCTCACTGCCCTATTGATGATGATGCGCTTGTATAGCCTTTGCTGCTGCTATAAGCCCTGCATTGCTGTTTGCTTTTGTGCCATCGGGCAAAGTCAATGTATCTTCTAAGCCTATTCTGGTCCTATACCCCTTTTCGAAGGCCAGGGCAAGTAAAGGCCAGCAGGTGCTATCGACGCCGTGCAGCAAAATGGGCAGGCTGTTTCCCGACTGGCGGAGCACAGCTTCAATGTTTTCTAGAGTGCTGATGGCGGCATCTATAGCCTGCTCCCCGGGTTCTATCAACACTCTAATACAATTGCCCTGCAGCGGCATGCTTATAAAGTTTAAAGCGGCAGCTTCAGTGCTCAGGCCAGCTTCAATCCGGATTCCTTTTGCTGATACCAGGCTGGCTACCTCCCCGCAGCCCGGTTCATCGAAATTGACAGACACAAAGTGGGGCAGGTTATGCCAGCTCCTTATCTGGGCAAGCCGCTTTTCCAGATCAGGCTCAATCCATGCGCCTGTACTTATACCCTGGGGAGTGTAGGGCAGCTTTGCTTTCAAAGCAGCTAGCTGCGCATCAACCCACCTGGCCGCTAAGGTTTCTGCGCCGCCCTCGTCTCGTACATGAAAATGAATACTACTGGCACCCGCCTGTACAGAAGATACAGCAGCCTGCACGATGGTTTCGGTAGATTTTGGCACCCATGCTTCGTTTCTGCTGCCGTTCAGTGCTGCCTGGATCATATTTCTTAGTCGGTGGTTCTTATTTCAGGTCTCGTCCTTTGTAATCCATTTCGGAACTTCGGGCGCTTTGTATTTCTCCATCTGCTTGATTAAGTCTTCTATTTCAGCACTTACCAGGAGCATCTTTTGGTTTGCTTCTTTCAGGAATCCTTTTGCAACCATGTTCTGAATCATGTCCAGGAGCGGGTTGTAAAATCCACCCACATTCAAGAGCGCCATAGGCTTTTGATGCAGTCCCAGCTGTGCCCAGGTTGTTATTTCAAACAGCTCTTCCAGGGTACCAAAACCACCGGGAAGCGCAATAATACCATCAGAAAGCTCATGCATTTTCATTTTTCGCTCATGCATGTTTTCCACTACAATCAGTTCGGTGAGGTTTGCATGCGCAATTTCTTTTCCTTTTAAAAAGTAAGGCAGCACCCCTATCACCGCGCCCCCTTCACGCAAAGCGCCGTCTGCTACAGCACCCATTAGCCCAACTTTCGCCCCACCATAAACAAGTCCAATCCCTCTTTTGGCTAAGTACTGCCCCAGTAAAAAAGCCTGTTCTTCATAAACCTTGTCAGTACCAAAGCTCGACCCGCAAAAAACTGTTATTCTTTTCATTCTGTAATCTGGCGATATATCCGGTTCAGCCTAAGTCTCATCAGTATATCTGTCTGTTCGTCATTACCCAACTTAAAAATATGCTTTCCGAATGCTATAAAACCGTTTTTCTTATAGAAAGCAATTGCCCGGGGGTTTTCTTCCCAAACGCCCAGCCATAGATATTCAGCTTTTCTTTCTTTGGCTATTTGCAAAGCTTTGTCGTACAAAACCTGCCCTACCTTTTTCCCCTGCTGCGCCTGCAAAACATAAATCCGCTCTATTTCAACAGCATTAGCATCTGTCAGATCTGTTTGCGCTGAACCAAAGTTGAGCTTTAGGTATCCAATGGTTTTATTGTTATGCCTGGCAAAGTAGAATTCAGATGCCGGATTGTTAAACTCACTCGTCAGTTTTTCCAGGCTGAAACTCTCCGATAAATACATTTTCATATCTTCTTCTGTATTACGGTCTGCGAAAGTTTCATGAAAAGTCTGTACAGCAATAGTCTGCAGTTCTTCAAGATCTGTCAATGCCACTTTTTCTATCTGAATGTTGTTCATTTGATTCTGGTAACGCTAATACTTTAAGGTAGCATACGTTTGTTGAACAAAGTTGGATCTCATTTGCCGCCTGAATTGAATGTATACGAAGCTTACTTCCTCTGCAACAATGGCAGAAAGCTCCTGGGGGAGCTTTCTTTATTCTGCTCCTGTGAGAATTTCTTCTTTTCTCCTGATTGTGAATGTAGTAGTAAGTCCAACACAAAAATTACGTGGCAATTTATGAACTCCAAAAATTGCTCTTGCGTGAATACCTTTATCTTCTAAAACTTTGATAAACAAGTCAGAAGCTCCATTTACAACTGTTGGAGCCTCATCCCAGCTTTCACTGGATTGATAGTAAGCATCAATATGATTCAGGCCTACTATATTATCAAATCCTATTTTCTGATCAACTTGTGCAAGCACATTCAATGCACATAATTCCATTGCTTTATACCCTTGTTCAGTTGAAATCTCGTTTCCTAACCTACCCTGATATAAATATTCGCCGTTATTGATTGGAAACTGAATTGCTACGTAAGCAATATTTTCCCGAATGTTAACTGATACATAACTTCCACCTGGTGTGGATACTTCAGGTAATTTAAGCCCGATTCTTGTAAGAGCCTCTTTTGGGTTCACTTTAGTAGTCTGGTTATTGATGATACTTTACACTCACTACGTACTCTGCATTTAGCAGATGCCCCTACAGCAGTTTGGTAGTGTAACCCTTTGAGAGATTTTCTTGTTTATTCATCAATAAGATAATCTAAAAAGGGAGACTATGGTAGAAGGTATAAAGTCATGCAGGAAATGTGGCTCGGAGAAGCTGGTAAAGAATG
>JAESGL010000583.1_pt1 | contig 13308 bp, 12 predicted proteins | sample 9269711 | NCBI WGS metagenome assembly JAESGL01 (sample SAMN14515918, study PRJNA621676) | algae metagenome | isolation source: Kastovskya adunca ATA6-11-RM4 and co-occurring heterotrophs from soil and... | place: Chile: Atacama Desert | collected 2011-06-27
TGCAGCGGGAGTTCGGCCTCGCCTACCTGTTCATCTCGCACGACATGGCGGTGGTGGAGCGCATCGCCCACCGCATCGCCGTCATGTTCGCCGGCCAGGTCGTCGAGGTAGGAACGGCAAAATCAGTTTTGGCCGATCCCCGGCACAGCTACACCAAGCGCCTGATTGCTGCGGTACCGGCGATGGAGCGACGCAAGCAGCACTTCGCCATTGATACGACTGTCGTGCCCTCTCTGGTCAGACCGCCCGGCTATGAGCCTCCGCCTGCACAGTGGCAGGAGGTTGGCGCAGACCATCACGTGAGACTGGAAGCCTAGGATGAGCAGACTGGACCAAAAACTCGAAGCGGCGTTTGCCCCGCTTGCCACCGCAGTCCAAACGGGCCGCATCCCCGGTGGGGTGCTTGGCCTAATTGATGACGCCGGCAATCGCGTGATGCGATCGCTTGGAGCGGCGCAGCTTGTGCCCGAACGTCGAGAGATGACCGATGACACCTGGTTCGATCTGGCGTCCCTCACCAAGGTGATCTTCACCACCCAGCGCATTCTCGCGCTGGCAGATGCAGGGCGCATAGATCTCGATGCGCCACTGATCAGCGTGTTGCCGGACTTCCGGCAGTACAATCCCGACAATTGGGAACGTCGCGTCACTTTCCGGCAGTGCCTGGGGCATCAGACGCCGTTTCCGGCAGTTTTCCCGCTCTATACCTATGGCCGCGATCCTCAGCTGCTGCGCGCTTTCCTGCTGCAGCACCAGTGGGAAGCGGGTCCTGCAGTCTATTCAGACATCAATTTCATGCTCCTTGGCCTCGCGCTCGAGCGGATCGAGCGGCAAGGCATTCGGCAGATGGATCCCGGGCCTGGGTTTGCCTGGTCCGCCGATCCGGCGCAGAGCGCGGCAACGGAAGACGATAGTTGGCGGCACCGGGTACTCGTCGGCGAAGTACACGACGATAACTGCTCGGCCCTCGAGGGTGCCGGCCATGCAGGGCTCTTTGGCACCGCTGACGCAGTCCTCGACTTCGCGGCGGATCGCCTTGCCGACACAGGTCCCGATGCTCCGATCCGCACCCCGCTCTCGGCGCGTCGCACCCATGGCTGGGAACGTCCCTACGAGGGGTGGTCCGGCGGCGAGCTCTGTTCGCCAGCAACCATCGGTCATACTGGATTTACCGGGACTGGCCTCTGGATCGATTTTGAACGCGGCCGTGCCTGGACACTCCTCACCAACCGCGTGCATCCGACCCGTCACTTCGACAGCGGCATCGTCGCCCTGCGGCGTGCCGTCGGCGATCTGATCAATAGCGACTAGGAGACACAAGATGGATCCGATCTGGGCCGTCGGACTGATGACGGGGACCGTGCTCGACGGCAATATCGACGTGGCGCTGCTGCGCACGGATGGCGAGAACATCGAACAGTTCGGTGTTTTCCAGCTGGCGCCCTACCCCCAATCAATCCGCAACCTGCTCGAGGACACTCTTGCGGCGGCGCGGAAGTGGAACTTCGAGGGGCCAGAACCGGCAGTGTTCGCCAAGGCTGAAGAGGCACTAACCCGAGCGCAAGCGGCTGCAGTAGCGGCTGTCATCGAAGAGGCCGGGCTACGCCCGTCCGACATCGGCATTATCGGCTTTCATGGACAATCGGTACTCCATCGCGCGCCGCAGCCGGGTTGCATTGGAGCCACACGGCAGCTCGGTGACGGGCAGTTGATGTCCGATCTCTTAGGCATTCGCGTCGCTTTTGATTTCCGCTCGGCCGACGTGCGGGCCGGCGGCCAGGGAGCCCCGCTCGCCGCCCTTTATCATCAGGCCTTGCTGCGACGCCTCAACGCCACCGACGGCCGCACGGCCGTACTCAATCTAGGTGGTGTAGCCAACATCACCTGGTGGGATGGCGAGGACCAGCTTGTTGCCTTTGACGTCGGTCCGGCCAACGCGCCGATCAACGACTTCATCAAGGCACGCGGTCTCGGGGATATGGACCGGGATGGCCAATTGGCCTTGAGCGGCACTGTCGATGAGGCTCGCCTCACCGCCCTGCTCACCCATCCCTATCTCAGTGCCCCCTACCCCAAATCGCTCGATCGCTTCGATTTTTCCTACACCATGGCCGATGGGCTGGGAGATGCCGATGGGGCCGCGACCCTGACAGCGTTCACCACCGGTGCCGTAGGCAAGGCGCTGGACCTGCTGCCGAGCCGCCCCCACCGCCTGGTGGTCTGCGGCGGTGGCCGGCACAACCCGGCAATCATGGCCATGCTCGAGAGCCGCACCGGGACTGAGGCAGTCTCCGCCGACGCTGTCGGTTGGCGCGGCGATGCCATCGAGGCGGAGTGCTTTGCCTTTCTCGCGGTTCGCGTCTTGCGGGGCTTGCCGATCAGCTTCCCCACGACTACTGGGGCCCCATACCCAATGACGGGCGGCAGCCTGAGCGATGCCTGAACTTGCCCTCACGGTGACAAACTGCCCCGCGGCTGAAGATTTGGAGCGGATCGGCAGCGGCCTGGCAGCCTTCAATGAGAGCGACGTTGGCCTGGCGGAGCGACAGCCCCTCGCCGTTTTGATCCAGACGGAGGACAGTCTGGTGGCGGGGCTTTCCGGATACACCGCCTGGGGTTGGCTCTATGTGCAGTGGCTGTGGGTTTCCCAAAGCTATCGCGGACAGAAACTCGCGGCGAGAATGCTAGCTGCTGCGGAAGTGGAGGCGCAGCGGCGTGGTTGCCACGGCGCTCATATCGACACCTTCAATCCCCATGCTCAGCGTATCTATGAGCGCGCTGGCTATGCGGTGTTCGGCGCCCTGCCCGACTTTCCACATGGTCGCACCCGCAGTTTTCTGCTCAAGCGCCTGGCCGATCACACAGTTAATTCCTAGAGGCTTGGTGAGCAGCAGCTATCCAAGCCCCGCACCAGCAGCCATGATCCTGCGCCACGCCTCACCCAGTGGCGTCTGCAGGCGTGCCGCCGTCAGGGCAGCATCGAGGCTGAGAAAGCGAACCTCGTGCCCCGGCAGGGCGCGACGGATCGCCGGCTGGACGCGTTCGTGCAGTCCCACCACGCCGCCAACGAAACCCGCCGGACGGCGCCCTACCCTCGAGGTCAACGCCACCGCCAGCCGAGCAAGTTCGGCGCCCGCCTCCTCCAATATGGCAGCAGCGGTAGCGTCGCTGGCCGTCGCCGCGCGGGCAACGGCAACGGCCAGTGCCCCAATCCGTCCCCGATCGCTGCCGTAAACGAACTGCCTTACATCGCTCCAATCCGATCCCCCAATTTCCCGGAAAATCTCACGCGCAAGCGGCTCGACTGCGTCAAAAGACCCCGTGTGGTCCAGCGTTCGATAGAGGCGATCCAGTGCCTGCAGAGCGATCCAGCTTCCTGATCCGGCATCATCGATCAGGATGCCGCGCCCCCCCACCCGCACCACAGCATCAGGACCGATAAAAAGTCCGATGGACCCCGTTCCCGCTGAGACAAGTATCCCCTCACCAGGCGCAAACGCCGCTGCATAGGCAAGCACCATGTCGTCGACGACGGTGATCAGATGTGCCGGGACGCCCAATTGTCTGGCAATGATCCCCTGTACGTCCGAACGCACGGCGGCGCCAAAACCGGTCAGTCCAATGGTCACATCAAGGGCAAGAAAGTTCGATGTTTGAATCGCTTCGGCGATCATTCTCAACGAGGACGTAAGCCGATCCCTCTCGGTGGGATTGAACACATGCGCCGTTGCACCGGCCGCGACCCCACGGCCGATCTCGTGCCCGGCATGATCGCAAGCGACCCAGCGGCTTGCTGTACCGCCAACATCGATTCCGAGATGGACGGCCGTTGTCACGCGGGCACACCCTGGGCGACGAACCTGGCCGTGATCTCGCGAGGATTGGTGATCATGGTCCCGACCACAACAGCATGCGCACCAGCTTCGAACGCCTGCCGCACCAGATCAGGCGTGTTATAACGGCCCTCGGCAATAACTGGCACGTCAAGCGTCCTTGCCAGAGCTTCGAGCAGCTTGAGGTCCGGCTCCGCCGGCCTGGGCTCGGTTTCGCTTGTGTAACCCGAAAGCGTTGTCGCCACATAGTTCGCGCCCCAAGCTGCTGCGGCCAGCCCCTCGTCCAGGGTGGATATGTCGGCGAAGACTTCGGCGCCGAGTTCCTCGCGAATACGGCGCACGAGGACAGCAGGCGGTTCGCCATCGCGCGGCCGCGCCGTGCAATCGAGCGCCACAACTTCGGCGCCCGCTGACACGATGGTTTCCGCCGCCTCCAAGTTCGGGGTGATATAAACGGGATGATGGCGTGAGAACAGTTTGTGAATGCCGATTACCGGCAGCTGGGCAGCCTTCACCGCTGCGATGTCCGCCGGTCCGTTGGCCCGGATGGCAACCGCGCCGCCGTCCCGCGCCGCCTGTGCCATTACCCCCATATAGGTGGGGCCATGAAGCGGATTGTCCTCGCGCGCCTGACACGAGACGATCAGCCCTCGCGGCAGCTTCACTTCACGGCCCCCGAGGTCATTCCTGAAATGAACTGCTTGGAGAGGACGATATAGATGATGATGATCGGCGCGGCAGACAATGTCAGGCCGGAAAACAGCACACCCCAGTCCGTTGTGTACTCACCCATGAAGGTGGTCAGCCCTTGCGGCAAGGTCTTGAGATTGTCGTTCTGAATGAAGACGAGCGGGAAAAAGAAGTCGTTCCAGATGGGGACCACATTCTGGATTCCCGCAATGACCATGGCGGGGCGCACCAAAGGAAGCATGATCGACCACATGATCCGTGCTTCGCTCGCGCCATCCATTCGCGCTGCATCCTCCAGCTCGCTTGGCAGCGTCCGGATGAACCCGGTCATGATGAAGACGGTCGTGGGCAGGCCCATGGCCGTATAGACGAAAATTAGGCTCAACTGATTGTTGAGGACCGATAGGTCCCGCAACAGCATGAAGAGCGGAATGATGGCCAGCTTCAGCGGCAGGGTCAGCCCCGCCAGGAAGAACATCAGGATAAAGGCAGAACCGGTGAACTGGTAACGCCCGATGGCGTAGGCAGCCATGGTCCCCAAGGTCAGGATCAGCACCATGGAGGTGCCGGTGACAAAGAACGAGTTCAGCAGGTAGCGTATAAAGTTGGTCTCGGTCCAGATCCGGACGAAATTGCCTACCTGGGTGAAGTCAGGGATGCCGAAGGGAGATTGAAAGATCTGCGGCGTGGTCTTGAACGCCGAGAAGACCATGATGACGATCGGCGCCAGCATCAGCACCGTATTGGCGATCAGGATGATCTGCAGCAGACCGTCGCGCCCCAGGGTTCCCAGAAGACCCTTCTGGTCGTAGTAGCGCGTTGCGGTCACGGCGTCGCTTGTGGTGGCGCTCATACCTGTATCTCCCGCGCGCGCAGCCGGATGGTGATGAATGTGGCGACGAATGCGATGAAGACGAAGATCAACACGGCCAGGGCACTACCGAGGCCGAAATTCTGTTGGCCGGCCGAAACATTGCCAAACGCTGTTCGGTAGAAATAAAGGCCCAGAACATCGGTGGAGCCAAAGGGCGATCCGTCAAAACCTGCCATGATGTAGGGGAGCTCGAACCAGTTGAAGGCGCCCACGAACAGAAGCGTGAAGACGATCGTGGCGCTCGGGGCAACGAGCGGCCAGACGATCTTGGTGATCTTGACCCACTCGCTTTGGGTTTCCATGCGCACTGCATCCAGAACCTCACTGGGGATGCGCTGCATGCCAGCCAGAAACACAAGAGTGGGAAACCCCACCATGTGCCAGGCTTGGGCCGCGATCAGCGAGAACAGGGCGGTGTCGCTCTGGCCTAACCATGGCTGCGCTAGCCAATCAAGACCCACCCCACGCAGGGTAATATTGACCACACCGAACAGCGGGTGAAGGAAGAGCTTAAAGAGATAGCCGACGATGACTGTCGAGAGCACCACCGGCAGGAACACCGCCACGCGGTGAAACCGTGCACCTGGCAGTTCGCGCCACAATGCATAGGCCAGCAGAAACCCCAGTCCGTTCTGCAGCACCATAAGCGCGAAGAACACAAAGACATTGTTCTTGAAGGCGTTGAGCGTCCAGCTCCGATAGGGTTCGACGAAGAGCACCGTGTGGAAGTTCTCGAACCCCACGAAATCACCGCGGCGCAGCCCCTGCCAATCAAAGAACGCGTAGGCGAAGGCAGAGATGATTGGATAGACGATGAACAGGGCTACAAAGGCGAGCGGTGGCACGACAAGGGCGGTGATCCACAGGCCGCGGCCAGTCATCCGAAGGTGAGGCATGTCGTATCGCTTCGCTCTGGCGCTGCAACATGCGGTTCCTCTCGGTCAAGAGGAACCGCTTGGTTTGGGGAGTTTTAATCCTGGAAAGGCTCGTACCAGGCGGCAAGACCGGTGGTCAGGGCATCGCCGATTTCCTCGGGCGTCGTCTCACCCGCGAAAAGCTTCTGCATCTCGGACTGGATGAGAACCGACCCAGAAGGCTCGCCATAGCGGAAATGCACCAGCATCAGGTAGGGGATCGATGACTGATTGAGCTCATTGACTTCGGCCAGCAGCGGGTCATTGAACTGCACGCCTGGCACAGCTGAAACATTGTTCAGTGTGTCAGCGAAGGCCTGGCCGAATTCGGGGCTCGCCAGATAGTTGACGAACTTGACCGCAGCTTCCTTGTTGGGGCTGGCAGCATTGACGGCATAGCCGCCGTCAAAATAGAGGCCCACCAGCTTCGCGTCCTCGGCAGTCTCCCCGGGAGCCGCAAAGACGCCGAGTTCAAGGTCGGGGTTCTGTGCACGGAACGTTGCCAGTTCGTAAGAACCGCCGACGAACATGGCGGCCATGCCTGAGCTGAAGAGCTGCTGGGCAGAAGGATAGTCAAGACCGATGAAGCCACCGGGGAAGTACTGCCCCGCAACGTCAGCCACTTCGCTCAGGGCATTGGTGAAGCGTTCGTCGGTGAAGTCGGTGGTTCCCGCCATCAGCTCGTCGTAGAAGTCCTTACCCATGAGCGAGGAGCCGAGCCCGAAGGTCACAGTCTCGTTCTGCCAGGCCGTCGCGGTGCCGTTGGCGAAGGGAATGACGCCGGCGTCGAGCAGGGTCTGGCTGGCGGCCTTCAGTTCTTCCCAGGTCTGCGGCTCTTTGAGGCCGTTCGCGTCGAAGATGTCCTGGTTATAGATCACCAGCTGAGTCTGACTGGCAAAGGGCACTGCATAGATGGCGCCGTCGGCGCGCATGCTTTCAGCAGCAATGGCGGGCTCGGCGAACTTTGCGAGAGCCGGTACCGTTTCGGTGGTCAGCGGCTCTAGATAACCTGCCGAAGCGACGTTCTCCAGACCACCATAGGCACGCACCATCATGACGTCCGGCCCGGTGCCGCCAGCAAGCGCTGTGGACAGAATGGTGTTGTAGTTGGTGGCCTCGAAGGTCTCGAAGGTCACGGTGATACCAGGGTTGGCCGCTTCGAAGGTTTCGATGAACTGCTCGTAGGCAGCCCGGTCTTCCTGCCGCCAGCTCCAGAAGGTGAGATCCTGCGCCAGGGCAGGTGCGGCGATACAGAGTGCAGCCAAGGCTGCGCCGATGCGAATGATGTTGGTCTTCATTACTTCCCTCTTCTCGTTAGATTGACCATGGTGGACCGCCCTCCCCGGCGCCCTAAGGCGTCAGCCGCCGGCCATCCTCGGCGGAAAACAGATGCACTGCACCCGGGTCGACCATGACAGCCACCCGCTCGTCAGGCTCGAAGATCTCGTCGGGCCCGGTGCGCGCAGCAAGCAGTGTACCGTCGGCCAGGCGAACATAAACATAGGCGTTGTCGCCCAGATATTCGGTATAGACGACCTCGCCGGTAAAGCCGTCGTCAAGAGCGTCCCTGCTCAGCGAGACGGCATCGGAACGTAGGCCAAGCTTGAGCGCCGGCACGTCAGGTAGCGCCCCCGCAAATACTGCGCCACCATCTACAATCGCCAGCCGATCGCCATCACGCCGCACATCGACCAGCGTCATGCGTGGTGAACCGATAAAGCTGGCGACAAAGGTGTTGGTTGGGGTTTCGTAAAGTTCGCGGGGCGAACCGACCTGTTCGATGCGTCCCGAATTTATCACCACGATCTTGTCGGCCAAGGTCATGGCTTCGACCTGGTCGTGAGTGACATAGATCATCGTGCCGCCGATCTGACGATGCAGACGAGCAATCTCCAGCCGAACCTCGGAGCGCAATGCCGCATCAAGATTGGAGAGTGGTTCATCGAGCAGAAAAACTTCGGGCTTGCGGACCAGCGCCCGGCCGATGGCGACGCGCTGGCGCTGGCCACCCGAAAGTTCCCGCGGCTTGCGCTGCAAAAGCGGCTCCAGCCGCAACATCCGCGCTGCCTCAGCAATGCGGGCTTCGACTTCAGCCTTGTCGAGCCCCATAAGGCGGGCGCCGAACGCCATGTTTTCGTAGACGTCCATATGCGGATAAAGTGCGTAGGACTGGAACACCATGGCGATACCGCGACGCGAAGGCGGTACGTCGTTCATGCGACGGCCGTTCAGAAGGAATTCGCCGCCCGAGAGTGGATCAAGGCCCGCGATCAGCCGCAACAGGGTCGACTTGCCGCAGCCGGAGGGGCCAACGAACACCACGAACTCACGATCGCCGATTTCCAGGTCGATGCCATGAAGCACATCGGTATTCCGGAAGCTCTTCCTGATGTCCCGAAGCGAGAGTTGAGCCAACGAATATTCCTCCCACCTTCCTGCTCCTTCACGAACAGGCAACCATCGGACGGCTTGCCGACGATCGGAATACTAAATTCTTCGCCAACGCCGCTGTCAAGAATAGAATATTACGCGACGAGGGGCTTACCGACTACACCTTGAGGACGGTTACCGCGGTTTCGCTGCGGTGAATGTAGTCGTGAGCATCGGACTGCCGACGCAGCAGCAGGATGAAAAGCATGTCGGTCAGCATCAGTTGCGCGTCCCGGGAGGTGATCGCCGATGATCGCACCCGCTCCTCGTCGCCCACGGTGAACAGATGAATATGGGCGAGGTCCAGCAAAGGGTTGGGCTGCAATCCTGTGACGGAGATGATTGTGGCACCGCGCGCCTTGGCAAGTTCGGCAATGCGCAGGGTTTCCACACTGCGACCCGAATGAGAGAGTGCGATCAGCACATCTGCAGAAGTAAGCGCCGAGGCGTTCGAGATCTGGATGTGAGTGTCGCTGTCCAAAAGAACTGAACGGCCTAGCTTCAGGAGTTTATAGGAGAAATCTCGGGCGACGAGAGAGGAAGCCCCCACCCCTGCCAACTGGATGCGGCGGGCATCAGCAAGCGCTTCCAGTGCCAAGTCGATGGTGTGTTCACTATTGGCGGCCGAGGTTTCCCGCATCGAGAGCAGTTTGGATCCTGTCAACTTCTGCAGGATCGTCATATAGCTGTCGCTGGCTTCTATGGTGCCGTGAATGACACCTCCGGGGGCGTGCCACTCGATAGCTTTGGCCTTGTTCACCGCCAGCTTCAATTGCTGGTATCCGGCATAGCCGAGCTTCTGGCTGAACTTCACCACGCTGGATTGGCTGCGCCCCGTCGCTTCGGCAAGCGCTGCCGAAGACAGGTTCACCATGAGGTCAGGGTGGTCGATGATGTACTGCGCAATCTGGCGGTCGGCCTGCGTCATGGCTCCCAGTTTGGCTTCAAGAAGTTTCAAGATCGACATGCCAACCCTCATCAGCCCGGCAGCGTTGTGGAATACATAATTCCAAGTTTCGTTGACAGCCGGAATAATCACTCATAGCATCCCCGAATACTTTGAGTGAAGGCATGATGGCAAAAAGCACCCTGGTCGCAGAACTTGAACATCTGGTGTCCGAGTCTCGCAACCCCGACACCATGCAGATCGATCTGATGTCGACGCTGCAGATTCTGGCAGCGATGAACGCTGAAGATGCGATAGTGCCCGACGCCGTAAAGATGGTTCTGCCGCAGATTGCCGCTGCAGTCGACCGCATCGTCGAGGCGTTCCGTCAGGGTGGCCGGCTCATATACTTGGGCGCCGGAACCAGCGGCCGTTTGGGCGTGCTCGATGCTTCGGAATGCCCGCCGACCTTTGGCGTGCCTGAAGGCATGGTAGTCGGGCTCATCGCTGGCGGTGACCGGGCCCTGCGGCATCCGATCGAAGGGGCAGAGGACAATCCCGGCGAAGGCAGACGGGATCTTGAGCGGATCGAGGCCACTGCGCAGGATGTTGTCGTTGGCATCGCGGTCAGTGGTCGCACACCCTATGTCATCGGTGCTCTCGACTACGCGGGCAGCATCGGTGCCACGACGGTAGCCCTGTCGTGCAATCCCGGGTCAGCCATTGCCCGTATGGCCGACATCGCCATCTCACCGGTTGTGGGCCCCGAAGCCCTCACCGGGTCGACGCGCCTCAAGTCCGGCACGGCGCAGAAGCTGGTGCTGAACATGCTGACAACGGCCAGCATGATCCGCATCGGCAAGACCTACGAGAACCTAATGGTCGATGTATCGGTAAGCAACGAGAAGCTTGCCGCGCGCGCTGTCCGCATCCTCGTGGAGGCGAGCGGCTGTTCTCCTGACCAAGCCGAGACTTACCTCGAAAAAAGCCGGAATAACGTGAAACTGGCGATCCTAATGGCCTTGACCGGGATGACCGCACAAGAGGGCGAGATCGCCTTGCAAAGCGCTGGCGGATTCCTGCGTCGAGCCGCGGGCGAACACCAGCCCAGAGCAACCGGTTAAGACAGGAGATCGGCGGTGAATCTTCGCGTCGAACTCCATGCCCTCCCACTGCGAGAGCGGCCCTACCGGGCCGCCAGGCACAAAGGCGTCAGCTGATGTCCGCCACTCCGCCCCTCGCCCTCTTTGTTGGTATGCCCGGCCACGAACTCTCCAGCAGCGAGCAGGCGTTTTTCCGGGAAACCAATCCCTTCGGGCTCTTCCTGTTCAAGCGCAATCTCGACAGCCCCGACCAGATCCGCCGCATGGTCGATCAGTTCCGCACTGCGGTCAGCCGCGAGGACGCGCCAGTCTATATCGACCAGGAAGGCGGCCGGGTGCAGCGCCTCGATAATGGCAATTGGCCCCTTTTCCGGGATCTGGGCAGCTTCGGCGCTCTCGCCCGCAAGGATCTCGAGCTCGGCAAATACGCCTTGCGTCAGTCGACCCTCGCCATGGGCGCCATGATGAGGGAGCTGGGCCTGGGCAGTGGCACCACCCCTGTGGTGGACCTGGCGCGCAAAGGCACCCACAACGTCATCGGCAGCCGCTCATTCGGTGATGACCCAGCGCTTGTCGCCGAACTCGGCCGGGTTGTCATCGATGCCATGCTTGAAGTGGGCTCCATGCCGATCATGAAACACATCCCCGGCTACGGTCGCGTCACGGTGGATCCGCACTTCGACTGTCCTGTCGTGGACGCCACCATTGATGAGATGATGGACACTGATTTCGCTCCCTTCATCGTACTCAAGGATAGTCCCTGGGCCATGGTCGCGCACCTGATCTTCACTCAAATCGACGTAGAGCGCCCTGCCTCAGTCTCCCCCGTCGTTCATGATCTAATCCGCGATCGGCTGGGTTTTGACGGCGTTATTGTTACCGATTGCCTCACCATGGAGGCGCTATCCGGCAGCTGGCCGGAACGCGTCCGCGCCGCACTCGACGCCGGCTACGATTTGGCGCTTCATAGCCAAGGCGATCTCGTCGCCAGCGAGGCTGCCGCCAAGGCCGCAGGCCCGATGACCACGCAGAGTCTCGATCGTGTCGCGCGTGCCCAGGCCCGCCTTGGCAACCGCCAGGTCGACGTCCGGGCGCTCCACGCCGAGGTGGAACAGATTTTCAGGGAGAACGGCTTCGCCTGAGCGGCGCCGGACAACAAGGAGAGACTGAAAGATGCACAAACTGAACTTACTGGCGGCAGCGTCCGTCGCGGTGCTCGGCCTGGCCGCGCCGGCCAGCGCCCAGGACAGCAGCAATGTGCTGACCCTCGCCTCCGAGCAGGTCACCACCTTCGTGCGCAATTTCAACCCCTTCAGCCAGACATCGGCCCGCTACACGACGCAGGACTTCATGTACGAGCCGCTGGTGGTGTTCAACCGCCTCAAGGGCAATGAACCGAACTACCGTCTGGCCGAAAGCTTCGAGCTGGCCGACGATTTGATGTCGATCACCTTCACCCTGCGCGAAGACCTCAAATGGTCCGACGGCGAAGACTTCACCGCCGACGATGTCCTCTTCACCTATGAGTACATCAAGGAACACCCGGCGCTGGACTTCATCTCCATCTCGGCCCAGCTCGCCTCGGTAGAAAAGGTCGACGACCGCACTGTCCGTTTCAATCTCAATGAACCCAATTCGCTGATCGCTAACACCATTGTCGGCATGCCCATCGTGCCCGAGCACATCTGGTCCGAAGTCACAGACCCGGTCACCTTCGCCAACGAAAACCCTGTGGGCTCCGGCCCCATGACCGAGATCACCCGCTTCACGCCACAAGTCTACGAGCAGTGCCGTAACCCGCACTATTGGGATGCCGATAACCTCGACGTCGATTGCCTGCGCATGCCGCAGCTCGCCGACAATCCCCAGGTGCTCGCAGCATTGGCCGAAGGCAACCTCGATTGGGGTACCAGTTTTATTCCGGACATCGACAACACCTTCGTCGCCAGGGATCCGGAACACCACAAATACTGGTTCACGCCTTCCAGCCTCGTTTCGCTGCAAATGTCGCAGGTTTCGCCTGACGAAAACGCTCGCAAGGCCTTCAACGACGTCAATTTCCGCCGCGCCGTCGGCATGCTGATCGACCGCGAAACGATCGTCGACATTGCCGGCTATGGCTATCCGCTCGTCAACCAGGACCCATCGGGCCTGGGCGAGCTCTATGCGTCCTTTGCCAATCCGGAAGTGCAAACCCAGTTCGGCCAATATGGCCGTTTTGATCTTGAAGCCGGCATCGCCCTGCTTGAAGAGTCCGGCTATGTCGACGCCGATGGTGACGGCTATCGCGACAATCCCGACGGCACACCGCTGGAGCTCGATTTCAAGGTTCCCAATGGCTGGACCGATTGGATCGATGCGGTGCAACTCTCCATGGAGACCTTGCAGGAAGCGGGCATCAACGTCTCGATGTCCACGCCGGAAGCCGCCGTCTGGACTTCGGACCTCATTGCCGGCAATTTCGAGCTGACGCTCAATGCGCTGTCGGCGACGGCCAATCCCTACCTGCCCTATATCCGCTCCTTCAATCCGGACGATTTCGGCAAGAGCCGCTTCACTGCGGCCCGCTGGGAAAACC
>JAESGL010000584.1_pt1 | contig 13286 bp, 11 predicted proteins | sample 9269711 | NCBI WGS metagenome assembly JAESGL01 (sample SAMN14515918, study PRJNA621676) | algae metagenome | isolation source: Kastovskya adunca ATA6-11-RM4 and co-occurring heterotrophs from soil and... | place: Chile: Atacama Desert | collected 2011-06-27
TTCGCCTCGGGCGGGTCGCAGGGCTATGACCACAAGGCGATGGGCATCACCGCCAAGGGCGCGTGGGTGTCGGTACAGCGCCACTTCGCCGAACGCGGGCTGGACGTGCAGACCCAGCCGATCCGCGTCGTCGGGTGCGGCGACATGTCGGGCGATGTGTTCGGCAACGGGATGCTGCTGTCGAAGGCGATCCGGCTGGTCGCCGCGTTCGACCACCGCCACATCTTCCTCGATCCCACGCCCGATGAAGCGGCCAGCTGGGACGAGCGTGCGCGGCTGTTCGCGCTGCCGCGCTCCAGCTGGCTCGACTACGACCGCTCGCTGATCTCGCCCGGTGGCGGGGTGTTCGCGCGCGACATGAAGTCGATCCCGCTGTCGCCGGAAATCAGGGCCGCGCTCGGCATCCAGGCCGATGCGCTGGAGCCGACGCAGCTGATCGCCGCGATCCTCAAAAGCCCGGTCGACCTTATCTGGTTCGGCGGCATCGGCACCTATGTGAAGGCGGCGGCGGAAAACAACGCCACCGTCGGCGATCCCGCCAACGACCGCCTGCGCGTCGATGCCGAGGATCTGCGCGCGGTCGCCATCGGCGAGGGCGCGAATCTGGGCGTCACCCAGGCCGCGCGCATCGCCTTCGCCGCCGCGGGGGGGCGGATCAACACCGACTTCATCGACAATTCGGCCGGCGTCGATTGTTCGGACAACGAGGTCAACATCAAGATCGCGCTCAACCGCGAGATGATCGAAGGGCGGCTCGCGTTCGAGGATCGCAACGCGCTGCTCGGCAGCATGACCGACGACGTCGCGCATCTGGTGCTGGAGGACAACCGGCTCCAGACGCTCGCGCTGTCGATCGCGGAACGCGACGGAGCGCAGGGGCTGCCCAGCTACGTCCGCCTGATCGAGGTGTTCGAGGATGCCGGCCGGCTCGACCGCCGGGTCGAGGGGCTGGGCAGCAACGTCGACCTGCTGCGCCGCGTCGGCGACGGGCGCGGGCTGACCCGCCCCGAACTGGCGGTGCTGCTGGCGACCGCGAAGCTGGCGTTGCAGGACGAGCTGGAACGCTCCCCGCTGGGCAGCGACCCGGCGCTGCTGCCGGACCTGCACGCCGCCTTTCCCACCGCGATGCGCGAACGCTTCGCAAAGGCGATCGACGACCACCGCCTGCGCGGGGAAATCGTCGCGACGAAGCTCGCCAACCGCATCGTCAACCGCATCGGCATCCTCCATCCGTTCGAACTGGCGGAGGAGGAAGGCGCCGCGCTGGCGGATATCGCGGCGATGTTCGTCGTCGTCGAACGCCAGTTCGGCCTTGCCGACCTGTGGCAGGCGATCGAAACCGCCGCGATGCCCGAAAGCGGGCGGCTGGCGCTGTTCGATCAGGTCGCCGTCGCGGTCCGTTCGCACATCGCCGACCTGCTGCGCGCCACCATCTCGGGCACCGCGCCCTCCGACGCGCTGGGCCGCCTGTCGAAGGGGGTCGAACGGCTCGACGCCGCCGCCGACGAACTGCTGATGGACGAAGCGCGCGCGCACAGCCGCCGCATCGCCGACATGCTGGAACAGGCCGGCGCCCCGGCGGACCTGACCGCGCGGGTCGTGCGGCTGTTCCAGCTCGACGGCGCGATCGGACTGGCGGACCTCGGCCATCGCACCAAGCTGGACGAAACCCGGCTGGCACGCGCCTTCACCCGGCTCGGCCAGGCACTGGGGCTGGACTGGGCGCAGGCTGCCGCGATGCGCATCACCTCCAGCGATCCGTGGGAACGCCTGCTGATCGCCGGGCTGGCGCGCGATTTCCAGCAGCTGCGGCTCGATTTCCTGCATCGCGGCGGGAAGACCGACCCGGAGGAGCTGGTCGCCCGCTGGCTGGCCGCCAATGCCGCGCGCATCGGCCAGTTCCGCGCCGTCATCGACCGCGCCCGCAACGCCGCCGCCCCCAATGCCGCGATGCTGGCCCAGATCGCCGGCCAGGCCCGCGTCCTGCTGGGACGCTGACACCACCGGGGCGGGCGCGCGACGAAAGCGCCCCGCCCCCGCCGCCACCCGCCACATACGTCATCCCGGCGAAGGCCGGGATCTCCCGCGGCTCCTGCCCGGCTCCCTCACCAAAAGGCCCCAGCCTGCGCTGGGGCGACGCGCGCGGCCGACCACCCCGCCCGACCCCCGTCACCCCGGACGCGTTCCGGGGTCCACCGTGCCGCAAGATCAACGCCTTGCGAGGACGCGGCGCAGTGGATGCCGGAACAGCTCCGGCATGACGGATCGGACGTTCGCAGGGGTCTCGATCAGGTCCGGGGCGGCAGACCCTATGCGGCCGGCCAGACGAACCTCGCAACGCCCCCGCAAACCTTGCCCCCGGCCCCCGCGCCCTCATTCATACGCCCCGCGCCGCATCACATAATCGCGCGTCTCGTACGGCGGGGTCAGTCCCTCCACCCACGCGCCATGCGCATGGGTCAGCGCCACCAGCTGCATCGCCGCATCCGACGGCCAGCATTGCACGCGCACCTCATGCCGGTGGAGGTCGCGGTTCGGCTCCATCATCACCCACGCCAGCGGCCGCTCGGGCGTCGCGCGGGCGCCCGCGGCCGCCATCGCGGCACGGATGCGCTCGCGCCCGGCGGCGGGCAGATATTGCCACACCACCGAATGCATCAGCACCCGCGTCACCCCCTCCGCCTGCGGCTCGGCCAGCCGCGCCTCGACCCAATCGGGCGCGTCGCCCTGCACCAGGTCGACGCCGCCCTCCCGCACCATCGCGATCGCGGTCGCCAGCCGCGCCTGACGCTCGGCGGCATCGGCCCAGACATAGGCTTCCAGCCGCTCCGCCGCGCGCGGATCGGCGACATCGACCGGCGCGATGTCCACGCCGCGCGCGCCGGTGACCTCGACCGGCGACGCCGGCGGCGGGGGGCCGCGCCACTCGGGTCGGATCACCAGCGGCGATTCCGCCGGCCCCGCCGCCACCCCGCCCAGGTCGAACCGCATCCGCCCGATCAGCAGGTTCAGCCCCGCGCTCGATCCGATCTCGATCACCTCGATGCGCGGGCCGAACCGCGCCGCGACATGCAGCAGCCCGGTCATCAGCCCGGCGGACCGCGCCGCCTCGTTGGTTTGCGGCGGTCCGTCGAGCCATGGCAGCAATTCCGCGTCATATCGCGCCACGATGCGCGCGATCAGCGCGTCCGTCCGCACCGAATCCAACGCATCGGCGGCGAACAACCGCGCCAGATCGTCGTCGCCACCGCGCCGGAACAGCGCGTGGACACCCCCGATCAGCCGCAGAACCACCGCATCGGCCACCGGCTCTCCCGCCCGGTCGAGCACGCGGACGCCCGTTTTCGTCGTCCGGTCCAGCGTTCTGCCCAGCGCGCGGCTGATCCGGGCGGTCACCGGCACGGCCATCGCGTCGCAATATTGCGCCTGCACCTCGAACGCCGCGCGGTTTTCCTGCTCTCCGGCCATGCCTTTCCTCCTCGCTCAACGCATCATTGCGCGCTGTTTCCCCCTTCCGTAAAGCGCCGGACCATGTCCCAGCCGTCGCCTTTGCCCTCCCCCATCGTCATCGCGGTGCCCAAGGGGCGCATCCTGGCAGAGGCGCTGCCGCTGCTCGCCGCCGCCGGCGTCGTTCCGGAACCCGCATTCGGCGACGAAAAGAGCCGCGCATTGCGCTTCCGCACGCAGGATCCGGGCATCGAACTGATCCGCGTGCGCGCCTTCGACGTCGCCACCTTCGTCGCGCACGGCGCCGCGCAGCTCGGCATCGTCGGCTCCGACGTGCTCGCCGAATTCGACTATGCGGAACTCTACGCCCCCGTCGATCTCGACATCGGCCATTGCCGGCTGTCGGTGGCGGAGCCGGCGGACCTGGCCGCCAGCGACGATCCGCGCGGGTGGAGCCACGTCCGCGTCGCCACCAAATATCCCCATGTGACAGCCGGTTACTTCGCCCGGCGCGGGGTGCAGGCGGAGTGCATCAAGCTCAACGGCGCGATGGAGCTGGCGCCGACGCTGGGGCTGGCGACGCGGATCGTCGATCTGGTGTCGTCGGGCCGCACGCTCCAGGAAAACGGGCTGGTCGAGGTGGAGCGGATCATGGACGTGTCGGCGCGGCTGGTCGTCAACCGCGCCGCGATGAAGACCCGCGCGCACGTCTTCCCGCTGGTGGAGGCGTTCCGCGCCGCCGTGGCCGGGACGCGCGCGGCATGATCCGCCTCGACACCGCCGACGGCGATTTCGCCGCCCGCTTCGACGCGCTGGTCGACGCCCGCCGCGAAACCGCCGTCGACGTCGCACGCGACGTCGCCACGATCATCCGCGCCATCCGCGACGACGGCGACGCCGCGCTCCACGCCTTCACGCAGAAGCTCGACCGCCACGACCTGAACGATACCGGCTGGCGAATCGACGCCGCCGCCTGCGCCGCCGCCTTCGCGGGGCTGGAGCCGGAACTGCGCGCCGCGCTGGAACTCGCGGCGGCGCGCATCCGCACCTATCACGAGAAGCAGCGGCCGGAGGATACCGCCTTCACCGACGCCGCCGGCGTGAGGCTGGGCGCGCGGTGGCGTGCGGTCGATGCGGCGGGGATCTACGTGCCCGGCGGCCGTGCGGCCTATCCCTCCACGCTGCTGATGAACGCGATCCCCGCGCGCGTCGCGGGGGTGGAACGACTGGTCGTCGTCACGCCGACCCCCGACGGCGTGGTCAACCCGCTGGTGCTGGCGGCGGCGCATCTGGCGCAGGCGGACGAGGTATGGCGCGTCGGCGGCGCACAGGCGATCGCCGCGCTCGCTTACGGTACCGAACGGATCGCGCGGGTCGACGTCGTCACCGGCCCCGGCAACGCCTGGGTCGCGGAGGCGAAGCGGCAGGTCTATGGCGTCGTCGGGATCGACATGGTCGCCGGGCCGAGCGAGATCGTGGTGGTGGCGGACGGCGCCAACGACCCGGACTGGATCGCCGCCGACCTGCTCAGCCAGGCCGAGCATGACACGACCACCCAGTCGATCCTGTTCACCGACGACGGCGAGTTCGCGACCCGCGTCGCCGACGCCGTCATGGCGCAGCTGGAAACCCTGCCCACCGCCGCCGTGGCGCGCGTCGCGTGGGAGGATAATGGCGCGATCGTGGTCGTTCCGACGTTGATGGATGCGATGCCGTTGGTCGACCGGCTGGCCCCCGAGCATGTCGAGCTGGCGTGCGACGATCCGCAGGCGCTGTTCGACCGGCTGCGTCATGCCGGATCGGCGTTCCTGGGCCGCCACACGCCTGAGGCGATCGGCGATTACGTCGCCGGGCCGAACCACGTCCTGCCGACCGGGCGGCGCGCGCGGTTCGCCAGCGGGCTTGGTGTCACCGACTTCATGAAGCGCACCAGCTTCCTGCAGCTTGACGAAAGCGCGCTGAGCGAACTCGGCCCCGCGACGATCGCGCTCGCCGAAGCCGAGGGATTGCCGGCACACGCACGCTCGGTCGCGCTGCGCATTCGTATCAATCACTGACGGCAAAAGGGGCGCCCAATCGGGCGCCCCCTCCGTCCGATCAGGCGGTGGCCAGTTCCGCGTCGGCATTGGCCTTGCTTTCGGCCAGCGTCGTCAACTTGTCGTCGGTGGCCTTTTCTTCCGCGAGCGTTTCCTCGAGCAGCCCGGCGACCTGCGTGTGGCCCAGCTGCCGCGCCCACGCGATCAGCGTGCCATAGCGCGTGATCTCGTAATGCTCGACCGCCTGCGCCGCCGCGATCAGCGCCGCGTCCAGCACCGCCTTGTCGGCGACCTCGCCGGCGACTTCGTTGGCTTCCTTGATGATGCCGTCGATCGCCGGGCACGTCACCGCCTTGGCCTTTTCGCCCAGCGCCTCGAACGCCTGCTCCAGCCGCGCGATCTGCCCGTCAGTTTCGCGCAGGTGCGTCTCGAACCCCTGTTTCAGCTCGGGCGACGTCGCCTTCTCGATCATCTTGGGCAGCGCCTTGGTGATCTGGTTCTCCGCATAATAGATGTCCTGCAGCTGATGCAGGAACAGGTCGTGGAGCGTTTCGATATCCTTGGTGAACAGTCCCATGTCTGCTCTCCTCTGCTATCCGGTGGTCATGCGATGGCGCCCGCAAGTGGCGGACCGTGAACGAACGGATGCCGCACGCCGACGTTGCCGGAAAACTGCCTGATACGGATCAACACGCCGCGCGGGGGTGACGAACGCGCACGACCGGCGTACAGCGCGCCCCCATGTCCCGAACCGCTGCCCGATCCAAGAGCCGCGCCGCCGCGCGCCTCGCCGCCGTCCAGGCGCTGTACCAGCATGAGATGGAAGGCACCGCGATCCCCGCGCTGCTCCACGAATTCCATCACCACCGGCTGGGCGCCGTCATCGAGGACGTCGAATATGCCGAGGCCGACGTCCAGTTCTTCGACGATATCGTCACCGGCGCGCACGCGCGGCTGGGCGAGATCGACCGGCTGATCTCGGAGAAGCTGGCCAGCGGATGGACGCTGGAGCGGCTGGACCGCCCGATGAAGGCGATCCTGCGCGCGGGCACGTGGGAATTGCTGGCGCGCGCCGACGTGCCGGTCGGCGCGGTCATCACCGAATATGTCGATGTCGCGCACGCCTTTTACGAACGGCGCGAGGCGGGGTTCGTCAACGGCCTGCTCGACGGTATCGCCAAGCAGGTGCGCGGCTGACCGCGATGGCGGACGTGGTCAACCTGAACCGCGCCCGCAAGGCAAAGGCGCGCGCCGCCGCGACGACGCAGGCGGCGGCGAATCGCGCCGCCTTCGGCCGGACGAAGGCGCAGAAACAGGCCGATGCGCGGGAGCGTGCGCACCACGACGCCGTACTGGACGGCGCGCGGCGCGAGGAGTGATCGGTCGCGCCGCTGCGATCAGGCGGCGATGCGCAGTTCCAGCCGGCCCCAGATTTCGACCAGCGCGTCGGTCAGCTCGCGCATCATCGCCTCGTCATGCGCCGGGCCGGGGGTGAAGCGCAGCCGCTCGGTCCCGCGCGGCACGGTCGGATAATTGATCGGCTGCACGTACACGCCATATTCGGCCAGCAGGATGTCGCTGATCTTCTTGGCCTTCACCGGATCGCCGACCATCACCGGGACGATATGCGTCTCGCCGATCATCACCGGCAGGCCGGCATCGCGCATCATCGCCTTCAGCGTGGCGGCGGCGGCCTGCTGCCCCTCGCGCTCGACGCTCGACTGCTTCAGGTGGCGGACGCTGGCCAGCACGCCCGCGACCAGCACCGGCGATAAGGAGGTGGTGAAGATGAAGCCGGGTGCATAGCTGCGGATGACGTCCACGATCGTGCGGTCCGCGGCGATATAGCCGCCCATCACCCCGAACGCCTTGCCCAGCGTTCCTTCGATGATCGTCAGCCGGTGCGCGACGCCGTCACGTTCCGAGATGCCGCCGCCGCGCGCGCCGTACATGCCGACGGCATGGACCTCGTCCAGATAGGTCAGCGCGTTATACTTGTCCGCCAGGTCGCAGATCGCGGCGATCGGGGCGACATCGCCCTCCATCGAATAGACGCTTTCGAACGCGATCAGCTTGGGCGTGGCGGGATCGTCGGCAGCGAGCAGTTCCTCAAGATGCGCCAGGTCGTTGTGGCGGAACACGCGCTTCTCACAGCCCGCGTTGCGGATGCCCGCGATCATCGAGGCGTGGTTCAGCTCGTCCGAATAGATGATGCAGCCCGGCAGCACCTTGGCCAGCGTCGACAGCGTCGCCTCGTTCGAGACATAGCCCGACGTGAACAGCAGCGCCGCCTGCTTGCCGTGCAGGTCGGCCAGCTCGCCTTCCAGGTCAACATGGTAATGCGTGTTGCCGCCGATGTTGCGCGTGCCGCCCGAACCGGCGCCGACATCGTGCAGCGCCTCTTCCATCGCGGCGATCACCTTGGGGTGCTGCCCCATCGCGAGATAGTCGTTCGAACACCACACCGTGATCGGCTTCGGCCCGTTATGCCCGGCGAAGCAGCGCGCATTGGGGAACATCCCCTTGTTGCGCAGGATGTCGATGAACACGCGATAGCGGCCCTCCGCATGGAGCCGGTCGATCGCCTGGGTGAACACGCGCGAGTAATCCACGGCGCGCGTATCGCTATCGCTGGTCATGGGCCGTACCCCTACTCCCCTCTCCATCGCCTGACCAGTCGGCATCCTTGGTCTCTCTGATCGAACGGCTAGGACAAATTGTCCCACCCCGCGCGGGTTATAGCAACTCCGTCTTGCCGAAACCTCTATGCGCCAGCGTCGCGGCGATCCGCGATTCGCGCTCGCCGCCGGCGGTGAACACCAGGGTGCCGGGCGCGGCACGGTCGGGCCACGACTGCCCGTGGGTCAGATGCGCGATCCGCCGCGCGATCCCCGGGCCGCCATCGACGAACCGCACGCCGGGCGCGACCGCCGCCATCTGCGCCGCCAGCAGCGGGAAATGCGTGCAGGCGTTGACGATCACGTCGATGCGGTCGCCGCCCGGCTGCGCGAACAGCCCGTCCAGCTCGTGCGCCACCGCCGCCTCCGGCGCGACTTGGCCCGCCAGTTCCGCCTCCGCCAGTGTCACCAGCCCCGCCGATCCGTGGCGCAGCACCGTACAATCCGCCGCAAACCGCGCCGCCAGATCGTCGACATAGGGCTGGCGCACGGTCGCCTCGGTGCCCAGCACGCCGATCACGCGCGTCACGCTCGTCGCGGCGGCGGGTTTGATCGCCGGGACGGTGCCGACCACCGGCACGTCCAGCGCCGCGCGCACCGCCGGCAACGCGATCGTCGAGGCGGTGTTGCACGCGATCACCGCCAGCCGCGGGCGATACCGCTCGACCAGCCGGCCCAGCAGCGCGGGGACGCGCGCCGCGATCTCCGCCTCGCTGCGGATGCCATAGGGAAAGAACGCCGAATCGGCGGCATAGACGATCGGCGCGCTCGGCAGCAGCGCGCGCGTCGGCGCCACCACCGACAGGCCGCCGACACCGGAATCGAAGAACAGGATCGGGCGCACATCGCTCATCCTGCGCCGCTTAGGTGACGTGCCGGCGCCCGGCAATCAGATGACGCAAATCTGGGCATGGCATCGCCGCGCGCTTTTCGCTAGAAGCGGGACAAAAGGGGATCAACGCTGACCAACGCCATCGTCTGGATGCCGCCCGTCGCGGCGCTGCTCGGCGGTTATCTGCTGGGTTCGATCCCGTTCGGCGTGCTGCTGACGCGCGCGTTCGGCGCGGGCGACCTCAGGCAGATCGGCTCGGGCAATATCGGCGCCACCAACGTGCTGCGCACCGGGCGCAAGGGGCTGGCCGCGGCTACGCTGCTGCTCGACATGGGCAAGGGGCTGGCGGCGGTGCTGCTGGCGGCTTGGCTGCTGCCGGGCGAGGCGCCGCTGGCCGCCGCGGGCGCGTTCGTCGGCCATTGCTACCCGGTGTGGCTGCGGTTCCGCGGCGGAAAGGGCGTGGCAACGCTGATGGGCATCGCGCTGGGCCTGTGGTGGCCGCTGGGGCTGGTGTTCGCCGCGCTGTGGCTGGGGCTACTCGCCGCAACGCGCATCTCCTCGCTGGCGGGGATGACCGCGGCGATCGGCACGCCGGTGGCCGCCGCGATGCTGGGGCGGTTCGACATCGTCCCGCTGCTGATGGCGCTCGCCGGGATCGTCCTGTGGAAGCATCGCGCCAATGTCGCGCGGCTGATCGACGGGACCGAGCCGCGCGTCGGCGCGAAGACGGCGGTGCCTGCGGACGGTCCGGCGCAGAGCGGCGCGGGTGAGTGACGCGCTGGCACGGCTGCGGTTGATCCGCACGCCGTCGATCGGGCCGGTCACCTATCGCCAGCTGATCGCGCGGTTCGGCACCGCCGCCGCCGCGATCGACGCGCTGCCCGATCTGGCGCGGCGTGGCGGCGGTCGCGCCCCGATGGTCCCGCCGGTCGCGCTGGCCGAACGGGAAAGCGCGCTGCTCGCGCGGATCGGCGCACGCCACCTGTTCCTGGGCGATGCCGATTACCCGCGCCTGCTGGCCGAAAGCGACAATCCCCCGGCGGTGCTGACCGCGCGCGGCGACCTGTCGCTGGTGGCGCGGCTGCCGGTGGCGATGGTCGGCGCGCGCAACGCCTCCGCCGCGGCGTGCCGCTTCGCGCGGCAGATCGCGCACGCGCTGTCGTCACGCGGCGCGACGGTCGTGTCGGGGCTGGCCCGCGGGATCGACACCGCCGCGCACGAAGGCGCACTGCCCGCGACGATCGGCGTGATCGCGGGCGGGATCGACGTGGTCTATCCGCCGGAGAATGCCGCGGTGCAGGAACGGGTCGCGCAGGAAGGACTGCTGATCGCCGAGATGCCGCCGGGCACGGAGCCGCGCGCACGCCATTTTCCGCACCGCAATCGCATCATCGCCGGCTTGTCGCTGGGGACATTGGTGGTGGAGGCGGCGCCGCGCTCCGGCTCGCTCATCACCGCGCGGCTGGCAGGGGAGGCGGGCCGCGAGGTGATGGCGGTGCCCGGCCACCCGCTCGATCCGCGCGCGCACGGCTGCAACGCGCTGATCCGCGACGGGGCGACGCTGATCCAGAGCGCCGACGACGTGCTGGAACAGATCCGCCCGATCGACGCCCGCGCCGCGGTCCATGCCCCCGCCGCGCCCTGGCTGCCGTCCCCGCCGGAAGATGCCAGCGATGCCGAGCGGCACCGGGTGGAGGGGCTGCTCGCCTCCGTCGCGGTGGGCGTCGACGAGATCGTCCGCCAGTCCGGGCTGTCGCCCGCGATCGTGCAGATGGTGCTGCTGGAACTCGAACTCGCTGGCCGGCTGGAGCGCCATGCCGGTGGAAGGGTAAGCCTGTGCTGACCGACCAGCGCCCGCCACGCTGGGTCGCGCGCTGGTTCCGCGGTGCGGCGCTTTACGGCACCGTCGCCCTGCTCGCCAGCCTGCTGGCCTCGCCCGCCGGCGGCACGGCGCCGCAACTGCCGCCGCTGGCCTTCGCCTTCACCGCGCTGGCGTTCCAGATCGTCTTCTGGATCGTCGGCGGCGATCCCGTCCGCTACCGTCCGGTCATGCTGGCGGGCGTCGCCGAAAAGCTGGCGTTCGGCGCCCCCGCGCTGTGGCTGGTGGCGACCGGCGGCGCCGATCGCGCCGTCGCGCCGTTCGCGATCATCGACCTCGTGCTCGGCGCCGGCTTCCTGCTGGCGTGGCGCGCCACCCCCGACCGGCGCTGAGCCGCGGGGTTGACGCCTCCCGACGCTTCCCTCCACCCTCGCGCGTATACGTGAGGCTTCCTAGCTAGGCACAATGCAACTCGTCATCGTCGAATCGCCCGCCAAGGCGAAAACCATCGAAAAGTATCTCGGCCCGGATTACCGCGTCCTCGCCAGCTACGGCCACATCCGCGACCTGCCCGCCAAGGACGGGTCGGTGAACCCCGACGACGGGTTCGCGATGGAGTGGGAAAACTACGCCGACAAGGCCAAGCAGCTCAAGGCGATCGCCGACGAGGCGAAGAAGGCCGACCGCCTGATCCTGGCCACCGACCCCGATCGCGAGGGCGAGGCGATTTCGTGGCACGTCCAGGAAGTGCTGGCCAAGCGCAAGGCACTGCCGCGCGATGTCCAGCGCGTCACCTTCAACGCGATCACCAAGCCCGCGGTGACGCAGGCGATGGCGAACCCGCGCGATCTGGATACCGACCTGATCGACGCCTATCGCGCGCGCCGCGCGCTCGACTATCTGGTCGGCTTCACGCTGTCGCCGGTGCTGTGGCGCAAGCTGCCGGGCGCCAAGTCGGCGGGCCGCGTCCAGTCCGTCGCGCTGCGCCTGATCGTCGACCGCGAGCGTGAGATCGAGGCGTTCCGCGCCCAGGAATATTGGTCCGTCACCGCCGCGATGGAGCAGGACGGCACGCCCTTCACCACCCGGCTGGTGCAGTGGAACGGGCAGAAGCTCGACCGGCTGTCGATCGGCAACGAAGGCGATGCGCTGAAGGCGAAGGCGGATGTCGAGGCAGGGCGCTTCTCCGTCCAGTCGGTCGATACCCGCCCGGCGACGCGCAACCCGCCGCCGCCCTTCACCACCTCGACGCTGCAGCAGGAGGCGGCGCGCAAGCTCGGCTTCTCCGCCGATCACACGATGCGGATCGCGCAGCAGCTCTACGAGGATGGCGCGATCACCTATATGCGGACCGATGGCGTGCAGATGGACGGCAGCGCCATCTCCGCCGCGCGCGCCGCGATCGCCGACCGCTATGACGGCGGCTACGTCCCCGACAAGCCACGCCAGTATCAGAGCAAGGCGAAGAACGCGCAGGAAGCGCACGAGGCGATCCGCCCGACCGATTTCGCGAAGGACCGCGTCGGGTCGGGCGACCATGCGCGCCTCTACGATCTGGTCTGGAAACGCGCGATGGCCTCGCAGATGGCGTCGGCGCGGATGGAGCGCACCACGGTCGAGCTGGCCGACGGCACCGGCCGCCATGTGCTGCGCGCCACCGGTCAGGTGGTGCTGTTCCCCGGCTATCTCGCGCTCTACGAAGAGGGGCAGGACGACAGCCAGGACGAGGATGCGAAGCGTCTGCCGCGCCTGCGCGAGGGCGATGCCCCGGCGAAGAAGGACGTGGCAGCCGAACAGCATTTCACCCAGCCGCCGCCGCGCTTCTCCGAAGCCTCGCTGGTCAAGCGGATGGAGGAACTGGGGATCGGCCGCCCGTCCACCTATGCGTCGATCATCAAGACGCTGAAGGACCGCACCTATGTGCGGGTCGAAAAGAACCGCTTCTTCGCGGAGGAGAGCGGGCGGCTGGTGACGGCGTTCCTCGAACGCTTCTTCGAACGCTATGTCGGCTACGATTACACCGCCGAGCTGGAAGAGGAGCTGGACGACGTGTCCGGCGGGCGTGCGCAGTGGCAGGACGTGCTCGCCGCCTTCTGGCGCGATTTCAAGCCGCGCACGTCCGAGGTGATGGAGCAGAAGCCGAGCGAGGTCACCGCCGCGCTCGACCAGTTCCTGGCGCCCTATCTGTTCCCCGACAAGGCCGACGGATCGGATCCGCGGCTGTGCCCCGCGTGCGGCGCGGGGCAGCTGGCGCTGCGCGGCGGCCGGTTCGGCGCGTTCATCGCGTGCAGCAACTATCCCGACTGCAAGTTCACGCGCCGCTTCGCGCAGGGCGGCGAGGCCGCGGGCGAGGACACCGGCCCGGAGCAGCTGGGCCACGATCCCGAAACCGGCCTGCCGGTGGAGCGCAAGTCGGGGCGCTTCGGCCCCTATATCCAGCTGGGCGAGGGCAAGGACGCCAAGCGCGCGTCGAT
>JAESGL010000586.1_pt1 | contig 13194 bp, 12 predicted proteins | sample 9269711 | NCBI WGS metagenome assembly JAESGL01 (sample SAMN14515918, study PRJNA621676) | algae metagenome | isolation source: Kastovskya adunca ATA6-11-RM4 and co-occurring heterotrophs from soil and... | place: Chile: Atacama Desert | collected 2011-06-27
GTTGCGATCGGGAACGCGCAGGCTTTGGACGAGCGCACCCAGCGTCAGTACACGCATTTCCAATTTGTGCGTGCGCAGCACCACAGCTTCGACGGCATCGCCGTTCGCCAACGTTCCCCAATGCTCACGAACAATGCCGGTCATGCTGCGCTCTCCTTGCTCGCATCGGGAGTAACCACCGCGATGGTTTCGAGTGCCGAGCGGAGCGGCTGGTTCAACGGCTTGGGCCGGCGGGTCTGCCGATCCACATAAACATGCACGAAAAAGCCTTCGGCCGCGGCCGCTTCTTCGTCGTTGCGGAAAAGGCCGACCTCATAGCGCACGGAGGAGGTGCCGAGTTTCGCCACCCGCAGACCGGCATGAACGACATCCGGAAAGGCAATCTCCCCGAAATACCGGCAGCCCGTTTCCACCACGAGGCCGATCTGATCGCCGCCGTGAATGTCGAGCACACCTTTGTCGATCAGCCAGCCATTCACCGCGCTGTCGAACAGGGAGTAGTGCACGACATTGTTCATGTGGCCATAAAGGTCGTTGTCCAGCCAGCGCGTGGTGAGCAGCCGAAACGTCTTGTAGCTTTCGCGGGCGCCGCCTCCGGACATTATCGGGCTGCCCGGCGGCTAGAAGCCGGCCAGCGGAAAGCGTGGCTTTCCGGTGTGTTTCGGATCGAAAGCATGATGTTGAAGCCGAAGGCAGGGATTGTCATGGCCGGAAATTGACAAGTCGGTTGGCTTTTGTCGAGAGTGCGGCGTCACGTTGAACCGGCGGGGCGCGACCGGAACGATGCCGCAAGGCTGGCATTGGTTCTGGCACAAGGAAGCAACCGGAACGGAACAGGCATGGCAGACGCGGCGATCGAGCTCATCGGCATCAACAAGAGCTTCGGCCCCGTCCGCGCCAACCGTGACATCCACTTGAAGGTGGCGCCCGGCACGATCCACGGCATTATCGGGGAAAATGGCGCCGGCAAGTCGACGCTGATGTCGATCCTGTACGGCTTCTACCAGGCCGACAGCGGCGACATCCTGGTGCGCGGCAAACCCGTTTCCATCCAGACGCCCAATGATGCGATCGCCACCGGCATCGGCATGGTGCACCAGCATTTCATGCTGGTGGCGAACTTCACGGTGTTGGAAAACATCATCCTCGGCGCCGAAGGCAGCGCGCTGCTCACGTCGAGCATCGGCCGGGCGCGCGCCGAGTTGCGCCGGCTGGAACAGGACTATGGGCTGGAAGTCGATCCGGACGCTGTGGTGGAAGAACTGCCGGTCGGCCTGCAGCAGCGTGTTGAAATCCTGAAGGCGCTTTACCGCGGGGCAAACATCCTGATGCTGGACGAGCCCACCGGCGTCCTGACCCCACCGGAAGCCGACCATCTTTTCCGCATCTTGGCGCGGCTGAAGGACGAAGGCAAAACGGTGATCCTGATCACGCACAAGCTGCGTGAAATCATGGCCATCACGGACAATGTTTCGGTGATGCGGGCCGGCACCATGGTTGCCACGCGCAAGACGTCCGACACCACCGTGGAAGAACTGGCCGAGCTGATGGTGGGCCGGCGCGTTCTCCTGCGCGTCGAAAAGGACGCTGCAAACCCGGCTGCCTCCAAGCTTTCGGTAGAGAACCTCACCGTGCGCGATGGACGCGGCGTCGACATGGTGAAGGACGTATCCTTCGATGTGCGCGCCGGCGAGATCGTTGGAATTGCCGGGGTGGCGGGCAACGGCCAGTCGGAACTGATGGAAACCATTGCCGGCCTTCGACGGGCGGTTTCCGGTACGGTTCTGCTCGACAACAAGCCAATCGACGTCACCGGCACCGCAGATCCCGGCGAGCTGCGCGACCGCGGCCTGGCGCATGTGCCGGAAGACCGCCACCATGTTGGGTTGGTGCTTGCTTACGAGGAACAGGAAAACGCCATTCTCGGCTACCACGACCAGGCGCAATACCTGAAGGGTCCATTTCTCGACCATGCCGCGATCCGACGGGATGCCGAGGAGAAGATCGCCAAATACGACATCCGCCCGGGCAACCCGCGCTTGAAGACAGCGAACTTCTCTGGCGGCAACCAGCAGAAGATCGTGCTGGCGCGCGAAATGGAACAGGATCCCGGCGTGCTTCTCGTTGGGCAACCAACGCGGGGCGTGGATGTCGGCGCGATCGAATTCATTCACAAGCGGCTGATCGCCATGCGCGATGCCGGAAAGGCCGTGCTGCTCGTGTCCGTGGAGCTCGACGAGATCCGCGCCCTATCCGACCGCATCCTCGTGATGTTCGACGGCCGCATCGTCGGAGAGCGCGACGGTTCGGCCAGCGAAGGCGAGCTTGGCCTGCTGATGGCCGGCGTAGAAGGGTCGGAGGCAGCGGAATGAGTGTTCCCTACGCCAAGCTGCCGCGCTGGGTGGACTACGGGCTTATCCCGCTGATCAACCTGGTTGTTGCCTTTGCCGTTGCCGGCCTGGTTGTGCTGCTTGTGGGCGAGAACCCGCTCAATGCGGCGGCGATCATGATCGAAGGCGCGTTCGGGCGGGGGCAGAATATCGCCTATACGCTGTATTACGCGACGAGCTTCATCTTCACCGGGCTTGCCGTGGCCGTGGCGTTTCATGGCGGGCTGTTCAACATCGGCGGCGAAGGCCAGGCCTATATCGGCGGCTTAGGCGTGGTTCTGGTGGTGCTGAACCTCGACGCCGTTTTCCCGTGGTATGTGAACTTTCCGCTGGCGGTGGTGGGGGCCGGACTGGCCGGTGCGCTGTGGGCGCTGATCCCCGCTTATCTCCAGGCCAAACGCGGCTCGCACATCGTGATCACCACGATCATGTTCAACTTCATCGCCGCCAGCCTCATGGTCTACCTCCTGGTGGATGTGTTGAAGCCGCTCGGCCAGATGGCGCCGCAAACGCGCGCCTTTGCGGAAGGCGGGCAGCTGCCCAAGCTCAACTGGATCATCGAGCTGTTTGGCGCCCGCATCCGTTCCGCGCCCTTCAACATCTCGTTTCTGCTTGCGCTTGCTGCTGCCTTTGGCGTCTGGGTGCTGATCTGGCGCACCAAGCTTGGCTACGAGATCCGGACGCAGGGCTTTTCACCCAAGGCGGCGCGTTATGCGGGGATCGGCGAAGCTCGCATCATCATCATCACCATGATGATCTCAGGCGCGCTGGCCGGCATGATGGCGCTGAACCCCGTCATGGGCGACCAGAACCGGTTGCAGCTCGACTTCGTGACGGGCGCGGGATTCGTGGGGATCGCCGTGGCGCTGATGGGGCGGTCGCATCCGGCTGGCATCGTGCCGGCGGCGATCTTGTTTGGCGTGCTTTACCAGGGCGGCGCGGAAATCGCCTTCGAGATGCCGGCAATCAGCCGCGACATGATCGTGATCATCCAGGGCCTCGTGATCCTGTTTGCGGGAGCCCTGGAGCACATGTTCCGGCCGCCGATCCAGGCGTTCTTCGCGTCGATCGGCAACCCGGCTCCAAGCAACGGTGCAGCGCGGGAGGGGCAAGCCTGATGGACTTCCTCCCGACGATCATCACGGTGCTCGACTCCACGATCCGCTTGTCTATCCCGCTGCTGCTTGCCTGCCTCGCAGGCCTTTATTCGGAACGATCCGGCATCTTCGACATCGGCCTGGAAGGCAAGATGCTGGCCGGCGCGTTTGCTGCCGGCTCGGCCGCCTTCGTGTTTGGTTCGGCCTGGATCGGGCTCGGAATGGCGATCCTTGTTGCCGTGGCTCTGGCACTTGTGCACGGCTTTGCGTCCATCACCCACCGCGGTAACCAGATCGTCTCGGGGGTTGCCATCAACTTCATCGCGGCCGGGGCCACCATTATTCTCGGGCAGGCCTGGTTCGCACAAGGCGGTCGCACCCCGCAGGTCAGCGGGCCGGGCCGCTTCAACGCCGTGGAGCTGCCGGGCGCGGCCGCGCTGCGCGACGTGCCCGTGCTGGGCACGATCTATGCCGATCTTTTGTCCGGCCACACGATCCTGGTTTACCTCGCCTTCCTGACGGTGCCTGTAACCTGGTGGGTGCTTTACCGCACGCGATTTGGCCTGCGGCTGCGCGCGGTAGGCGAAAATCCGGCTGCCGTCGACACCGCCGGCATTTCCGTGCCCTGGCTGCGTTATCGCGCGGTGATCTGCACCGGCATCTTGTCAGGAGCCGCTGGGGCCTACCTCGCGCTGGCGATGAATGCGGGCTTCGTGAAGGACATGACCGCGGGACGCGGTTACATCGCGTTGGCCGCCCTGATCTTTGCGAAGTGGCGGCCGGTACCGGCGATGTTTGCGTGCCTCCTGTTCGGCTTTCTCGACGCCCTGTCGATCCGGCTGCAAGGCACGCCCCTGCCCCTTGTCGGCCGCGTGCCGGTGCAGTTCATGCAGGCGTTGCCCTACATTCTCACGGTCATCCTGCTTGCCGGCTTTATCGGCAAGGCCATTCCGCCGCGCGCCGGCGGCGTGCCTTATGTGAAGGAGCGCTGACCCAATGCCGGATGCGCAGGACCTGTTCGACGCCGCGCGCGATGCGATGACCAGGTGCTACGCGCCCTATTCCCGCTTTCCCGTGGGAGCGGCGCTGCGCACCACCGACGGGCGCGTCTTTTCGGGTGCCAACATCGAGGTCGCGTCTTATCCCGAAGGCTGGTGCGCCGAAACCACCATGCTCGGCCATTACATCATGGCCGGCGGCGGCGAGATCGCAGAGATCGCCGTTGTTGCCGAACGCATGGACCGCATCACGCCATGCGGCGGCTGCCGACAGCGCCTGGCGGAGTTTTCGCGACCTGACACGAAGCTGCACCTTTGCGACCAGACAGGGGTGGTGGAGACAGTCACCATGGCCGAGATCCTGCCCTTCGGCTTTCGCGCGGATCTCCTGAAATGAAGCCCGCGGTGGCGCGACTGGTGCGGGACCTGAACGGACTTGCGCCTAGAGTGGCCGTTGTTCTGGGGTCGGGGCTTGGAAGCCTCGTCGATGTGGTGGAGGATGCGGTCCGCACCCCCTATGCGGAGCTGGAAGGCTTTCCTCGAAGCGGCGTGACCGGGCATCGCGGTGAGGTGGTGGCGGGCACGATCAGCGGCCAACCGGTTCTGCTGCTTTCGGGCCGTGCGCACTACTACGAGCATGGCGACGCCGCCGTTATGCGGCCGGCGCTGGAGATCCTAGCGGATCTCGGCATCCGTCATCTCGTTCTCAGCAACGCCGCGGGCTCCCTCCACCCCGACATGCCGCCTGGATCGGTGATGCTGATCAACGATCATATCAACTTTGCGGGCGTGAACCCGCTGTTCGGAGAAGCAACCGACCGCCGCTTCGTGGGAATGACGGAAGCGTATGACCGCGGCATGAGCGAGGCGATCCGCCTTGCGGCGGGCGCGGCCGGCGTGGACCTCCACGAGGGCGTTTACATGTGGTTTTCCGGCCCCTCCTTCGAAACGCCTGCCGAGATCCGCATGGCGCGGACCATGGGTGCCGATGCCGTGGGGATGTCGACGGTGCCGGAAGTGATCCTCGCGCGCTTCCTCGGCCTCCAGGTGGCCGCGTGTTCCGTGATCACCAACGTTGCCGCCGGGCTCAATCGCTCGGAGCTTTCGCATCAGGAAACAAAAGACATCGCGCCGTTCGGCGGAGCCAAGCTCGCACGCGTGCTGCAGCAGCTCTTTGCGCGCGGCGGCTTCGGTTCCTGAGGAATGCTGCCGCAGGAGATCATCCGCCGCAAGCGAGACGGGGAAAGCCTTTCGGCCGAGGAGATCGGGTTCTTCGTGGGAGGCCTGACGGATGGGCGCTTCAGCGAAGGACAAGTGGCAGCACTGGCCATGGCGATCCTGCTCAAGGGCATGAACCGGCAAGAAGCCGTGGCGCTGACGCTTGCCATGCGTGACAGCGGGGCCGTGCTCGATTGGTCGGAGCTGCCCGGCCCGGTGGTCGACAAGCACTCCACGGGCGGTGTCGGCGACACGGTTTCCTTGATCCTGGCGCCGATCCTCGCGGCCTGCGGTGCCTTCGTCCCCATGATCTCTGGACGCGGGCTCGGCCATTCTGGAGGAACGCTGGACAAGCTGGAAGCCATTCCCGGCTACCGAAGCCATCCGGACTTGCCCGTGCTGCGTCGCGCGGTTGCCGAGGCGGGTTGCGCCATCGTCGGTGCCACAACCGACATCGCCCCGGCCGACAAGCGGCTTTACGCCGTGCGTGACGTCACCGCGACGGTGGAATCCGTGCCGCTGATCACGGCGTCCATCCTGAGCAAGAAGCTCGCTGCAGGCCTCGGCAGCCTGGTTCTCGACGTCAAGGTCGGCAACGGCGCCTTCATGGCGGAAGAGCAGGACGCGGTCCATCTGGCGCAAAGCCTCGTGGAGGTGGCGAATGGTGCGGGTCTGGCAACATCCGCGCTGATCACCGACATGAACCAGCCGCTTGCCGCAGCCGCAGGCAACGCCCTGGAAGTTGCTGCCGCCGTCGAGGTCCTCACCGGCACGGATAAGGGTTCGCGCCTCCTGGAGGTGACGCTGGCGCTTGCGGCGGAAATCCAGGTTCTGAGCGGACTGGCACCGACTGCCGAGGAAGGTCTCCGCCGAGCCAGGCAGGTGCTCGACAGCGGCGCCGCAGCCGAGCACTTCGGCCGCATGGTGCGCGCGCTTGGTGGGCCGGGCGACTTCCTCCAACGCGCCGAGCACCATCTTCCCCGGGCGCCGATCGTGCAGCCGGTGCTTGCCGAACGCGCTGGCTATATCGGGTCAATCGCCACGCGCGACATCGGCCTTGCTGTCGTTTCGTTGGGCGGCGGGCGTCAAAAGCCCGAGGATCTCGTGGATCCCGCAGTCGGCTTTTCGCACCTGCTGGCTCATGGAAGCGCAGTGGAAGCAGGACAACCGCTGGGCTTCGTGCATACCCGCGACGCGGACAGGGCAGCGGAAGCGGCGGCAGCGCTTCGGGCAGCCTACCGGATCGGAGCGGAAGAACTCCAGCCAAGAGCGCTCGTGCTGCACCGTCTGGGCGCTTGATGGCTCGGTCTGGAATCTGAGTGGGCAATGCTCGATTTCTGGGAGTGACGCTGGCAGCGCTAACTCCCGACGCCATTTCCTAAGATTGTTACGAAGAAGACCCGGATGCGAACACGCCAACCGCTCCGGGTCTTTCGTAGGTCTAGGGGTGAAGATGGGACAAACCATCGCTCACCTCCAGTTCAGAACAACGCGGTTGCCTCGGCGGGAGTGGCTCATCCTCTCCGGTACGCCGCTGGCTGGCGCTCTGTTCCTGTCATGAAGACGGCAGCTTCGCTGGGATTTGCCTGAAGGCTACTGCTCGAGAACCATGCCGCCGGCTTCCACGCGGTAGCGCGTGATCTTCTGCAGGAAGCTCATGCCCACAAGCGTACCGCTCAGCGCCTTGTCTTCCAGAACCGCAGCCTGCACGTCCTTGACATGGATCTTGCCGATCTGAATCTCACGGATAACCGCCGCCGCAGCTCGCGCCATTCCGTTGGCAGTTTGGACCCGATAACTGAAATCACTTGGCTTCAGCGACAGACCGATGCGACGCGCCGTGCTTTCATTGATGGCCACCAGCGTCGCGCCGGTGTCGATCATGGCTTCCGTGCTGCGCCCGTTGAGCCGGAAGTCAGCGGCAAAATGACCGCGTTCATCCGCTTCCACGCGCACTTTACGTCCTTGCAGCATTTCTTCCGGGGTTTTTTCGACGATCACGACCTTCGGCGCTGCCGCGGCGATCACCGGCTCGACTTCCTTCGCAGAACGATCAAAGAAGCTTGCGAAAAATTCTGGGTTCGACTGGTAAAGCAGCGGCACGGATGCCGCCACGCCTACAAAGGTGCTGACCAGGACAAGTTTCATCGACATGAGCGCTTTCTCCCGCTCCTGCATCGCAAGCACGGGTCGAAACCGCGTTAACAGCGCGGGAAAGCTCTTTTCGTCCTGAAGAAAAGGTAAATGCTATTTGGTGCCGTACATACGGTCGCCCGCGTCCCCCAGGCCGGGAACGATGTAGCCTTGCTCGTTGAGCCTTTCGTCGATGGATGCAGTGAACACCGGAACATCCGGATGCGCTTTGGTGAAGCGCTCGACCCCTTCCGGCGCCGCCAGCAGGCAAACGAACCGCAGATTGGTGGCGCCGCGGCTTTTCAGCTTTTCCACGGCCGCAACAGCGGAGTTCGCCGTTGCCAGCATCGGATCAACCACAATCACCAGACGATTCTCGAGGTCGCTTGGTGCCTTGAAGAAGTATTCCACGGCTTCGAGGGTGTCGTGGTCGCGGTACAAACCGACATGAGCGACGCGCGCGGCCGGCACGAGGTCCAGCATGCCATCAAGCAAGCCGTTGCCAGCCCGCAGCACGGACGCGAAAACCAGCTTCTTCCCTTCCAGCGTGGGTGCTTCCATCTCTTGCATGGGCGTTTGGATTACCTTGCTGGTGAGTTCGAGGTTGCGGGTCACCTCGTAACATAGCAGCAGCGAGATCTCGCGCAGCAGGCGTCGGAAGCTCGCCGTCGAAGTGTCCTTCGAGCGCATGATGGTAAGCTTGTGTTGCACAAGCGGATGATCGACGACTGTGACGCCCTGCATGGTGAACTCCGAACCGACTGCTTCTTTTCTCGATTAACAGACCGGCGCCGGGCTGAGAAACCAAAAGCGAGCCGTGGGTCACAGCTTTCGCGCAGAAGCGGATCGGGCAGCAGGCTTGGGGACGCGCGTGAGGAGTTGCGCCCTGGTTTTGCGATCCACGAAGGCTGCCTCGACCGCAGTTTGCGTGAAACTCGTGAGCGTCCGCTCGTCGAAGCCGAACGCGCGTCGTGCCGCCTCATATTCCCCTGCCAGCGAGGTGCGGAAGAAGGGCGGATCGTCCGAGTTCAGCGTAACCCTGCAGCCCGCCTGCAGAAGCCGGGGCAGAGGATGGTCCGCGAGGCTTGGAAATACGCCCAAAGCGATGTTGGAGCCGGGACAGCATTCCAGCACCACGCCTTCGTCGGCGATACGTTTGACGAGGTCGGTGTTCTCCACCGCGCGCACCCCATGGCCGATGCGCGACGGCCGCAGGTGGTCAAGTGCGGCGGCCACACTCTCCCAGCCGCCGAATTCACCCGCATGCACAGTGATGCCCAGGCCAGCTTCCCGCGCGATCTCGAAGGCTCGAACGAAGTCTTCCACATCCCCAACGCGCTCGTCGCCGGCCATGCCGAACCCCGCAATCAACGGGTGGCGGCTGCGCGCCGCGAAACGTGCGGCTGCTTCCACCGCTTCAACACCGAAGTGGCGCACGCCAGTAACCACCATGCGGCTTTCGATGCCGGTTTTCGCCGCCGCCCGCTGCATGCCTTCAGCAAGGGCGCGGATATAGGCTTCGGGCGAAAGCCCTGCCTTGCGTGCATGATCGGGCGAAACAAAGAGCTCGGCATAGATCGCTCCGTCGCGCGCGAGGCTCGAAAGATAATGATCGGCAAGGCGCACATAATCGTCTTCGCTGCGAAACAGGCCTGCCACAACATCATAGGCGGCCAGGAAGCTCGTGAAATCGTGCCAGACATAGCCGCCGTCGCGAACAAGGGCAGAGAGATCGACGTTGTACTTGCGAGCTTGGCTCACAGCGAGGTCCGGGGACGCTGCGCCCTCGATATGACAATGGAGTTCCGCCTTGATCGGCAACCGCTCTTCCTTCGGCGCCAACAGCGGCGCGTCTCTTCATCGCGCTCCTAAACGTAGCGCGCTCGTCCTGACTGGGCTATGGTCCGGCCGACCTTGAGGATCAAAAACATGTCAGACCAACGCGCCACCGCAGCGGGCGAAATGAACCAGTCCTATGGGTTCCGCGCTGTCGGCGACGGCGAAAAGCAGGCGCTTGTGAACGACGTCTTCCATAAGGTCGCACAGCGCTACGACATCATGAATGACCTGATGTCAGCTGGCCTGCACCGAGTCTGGAAGGATGCTCTGGTGTCGGCTCTGAACCCGCCGAAACGCGGTGACTTCCACTTGCTCGACGTTGCCGGTGGCACGGGCGACATCGCTTTTCGGGTGATCGACGCCTCGCACGGCCATGCACATGCGACGGTGCTCGACATCAACGGCTCCATGCTCGGCGTGGGCCAAGATCGGGCGAACAAGCGGCACCTCGCCGGCAACACCACCTTCGTGGAAGCCAATGCGGAAAGCCTGCCCTTCGCGGACCTTCATTTCGACGCCTATACGATCGCCTTCGGGATCCGGAACGTGCCGCATATCGACGTGGCGCTCCGCGAAGCCTTTCGCGTGCTCAAGCCCGGCGGCCGGTTTCTGTGCCTGGAATTTTCCGAGGTCGAAATGCCGTTTCTCGAGAAAGCCTATGAAGCGTGGTCGTTCAACGCGATCCCGCGCATCGGCAAGGCGGTTACCGGCGATGGCGAGCCTTACCAGTATCTCGTGGAGTCGATCCGCAAATTTCCGAACCAGGAAAACTTCGCGGCGATGATCCGCTCCGCCGGCTTCGAGCGTGTGACCTACCGCAATTATTCAGGCGGGATCGCGGCGCTGCATTCAGGCTGGAAGCTTTGACGACGCGCATCCGATGAGCACGCCTGCCGCTTATTTCCGGCTCCTGCGGGCCGGCTGGATCCTGTTGCGCGAGGGCGTCTTCGCCGCTTTGCCGGGACATGACCTGGAAGGCATGCCGCAGCGCGGCTGGCGCGTGGCGCAGGTGCTGGCGCGCCGACGCGCACCCGGCGAGCGATCGCAGCGCCTGATCCGCGCCGTGGAGCGGCTTGGCCCTTCATACGTGAAGCTCGGCCAGTTTCTGGCCACGCGGCCCGATGTTGTGGGCAGCGAACTTGCACTCGATTTGACCGAGTTGCAGGACCGGATGCCGACCTTTCCGGATGCGCAATCGCGGCTCATGATCGAAGGATCGCTCGGGCGATCCGTGGATGCGCTTTTTACGCGTCTGGAACCCCCGGTTGCGGCCGCATCCATCGCGCAGGTGCATCCGGGCGAGATCATCGATCCGCTTGGCGGCCGCAAGGTTGCCGTGAAGGTGATCCGTCCGGGCATCCGGCAGCGCTTTTATGCCGATCTCGACAGCTTCTTCCTGGCCGCACGGTTGCAGGAGCGGTTCATCCCCTCCACCCGGCGCCTGAAGCCCGTCGAGGTGGCGCAAACGCTGGCGCAAACCACCAAGATCGAAATGGACCTGCGGCTCGAAGCCGCCGCGCTTTCCGAGATCGCAGAAAATACGCGCAACGATCCTGGCTTCCGGGTGCCGGCGGTGGACTGGGAGCGCACCGGGCGCGACGTGCTCACGCTGGAATGGATCGACGGCGTGAAGCTCAACAACGTTCCTGCCATACGCGCCGCCGGGCACGACATGGAAGCGTTGGCCGTGACCCTGATCCAGTCCTTCCTGCGCCACACGCTGCGCGACGGCTTCTTTCATGCCGACATGCATCCCGGCAACCTGTTCGTGGAAGCGGACGGCACGCTGGTTGCGGTGGATTTCGGCATCACCGGACGGCTGGGCAAGAAGGAGCGTCGTTTTCTGGCGGAGATCCTTTATGGCTTCATCACGCGTGATTATCGGCGGGTGGCGGAAGTGCATTTCGAGGCCGGCTACGTGCCGCACCGGCACGACGTGGCCTCCTTCGCGCAGGCCATTCGCGCCATCGGCGAGCCGATCCATGGCCAGCCGGCCGAAACCATTTCCATGGGCAAGCTGCTGACGCTTCTGTTCGAGGTCACCGAACTGTTCGACATGCAGACACGGCCCGAGCTGGTGATGCTGCAAAAGACCATGGTGGTGGTGGAAGGTGTTGCCCGTTCGCTGGACCCCGCCTTCAACATGTGGCGGGCTTCGGAGCCGGTGGTTTCAAGCTGGATCCGCGACAATCTGGGGCCGCGCGGCCTCCTTTCCGATGCCGAAGACGCGGCAAAGGCCTTCGTGTCGCTGGCACGCCAGGCACCGGAGCTTGCGGCCCGCACTGAGCGCCTTTCGGCGGAAATCGACAAGATGGCGGAGAACGGAATGCGGTTCGACATCGAGACCGCGCGCGCCATCGGCCGCGAAGAAGCCCGACACACGCGTTGGGGCCGTGCGGCGCTGTGGGTCGGCGCGCTGGCGCTGGTCTGGATTGCGGTTCAGGTGAGCTGAGAAGGGAGTCCGCCTGATGCCTACCGAGCAGACACTGACGGGAAAGCGCATCCTCCTTGTCATCGGAGGCGGGATCGCCGCCTACAAGAGCCTCGAACTGATCCGACGCTTGCGCGAGCGCGGCGCTGCGGTTCGCTGCATCATGACAGCGGCAGCGCAGCACTTCATCACGCCGCTTGCGGTTGGGGCGCTTTCGGCCGACCACGTCTTCACCGACCTGTTTGATCGCCAGGACGAGCAGGATGTCGGCCACATCAGGCTCGCGCGCGATTGCGACCTGATCGTGGTTGCACCCGCCACGGCCGATCTGATGGCCAAGCTTGCCCAGGGCCACGCCAACGATCTGGCTTCGGCCGTGCTGCTCGCTGCGAAGGCTCCGGTCCTGATGGGCCCTGCCATGAACCCGCAGATGTGGGCGAACCCGGCAACACGGCGCAACCGGCAGACACTCGCCGGCGACGGGATCCATTTCGTGGGCCCGAACAGCGGCGAGATGGCGGAAAAGAACGAAGCGGGCGAAGGCCGCATGGCCGAGCCGCTGGAGATCGTTTCTGCCGTAGAAGATCTGGTGAAAGGACCGTCGAAGTTGCTCGCCGGCCGGCGCATCATCGTGACGTCCGGCCCGACCCACGAGCCGATCGACCCGGTGCGCTACATTGCAAATCGCTCGTCCGGCAAGCAGGGCCATGCGATCGCGGCGGCGCTTGCGCGGCTTGGCGCAGACGTGCGGCTTGTTTCAGGACCGGTTACGATTCCTGATCCGGCCGGCGTCTCCACCACGCATGTGGAAACCGCGCGACAGATGCAGGCCGCGGTTGAAGCGCTTCTGCCAGCAGAAGCTGCGATCATGGTGGCCGCCGTGGCCGATTGGCGCAGCGAGACCGAAATCAATGAGAAGATGAAGAAAGGCGCAGGCGGACCGCCCAGCCTCCAGATGGTGGAGAACCCCGACATCCTCGCCAGCATCGGACATCATGCGCAGCGGCCGACGCTGGTGGTGGGGTTTGCGGCGGAAACACAGGATGTTCTCGCCAACGCGGAAAAGAAGCTCGCCAAAAAGGGTGCCG
>JAESGL010000587.1_pt1 | contig 13183 bp, 12 predicted proteins | sample 9269711 | NCBI WGS metagenome assembly JAESGL01 (sample SAMN14515918, study PRJNA621676) | algae metagenome | isolation source: Kastovskya adunca ATA6-11-RM4 and co-occurring heterotrophs from soil and... | place: Chile: Atacama Desert | collected 2011-06-27
ACGGCATCGGGCTCTTCAGGATGCGGTAGCGGAAGGCGTGCGCGGTATCGGAGAGGTAGGTGAGCTGCTCCCAGAGCGAGCCTTCGCCGAAGAGGAAGTCGCGGACGCCGGAGATCTTGTCCGGGCGCGCACCCTCCCGCATGTGCATCTGGGTGATGTCCTCGTGCCAGCCGCCCATGCCGGCGAAATCGCGCATCATTTCCCAGACGCTGTCGATTGGCGCTTTGATCAAGCTTGCGGTGAACACCTTGGCGGGGCGCATTCCTTGCCAGCGCTGCGCCTCGGCCGGCATCGCCATCCCGGCCACTTTATCCGCTAGCGCCTTCAGTCCGGCAGCGAAGACCTCGTGGGAGACGATGGCGACATACTTGCCCTCGTCGCCGGGCTGCTCGTCGAACTCTGCCCACCATTGCACGAAAGTCCGGTCCGACTTCGTCTCAGGGATGAGCTCCATTCCCGCGACGTAGTTCGCGACCGGAAAGGCCGGCGTCTCGAAATTGTAGGTGAAGCAATAGCGGCTATCGTCCAGCGAAAGCAGGCGCTCCCGCACCGCCGTTCCGTCGGCGAGTTCGAAAGAGCGGATGCAGCCAACGACATCCGCGTCGAGACCGTCCTCGATCTCGCTCCGGGTGATGGCCGGGTTCCAGTTCGGCAGCCCGTTGAAATCTCGCACGACGCTCCAGACCGCCTCGACGGGCGCATCGACGATGGTGCTGGCGAAAGCCTTGGCCATGGGATTCCCCTTCAGAATGTCAGCTGCTTGAAGCGCTTCGTCTGGCCGATCAGCGCCGTCTCCGTCGGCAGCCGCTCCATCGAGCTGGCGCCGTAGAAGCCGTTGCAGGCGCGCGCATTGCGCAGCACGTATTCGGCATCTTCCGGCTTGGCGATTGGCCCGCCATGGCAGAGGACGAGGATGTCCTTGCGCACCGCCCGCGCGGCCTCAGCCCAGGCGTCGATGTCGCTGATTGAGTCGTCCAGCGTGCGCGCGGTTTCCGCGCCGATGGCGCCGCCGGTGGTCAGCCCCATGTGGGCGACCAGGATGTCGGCGCCGGCCTCGGCCATCGCCACCGCCTCGTCGGACGAGAAGACGTAGGGCGTGGTCAGCATGTCCTTTGTTGCGGCCAGCCGGATCATGTCGACCTCGAGGCTGTAGCTCATGCCGGTCTCTTCCAGGTTCTGCCGGAACACCCCGTCGATCAGGCCCACCGTCGGGAAGTTCTGCACGCCGGCAAACCCGAGCGCCTTCAGCTGGTCGAGGTGGTAGTCCATGATGACGAACGGGTCGGTGCCATTGACGCCCGCCAGCACCGGCGTGTGCGTCACGACGGGAAGCACCTCGCGCGCCATGTCGAGCACGATCTCGTTGGCGTTGCCGTAGGCGAGCACGCCGGCCAAGGAGCCACGTCCAGCCATGCGGTAGCGGCCCGAATTGTAGATGACGATCAGGTCGATGCCGCCGGCTTCCTCGCATTTGGCCGACAGCCCGGTGCCGGCCCCGCCGCCGATGATGGGGACGCGGCGCGCGGCCATGTCCTGGAACTTCGCCAGAAGTTCGCTGCGGGTGGGGCGTCCGGCGCGCCCGCCGGCGCGGATGGAAACTGCTTCGTTCATAACGCGATCTCTCGGAATTCTGCGACCACCGCATCGGCGAAGGCCGGATCGTTGACGTTCAGGGGAAGCTCGATGAGCCGGCGTTGGGGAGTGGCGATGAAGGTGGAGCGGATGGCATCGAACAGCGCCGCGTCCGCCTCGGGGTCATGGAACGGCATGCCCGGCGCGTCGATGGCCGAGACGCCCGCCAGCGGCAGCAGGAAGCGCACCTTCCCCTCGCAGCGGTTCATCCGCTCGGCGATCCAGCGCCCGATCGCCGCGTTCTCCGCCGGCGTGGTGCGCATCAGCGTCACCTGCGGATTGTGGACGTAGAGATTGCGGTCCCGGTACTTTTCCGCGACCGTCTCCTTCGCGCCGAAATTGACCATGTCGACGGCGCCCACCGACCCGACATAGGGCAGCTTCGTGCGCGCCACCGCACCGAACCGGTCCTCGGTGCAGGCGAAGACGCCGCCCATCAGGAAGTCCGCCACCTCGGTCGTGGTGACGTCGATCATGCCGACGATCAGGCCGGAATCGGCAAGCTTCTCCATCGACTGGCCGCCGGTGCCGGTGGCATGGAAGACGTAGCTTTCATACGTGCCGCCAAGCCGTTCGCGGATCTGGTCGACGCAGGTCGTGGTGACGCCGAACATCGTCATGCCGATGCCCGGCCTGTCGCCGGCAACGACCGGCGGCTGCCACTTCGCCATGCCGGCAGCCGCGTGTGCGGCGTTGCCGATCACCTTGCGGCTGATGGCGTTGAGCCCGGCGACGTCGGTGACGGAGTACATCATGGCGATGTCGTTGGGGCCGACATAGGCGGCAACGTTGCCGGAGGCGACGGTCGAGACCATCAGCTTCGGGACGCCGATCGGCAGGGCGCGCATGGCCGCCGTGACCAGCGCCGTGTTGCCGGAACCGCCGAGCCCGAGCACGGCGCCGATGTCGTCGCGGCCGCCGAGCCAGATGGAGAGCGCCTCGGCCATCGCTGCGACCGCCGCACCGCGGTCGTCACCCAGCATGGCGCCTTCGCCCTGCGGATGCATCGATGCCACGGCACGCGCCGAGACGTCGGCGACGCCATCGGCGCCGCGCGTGCCGACATCGACCAGGACGCATTCCACCCCGGCTGACCGCACAAGGTCTCTGGCATAGGCCAGTTCCCCGCTCTTGGTATCGCAGGTCCCGATGACATAGACCTTGCCCATCGCCTTCAACTCCCCCGCCTCAGTGACCGTGGCTGACGCCGAGATAGCGGCGTTGCGCGTCGGTATCTTCTTCCAGTTCCCGCGATCGCATCGTGGTGGCGATCTGGCCGGTGACCATGATCGCGACGCGGTCGGAAACCGCCGTGGCGACGCGCATGTTCTGTTCGACCAGCAGCACGCCCATGCCCTCGGCGGCGATCTGGCGCAGCGTCTCGATGAGATGATCGACGATGACCGGCGCAAGCCCTTCCGACGGTTCGTCCATGATGACCACGCGCGGGTTCATCAGAAGCGCGCGGGAGATGGCCAGCATCTGCTGCTCGCCGCCGGACAGCTGGTTGCCGCCGTTCCGCCGCCGCTCGAACAGGCGTGGAAACGTCTCGTAGACGCGGCCGATGGTCCATGGATGGTCGCCCTTGCTGGCGACGAGCAGCAGGTGCTCGTGCACCGAAAGGGAGGGGAACATGCGCCGCCCCTGCGGAACCAGGGCGACGCCCTTGCGCGCCACCTGGTTCGGCCCGAGCCCGGTCAGCTTCGTCCCGTCGAGGGTCACGGTGCCCTCCTGCGCCGCGACCATGCCCATCACCGCATGGCAAAGGGTGGACTTACCCATGCCGTTGCGGCCGATCAGCGAGAGCGGCGCGCCGTCCAGCGAAAGCGTCACGCCCTGCAGGATGTGCGCCTGTCCGAAGCGCACGTGCAGTTCGGATATGTCGAGCCGCGACCCCGTCAATGCCCGCCTCCCAGATAGATGGCCTGGACCACCGGGTCGTCGGCGATGCGATCCGGGGTGCTCTCCACCACCACTTCGCCGTCCTTCATGACCGTCACGATGTCGCAATTGGGCAGCGCCACGTCCATGTCGTGCTCGATGAGGATCAGCGTCAGGTCGCGCGGCAGGTCGCGGATCAGCTTGACGAGTTCGGGCCGCTCGGCGGCCGACAGGCCCGCGGCCGGCTCGTCCAGCATCAGGAGGCGCGGATCGCAGGCGAGCGCCATGCCGACTTCCACCTGCCGGCGCTGGCCGTGCGAGAGCGAATCGATGCGCGCGTCGCAGATCGTGTCGACCCGCACCCGTTCGGCGAGCTGCCGCGCCTTGGCGAGGGAGGCGTCGTCGCGGCCGGCCTTCCACAGCGACAGCCGCTTCGGCATCGCCCCGCGCACGGCGAGATAGAGATTTTCCAGAACCGTCAGGCCGGTGAAGAGCAGCGAGCTCTGATAGGTCCGCCCGATCCCGAGACGCGCCCGCCGATGCGGGTTCAGCGTGGTCACGTCCTCGCCGAACAGCATGATTCGGCCGCCGGTCGGCGGATAGTCGCCGCAGATCGTGTTGAAGAGCGTCGTCTTGCCGGCCCCGTTGGGGCCGAGGATCGCGCGGCGCTCGCCCGCGGCGATGGTGATCGACACGTCCTTGATCGCCCTCACCGCGCCGAAGCTGCGTTCGACGTTCTCCGCCACGAGCGCCGGATGCGCCGATATGTCGACCCCGCCGCGCTCCTCGCCGTGCTGTGTGTTCATGTCGGGCATTCGATCGTCACTGCGTGTTGTGTCGCATTCTCCCCCCGCTGCGGCGGGGGGGGAATGGAGGCGCGTCGGCCCCGGCTCAGCTGGCAGGCGGGCAGTCGGGATTGTCGCGCGAGGGCGCGCCGAGGGCGAGGAATTCCTCGCGGTCCATGCCCATGGTCTGGGTCACAACCTCGGTCGTGCCGAACGCCTCGGTCCGCATCGTGCCGTCGTCGTTGACGACGCGGGTCAGGAAGATGTCGGAGATCGCCTGGCGGTTCTCGTCGAGCCTGACGTTCGCGCCCATCGGGTTCTGAAACTCGACATTGGCCAGGGCCTCCTGGAAGGCCTGCTGGTTGTCGGACAGATCCCCGCCAACCTCCTCGAGCGCCATCAGCACCGCCTTGGTGTTGGTGTAATAGTTGAAGGCGTGGATTGAGGGCGAGTCGAAGCCGTCCGGGAAGCGCTCGCGATAGGCTGCGACCCATTCCACCCACATCGGATCGTCGTTGAGATCGGCGATCGGCCCGGCCGCCAGCATGCCTTCCATCAGGCGCTGGTGCGGTCCGCGCGCCGACAGCAGCGTCTGGTCGGCAGTGATCGAGCCGCCGATGATCGGCAGGTCGCCCCCGGCTTCTGCATACTGGGTCAGGAAGGCGAGTGCGTCGGTGCCGCCCTGGATGAGCACGACCGCGCCGGCATCCTCGGGAATGTTGGCGATGATCGACCCGAAGTCGGTGGTGTTGAGCGGCGACCACAGCTTGGTCACGGCGCCGCCGGCCTCGCAATAGTCGAGCATGAAGCCCATCACCTGCGCGTACGGGAACGCGTAGTCGGCGGCGACGAGCGCCACATGCTCGATGCCGAGATCGTTGTAGACGTGGTCGCCGAGGCCGGCCATCCACTGCGTGCCCTCGGTGTTGAAGCGGAAGAAGTTGGGGGAGGGGTCGCGCAGCGTGGTGTCGGCGGCGCCCGACGAGCCGTTGACGATGGTCTTGCCTTCGAGCGTGCGGGAGTAGTCGCGCAGCGCGATGCCTTCGGCGCCCGATAGCGGGCCGATGATGATGTCGACGTCATCCTGTTCGATGAGCTTGCGGGCGCGCGCCAGCGCCACGTCGGCCTGGGCGTTGGAGGATTCGCGGATCCACTCGATCTTCTTGCCGTTGATCGTGTAGTCGATCTCCTCGAACGCCATCTCCATCGTGCGGTAGGCATCCTGCCCGCCGGTGGCGAAGGGGCCCTCGAGCGTCGTGATCGAGCCGATCTTGATCACGTCTTCCTGCGCGCTTGCGGCCGTCGTCGCAGCCAGCGCCATGGCGCCGGCGGCGAGTGCCATCGCGGTCGTGTGGGTCAGTCTCTTCTTCAGCATGGTCTTCTCCCTGTTCGTTTCTCGTTTCGGCCGAGTTCTCCTCCGCGGCCGGGCTCCCGTCTCCGGCCTCTGGCCGGGTCTTGTCTGCGGCGCCGGAGCCGGGCTTCCGCAGGCAATGCCAGTCAGTGCAAGGCGGGCTGCCCCTCCTTCGCCTTCGGTTTCCGCCAGCTGGTGATGCGCTTGCCGATGCCGAGCACGCCGTCGGGCGAGGCGACGACGATCACTAGGAACACGAGGCCGATCAGCGTGTTGAAGCGGTCCCGGTCGTAGATCGTGGCGGCAAACGTATCGATCAGCGTGAAGATGATGGCGCCGACGAAGGCGCCGACCGGGTGCCCGAGCCCGCCGATGACCGACATCACCAGGACGTTGACCGTCGCCGTCATGCCGATCGAGCTCGGGGTGATGCCGATATTGTAGAAGGTGATGAGCACGCCGCCACAGCCGGCGATGAACCCCGCCATGGCAAAGGCCGCGATGCGGTGGAGCGCGACGTTGAAGCCCAGCGCCGAGACCCTGCGCGGGTTGTCCCTGATGCCCTGGAGCGTCAGGCCGAAGGGCGTTCGCACCACGTAGAGAACCAGCAGATAGAGCAGCGCCGCGACGATCAGCGAGACGTAGTAGAACACCAGATGGGTCCGGAACGGCAGGCCGAACATGTCGGGACCGACGATGTTGCGGATGCCCTCGTAGCCGTTGAACCAGTCGATGTTCGACTGCGCGAAGAGGCTGAAGCCGACCGCCAGCGCGAGCGTGATCATCAGCAGGTAGATGTCGCGGGTGCGCACGGCGACGAGGCCGATCACGCCGCCGGCGACCGTCGCCGCGACGATCGCGAGCGGCATCGCCAGCCAGTAGCTGACGGCATTGGAGCCGGCAGGGATGGCCGTCGGCGCGAGGATCGCGACGGTATAGCCGGCAATGCCCGCGAGCATGGTCTGCGCCAGCGAGATGAACCCGCCATAGGTCGCCAGGAACGTCAGCGACAGGGCGACGATGCCGTAGACCAAAGCGCGGCCGAGAATGCCGCTGAGCCAGAAATCCGGCAGCAGCAGCGGCATCGCCAGCATGATGGTGACGATGAGGGCCGTCAGCATCCACTGGGTGCGCGTCATCACGACCATCAGAGCGGCTTTCCGAGGATGCCCTGCGGCCGCACGGCGAGCACCGCGACCATGATGACGAAGGTCAGGATGACCGAATAGGTCGGGAACAGCGCCTGGCCCCACTGCTCGGCAACCCCGATGAGGATCGCGCCGATCGCCGTGCCGCCGATCGAGCCCATGCCGCCGACGATGACGACCACCAGCGAGGTGAGCAGGAAGTTGACGTCGACGCCCAGCGCCACCGGCTGTGCGGTGGCGCCGACGATGCCGCCAAGGCCGGCGAGTCCGGCACCCAGGGCGAACACCGCGACGGAGACGAGGGGCACATTGACGCCGCAGGCCGCGAGCATGGCGCGGTCATCGACGCCGGCCCGCACCATGATGCCGAGCCGGGTCTTGTTGAGAAGCAGCCACAGGCCGATGCCGACGGCCAGCGCAACACCGATTTGGAACAGGCGGAAGGTCGAGTAGCCGCCGATCACCGGAAGCTGCGTCGGGCCGAACAGCATGTCGGGCGCGAAGAACTGGAACGGATTGCCGCCGTAGATGGCCAGCAGCTGGTCCGCGATGATGATCGAGAGGCCGATCGTCACCAGCGCCTGGCGCAGCTCCTGCCCCTGCATCCAGCCGAGGAAGACCACCTGCATGACGATGCCGGCGACCGCCGTCGCCGCGACCCCGGCGAGGAGGGCGATGAACCAGGCATAATGGTAGGTCGCGTCGGCGGCATACAGCGGATCGAAGACGGAGAAGCCGACATACGCCCCGATCAGGTAGAGCGACCCGTGCGCCATGTTGACCGTGCGCATCAGGCCGAAGATCAGCGAGAAGCCGCTCGCGACGATGAAGTAGAGAGCGGCCAGTGTCAGGCCGTTCAACGTCACCGTGATGAAGTATCCTGCAGACAAGACCCCCTCCCGTGCGCGAAAACATCAATGATGTCGCGCCTTCTTTATGTCGTTCTGGGGAACAGGTTCGGCTCCTCCCGACACGCCTCCCAGTGTGCAGGCCGATGTTTGCAAGGAGCCGATCGGCGTGCCAGAGGATATTTTGGCAAGATTTGGGTAAAAATGGGTAGGGAGGAGGCGATGGCGTCAGGCTTGCCGATCGTGGCGCGACCGCCGGCGTCGCCGGACGAAAGCGGCTTCATCCTCGCCCCATTCCTGGCTGGCATGAAGCCCGCGCATCGCGACTTCCTTCCGCTCCTGCCGGTGAACGGCGTCAACGAGGCGACGCTGGAAGCACTGAAGCGGGGACCGATCAGAAGTCGTGCGATCGCCGGGCTGTTGCTGGTCGATCCGTTCCTTCGCCTGCGCGATGCCCGGCTCGCACTGGCGGAGGCCGGCATCTCGCGCGTCGCGAACTACCCCACGGTGCAGCTCATCGACGGCGATACCGCCCGCGCCTTCGACAGCGCGAAAGTGGGGGCCGCGCGCGAAGTCGATGCTTTGGCAGCGTTCGGCAAGGCCGGGTTCGAGACCGTCGCCTTCGCGGCGACGCTCCCGACGGCGCAGGCCATGCTGCCTCACGGCCCCTCGATGCTGGTCCTGCATCCGGGGCTGGCGCTTGCCGACTGGCGCGAACGGGCCAATGCCTGCCTCGGCCTGGTGCGGATGATCGCCGTCCTGCGCGACGAGACCAATCGCCCGCTGCTGGTCTATCGTCCCCACGGGTTCGGCCACGAGCTGGATCAGGCGGTCGATCAGGCCGACGGCGTCGCATGGATCGTCGACTGATCGCTCAATCGAGCAGGCCGGCACGGCGCATCTTGTTGTAGAGCGTCTTGCGCGAGATGCCGAGGAAGGTAGCGGTCTCGCCGCGCCGGAAGCGGTGCCGGCGCAGCGCGTCGAGGATCCAGTCCTTTTCGGCCAGCGGCTCGCCTGTTTCGCCCGGACCGTGCGAGGCATCGATGATGCTGCGCAGGATGTCGGAGCCGATGGCGCGGCCGTCGCTGATCACGGCCGCCTGTTCCACCACGCGGCGAAGCTCGCGCGTGTTCTCCTGCCAGTCATGGGCGAAGAGCACGCGGTAGCCGTCGGCCGAGATCTCCGGCGGGCCCATCTGCCGCGCCTCGCCGATCGCCTCCAGGTAGAGCCGCGCGTGGGCAGGGATGTCCTCGGGGCGATCGCGCAGCGGCTGGACGTCGATGCGGCCCGACCGCAGGCGCTCCGCCAGCTCGCCCGCCAGGCGCCCTTCCGCGAGTTCGGTCTCCGTCGCGATCAGCACCAGCCGGCCTTGCGGGCTGTAGCTGCGCGTGCCGCCGACGGGCTCGATCGCACCGCGCTCCAGCCAGGCGAGGAGGTGCTGTTGCGCAGCTTCCCCCAGTTCGCCGGCATTCTCAACGATGACCGTCCCGTCGCGCGCATCGAGCGCACCGCGGCGGCGCACCCGGCCGAAATCCGGCTCGGCCCCGAACAGCAGCTCCTCCAGCGGCACCTCGCCATCGCCAGCGTTCAGCACCGTCAGCGGACCGCGTCTGCCGCCCAGCGCGTGCAGGCTGCGGGCGAGCATCGTGCGGCCAAGCCCCCTTTCGCCCACTACGAGCACCGGGAGGCTCGTGGCCGAGAGCCGGACCAGTTGCTCCAGCAGGCGCGCGACGGCTTTCGACTGGCCGGTGATGCCGGCAAGCCTTGCGGCCCGCATCGTCTCGCGCGACTGCGCCGCATCGGCCTGCTGCAGGACGCCGAACGCCTTAAAGGCCGACGTCTTCTGCATCACCGAATCCTCGAGCGGCATGCGGTCGAGAGTCGAGCCGCCGACATAGCCGTCCGCCTTGGCGCCGCGACAGACGCGGTACATGTCCTCCGGATTGACGATGGGCCCCCCCTCGACCACGCAGATGGTGTCCGCCCGCGTCTGCCGCACGCTGCTGAATATCCGCTGGGCGCGATCGGCGGCCTCGTCGAGTGTGAAGGCCTGCGCGACGGCGCGCATGCCGCCGGCGTTCCACCCGAAATTCAGGCACAAGACGTCGACCTCCGCCGCGAGCACCCACTGGATCTCGCCGCGCGTCTTGGCATAGCCGAAGGTCGCAAGACCGGCTTCTTTCGCCAGCCGCAGCATCTCGACCTCACGCGTATAACCGAGGCCCGCCTCCTCGAGCGCGCGGCGGAAGCGGCCGTCATAGTGGATGCTGGTTGGGAAATTGGCGATGCCGTGATAGCCGGCCGCCGCGATCTCAGCAACGAAGCGCTTCAGGTCCAGCGCCGGATCGAAGGCAGAAGCGCCGAAAAAGACCGGGATCGAGACCTGATCGAGTATCTCGCGGCGCGCGAAACGATCGGTGAAGCGGTTAGCACCGTCGAGCGGCAGCATCGCCGCGATCGACGGCGCTCCCATCACGCGGTAGCGCCCGGCATTCAGCACCAGCAGGAAGTCGGCGCCGCCCCGCTCCGCCGCTTCCGCTGTCATGCCGACACCGATCGCTGCGCCGACGAGCGGTTCTGCTCTCGACCTTGAAAGAAACCGGTGAAGCGTCGACGGCATCCTGTTACATAGCATGCGACCCGCGGAGTCAGAAATAAGGATGCAGGGCTGCAAGCGGCTCGACATTCTTCTGCGACCGTTCGGCACCCCTCCAACTCATACCAGCAGCTTTCCAATCGAATGGCGACTGCGAACATTCAATTACAATATGGTCAGTCCTCGGCGCTCTTTCACCGATGCTTGTTGTTAGGGCAATATCGGCACCCACTACCGTCGAGCTGGACGCACTAATTCCGACAGGATCGGGCCGAAAGCAGAACGTCGGCTTTAAAGATTGGCTGGTGAATAGCTGCCGTTCTGCTGACGATCCATGCCCGCGACGCAATGAAGGAGATCCGGAAGCGCTTGGTGAAGGCCACCTGGTGCTGACCCTTCGGTGCATCATCGACACCAGATCGAACAGAACGGTTCTCTGGAGCGAGGTGACCGGCGCCGTGTCCGACATATTGGCTCAACGTACTGACTGGCAGGAGCGGCCCTCAGAACTTTTCGAGGCTTTCGATGCGATTGACCTGCCTACTATGCGCAACACGGCCCTCCAGCGCCGTCCCTGGCTGGTCGAGCCGCGCGTGATGCTCTACCTCGCGCTCGATCTCGCGCTGATTCAATCTCGCCAGCGTGGCTGCCTTAACGAAAACCCCAGCCAAGACAGGGATCGACGCACTGTGCTTGTGGATCCGGCTTAGAGCGACTGCAAGTTGACGGCTTTATCGCCCTTGCCGCGCGTGTCAGCCTCGGTGTCGAACGAAACCTTCTGGTTTTCGCTCAAAGAAGACATCCCCGATCGCTCCACGGCGGTGATGTGTACGAACACGTCTTTGCCGCCGTTGTCCGGTGTGATGAAGCCGAAGCCCTTGTCGGCGTTGAAGAATTTAACTGTACCAGTAGCCATAGGACCTGTCGCAAGAAGAGTTGATAGGCGCATTCCCAAGCAGAACATGCACTGCGCTTCGCTTTAGAGCAATCGGAGGAATGTTGGCCTCCTCGACGCCTTCGATGCGATTCCGCTCAGGAGCCTAAGGGAGAGCGCTGTGGCGCTTCGGCTGTGGCCGGTGCCATACTCTGCGCGGTCCGATCTTTGCGCGTCTGGAGGCTGCGTACGACGTCAGTGCCGCGGCGTAGCTTTTACCATGCGTCGGGCCGCCCCTCTCTGCGGCTGCGTACCTCATTCAGGGTATTCCGAAACGGAAGGAATGTGCTGCGTTGCAAGGGGCACTGCAAGAGGGAGCAAGAAGATCATGCAGAGAGTTCTAGTCGCCACCGTTCTTGGTCTGGCTCTTGCCGGTTGCCAGCAGACCTTGCGCACCAGCGAGCCGCCTCCGGGGCAACTCGCATCCGGCGCAAAGGTGCTGGTGGACGACGGGAGTTGTCCTACTGGTCAGGTAAAGCAGGTGACCGGAGGTAACAACTCTCTCGGGATCGCTCGCGCATATGAGTGTGTTGCCAGGCCGAAGTGATCTATCATCGTCGGTGTTACCAACCGGGAGGAACACAGCATGAGAAATTTCAAGCCGCTCTTGGCAGCACTATTTCTGATCACATCTCCGGCGACCGCGCTCGGTGCTCCCGAGGATGATGTAAGTGCCGCTTATGAGGCGTGGAATGCGGCCTTCAACAGTGGTGACGCTAAGGAGCTTAGCGCAACCTCCACGGATGATGCCGTGTTTTTGCCGCCGACGCACAACGTGATCGAGGGGCCCGACAAAATCGGCGAGTTCTTTGCGGGGCTGTTCGAGGCGGGTGTCACCGACCACAATCTTGAGGTCATCCGTGTCATGGACAGCGGCGACCACATCATCGCAGCAGCACGCTGGAGCGCGAAAGGGGGGGACGGTGCTGATATCGGCGGGATCGGCACTCATGTCTTCCAGAAGCAAGACGACGGAAGTCTGAAGCTGATGCTCCACACGTTCAACTGACTGCAATCCTGATAATAGGCCCGCTGTTCCGCCAGCGGGCCTACCGCTCCAGATACCGCGTCGCTGTGTCCGGTGGTGCTGGTAACCCGTCTACCGCCTGATCTCTCGCATGACGCTGTTCCAGTAGCGCTCGGCACGCTGCAACTCCGGGTGCTTGCGCCAGCGCGAATCCTTCTGTGCAGCCTGGCGCCGATCTCGCGCCTCAAGCTATGCACCGTGCGGGTCGCGCAGCGCCACCAGCACAGAGGTGGCTCGGTTTGTCTGAACAGGCTCATCGGCTTGGTAAGTGGATTGCCTGCCGGGTTTAGGCCGCTGCGAGAAGCGGTCGATTGAAGTAGGCGTGGTCCGGTGTTTTCCGGCCCAAGCTCGAATGCGGGCGTCGTCCGTTGTAAAATTCCAGGTATCTTCCGATCGATGCCCGGGCATGGCTGACGGTCTCATAGGCTCGGAGGTAGACCTCCTCGTATTTCACGGACTTCCAGAGCCGCTCGACGAAGACGTTGTCGCGCCAGGCGCCCCTGCCGTCCATGCTGATCTTGATGTCCTCGGCCAGCAGGACCTTCGTGAAGTCGATGCTGGTGAACTGCGAACCCTGATCCGTATTGAAGATCTCGGGCTTGCCGAACCGGCCTATGGCCTCCTCTACAGCCTCAATGCAGAAGTCAGCCTGCATCGTGATGGACAGCCGCCAGCTCAGCACCCGCCGGCTGAACCAGTCGACGACGGCGGCAAGATAGACAAAGCCGCGGGCCATCGGGATGTAGGTGATGTCCATCGCCCAGACCTGATTGGGCCTCGTCACCGGCAGCCTGCGCAGGAGATAGGGATAGATCTTGTGGCCCAGCGCCGGTTTCGAGGTGTTCGGCCTGCGGTAGATCGTAAGCGTCGTCCTCAGACCACGGCAGCGAGCGCGTCAGCGGGCCTGAACTGCCACGGCATGAGATCATCGATGGCGCTGTTGGGATGGCCCTGGACGATTAGCGTGATGACGGCGGCCAG
>JAESGL010000589.1_pt1 | contig 13156 bp, 13 predicted proteins | sample 9269711 | NCBI WGS metagenome assembly JAESGL01 (sample SAMN14515918, study PRJNA621676) | algae metagenome | isolation source: Kastovskya adunca ATA6-11-RM4 and co-occurring heterotrophs from soil and... | place: Chile: Atacama Desert | collected 2011-06-27
TCCTGCTACGCTTCGCACGCGCGGGCCGCGACTATGTCCTGCGCCGCCCGCCGCGCCGCCCGCGCGCGGAAAGCGACGCCGTGATGCGGCGCGAGATGACGGTGCTGTCCGCGCTGGCGGGCACCGACGTGCCGCATCCCGGCTTCATCGCGGGGGAGCCGGATCCGGCTGTGCTGGGCACGGCCTTCTACCTGATGGAGCCGGTCGAGGGGTTCAACGCGACGGTCGTGCTGCCGCCGCTGCATGCCGGCAGCGCGGCGATCCGCCGCGGCATGGGGGAGGCGATCGTCGACGGCGCGGTGGCGCTGTCGCGGATCGACCCCGCAGCGGCGGGGCTTGACGGACTGGGCAAGCTGGACGGATGGATCGAGCGGCAGGCATCGCGCTGGCGTGCGCAGCTGGACAGCTACACGCAGTTCGACGGCTGGCCGGGGCTGGCCGCGCTGCCGCAGGTGGAACCGATCTGCCGCTGGCTCGACGCGCACCGGCCGGCGGCGATGCAGCCAGGGCTGATCCACGGCGACTATCACCTGGCCAATGTGATGTACCGCCCCGACGGGCCGCAACTGGCGGCGATCGTCGACTGGGAACTGGCGAGCCGCGGCGACCCGTTGCTCGACTTGGGGTGGCTGACCGCGACCTGGCATGACCCGGATGAGGACACGCACCGCGTGGCGGTGACGCCGTGGGACGGCTTCCCCACGCTGGGCGAGATCGTCGACCGCTACCTTTCCGCCACGGGGCGCAGCGCGCAGGACGCGCGCTGGTATGCCGTGCTTGCCCCGTTCAAGCTGGGGGCGATCCTGGAGGGCAGCCACGCCCGCGCGATCGCCGGGCTGACGCCGCAGGCGATCGGCGACCAGCTCCACGCCCATGCCGTCGCGCTGTTCGAGCGTGCGCTGCGCCGCATCGACCGGCCGATCGTCTGACACCGACCGTCTGACAGGAACCGACCATGATCTTCGACTATACCGACAAGACCCGCGAACTCATTGCCCGGCTGGAAGCCTTCATGGCCGAGCATGTCTATCCCGTCGAGCGCGAGCGCCACGCCTTCGTCATCGACCAGAACAACCTGTGGCGGGAATGGCCGGGGCTGGAGCCGTTGAAGGCACGCGCGAAGGCGGAGGGGCTGTGGAACCTGTTCCTGCCGCACGAATATGGCCATTGGTCGCCGGGGCTGACGAACCTGGAATATGCCCCGCTGGCGGAGATTATGGGCCGCGTGCCGTGGTCGAGCGAGGTGTTCAACTGTTCCGCTCCCGATACCGGCAACATGGAGGTGCTGGCCCGGTACGGTAGCCCTGATCAGCAGCAGGCCTGGCTGAAGCCGTTGCTGGCCGGCGAGATCCGCTCCGCCTATGTGATGACCGAGCCGCAGGTCGCCTCGTCCGATGCCACCAACCTCGAAATGTCGATCACGCCGGATGGCGACGATTACGTCATCAACGGGCGTAAATGGTGGATTTCCAATTATATGCACCCGCAATGCGCGGTGATGCTGGTAATGGGGAAGACCGATTTCGACGCCCACCGCCACCTGCAGCATTCGACCATCATCGTGCCGAAGGGCACGCCCGGCGTGACGGTGGTGCGCCACCAGCGCGTGTTCGGCAGTCTGAATTCGCCGGGCGGCGAATGCGAATTGCGCTTCGACGACGTGCGCGTCCCGCGCGAAAACCTGATCTTGGGCGAGGGGCGCGGGTTCGAGATCGCGCAGGGGCGGCTGGGGCCGGGGCGCATCCACCATTGCATGAGGTCGATCGGCCAGGCGCAGCGCGCGCTGGAGATCATGGCGCGCCGGGTCGAGAACCGCGTCGCCTTCGGGCGCAAGCTGTCCGATCAATCCTCGATCCGCCAGGATGTCGCGCGCAGTTTCTGCGAGGTGGAGATGGCGCGGCTGCTGACGCTGAAGGCGGCCGACCGGATGGACCGGTTCGGCAACAAGGACGCCAAGGACCTGATCGCCGCAATCAAGGTGATCGCGCCGCAGATGGCGCAGACGGTCGCCGACCGCGCGATCCAGAGCCACGGGGGGATGGGCGTCAGCGACGATACGCCGGTTGCGGAATTCTTCACGCTCAACCGCTTCCTGCGGCTGGCCGATGGGCCGGACGAGGTGCACATGAGCCAGCTCGGCAAGCAGAAGATCACCGAATATAACGCCATGAACGCCTGTTGAGCGCGGCGCGGCGGCGGTCGTTGAACCACCCCCGGGCCTTTCCGGCGTGTTCCCGCGTTGGGCCGGCGGAGGTGCCGATGACCGAGGAAGACGAACGCTGGATGCGCCGCGCGATCGCGATCGCCAAATCGAAGGGATCAGACCCGTCGACGTCGCCGCTGGGATCGGTGATCGTGCTGGACGGACGCGAGATATCGGGCGAGCGCAACCAGACCGAGGAACTGCCCGACGCGACCGCCCATGCCGAGATGATGGCGATCCGCCGCGCGTGCGAGGGGATCGGCGAGTTGGAGCTGCGGGGCGCGACGCTGTATTCGACGCTCCAGCCGTGCGGGATGTGCACGATGGCGTCGATCTGGTCGAAGGTCGGGCGCGTCGTCTACGGCGCGGGGCGCGACGATGTGCACGAAATGTACTTCGAGGCGCGGCACGTCGACACGCTGTCGTTCATCGCCGATGCGTATCGCAACGATATCGTGATCGAGGGCGGGTGCTTGCGCGAGGAGTGCGCGCGCCTCTATTATCCGCCCGACGCCGACCTGCCGTTCGAAGAGCAGGCGAATATGTAGCGCAACCCGTCACCCCGGAGGTAATCCGGGGTGACGGGACTTGCGCCGCCGGTCAGCGCAGCTTCAGCGCACGCAGCACCCTGGCCCAGCTGACATATTTGAAGTTCTGCGTGGCGGGCGCATTGTCGCCGTCCTGCGCGACGAACAGCCCGGCGGGATAGTCGGGGCCGAAATCGCCGAGCGCCAGTTCGATGCCATCGGTGTCGCTGGTGCCGTCGATCGCGCCGCCGCCGATGCGGAAGCGCCCTGCGTAGGTGACGCCGGGCAGGCGATACAGCGTATAGGCGTTGTCGCCCTGGCTCGACACGACCAGATAGCCGCCGGTGCGGCCGCGCGGGGCGAGCGCCAGCCCCTCCGCATCGGCGACCAGCGTGCGCCCGTCGACCTGCGCGATTGCGGTCGCGGTGGTCGGCGCGGCGGGATCGGCGGCGAAGCGCCACAGCCCGACGTCTTCCTCCGCCACGTAGAGCAGGCCGGTACGATCGTCGACCACGCAGCCCTCGGCCTGCGTCCCCAGCTTCATCGAGCGGACGGTGGTGACCTTCGGCGTCGGCGCGGCGAGGTCGATCGCGACCTGGTCGATCCGCCCGTCCTTCATCACCACGAAGCCGAACAGCGCGCTGTCCTTCGCGCGGCGCCACAGGCACATGCCATAGGCTTCACCCGCGCCGGAGGGATAACGGCCCATCGGCACCAGCCGCGCGGCGGCGGTGTCGAGCGTGAACAGCGCGACATGTCCCTGCGTCACGTCGGCACGGTCGCTGGCCGCGACGATCACGCGCCCGCCCAGGTCGCGCAGGTCGACGTTGTTGAGCCGCGCGGCCGCGGTGAACGACACGCGCTTGCCGGCGAGGTCGTAGACGTGGATGCCGGCTTTCTTGTCGGTGCCGATCACCAGGCTTTTCGCCGGGTCGCGCGGGTTGCGCCAGATCGCGGGATCGTCCGCCGCATCGGCAGCGGTGTCGACCGGATCGGTTTCGGCGCTGGCGGCGACGGTCGGCGCCGTGGGCGTGGCGACGGGGGGAACCGTCGCGCACGCCGTCAACGCCAAGGCGGCGGAAAGGAGCGCGGCCTTCACAGCTTCACCCGCACGCCGCCAAAGATCGTGTAGCCGAACTTCTCATATTCATAGACGCGCTGCCGCTCGCCGAAATAGCGGACGCCGGCGGTGATGGTCAGGTTCTTGCCCTCGACAAACAGGTTCAGCGCCTTGGTCAGCTGGACGCTGCCGGTCGCGTCGAGCTGGCCGCGGCCTTCCCAATACAGGTCGAGCCGGGCGTCGTCGGCGTTGATCTCGTCCAGGTAATCGCTGCGCTTGGTATAGGCGACGCGCAGGTTCACCGGCCCGCGTTCGTAGAACAGCGAGGCGTTCCACATATGCTTCGACTGGCCGGGCAGGCGGAAGCGGGTGCGCCCGCCGAACGGCGCGTCGAAGCGCGCGTCGCCGTCGGTGTAGGTGTAGTTGGCGAAGACGCCGAACCCGCCCAGCACGCCCGGCAGGAACGCCAGCTGCTGCTGCCAGTTCACCTCGACACCGTACAGCTTGCCGGTGCGCGCATTGACCGGGCGGCTGAGGAACGCGCCGGCGACCCCGTTATAGGTGCCGGTGCTGTTCACGTTGTAGCGATAGTCGGTCAGATCCTTGTAGAAGCCGTTGACCGCGATGATGCCGAGCGGGCGGATGTAATATTCCAGCCCCGCATCGACATTGTTCGACAGCGTCGGGCGCAGATCGGGGTTGCCGAATTCGACGCGGATCGTGCTGCCCTCGGTCGTTTCCAGCACGCGCGGCGCGATCTGCGGGAAATTGGGGCGGTTGATCGCGCGGGTCAGCGCGGCGCGCCCGATCAGGTTGGGCGTGAACGCCTGACGCAGCGTCAGGTTGGGGAAGAAGTCGGTGTAGTTGTTGTCGCCGCGCGCGGTGGTGATCGCGCCGCTGCGCGCCACGCTGGGCGCCTCGCTGCGGAAATCGGTGACCTCGACGCGCAGGCCCGCGATCAGCGTGGTGTCGCCGAACTGGAACTTGCCCATGCCGAACATGCCCAGGATCTTCTCGGTCGCGCGATAGTCCGCGGTGACCGACTGGGGCAGGCGACGCTGCGCGGCGGCCTTGGTCGCGTCGAAATAGGCATCGACCAGCCCGGTGTTGAACCGCTTGCCCAGATCATAGTCGAAGTTGCGCGAATCCTCGTCGGACAGCAGCCCGGCGAGCGTCTGCGTCGGCGCGGCGGAGGCGCGCTGATCGCGCAGCCGCTCCTCGTCGGCGGTGATGTTGCGCGCGCGGTATTTGCCGCCCGCCGACAGCGTGGCGGTGCCGCTGCCCAGCGGCTGCGGAATGTCCATACGGATCTGCGCGGTGAATTCGTCGTTCTTCGTCGTGTTCGACCGATAGGCATTTTCGCGGAAGGCGAACGTGCCGGTCTGCAGATGCTCCTTGCTGGTGAACAGCGAATAGCTGGGCAGATCACTGTCGCGGCCGAAGTCGTACGATAGCGTCGGGCGCAGCGTGGAGCGGAACAGCAGTTCGTCGCGGCGCGGGTAGGTCTGCGATGTCTCGCTGTACGCCGCGTCGGCGCGCACCTGGCCTTCGCCCAGCTGCTGTTCGATGCCGCCGGTGATGGTCTTGATCTCGTTCACCTGAACGCGGTGGCGCACCTGCTTCTCGATACGGGTGTTCGCCCAGGTCGCGGCGGTATCGGTCGAACCGGCGACCGGCGCGGCATTGCCGGCGTTCCAGGTGATGCCGATGCGATCGCGGAATTCGTTATCCTCGAACCGGGCGTAGGTGCCGCGCACCCAGGTGCGGGTCGCATCGGTCGGGCGCCATTCGAACGCCGCGGTGCCGGCGATCCGCTCGCGCTTTGTATCGTAATCCTTGAACAGCGTTTCGGTGACGCGCGGGCCGGCACCCAGGATCGACCAGGTGTTCTCCACATTGTCGGGGCGGCGATGGGTGCGCGAATAGCTGCCCGACAGCAGCAGGCCGAACTGCCGGTCCGCGCCGAACCGGTCGCTGACCGATCCCGACGCGCGATAGTCGCTGCCCTTGCCGAACTGGTTGTAGCTGGCGCCGGCCATGCCGGTCAGCGCGAAGCCCTTGCGATCGAAGGGCGAGCGCGTGCTGATGTTGACCGCGCCCGCGATCGAATCGGCATCCTGGCTGGGCACCAGCGACTTGGTGACTTCCAGGTTGGCGACGATATCCGACGGCAGCGTGTCGAGATCGACCGCGCGCGTCGTGGGATCGACCGAGGGGATCTGGATGCCGTCGACCGAGATCGCCGACCATTCGGACGGCGCGCCGCGTACGTTGATGTAGCGGCCCTCGCCCTGGTCGCGCTCGATCCCGACGCCGGGCGCGCGCTGCAGCGCCTCGGCGATGTTGGGATCGGGGAAGCGGCCGATCGCATCGGCGGAGATGATCGTGACGGTATTGTCGGCCTGCCGCTGCTGGTTGAGCGCGCGGGCGGTATTGTCGAGCAGCGAGGCGCCGACGACGACAATGTCGCCCGCATTGTTGCTGGCGCCGGGCATCGTCACCTCCACGTCGCGCGCGCGCTCCGCCGCGGTGACGGTGATCGAGAAGGGCGGGCGGCCGAGATAGTCGACCAGCAGCGTCACCGCGCTGCTGGCATCGGGGGTGGCGATGGTGAAGCCGCCCTGCAGATCGGTGGTCGCCTGCGCGCCCGTGCCCTCCACCACGATCCGCGCACCCGGCAGTGCGATGCCCGTCACGTCATAGACATGGCCCGACACGCTGGGGCCGGCGACCGCCTCCACCGTCGCCGACGGGGTCGCGTCGGTGCTGGCGTGCGCGGGCAGCGCGGCGGCGGCAAGGGCGATGAGCGAGACACCCGCGATCGCGCGGGCGCCGTGACGGGCGTGGTGCATGTTGTTCCCCCAAAGAACGCGGTCGGGGCGCCCGATGGCGCTGCCCGTTACGCGCCGCATGGCGCCTTTTCATGACGCGACGGGGGAAGTTTGGTGACGGTTGCGTTACAATCCCGGCGGTGGCTATCCTGCGACAGGCGCGCTGCGTCGCGCGGTTTCGGGCATCGTGAACAGGTACAGCGCCAGCCCCGCGCCCGCGATCGCCGCCAGCACCAGAAAGGCCAGGTCGTATCCGCCCGCGACGATCAGCCTGCCGGCCAGCGACGCGCTGATCGCGCCGCCCAGTCCCTGGACCGTCGCCACCGCGCCCTGCGCGACGTTGAACCGGCCGCTGCCGCGCGTCAGCGATGCGATCACCACCGGAAAGAGCGCGCCGAAGATGCCGGCGCCGACCCCGTCGAGCAATTGCACCGCCAGCAGCCACGGCGCCGCGTCGGAGACGGTATAGAGCAGCCCGCGCGCGGCGAGGATCGCGAAGCCGGCGAGGAAGATCGGCTTGTGCCCCCAGCGATCGGCATGGCGCCCGACGACGATCGCGACCGGAACCATCACCAGCTGCGCGCCGACGATGCATGCCGACATCAGCGACGTGGCGGTGCCCGCGCCGACGCGATGCGCCAGCAGCTGGCCGACCGAGGGCAGCATTGCGGCATTGGCGAGGTGGAAGGTGAAGGCCGCGGCGGCGAATACCGCCAGCCCGCGCGTGTGGCGCAGCACATGCCACATCGACTGCGGCGGGGCGTCGCACGGCGCGGCGTCATCGTCATCGTCAGCGCACAGGCCGCGCGCGACGTCATGGTCGATCCGGTCGCCGGGAATGGCGAGCGTCGCGCCGATCGACGCGACGGCGAGCAGCGCCATCAGCCAGAACACCACCTGCGGCCCGAACTTCCATGCCAGCAGCCCGGCGAGCGCGGCCGACACCGCATTGCCGCCGTGGTTGAACGCCTCGTTCCGGCCGACCCGCGCGGTGAAGGCACGCGCGCCGACCAGCCCCAGCGTGATGCCGGTGATCGCCGGGGCAAAGGCGGCGCCGGCGACTGCGGCCAGCGCCTGCGTGGCGGCGACCGCGGTAAAGCCGGTGACGAACGGCAGCGCCAGCGACGCGGCGGTGACAAGGATCGCGGCGACCACCAGCAACGCCCGCTTGGCCCGCAGCCGGTCGACCAGCGCCCCCGCCGGCGCGGTGGCGAGCAGCCCCGCCAGTCCCGCGATGGTCATCACCATGCCGGTCGTCGCCTCGTTCCAGCCGTGCGTCGGTCCGCGCACCGACGTCAGGTAGATCGCCAGATACGGCCCCAGCCCGTCGCGCACGTCCGCCAGGAAGAAATTGACCCAATCGAGCGCGCGGTCGCCGGGGGTTCGGGCAGACGGGGTCAATGCAGGTCTCCGAACGATGCGCCGGCCGCGTTAACGTCGGTTAGCGGCAAAGGTGCCCCGACGACCGGTTACGCGCGCCACGTGGGCACCATACGCACGAATCGTGCGATTTTGCGGGTTCGCGCCGCGCCGCAACTGGGTTAACGCGGGTCATCATGTCGAACGCACCGCGCACGTTGTACGAGAAGGTCTGGGACGCCCATGTGGTGGAGCGTCGCGACGACGGTTCCTGCCTGATCTATATCGACCGTCACCTGGTCCACGAAGTCACCAGCCCGCAGGCGTTCGAGGGGCTGCGCAGCGCCGGCCGCCGCGTGCGGCGCCCCGACCTGACGCTGGCGGTGCCCGACCACAACCTGCCGACGACCGCGCGCGTCGACGCCGCGGGGCGCGAGCTGCCGATCGCGGATCGCGAAAGCGCAGAGCAGCTGGGCGCCTTGCGCGCCAATGTCGCGGCATTCGGCGTCCCCTATATCGACGCGCTGTCGGCGAAGCAGGGGATCGTCCATGTCGTGGGGCCGGAACAGGGCTTCACCCTGCCGGGCACGACGATGGTGTGCGGCGACAGCCATACCTCGGCGCATGGCGCGCTCGGCGCGCTGGCGTTCGGGATCGGCACCAGCGAGGTCGAGCATGTGCTCGCCACGCAGACGCTGATCCTGTCCCCGTCGAAGACGATGGAGGTGCGCGTCGACGGCACGCTGGGCTTCGGCGTCAGCGCCAAGGACGTCGTGCTGGCGATCATCGGGAAGATCGGCGCGGCGGGCGGCACCGGCCATGTCATCGAGTTCACTGGCGAGGTGATCCGCAACCTGTCGATCGAAGGGCGGCTGACGATCGCCAACATGTCGATAGAGGGCGGCGCGCGCGCCGGCATGATCGCCCCGGACGAGACGACCTTTGCCTATCTGAAGGGGCGGCCGATGGCGCCCACCGGCGCGGACTGGGACCGCGCGGTCGCATGGTGGCGCACGCTGCCCAGCGACGCGGGCGCGCGCTATGACAAGACGGTCGTACTGAACGCGGCCGATATCGCGCCGGTGCTGACCTGGGGCACCAGCCCCGAGGACGTCGTGCCGATCACCGGCGTCGTACCCGCGCCGGACAGCTTCGCCGATCCGTCGAAGCAGGAGGCGGCGCGCAAGTCGCTGGATTACATGGGGCTGGCGCCCGGGATGCGGATGCAGGACGTGCCGGTCCAGCACGTCTTCATCGGCAGCTGCACCAACAGCCGGATCGAGGATCTGCGCGCCGCCGCCAGCGTCGCCGACGGGCGCCGCGTCGCCGACGGGGTGCGCGCGATGGTGGTGCCGGGATCGGGGCTGGTGAAGCGGCAGGCGGAGGCCGAGGGGCTGGACCGCATCTTCACCGCCGCGGGCTTCGAATGGCGCGAGCCGGGCTGTTCGATGTGCCTGGCGATGAATCCGGACAAGGTGCCCGCGGGCGAGCGGTGCGCGTCGACCAGCAACCGCAATTTCGTTGGCCGGCAGGGGCCGGGCGCGCGCACCCACCTGCTGTCGCCCGCGATGGCGGCGGCGGCGGCGGTGACCGGGCGGCTGGCCGACGTGCGCGAGCTGATGAATCGTTGAGCGACACGACAGAACAGAGGGAGACGTCGCGATGAAGAAGGTGCTGGTATTCCTGATCGCCGGTTCGGTGCTGAGCGGCGTGGCGGCCTATGCCGCGATCGCCAAGCCGACCTTCCCGGCCACGCGCCCGACGCGCTGACGCCGATGCAGCCGGTCAGCGAGGTTTCGGGCACGGCCTATCCGTGGGGAGCGAAGAACGTCGATACCGACGTCATCATCCCCGCGCACTGGCTGAAGACGATCAAGCGTTCGGGGCTGGGCCGCGGCGCGTTCGAGACGGTGCGCGCGCAGCCGGGCAACATCTTCGACGACCCCGCCTATGCCGGGGCGCCGATCCTGATCGCGGGCGACAATTTCGGTTGCGGGTCGAGCCGTGAACACGCCGCCTGGGCGCTGGCCGACATGGGCATCCGCGCGGTGATCGCGCCCAGCTTCTCCGACATCTTTTCGGGCAATGCGTTCAAGAACGGCATCGTCCCCGTCGTGTTGCCGCAGGAAGCGGTCGACCGGTTGCTGGAGGTGGCGAAGGACCAGCCCGTGACCGTCGACTTGGAGACGATGACGGTGACCACCCCGTTCCAGGACCGGTTCGCCTTCGAACTCGACCCGTTTCGCCGCCGCTGCCTGATGGAAGGGCTGGACGAAGTCGGCCTGACGCTGGCAAAGGATACCGTGATTTCGAAATTCGAGGAGCAGCTCGATCGCGAGCGGCCCTGGATCAAGGGAGAGAGCGGATATGCGGGCATTGCTGTCGAGGGCGCCGGGCGGACCTGAAACTCTGGAGATCGGCGAACTGCCCGATCCCGTCGCGGGAGCGGGCGAGGTGCTGGTGTCGGTGAAGGCCTGCGCGATCAACTATCCCGACGTGCTGGTGATCGAGGACAAATACCAGTTCAAGCCGCCGCGCCCGTTCGCGCCGGGCGGCGAGTTTTCCGGCGTGGTCGACGCCGTGGGCGAGGGCGTGACCGCGTTCAAGCCCGGCGACCGCGTGATGGGCAATACTGGCATGGGCGGGCTGGTCGAACGGCTGGTCGCCAAGGCGGACAACATCTACCCGATCCCCGACGAACGATCGTTCGAGGAAGGCGCGTCGATGCTGCTGACCTATGGCACGACGATTCACGCGCTGGTCGATCGCGGGCATATCAAGGCCGGCGACAACCTGCTGGTGCTGGGCGCGGCGGGCGGCGTCGGGCTGGCCGCGGTCGAGCTGGGCAAGGCGTTCGGCGCGCGGGTGGTCGGCGCGGTATCGAGCGAGGAAAAGGCGCAGGCGGTGCGCGACGCGGGCGCCGACGACGTCATCATCTATGGCCGCGCGCCATTTTCGAAGGACGAATCGAAGGCGCTGGCCGAACAGTTCAAGGAAAAGGGCGGTCGCGAGGGCTTCCAGCTGGTCTACGACGCGGTCGGCGGCGATTATGCCGAACCGGCGCTGCGCTCGATCGGGTGGGAGGGTCGCTATCTGGTGATCGGCTTCCCCGCCGGTATCCCGAAGCTGCCGCTGAACCTGACGCTGTTGAAGAGCTGCGACGTGTGCGGCGTCTTCTGGGGCGCGTTCGCCGCGCGCGAGCCGGAGCGCAACCGCGGCAACATCCGCCAGCTGTTCGACCTGTGGCAGCAGGGCAAGATCGCCCCGCGCGTGACCGAGGTGTTTCCGTTCGAACGCGGCGGCGAGGCGATCGCCAAGATGGCCGCGCGCGGCGCGATCGGCAAACTGGTGGTGCGCGTCGCGGAGTGACGGCCGGTCGGTGGGCGGCGTGGGGCGTTGCGTGTTGCGCCGCGCCGCCCTAAGTCGCGGCGAACAGCACGACGGGAGCCGACATGACCACCTTCGACGATCGCGAGCGGGCCTTTGAAGCGAAGTTCGCGCGCGACGAGGAAACCGCGTTCCGCATCACCGCGCGCCGCAACCGGCTGGCCGCGCAATGGGCCGCCGACCTGCTGAAGCTGACCCCGGCCGAGGCGGACGCCTATGCCAAGGCGGTGGTGCAGGCCGATTTCGAGGAAGCGGGCGACGAGGATGTCGTACGCAAGCTGTTCGGCGACCTGACCGCCGCTGGCCTGGACGTCGACGAGGCGACCGTCCGCCGCGTGCTGGACGAGAAGCTGATCGAGGCGCGCCGCCAGCTGATGCAGCCGGAGTAACGCCGATGCCGATGGCAGGCGAGGAGATCGCGGCGCTCATCAAGGCGGGCATCCCCGATGCCGAGGTCGAGATGACCGATCTGGCCGGCGACAACGATCATTGGGCCGCGCGGGTGACCGCGGCATCCTTTGCCGGGATGCCGCGCGTGAAGCAGCATCAGGCGGTCTATGCCGCGCTGGGCAGCCGGATGGGCGGGGTGCTCCATGCCTTGCAGTTGACCACCGCCGTCCCGAAGTAAGCGGCAGGTTCCGACAGAAAGTGACGATGACGATGACCGACGACGCCCAGGCCCGCATCGACGCGGTGGTGAAGAACAATGCGGTGGTGCTGTTCATGAAGGGGACGCCGCTGTTCCCGCAATGCGGCTTTTCCAGCCGCGCGGTCGCGATCCTGGAGCGGCTGGGCGTCGATTTCGAAAGCGTCGACGTGCTCCAGGACCAGGCGGTGCGGCAGGGGATCAAGGCCTATTCGGACTGGCCCACCATCCCGCAGCTGTATGTCGGCGGCGAATTCGTCGGCGGATCGGACATCATGATGGAGATGTACGAGGCCGGTGAACTGGCCGAGCTGTTCCAGAATGCGGGCGCCGCCGCCGCCAAGTAAGCGCGCCGTTCCGAGTGCAGGAAGGCCATGCCCGCCGGTCGGGTGTGGGCCTTTTTCGTTGCGTCGGCTGTGCGGGGCGGGGGAAGCCACCGGGTACGGGCGGGGGTCGCGAGATCGAAGTAGCGACGCCCCGCCCGGCTGAAGCGTGTCCACGCTCGGTGCAGGCGATACCTTGCACCGCGCGTGCCAAAACCCCCGGATCGGCGGTTTCGCTCGGTTGCGCTCGTTAACGCCCGTCAACGGCGTGTTGAAATTGTAAAAAGAACCGACAGCGGCTTTGTGGGACTATTGACTACGGCTGTAATCAATAAGATTACATACGTAGTCGATGGGAGGGCGAGTCGTGGCCGAACGTATCAGCGAAGCCGAACATGCGGTGATGGAGGTCCTGTGGGACGACAGTCCGCTGACCGCGCAGGATGTGGCCGAACGGGTCGATCCGTCGCGCGGGTGGAGCGCGGCGACCGTCAAGACCCTGCTCGGTCGGCTGCTGGCCAAGGAAGCGGTGGCGCATGACGTCGACGGGCGGCGGTACCTGTATCGGCCGGCGGTGGCGCGCGAGGATTATGTCGCTGGCGAATCGCGCCGGCTGATCGACCGGCTGTTCGGCGGCAAGCTGACCCCGCTGGTCGCGCATCTGGCGGAACGCGACGCGATTTCGGACCAGGACATTGCCGAGATCGAGGCGCTGCTGAAGGCGTTGAAACAATGATCGGCTGGGCGATCGAGGCGCTGCTGGCATCGGCATTGCTGATGGTGGTGGTGCTGGCGGCGCGCGGCCCGGTGCGCGCATTGT
>JAESGL010000590.1_pt1 | contig 13154 bp, 14 predicted proteins | sample 9269711 | NCBI WGS metagenome assembly JAESGL01 (sample SAMN14515918, study PRJNA621676) | algae metagenome | isolation source: Kastovskya adunca ATA6-11-RM4 and co-occurring heterotrophs from soil and... | place: Chile: Atacama Desert | collected 2011-06-27
GCAGCTCCACGATGGTGCGCACCTCGCGCCCGATGAAGGCGTCGCGCACGTCCTCGCGGGGCAGGAAGGCGATGATCGCCAGCCCGTCCGGGATCGCCGTCGCCATGTCCTTCGACGAATGCACGGCAAAATCGATCTCCCCGGTGAGCAGCGCCAGCTCGATCTCCTTGGTGAACAGGCCCTTGCCACCCACCTCGGAGAGCGGTCGGTCGAGGATCCGGTCGCCGGAGGTGGAGATCACCGTGACCTCGAAGCGCTCCGCCGACAGCCCGTGCGCGGCCATCAGCCGGGCCCGCACCTCGCTTGCCTGCGCCAGCGCGAGCTGGCTGCCGCGCGTCCCGATGCGGATGATGCCGTCCGTCGTCAAGCGAGCCTCCGTCCCGTTGCCTCTTGCGGCTGGCGCCGCTCCTTTTCGTGTCACCGACCCTGCATAGGAGATTGCGGCAGCCAAGATCAATCGCGGCGGCGCTAACGCCTGTCGGCCTTCCATCCTGCGCCGGAAGCTTTAGAACGGCGGCGCGAAGGGAACGCTTATGGCCGCGACACCGATCCTCGGCATCGAGACGAGCTGCGACGAGACCGCCGCGGCGGTGGTCGGCCGCGATGCCTCCGGCGCGCCGCTGATCCTCGCCAATGTCGTCCTCAGCCAGGTCGACGAACACGCGGCCTTCGGCGGCATCGTGCCGGAGATCGCCGCGAGGGCCCATGTCGAGGCGCTGGACGGGATCGTCCGTGCCGCGATGGCCGATGCCGGGATCGGCTTCGCCGACCTCGCCGCGGTCGCCGCCACCACCGGGCCCGGACTGGTCGGCGGCCTGATCGTCGGGGCGATGACCGGCAAGGCGATCACCGCGGCCCGCGGCCTGCCCTTCATCGCCGTGAACCATCTCGAGGGCCACGCCCTCACCCCCCGCCTAACCGACCGGCTCGCCTATCCCTATCTCATGCTGCTGGTCTCCGGCGGCCATACCCAGATCCTCCTGGTGCGCGGCCTCGGCGCCTATGAGCGCTGGGGCACCACGATCGACGATGCGCTGGGCGAGGCCTTCGACAAGACCGCCAAGCTCCTCGATCTGCCGCAGCCGGGCGGACCGAATGTCGAGCGCATGGCGGCCACCGGGGATCCGACCCGCTTCGCCCTGCCCCGGCCGCTGCGCGGCGAGGCGCGCCTCGACTTCTCCTTCTCCGGGCTGAAGACGGCGCTGCGCCAGGCCGCGGAGGCCGCGGCCCCGCTGTCCGAGGCAGACGTCGCCGATCTCTGCGCCAGCTTTCAGGCCGCCGCCGCCGGCAGCCTCGCCGACCGCACCCGCCGGGCACTGGAGCGGTTCCGGACGGCATTCCCCGACCTTGCCGACCCGGTGCTGGCGGTCGCCGGCGGCGTCGCCGCCAATCGGACGATCCGCGCCGCGCTGGAAGCCGAAGCCGCCAAGGCCGGTGTCCGGCTCGTCGCACCGCCCGCTGCCCTTTGCACCGACAATGGCGCGATGATCGCCCATGCCGGGCTGGAGCGGTTCGAGGCCGGGCTCCTCGACGGGCTGGAGGCGCCTGTGCGTTCGCGCTGGCCGCTCGACGCCGGCGCCCTGCCCCTCGTCGGCTCCGGCCGTCGCGGAGCCAAGGCATGAGCCGCGTCGCCGTCGTCGGCGCCGGCGCCTGGGGCACCGCGCTCGCCAGCCTCTATGCCCGGGCGGGCCACGCCGTCACCATCCTCGGCCGCGATCCGGACACCGTCCGGGCCATCGAGCGGGACCGCAGCAACCCGCGCTACCTGCCGGGCCTTGCGCTGCCGGACGGCTTGCGCGCGACGCTCGACAAGCGGGCAGCGCTCGGCGATGCCGGGATCGTGCTGCTGGTTGTACCCACCCAGAGCCTGCGCACGGCGATCCAGGGCCTGAAGCGGCATATTCGGCCGGACGCGCTGACCGTCCTCTGCTCGAAGGGGATCGAGCAGGACACCGGCCGCTTCGCGTCCGATATCCTCGCCGAGGAACTGCCGGGCCATCGCCTCGCCGTCCTCTCCGGCCCGAGCTTTGCGGCCGACGTCGCAAGTGGCCTGCCGACCGCCGTCACCATCGCCGCCGCCGAGGCCGAAGCCGCCGACGAGGCGGCGCGCCTTCTGTCGACCGAGACGTTTCGCGGCTACGCGGCGACCGACATTCGCGGTATCGAGGCCGGCGGCGCGCTGAAGAACGTCCTCGCGCTGGCGGCCGGCGCCGTCGCCGGCCGCGGCCTCGGCGCCTCGGCGCAGGCGGCCGTGATCACGAGGGGCTTCGTCGAGCTGCGCCGCCTCGGCGCAGCGCTCGGCGGCCGGCCGGAGACGCTGATGGGCCTGTCGGGCCTCGGCGATCTCGTCCTCACCTGTTCCAGCCCGCAATCACGCAATTTCGCCTATGGCATCGCGCTCGGCCGCGGCGACGACCGCGCCGGGCTAAAGCTTGCCGAGGGCGTTCATACGGCGGGCATCGCCGCGCGGCTCGCCGAAGAGCGCGGCATCGACGCGCCGATCATCGCCACCGTCGCCGAAGTCCTTGCCGGCAGTATGGACGTCGGCGAAGCCGTGCAGGCGCTCCTGGCGCGCCCGCTGAAACGCGAATTCGATTGATGCCTAGCGCGCGATCGCTACCTTGCCGGCGCGGCAGCCAGTCGCGCCGACCGTCATCTGAACGAGGAAACCCATGCTTTACGCCCTGCTCTGCGACGACAAGCCGGATTCGCTGCAATTGCGGCTCGACACCCGAGCGGAGCATCTCGCCTTCCTGAACGGTCTCGGCGACATGTTGAAGTTCGCCGGACCGTTTCTCGACGAGGAAAACAAACCCTGCGGCAGCCTGGTGGTGATCGAGGCGGAGAGCCGCGAGGCGGCCATGGCCATCGCCGACCGGGACCCCTACGCCATGGCCGGACTGTTCGAGAACGTCGTGGTGCGGCCCTGGAACTGGGCCGTCAAGAACCCCGCCGCCGGCTGAACGGGAGCACGCGCATGCGCTACTGGCTGTTCAAGTCCGAGCCCGAGAAATGGTCCTTCGACCAGCAGAAGAAGGCCGGCGCCAAGGGCCAGGAATGGGACGGGGTCCGCAACTACCAGGCGCGCAACTTCATGCGCGAGATGGCGGTCGGCGATCGCGGCTTCTTCTACCACTCCAACGAGGGCAAGGCGGTGGTCGGCATCGTCGAGGTGATCGCCGAAGCCCACCCCGACTCAACTGCCGGCGACGGGAAGTGGGAGTGCGTCGACATCAGGGCCGTGATGGACGTGCCGACCCCGGTCACGCTCGACGCGGCCAAGGCGGAGCCGGCGCTGAAGGACATGGTGCTGGTCAACAATTCACGGCTCTCGGTCCAGCCGGTGGCGGAGGCGGAGTTCGCCAAGGTCTGCGAGATGGGCGGGCTCGATCCGCGCGAGGCTACGAAAGCCTGAAGCTGCAACCGGCATGAAGGTGCCGGCTGCAGCCCTCGGTTGTGGTGGCTGGGTCAGCACTTGCCGAACGTTTCGGAAACCACCGTGATGCCTCCGATGACGACGCTGACCTTCACGCCGGTCGGAAAGCCGAGCGTCGTACAGATACTCAGACATGCTTTTCCGGCTTCACCGTCCGGAATGCCGCGCGGGATCGGGATGCAGTGCTTGCCGAGCCCGAGCGGCAGGCTGACGCAGACCCGATTGTTCTCCACGGTGACGCTGACGCACTCCGCCAGCAAGCTGCGCTCGGTACTTCTTGGAACGACGGCCTGCCGACCAAGAGCCTCGACGCTGCCCTCCGCGAAATCCTGCTTGGCGGCATCCAGTGCGTTCTGCACGGATTCGTCGCTGAAGCTGTAATATGTAGCCATGGTTTTTCTCCCGGTATGGTTGCAACGGACCTAGGGATACAACTTTTCTTACGTAACGTAAACTGGATGCGGCTGGTAACAGCCGGCGGCGGTGCAGGGGCACGTGTCTGACTGCGCCGGTCGGCCGCAGGAACCACAGGCGACTATGGACATTTCAGGAACATCCTCATGCTGGAGAATCCTGATGGCAACGCCCGACCCGAAGAACGACAATGTCTCGAACACCGAGAAGGACCCGCAGGAATGGACCACCGGCGGCGAGCCGATGACCGGCGCGCAGGCCTCTTATCTGGAGACGCTCTGCGAGGAGACGGATCACCCGTTCGACGACTCGCTCTCGAAGGCGGACGCCTCGATCCTCATCGACAGGCTGCGCGGCGAGAGCGACCGCGTGAAGGCGGACCACTGAAAGAAGCACCGCTGACGACATTGCCGAGGCGCCGAAGCGCGCGCTCCCGCGGATGAGCCGACGGGACCTGATTCTTGCGAACACGGCGGTCCTGGCGCCGCCGCACGTCCCCGAAATCCGGCTTCATCTCGCGGACGAGGCCCACGATCTCTGGCAGAAGACCGAAGCCGAGCTGGACGCGATCGGCCTGCCGCCGCCCTTCTGGGCCTTTGCCTGGGCGGGCGGCCAGGCGCTGGCACGGCATGTGCTCGACCACCCGGATACGCTTGCGGGACAGGCGGTCATCGATTTCGCGTCCGGTTCCGGCCTCGTCGGCATTGCCGCCGCTTTGGCCGGTGCGGGATCGGTGACGGCCGTCGATACCGATCCGTTCTGCGAGGAAGCGATCCGCCTCAACGCCGCGCTCAATGGCGTCGCCCTTCTCCATGACGGGCGCGACCGGATCGGCAGCGAAGTCGTGGCGGACATGCTCCTGGCGGGCGACGTGTTCTTCGACCGGGAACTGGCCGAGCGGCTGATACCCTGGTTCGACGACCTCGCGCGCGCCGGGATCACGGTCCTCGTCGGCGACCCCGGCCGCGCCTACCTGCCGCGCGACCGGCTCGATCATCTGGCGACCTACATGGTGCCGGTGACGCGGGCGCTCGAGGACTCCGAGATCAAGCGCTCCGCGGTCTGGCGCTGGCGACCCGTCTGAGACGAGCCGCCGGCAACGATCGCGTCAGGCCCGCGCCCGCTTCGTCAGCCGCACCGGGACCGATTTCGCCGCCGGCACATGCGCCCGGCGCGAATGATGCCAGAGCGGAATCAGGGCGTTCAGCTCCGGGTAATAGCCGCCGCAATTGCCCTTCGGCATCGGCCAGGCATGCACCCGGTAGTTCTCGACCCGGCGCACATGGCCGTCGTCAGCATGGGTCTCGATATCGACCCGATCCTCGTCGGTCAGGCCGAGGCGGCGCATGTCCTCCTCGTTCATGAGGATCACCATCCGCGTGCCGTGAACTCCGCGGAGCCGGTCGTCATAGCCGTAGATCGTCGTATTGAACTGGTCGTTCGAGCGCAGCGTGATCAGCTTGAGAACGTCCTCGCGGGTCGTGTCGATGTCGGGATCGACGTCGAAGCTCTCCGGAACGAGGAAGTTCGCCTTGCCGGTCTCGGTGCGCCACTCCCGCTTGGTGGCGCCGATGTCGCGGTGGAAGCCGCCGGGGGTGGTGAATCGGGCGTTGAAGTCCCGAAAATCGTCGGGATAGGCCCGCTCGATCGCGTCGCGCACCTTGGCATAGTCGGCGACCCACTCGTCCCAGGGCACGGTGGAGCGGCCAGGCACCAGCGCCTTCGCCAGTTCCACGACGATCTTCGGCTCGGACAGCAGCTCCTTCGACGCCGGTTCGCGCTTCCCGATGGAGGCATGGATGCAGGCGGTCGAATCCTCCACGGAGACGACCTGCTCGCGCCCGCCTTGCTCGTCCCGCTCGATCCTCCCGATGCAGGGCAGGATGTAGGTGATCTCCGACGTCAGGAGATGCGTCCGGTTGAGCTTGGTCGAGATCTGGACGTTCAGGCGCATCTTGCGCCAGGCCTCTTCCATGCGGGCGGTGTCGGGGATGGCGCGGGCGAAATTGCCGCCGAGGGCGACGAACGCCTTGACCGACTGATCAAGGATGCCCTCGCATGTCTTGACCGTGTCGAGGCCGTCCTCCTTCGGAACCGTGAAGCCGTAGAATTCCTCGAACTTGTCGACGGGGATCAGCTTGAGCTTCTCGGTGATGCCGACCGTGCGCTGCCCCTGCACGTTGGAATGGCCGCGGATCGGCGAGATGCCCGCACCCGGCTTGCCCATCATCCCGCGCATGAGCAGGAGATTGACCAGCATCTGGACGTTCTCGATGCCGTGCCGGTGCTGGGTCAGCCCCATGCCGTAATTGCCGATCACCTTCTCGGCCCGCGAATAGACACGGCCGACATGTTCGAGATCGGCGCGCGACAGGCCGGAGCAGTGCTCGATCTCGCCCCAGTCGGCGGCGCGGACGAACGTCTCGAATTCCTCGAAACCGTGGCAGTGCTCGTCGATGAAGGCGACGTCGAGCACCCGCGGCTTGCCGGCTTTCTCGGCGGCGTCGTCGAGAGCGAAGACGGCCTTGGCGATGCCCGTCATCGCCGCGACGTCGCCGCCGCCGCGCACCTGGAAATAGTCGCTCGACATCTTCGTGCCCTCGCCCGGCGAGAGCATCTCGCTCGGCGATTGCGGGTTCTTGAAACGCATCAGGCCGCGTTCGAGCACCGGATTGAAGGTGATGACGGGGGCGCCGCGCTTTCTCGCCTCCTGGACCCAGTGCAGCAGGCGCGGGGCGTTCGTCCCGGTGTTGTGCCCGAAGAAGAACATCATGTCGCACTGGTCGAAATCGGCGAGCGTGACCGTCCCCACCGGCGAGCCGATCGATTCCGGCAGTCCGACCGAAGTCGATTCGTGGCACATGTTGGAGGAGTCGGGCAGGTTGTTGGAGCCGTAGATGCGCGCCATCAGCTGCCACATGTGGGAAGCCTCCAGCGAGGCGCGCCCGGAGACGTAGAAGACGGCGGACTTCGGATCGAGCCTGTTGAGCTCTTCCGCGATCTCGCGGAAGGCATCCTCCCATTTGACCGGCACATACTGGTCGAGGGAGCGATCGTAGCGCATCGGCGTCGTCAGCCGCCCCTGCTTCTCCAGATCGTGGTCGGTCCATTCAAGAAGTTCGCTCACCCTGTGCTTGGCGAAGAAGGCGCGATCGCAGCGTTTCGGCGTGATCTCCCAGATCGTCGCCTTGGCGCCGTTCTCGCAATATTCGAAGGCGTGCGGCTCGGCCGGCTTCGCCCACGAGCACGAGACGCACATGTAGCCCTCGTGCTTGTTCTGCCGCTGCATCGTGCTCCAGAGGGTCGAGGCCAGAAGCCCCTCGTCCGCAGCCTTCGCCAGCAGCGACTTCACCGAGCCCCAGCCGCCGCTCGGCTCGTCGTAGGGCTCGATCCGCGGTTTGTCGGTGGTCTCGCTGCGGTCCATGGCGAAAGTCCCTTCCAATGCGATGTGCGTCGGCGGCCCCGGGCGGGCTGTTGCCTCTCTTCGCAACTCCGAAACGGAGCCCCGGTTGCACGAGTGTGCCCGCGACACGTGCGTCGGCGCACGCCTTCGGCGGCCGGAACCCTGTCGACTTCTGGCGCGGCGGGACGGTCACGCCATCCTGACAGACAAGTGATCTATCGTTCGACGCGAAGCCGGGTGCGCCGCGACAGATACGGCGAGAGCCGCAGCATGTCGGCGGGCGAAACGGCAACGCAGCCGGCCGTAGGCGGGTAGCCGGGCCTGGCGATGTGCAGGAAGATGGCGCTGCCCCGCCCACGGCCGCGCCGCCTGAAATTCCAGTCGAGCACGACAACGAAATCGTAGAGCCGGTCGTCGCGCGCCAGGCTCTCTGCGCTAGCCGGAAACGAAAGGCGTACCGGGCGGTTATAGGCCGGGTGCGTCGGTGCGTCACACCACCCGTCGACCCCGCTGCGCGTGCGGCGCACCACGAGCCCCGTTCGCGGGAGGGACATCCTGCCGGCCCGGTGCCAGGCGGAGAGCAGCGCCATCGTGGCAACCGGCGTGGCACCGTCCCCTTCGCGTTTGCGGATCGTCGTGCCGGACCGGCCCAAGGCGCAGCGCAGCCGGAGAGCCCCGGCGGAAACGATGCCGTGTTGCGGCCTTCCGGGCGCCCGCCGGACCACGATCGTGCGAATTCTCGGCCTCATCTGTGCAGACACCCCCTGACCTGCGGCGAAAACCGCCTATGTCTTCTCACGAATTGTTACAGGCAGCCGGGCCCGACGTTCCACCCGTCGGCTTTGCGAGACAGGACCGGACGAAGATTCCCGCATGAGCGCACGCAGCATTCTCATTGTCGACGACGACGACGATCTCCGGCAGACGCTGGCCGAGCAGCTGGCCCTCCACGAGGAGTTTACCGTTCTCCAGGAACCCAACGCCACCAAGGCGATCAATACGGCACGCGCCGGGCTGATCGACCTGGTGGTGATGGATGTCGGCCTGCCCGACATGGACGGGCGCGAAGCGGTCAAGGTGTTGCGCAAGAGCGGGTTCAAGTCGCCGATCATCATCCTCACCGCTCAGGACACCGATTCCGACACGATTCTCGGCCTCGAGGCGGGAGCCAACGACTACGTCACCAAGCCATTCCGCTTCGCGGTGCTTCTCGCGCGCATCCGGGCGCAGTTGCGCCAGCACGAGCAGAGCGAGGACGCGACCTTCCAGGTCGGGCCGTACATCTTCAAGCCGAGCCAGAAGCTGCTGGTGGACGACAAGGGCGGCAAGATCCGGCTGACGGAGAAGGAGACGGCGATCATCCGCTACCTCTATCGCGCCGACCGCCGGGTGATCACCCGCGACATCCTGCTGGAGGAGGTCTGGGGCTACAATTCCGGGGTCACCACCCATACGCTGGAAACCCATGTCTACCGGCTGCGCCAGAAGATCGAGCCTGATCCGTCCAACGCGCGGATCCTGGTGACGGAATCGGGCGGCTACAAGCTGGTTCCCTGACCGGCGGCCGCGCCGGCGGCACCTCACTCGCCGCCGCGCAGGGACCGGACTGCCGGCGTTGCACTTATCTTCATTTTTAATCGTCAGGATCAGGGACGGCGTGCGATCGACCGGTCGCCGCCGATGCCCTGCGCCCTTGCGGTCGCAGCGCCACAAGAGGCTTTCCGCCCGGCACGGGATCCGCGGCGAGGAACGAGGGAGCGCGTCGCACACGAGATGAGCCTTGAAAGCGACATCGCGGTGCTGCGGAAGGTCCGCCTGTTCGACGAGCTCGAGACCGAGCAGCTGCGCCTGCTCGCCTTCGGCGCCGAGCATCGACGGCTGCGCGCCGGCGAATTCGTCTATCGCGAGGCGGCGCGGGCCGATGCCGGGTTCGTCATCGCCGACGGCAGCGTCGTCCTGACGAGAGGCCGGCCCGAACGGGAGAAGCTGATCGGCGTCTTCGGACCCGGCGATCTCCTGGGCGAGCTGGCGCTTCTCACCGAGACCGTCCGCCCGGCCAGCGCCAAGGCGGACACCGACTGCGACCTCATCCGGATCGGGCGGCCGCTGTTTCGCCGGATGCTCGAAGAATTTCCCGCCTTCGCCCAGAGCCTGCAGGGCCGCCTGCGCGAGGACCTGGCCGAGATGACCCGCCGACTCGGCGAGATGGAGCCGCGGTTCCGCGGCTAGACGCTCTTCGCGAGCGCGGCGGCCAGGTTCTTCGGCGCATAGACCGCTTCTCTGACCTCGCCCTTGTCGTCGACCACGATGGCGACCTTGCTGCCGAGCCTTCGCGCCGCGCTCGGATGGATCGTCTCGTTGATCGTCGCCAGCTTCTTGCCCTCCGCGTCGGTCGGGATATAGGCCCGCTCCAGGAAGGTCGTCCGGAACGACGCGCCCTTTATCTGCCGGATCGTCGGCGTCAGGCGGTCCTTCCGTGACAGGCTCACCCGCGATTCGTGCTGCGGCGCGCGCGGATCGAGCGCCGCCTCGTCCGGCAGCAGCGGCTCCTCCGGCCGATCCTCGTCCTGCCATTGCAGCGCCAGTCCGCACTGCTCCGCCTTGCGGGCCATCCAGACCAGCGGAATGTCCGCGAGCCGGCGGTCGGCATAGCCGCCGCCAATGTCGGAGTGGGCGCCGGCGAACCAGCATTGTTCGACGACGGCGCCCTCCGGCGCCTTGCCGGTCCACAGCGTCGGAACGTACTCGTCGCGATATTCGTCGATGGCGAGCGCGTGGAACGCGTAGGCGACGATCCGCGAGGGGGTCGTGTCATGGAACTGGTGCGAGGCGTTGAGCTGCAGCCCGACGATGCTCTCGGGAATGCCGAGCGCGCCCACCGTATCCCAGACGCCGACGAAGGTGATCTCCGGGTCGTGGTGGCAGTCGCTGCCCGTCTCGGCACAGAAATTCCGCGACGAGCGGTCGCCGACCCGGCGATAATAGGACCAGGCACGGCGCAGGTCGCCGAGCCGCTGCCGCTTCAGGAGGCCGGCGCTCGAGATGAACCCGGCGAGACTGCGCGCCGAGAACGCGCCGCGCGAGAAGCCGAAGAGGAAGATCTCGTCCGCCGCGACGTCGCGGCCGTCTTCCTTGCGGGCGGGGCGGTAGTTCTGCGCCAGGAACATGTAGGCGGAGCGGATATTGTCCTCGACGCCGGCCCCGGTCGCGCCGGCGAGAAGCCGCTCGACCTGCGATCCGGTGGACCCGACACCGCGCAGATAGAGGACGATCTGCTGGATGTCGCCGCTGTTGCCGCGCACCGCCCGCGCGATGCGCTGGACGTTCGTCGCGCTCTTCCCGCTCTCGTCGCCTTCGTCGATGTCGTCGGCGTTGTTCCAGGTACCGTCGAAACACACCACGAGGCGCTTGCGCATCGGTTCCTCCCGCGTCGCTCGACGGTCGGGCTCGCCCGCGACCCTAAAGCCGTCGATCCGCCCCGTGACCGCCGGTCACGGGAGCGATCATCCCCCTCTTTCGCCCTTCGCCGCAAGACGTCGCCGCAAGATGCGGCCCACAGGTCACGCCGGCATGTCGGCGAAGCGCGCGATCACCGGCACGTGGTCCGACGGCCTGTCCCAGCTGCGCGCCTCGCTGAGCACCTCGACCGTCTCCAGCCGCGGCGCGAGGTCGTGCGAGCCCCAGACGTGATCCAGGCGACGGCCGCGATTGGAGGCGGTCCAGTCGCGGTTGCGATAGCTCCACCAGGTGAAGAGCTTCTCCTCGGCGGGGAAATGCCGCCGCATCATATCGGCCCAGTTCCCTTCCGCCTGCGCCCGCAACAGGCCCTCGGTCTCGACCGGGGTGTGCGACACGACCTTGAGCAGCTGCTTGTGCGACCACACGTCGGTCTCCAGCGGCGCGATGTTGAGGTCGCCCACCAGCAGCGCCGAGACGCCGGGCTCGGCTTCGGCGTTCATCAGCCGCAGCTCCTCGACGAAGTCGAGCTTGTGACGGAATTTCGGGTTGATCGCCGGGTCCGGCTCGTCGCCGCCGGCCGGGACGTAGAGATTGTGGATGCGCACGCGCCGAACGCCGGCCGCCAGCCGCGTCGACAGGTGCCTCGCATCGCCGACGGCGCAGAAATCCTGCCGCACGATGTCCTCGAAGGGCAGCCGCGAGATCGTCGCCACGCCGTGATAGCCCTTCTGGCCGTGCAGGGCGATGTGGTCGTAGCCGAGCGCGCGGAAGGCCTTTTCCGGGAACTGGTCGTTCGGGCACTTGGTCTCCTGCAGGCAGAGAACGTCCGGCGCGTGGTCGCGCAGCAGGCGCTCGACCAGCGGCAGGCGCAGGCGCACCGAGTTGATGTTCCAGGTGGCGATGGAAAAGGGCATGGGCGGAATCCGGCTGCAGGAGCGTCCCGCTTATGGAAGCGCCGCCTGGACCGCAACCCTTGCCGAAGACGCCGGCCGGCCGATCTCGTAGGCGGGCGGGCTGCACAGGGGGCGAGGATATGTTCGAGGGATTTCAGACGGCGACGATCGCTGGCGACGGCGCCGACATCTTCGTGCGCAGCGCCGGCTCCGGCCCGCCGCTATTGCTCGTGCACGGCTACCCGCAGACGGGCGCCATGTGGGCCCGGATCGCGCCGCGCCTCGCCGAACGCTTCAGCGTGGTCGTGCCGGATCTGCGCGGCTACGGCCGCTCGTCCGCGCCGCCGAACACGCCGGACAATTTCGCCTATTCCAAGCGCGTCATGGGCCGGGACCTTGCGGCGGTGATGCAGGCGCTCGGCCACGCGCGCTTCGATGTCGCGGGCCACGATCGCGGCGCGCGCGTCGCCTACCGGATGGCGCTGGACATGCCGGAACGCATCGACAGGCTGGCCGTGCTGGACATCCTGCCGGTGGCGGAGGTCTGGGAGCGGATGGACGCCGGGGCCGCGATGGCCGTCTATCACTGGCTGTTCTTCGCCCAGCCCGCGCCGATCCCCGAGACGCTGATCGGCGCCGACCCGGTGATGTTCCTCGACCACACGATCGCCAGCTGGACCGGGACGAAAACGCTCGCGGCGTTCGATCCCGCGGCACTCGACGAATACCGCCGCGCCTTCGCGCGGCCGGCGACCATCGCCGCGACTTGCGACGACTACCGCGCCGGCGCGACCATCGACTGGCAGCTCGACCGCAAGGACAGGGAAGCCGGACACCGGATCGCGGCGCCGACCCTCGCCCTCTGGGGCTCGGCCGGCATCGCCAGCGAAGGCCACGACCCGCAGGCCGTCTGGCAGCCATGGTGCGACCGGCTCGAGGGCCACGCCATCGATGCCGGCCACTTCATCGTCGAGGAAGCGCCGAAGGCGACGCTCGAAGCGCTCCTCGCCTTCTTCTCGGCCTGACGGCTGGGGAGTTCCGCAGCGAGCGGGGACGAGACGGCACGAGCTCGCTGTCCCGCCCCGCCCGGCTGCTCGTCAGTTGCCGGTCTGGCCTTGGCTGATCGCGGTGTAGGGGATCTGGAACGCCGACGCCTGGATCGTGCCGCCCTGCTTGACGTCGTAGATCATCACCGTGGTGTCCTTGCCCTGCTGGTCGCGGATCGTCCACTGCTTGAGCTCGTAGGTGCTCGGGTCGAACATCATGGTGATGCGCGAAGTCCCGAAAACCGAGCTGTCGCCCATGACGATCGTCGTCAGGTCCGGCTCTTCCCTGACGCTCTGGATGTTCGCCGCCGACAGGTCGATCCGCCGGTCGAGCAGCAGCTTCAGCGGCGTCTTCGACAGGGGATAGAGGTCCCAGGTGTTCAGCTTGCGGTTGTTGATCGCGACGTTCGATCCGTCGGCGATCACCCGCAGCGGCGTCGAGGCATAGTCGAAGCGGACCTTGCCCGGCCGCTCGATGTAGAACGTGCCCTCGGTCTGCCTGC
>JAESGL010000591.1_pt1 | contig 13122 bp, 11 predicted proteins | sample 9269711 | NCBI WGS metagenome assembly JAESGL01 (sample SAMN14515918, study PRJNA621676) | algae metagenome | isolation source: Kastovskya adunca ATA6-11-RM4 and co-occurring heterotrophs from soil and... | place: Chile: Atacama Desert | collected 2011-06-27
CGGACCCCTCACCATCATCTTTTTCTAGAAGTTTGGATTCACGAGGCTGACGGTGCGCCTGAGGTCGATGACCTCAGGCGACTGCAAAGGCAGATGAAGCGCCCGGGAACCAGAGACCCCTTCAATCCGGGGTATCCACGGCAGTCAGACGGGGTTCCAAGGGCCTCAGGCCCTTGGCGGGTGGAGGGCGGAGCCCTCCCTCACTGCCAGGTCCGCGGCCCGAGGCTGGGGGCCTCCCGGCTGCTGTTCTCCTCATCCCGGCTCCACCGGCCGCCGAGATAGGGCGGCATGCCGTCCCGCGGCGGCGCGGCGTTCCCCTCCGCGCCGCTTCCGTAGGGGGCGGGTTCCTGATCGGGGCCAGGGGGGGTCCAGCCCGGCGGCGGGTCACCCGGCCGGGTGTCATAGAGCGTGCCGGAGGGTGGCGCGTATCCGTAAGGGGGCTGGGCCGGCCGGTCCTCCGGGCGCCAAGCGGGCGGGGCCTCGCGCGGGTCGTAGCGCGGGGGTTCGTAGCGCGGCTCGTCCCGCTGCCAGGCATCCGGCGGCACCCCATAGGGGGCGGCCTCATAGCCACGCGGCACGGGCGGGGGCAGGCCCTGCGGATAGGAGGGCGGCTGGTAAGACGGGGGCGGGTAGGGCTGGGGCTGGTAGGGGCCGGGCGGATAGCCATAGGCGCTGCCGGGGTAGTAGGCGCCCGACATGGGGGCCTCGCAGCCGGCGAGCAGCAGCGCCAATCCGGCGGCGGGAAGCGCGAGGGCTCGGCGCAAGGGGCAACTCCGGGTCTGGCGGGACGTGATCCCGTCCTAACGTTTCCTCAAGGCGGAATTCCGCCGGGCTGATGGCCTTTTCGCGCCGGGGCGTCGCGCATTCAGCCGCTTTCCGCCCTCCGCTTGCCCCGCAGCGCCAGGCGCAGCGCCAGTTGGCCCGTCAGCGCCGCCCCCACCAGCACCAGCGAGGCCGCGAGGGCGGGGTCCTGCCCCAGCCCGGCCAGCCCGGAGCAGACCGCCCCCACGGCCATCTGGATGGAGCCGTAGAGGCCGGAGGCCGAGCCGACGACGCGGGGATTGAGGCTGATCGACTGGGCCAGGGCCGAAGGGCCGCCGATGCCGACGCAGATCGTGAAGACGAACATGCAGCCCATGGCCGAGACCACAGAGAGCCACCCGGCCAGGACCACGGCCAGCAGCGCCAGGGTGGCGGCGAGGCTGACCGCCCCCGCCAGCCGCAGCACCCGGTCGATCGACGCGCGCGCGATCAGCCGGCTCGCCAGCCAGTTCCCGATCGAGATCCCGATGATGAGAAGGGCGAGGTAGATGCCCGCCTCATGCTCCGGCCGGCCCAGTTCCCGGAAGATGAAGGGGGCGGAGCCGAAGAAGGCGTAGGAGGCCGTGGTCATGCAGCCGCCGCAGACGGCATAGCCGAGAAAGACCGGGGAGCCGAGCAGGCGCAGATAGTCCCGCAGCAGGGTGGGCCCGTCCGGCGGCGCGTCCCGCAACCCGGTTTCCGGCAGCAGGCGCCAGGTGAAGGCGAGGTTCGCCACCCCCAGCAGGCAGAGCAGCACCAGCGCCACCCGCCAGCCGGCCGTGGCGACCACCGCGCTGCCCAGCAGCGGCGCCAGCCCCGGCCCTACCGTCACCATCAGGTTCAGCAGCGCCAGCCGCTGGGCGGCCTGCTTCGCCTCCGATGTGTCGCGCACGATGGCGCGCCCGAGAACCAGCCCCGCGCAGCCCCCGAGGGCCTGGAACAGCCGCGCGACGATCAGCACCTCGGCATTCGGCGCCAGGCAGGCCACCAGCCCGGCCAGGGTATAGAGGACCAGCCCGCCCACCAGCACCGGCCGCCGCCCGAAGCGGTCCGACAGCGGGCCATAGACCGGCTGGCCGAGCGCCAGGCCCAGCACATAGAGGCTGACCGTCAGCTGCATGGCGCCCGTGGTGGCGCCCAGGTCGATCGCCGCTCCGGGCAGCGCCGGGACGAAGAGATACATGCCCACCGTGCCGCTGAAGGTGATCAGCGCCAGCAGCCAGAGCGGCACCGAGGGGCGGGGCGCCTCCGCGCCGGCGCTCATCCCCGCGGCCCTCCAGCCCCGGCCCTGGCCCCCGCCCTGGGCAGGGGCGGGGCGTTCGGCGGGGCGGAAGGGGCTTGCATCGCCCTATGGGAGACCAAGCCATGCTGCGGCGCAACACGCCCACCCCCTCTTCCCGGCTTGTCCCACCGCCCGCCGGACCCTAGGTGAAGCGCCGAGACGAGCCCTTGCGGGCCAGGAAAGACCAGAACCACCCCGATGAGCGACACCCCCCACACGAATTCCCCCGAGACTGAAGCCCAGGCCGGCGCGGCCACCCCGGATGCGGCGGGCACCGAGGCCCAGGGCACCGACCTGGCCGCCCAGCTGAACGAGATGCGCGACAAGTGGCTGCGCGCCGAGGCCGAGATGCAGAACCTCCGCAACCGCCACAAGCGCGAGCTGGAGGACGCCCGCAACTACGCCGTGACCAAGTTCGCGCGTGACGTGGCGGACACCGCCGAGAACCTCCGCCGCGGCCTGGACGCCCTGCCCGCGACGCAAGAGGGCGATGAAGGCCCGATCGCCAAGCTGCGCGGCGGCTTCGAGGGCGTGGAGCGCGCCTTCATCGCCATGCTGGAGCGGCATGGGGTGAAGGCCGAGGACCCGGCCGGCAAGCCCTTCAACCCCGAGCTGCACCAGGCGATGGCCGAGCAGCCCGCGCCCGAGGGGGTGGAGCCGGGGACGGTGATCACGGCCTGGACCCCCGCCTGGACGATCAATGGGCGGCTGCTGAAGCCGGCCATGGTGGTGGTCGCCGGAAAGGCTGGTTAACCTGCTCAAATCTGGGGCAGTGGGGTCTTGTCCCGCGCCCCGCCCCTGAATACATCGAGGGCCGACGGGGCGAGCCCCGTCCCCCAACCCCATCCGCGTTGAACAATGGGGCCGCGCACGGTGCCTGACTCTGGGCCGTGCCCCGGCCGCCGCGAAGGAGAGTGAACGGATGAGCAAGGTCATCGGTATCGACCTCGGCACCACCAATTCCTGCGTCGCCATCATGGAAGGCGGCGACACCAAGGTCATCGAGAACGCGGAGGGCGCGCGCACCACCCCCTCCATGGTCGCCTTCGCCAAGAACGGCGAGCGTCTCGTCGGCCAGGCCGCGAAGCGCCAGGCGGTGACCAACCCGACCGACACGCTCTACGCCGTGAAGCGCCTGATCGGCCGCCGCTTCGACGACCCGATGGTGCAGAAGGACGTCTCCCTCGTCCCCTACAAGATCGCGCGCGCCGACAATGGCGACGCCTGGGTCGAGGCCGGCGGCCAGAAGCAGGCCCCGCAGCAGATCAGCGCCTATGTGCTCGGCAAGATGAAGGAGACGGCCGAGGCCTATCTCGGCGAGAAGGTGACGCAGGCCGTCATCACCGTCCCCGCCTACTTCAACGACGCCCAGCGCCAGGCCACCAAGGAGGCCGGCAAGATCGCGGGCCTCGAGGTGCTGCGCATCATCAACGAGCCGACGGCGGCCGCGCTCGCCTATGGCATGGACAAGAAGAACGGCGGCACCATCGCGGTCTATGACCTCGGCGGCGGCACCTTCGACGTCTCCGTGCTCGAGATCGGCGACGGCGTCTTCGAGGTGAAGTCCACCAACGGCGACACCTTCCTCGGCGGCGAGGACTTCGACCAGCGGGTGATCGACTACCTGGCGGACGAGTTCCGCAAGGAGAACGGCATCGACCTGCGCGGCGACAAGCTCGCCCTGCAGCGCCTCAAGGAGGCCGCCGAGAAGGCAAAGATCGAGCTGTCCTCGGCCAAGCAGACCGAGATCAACCTGCCCTTCATCACCGCCGACGCCTCCGGCCCGAAGCACCTGGTGCTGCAGCTGTCCCGCGCGAAGCTGGAGAGCCTGGTCGAGGACCTGGTCCAGCGCACGCTGGAGCCCTGCCGCGCCGCGCTGAAGGATGCCGGCCTGACCGCCGGCGAGATCGACGAGGTGATCCTGGTCGGCGGCATGACCCGCATGCCCAAGGTCATCGAGGCGGTGAAGTCCTTCTTCGGCAAGGAGCCGGCCCGCAACGTGAACCCGGACGAGGTCGTCGCCATCGGCGCCGCCATCCAGGGCGCGGTGCTGAAGGGCGAGGTGAAGGACGTCCTGCTGCTCGACGTGACCCCGCTGTCGCTCGGCATCGAGACGCTGGGCGGCGTGTTCACCCGGCTGATCGACCGCAACACCACCATCCCCACGAAGAAGTCCCAGACCTTCTCCACGGCTGACGACAACCAGACCGCGGTGACCATCAAGGTCTTCCAGGGTGAGCGTGAGATGGCGGCGGACAACAAGCTGCTGGGCAACTTCGACCTGCAGGGCATCCCGCCCGCGCCGCGCGGCGTGCCGCAGATCGAGGTGACCTTCGACATCGACGCGAACGGCATCGTCTCCGTCCAGGCGAAGGACAAGGCGACGGGCAAGGAGCAGCAGATCAAGATCCAGGCCCGCTCCGGCCTGTCGGATGCCGATATCGAGCGCATGGTGAAGGACGCCGAGGCGAATGCCGAGGCCGACAAGCGCCGGCGCGAGAGCGTCGAGGCGAAGAACAACCTCGAGGCCCTGGTCCACTCCACCGACAAGGCCCTGAAGGACAACGGCGACAAGCTCGCCGATGCCGACAAGGGCGAGGTCGAGGCCGCTCTCTCCGCCGCGCGCAGCGCGCTGGAGGGCAACGACCTCGACGCCATGAAGACGGCCGGCGAGCGTCTCTCCGCCGCCTCCATGAAGATCGGCGAGGCGGTGTACAAGGCGCAGTCCGAGGCCGCCCAGCCGGGCGCCGAGGCTGAGCCCGGTGCCGGGGCCAGCGGCCCCAGCAACGCCAACCCGAACGGGAAGGTGGTGGACGCCGAGTTCGAGGACGTGGACCCCTCGAAGAAGAAGCAGGGCTGATCGCCCTTGCCGTAAGGAACGAGGCGCCCGGCATCGCGAGAAGCGGGCCGGGCGCTTCTCTTTGCGGCACCACCCGGGAATGCAACCCTACAGGGCGGCGCTCCGCCCCGCACGGGAACCAAGATGGCCAAGCGTGATTACTACGAGGTGCTGGGCGTCCCCCGCGACGCGAATGAGGACGCGCTGAAGAAGGCGTTCCGCAAGCTCGCCATGCAGCACCACCCCGACCGCAACCCAGGCGACAAGGCGGCCGAGGCGAAGTTCAAGGAATGCAACGAGGCCTATGACGTCCTGAAGGACGCCGAGAAGCGCGCGGCCTATGACCGCTACGGCCATGCCGCCTTCGAGAATGGCGGCGGGGGCGGCGGCGGCAACCCCTTCGGCGGCGGCTTCGGCGGCAGCGGCTTCGAGGACATCTTCGAGCAGATGTTCGGCAACCTCGGCGGCCGGCGCGGCGGGGGCGGCCAGCCCAGCGGCCGCGGCTCCGACCTCCGCACCGAGGTGACGATCACACTGGAGGAAGCCTTCGCCGGCACGAAGACCACCATCCGCGTCCCCTCCTCCGTCAGCTGCGACAACTGCTCCGGCACCGGCGCGGAAGGCGGCAAGCCGCAAACCGAGACCTGCCCGACCTGCAAGGGCGCGGGCAAGGTGCGCGCGCAATCGGGCTTCTTCCTGGTGGAGCGCGCCTGCCCCACCTGCGGCGGCGCCGGGCGCAGCATCAAGAACCCCTGCAAGGTCTGCCACGGCGCCGGCCGCGTGCAGAAGGACCGCAACCTCAACGTCACCATCCCCGGAGGCGTCGAGGAAGGCACGCGCATCCGCCTGGCCGGCGAAGGCGAGGCCGGGCTGCGCGGCGCACCCGCCGGCGACCTCTATGTCGATATCGGCATCAAGCCCCACCCGATCTTCCAGCGGGAGGGGAACAACATCTTCATCCGCGTGCCGCTCCGCATGACGCAGGCGGCACTGGGCGGCACGGTGGAGGTGCCGAGCATCGATGGCGGCCGCGCCCGCGTCTCCATCCCCACCGGCACCCAGGCAGGCGACCAGTTCCGCCTGCGCGGCAAGGGCTTCTCCGTCCTCCGCAGCGCGACCCGTGGCGACATGTACGCCCAGGTCTCGGTCGAAACCCCGCAGAACCTGACGGCGAAGCAGCGCGAGCTGCTGGAGCAGTTCGAGGCGGAGGCCGAGGCGAACAGCCGAACCAGCCCGGAAAGCGAGGGCTTCTTCAGCCGCGTGAAGGAGTTCTGGGAAGGGTTGGGGCGGTAAGGGAAGGGCTCCGCCCTTCACCCGCCAAGGGCCTGAGGCCCTTGGAACCCCTTCTGACTGCCGTGGACACCCCGGATTGAAGGGGTCTCTGGGTGAAGGGGATTGATCCTGCGCTTGCAGTCGGCTGAGGTCATCGACCTCAGGCGCACCGTCAGCCCCGTGATTCCAAACTTCTAAAAGAAGATGATGGTGAGGGGTCCGGGGAGAGGAAGAATTCCTTCTTCCTCTCCCCGGGACAGACCATCACCCCAAAGGCAGTTCCAAAGCCGAGGCCCGTTCCCCGCCCCGAAGCAGGTTCAGCACCGGCGGCCGCCCATGCGGCACCTGCACGCAGTGGTCCGCATCCGCCCCCGCCACCGAGAGCCGGATCCGGCTGCCCGTGGCGAAGCGCCAGGCCACCGGCAGCAGCGGCACGCGGATGCGCACCGCTTCTCCCGGCACCAGCGGCGCCGCGTCCTCCCGGCGGAAGCTGCGGAAGGGCCAGGTGGTGCGATAGGTCTCCGGCGCCGGGCTTTCCTTGCGGTGCAGGGCCCGCAGCAGGCCTTCCGTCACGTAGCGCACCGTCCCATCCGCCTCGATTTCGGAGAGGTAGACGAAGAGCGCCGCATCCGGCTCGCTGGATTGCAGCCACAGCTCGGCCACGCCATGCCCCGCCAGCTCCTGCGCCGAGGCGAGGGGTGCCGAGGTCCAGGAGAGCATCCCGGCCGACCGCTCCGCCCAGTCGGCGTAATAGGTGGTGCTGTTGATGCCCGCGATGCGCTCGTAGCGCGTGCCGTTGCCGGTGCCCGCCGCGAAATCCGCCCGCGTCTCGTCGCTGCCGGCCTCGCCCGCCTCCATCCCCAGCGCGCCGCCGGCGCCGAGGAAAAGCCGCTCCGTCTCCACCACCGGTGGCCAGGCCTGGGCCGAGCGCCATTCCTCCGCATGCAGGGCGAAGTAGTGCACCCGCGCCTCGCCCCGCAGCCCGGTGTCCTGCCCCATCAGGTATTCGTCGAAGAAGCGCAGCAGCGCGCCCAGCAGGTCGAAATCCGGCGTCATGCCGCCCCGCCAGGGCGAGACGTTGCAGCGCGCCCCGTGGTCCCACGGCCCGAGCAGCAGGTGAACCGGGTTCTCGCGCAGGGTCAGGAAGCGCGCGATGGCGCCGTTGGCGTAGCCCGCCCCGTCCATCCAGCCGGAGACCGCCATCACGGCCACATCCGGCCGGATGCCGGGGCTCACGGAATAGGGGCTGAAGGAGGCCGAGCTGAAGGAGGGGTCATAGGGCAGCGCCTCCTCGCGGAAGCGGAACTCCCCCATGAAATCCGGCTGCCGGAAATTGCCGAGATGCTCATGGATCGCCTGCGCCAGCAGCGCCCCATCCGCGTCCTCGTCCACCGGATGCGGCCCGCGCAGGTCGGGGTTGGCGTAGTAGACGTAGTTCTTCAGCAGGTCGCGCCGGTCATGGTCCATGGCGACCATCAGCGCGTCATAGCTCCGCGCCAGCTCCTTCAGCAGGATGCCGCCGGGATAGTAGTTGTCGGCATAGGTGTCCCACACGGCGAAGAGCGGCGCGATCGCCTTCACGGCCGGGTGCCCCGTGCTGGCGAGGAAGTCGGAGGCCGCGCCGGGATAGGAGATGCCCGTCGCCCCCACGCGCCCGTCGGACCAGTCCTGCGCCACGATCCAGTCGGTGATCTCGCGGCTGTCCTCGCGCTCCTTGGGGGAGCGGAAGCTGTCACGCGTACCGAAGCTGGCGCCCGTGCCGCGCACGTCCACCACCACCACGGCATAGCCGCGCGGCACGAGGTAGCGGATGAACTTGCCCGCATTCGGAATCGCGTCGGCATCGCTCCCCTCCGCCACGGCGAAGCGGCGGTAATAGGGGGTGAGGATCAGCACCGCCGGCACGGGCCCCGTGGCCCCCTCCGGCAGCCACACATCCACCGCGATCCGGCACCCGTCGCGCATGGTCAGGTAGCGCGAGGCCGGCCGGGCCGGCAGCGCGAACGCCACCGCGCGCGATGCCGCGTATTGGGAGGGCGCGACCCGCCAGGCCCCGCCCTTCAGATCCCCATCCGACACGTCCCGCGCTCCCTACCGCTTCGCCTCGATCGCATCCCAGATCGCCTTCTCCAGATGCACGCCATCGAAGCGCGCCACCTCCTGCAGGCCGGTGGGGGAGGTGACGTTGATCTCGGTGAGGTAGCCGCCGATCACGTCGATCCCGACGAAGATCATGCCGCGCTTGCGCAGCTCCGGCCCGATCGCGGCGCAGATCTCCTTCTCGCGGTCGGTCAGCACGGTCTGCACCGCCTTGCCGCCCACATGCATGTTGGACCGCGCCTCGCCCTCCGCCGGCACGCGGTTGATGGCGCCCAGCGCCTCGCCATCCACGAGGATGATGCGCTTGTCGCCCTGCCGCACGGCGGGGACGTATTTCTGGATCACCAGCGGCTCGCGCGAGCGCTCGGTGAACATCTCGATGAGGGAGTTCATGTTCGGGTCGTCGGGCCGCAGGTGGAACACGCCCGCGCCGCCATTGCCGAAGAGCGGCTTGATGATGATGTCCCCATGCGTCTCGCGGAAGCGCGCGATGCGGCGGCGGTCCGCGGTCACCAGCGTCTCCGGCATCAGGTCCGGGAAATGGGTGACGAAGAGCTTCTCCGGCGCGTTCCGCACGCTCGCCGGGTCGTTCACCACCAGCGTTTTGGGGTGGATGTGCTCCAGGATATGGGTGGCCGTGATATAGGCCATGTCGAAGGGCGGGTCCTGGCGCATCAGCACCACATCCACGTCCCGCCCCAGGTCCAGCTCCACCGGGTCGCCGAAGGTGAAGTGGTCGCCCTTCACGCGGCGCACCTCCACCGGATGCGCCCAGGCCGTCACCCGCCCGGCATCCAGCGCCAGGTCCTTCACATGGTAGTGCCACAGCGCATGGCCACGGGCCTGCGCCTCCAGCATGAGGACGAAGGTGCTGTCCCCCTCGATCCCGATGCTCTCCATCGGGTCCATCTGCACCGCCACCCGCAGGGTCTTCGCCATGGCCGTCCATCCGTGATCGCGTTCGGCGCTTTGGTGGCATCCCTCGCGGCGTCGCGCCAGGGGGAGGGGGGCCGAGGTGACGCGCCCGCCGCCCCGCCGCATCCTGCCACCCGGGACAGGGAAGGCGCGCCGCATGGAAGGCCAGGACGAATTCCGCATCGCCATCATCGGCCTCGGCAAGATCGCCCGGGACCGGCATCTCGGCGCCATCGGGCGCACGCCCGGAACCCGGCTCGTCGCCACGGCCGACCCGCAGGCCTCGCTGCCCGATATCCCCGCCTTCCCCTCGCTGGAGGCCCTCCTCGCCTCCGGCACGCCGCTGGATGCGGTGGCCCTCTGCACCCCGCCGCAGGCCCGCGCGCGCCTCGCCGCCACGGCCCTGGCGGCGGGCAAGCATGTGCTGCTCGAAAAGCCGCCCGGCGCCACCGTGGCGGAGCTGGCGCCGCTACTCGATGAGGCACGGCGCGCCGGCCGCAGCCTCTTCGCCACATGGCATTCCCGCCACGCCCCGGCCGTGGAGCCCGCGCGCGCGATCCTCGCCACACAGCGCATCCGCGCCGTCCGGATCGAATGGAAGGAGGATGTGCGCCGCTGGCATCCCGGCCAGGACTGGATCTGGGAGCCGGGTGGGCTGGGGGTCTTCGACCCCGGCATCAACGCCCTTTCCATCCTCACCCGCATCCTGCCCCGCCCGGTCTTCCTCACCGCATCGGAACTCTTCTTCCCCGCCAACCGCGCCACGCCCATCGCCGCCGAACTCCGCTTCACCGATGCCGAGGGGCTGGATGGGCGGGCCTCCTTCGACTGGCGGCCAGGTGGCCCGGAACGCTGGACCATCGATCTGGACACGGAGGACGGCCCCCTCGCCATCGAGGCCGGCGGACGCCGCCTGGTGCAGGGCGAGCGCCTCCTGCTGGAGGAGCCGAAGGCGGAATACGAGGCGATCTACCGCCGCTTCGCCGCGCTGGCCCGCGGCGGCGAATCCGACCTCGACCTCACCCCCTTCGTGCATGTCGCGGATGCCTTCCTCCTCGGCCGCCGCCACATCCTCGATGACTTCACCTGAACGCCCGCCCTGACGCGCCCGCCCGCCTGCGCTATCCCTGCCCCATGCAGCCCGAGCCCCGCACCCTCACCGGCAAGACGCGACTGGCGGGCCTTCTCGGCTGGCCCGTCTCCCATTCCCGCTCGCCCCGGCTGCACGGCATCTGGCTGGCCCGCCACGGTATCGACGGCGCCTATGTCCCCCTCCCCGTCGCGCCGGAACGCTTCCCCACCGCCATGCGCGCCCTGGCCGATCTCGGCTTCCGCGGCGCCAACGTCACCATCCCCCATAAGGAAGCCGCCCTCGCCGCCTGCGACATGGTGGAGGAGGAGGCGCGCCGGATCGGGGCCGTGAACACGCTGGTCTTCCATGAGGACGGCCGCATCGAGGGCTGGAACACCGATGGCTGGGGCTTCCTCGAAAGCCTCGCGGAACAGGCGCCGGAGTTCCACGTGAAACAGGGGCCCGCCGTCATCCTCGGGGCGGGCGGCGGCGCCCGGGCGGTGGCCCATGCGCTGCTCTCGGCCGGCTGCCCTCGCCTCACCCTCGTGAACCGCAGCGCCGCCCGGACCGAGGCGCTGGCCGCCGAGCTCTCGGCCCGTGGCGCCGCCGTCGAGGTCGCCACCGCCCCGCCCCTGGAAGGGGCCGCCCTGCTGGTGAACACGACCAGCCAGGGCATGCAGGGCCAGCCGCCGCTCGCCATCGACCTCGCCCCCCTCCCCGCCGGGGCGGTGGTGGCCGATATCGTCTATGTGCCGCTCGAAACCCCGCTCCTCGCCGCCGCCCGCACCCGTGGGCTGAAAGGCGTGGACGGGCTGGGCATGCTCCTCCACCAGGGCCGGCGCGGCTTCCAGGCCTGGTTCGGCGCCATGCCTGCGGTGGATGCCGAGCTGCGCGCCCTCATCGCCGCCGACATCCCGCCCCGATGAAGGTCTGGGCCCTCACCGGCGGCATCGGCATGGGCAAGTCCACCGCCACCGCCACGCTGCGCCGCCTGCACATCCCGGTCTTCGACGCCGATGCCGCCGTGCACAGCCTCCAGGGCCCGGGCGGGGCGGCGGTGCGCCCCATCGAGGCCGCCTTCCCCGGCACCACCCGCCCAACTCCCCGCGGGCCGCGCGTGGACCGCGAGGCGCTGCGCCGGGCCGTGCTGGGCAACGAACCCGCCCTGCGCCGGCTGGAGGCCATCGTCCACCCGCTGGTGCGGCAGGAGGAAAGGCGCTTCCTCGCCGCCGCCCGTCGCCGGGGGGAGCGCCTGGCCGTGCTTGATGTCCCGCTGCTGTTCGAGACGGGGGGCGAAAAGCGCGTGGACGCGGTGGTGGTCGTCACCGCCCCGCCCGCCATCCAGCGCGCCCGCGTCCTCCGCCGCCCCGGCATGACGGAGGAGCGGCTGAAGGCCATCCTCGCCCGCCAGGTGCCCGATGCGCTGCGCCGCCGGCGGGCGGACCATCTCATCCACACCGGCCTCTCTCGCCACCACGCCCAGCGGGCCGTGCGCCGGCTGGTCATGCCGCCCGCGCGCTGATTCCCCTTCCCAAGGCCGGGCCCATCACCTCACACTTCCGTGATGCGCCGCCTCTTCCCCTTTCTCCTCCTCCCGCTGCTCGCCCCTCCCGCCCTCGCCCAATCCCCGGCGAGCAGCTGGCGCGTGACGAACCGCACGGGGCAGGAGGCCACCGGCCTTATCGCCACCGAAGCCGGCGCCACCCACCCGCGCGGCCGCAACCGCCTGCGGGAGCCCCTGGCCGACGGCGCCGAGAAGCGCTTCCGCCGCAAGACCGAGGCCCCCTGCCGCCTGGACCTCCGCCTGCGCCTCTCCGATGGGCGGGAGGCCGTCCTGCCCGGCCATGACGTCTGCGCCCAGCCCGCCGTGCTCTTCGAGCCCTCCTCCATCCAGGCCTCCTCCGCCCAGCCCCCCTCCGGCCGCTCCCCGCCCGCGGCGCCGCGCGGCAACACCGGCACCGGCTTCCTCGTCGCGCCCGAGCGGGTGATGACCAACCAGCATGTCGTGGATGGCTGCGCCCGCATCACCCTGCGCGCCCCCAGCGGCCACCGCTTCAACGCCGTCGCCCCGGTCCAGGCAAACCGGGAACTCGATCTGGCCGTGCTCCACGTCCCCGGCCTCAACGGCCCCGCCCTGCCCTTCCGCGCCGAAGCCCCGCGCCGGGGGGAGGACGTCATCACCTACGGCCACCCCCTCGCCGGCGTCCTCTCCGCCGATCCGAAACTGACGCGCGGCGAGGTCAGCGGCCTCGGCGGCTTCCGCGGAGACCCCACCCGCCTCCAGTTCAGCGCCCCGCTCCAGCCCGGCAACTCCGGCGGGCCGCTGCTGGACATGCGCGCCCGCGTCGTCGGCATCACCACCGCCAGCCTCGGCGGCCGCCGCAGCGAAACCCTGCAGAACGTGAACTTCGCGGTGAAATCCGACCGCGCCATCGCCTTCCTGCGCGCCGCAGGCGTGACACCCGCCCTGGGCGCGGATTCCACGCCCGAGCGCGGCGCCGTGGAAGTGGGCGAAACAGCGAACCGGGCCGTCTATCTCATCCACTGCGAGAAAACGCCGGGGTGATGGCGTTTGAGGAGGGCTCCGCCCTCCACCCGCCAAGGGCCTGAGGCCCTTGGAACCCCGTCTGACTGCCGCGGATACCCTGATCGAAGGGGTCACTGGTTGACGGGTACTGATCCTGCTTTTGCAGTCGCCTGAGGTCATCGACCTCAGGCGCACCGTCAGCCCCGTGATTCCAAACTTCTAGAAAAAGATGATGGTGAGGGGTCCGGGGAGAGGAAGAATTCCTTCTTCCTCTCCCCCGGACAAACCGTCAGCGCAGAACCCGCTCAATGCGC
>JAESGL010000593.1_pt1 | contig 13008 bp, 11 predicted proteins | sample 9269711 | NCBI WGS metagenome assembly JAESGL01 (sample SAMN14515918, study PRJNA621676) | algae metagenome | isolation source: Kastovskya adunca ATA6-11-RM4 and co-occurring heterotrophs from soil and... | place: Chile: Atacama Desert | collected 2011-06-27
CATGAAGGAAAATTCGAGCATTCTCGTTACCGGAGGGACCGGATCCTTCGGCAACACCTTCGTTCCGATGACGCTGGCACGCTACAAGCCCAAGCGCATCATCATCTTCTCGCGCGATGAGATGAAGCAATGGGAGATGGCCAAGTCGTTCAAGGATAACGACCGGGTCCGCTTCTTCATCGGCGACGTGCGCGACAAGGAGCGGTTGTACCGTGCGCTGGACGGCGTCGATTACGTGGTCCATGCCGCCGCGACGAAAATCGTCCCGACCGCCGAATACAACCCGTTCGAATGCGTCAAGACGAACATCAACGGCGCGATGAACCTGGTCGACGCGTGCATCGACAAGGGGGTCAAGCGCGTCGTCGCCCTGTCGACCGACAAGGCGAGCGCGCCTGCGAACCTGTACGGTGCGACCAAACTGGTGTCGGACAAGATCTTCATCGCCGGCAATTCCTACGCCGGCGGCGAGGCGACGCGCTTCGCGGTGGTGCGTTACGGTAACGTGATGGGGTCGCGCGGGTCGGTCATCCCCTTCTTCATGTCGATCCGGGAGAAGGGGGTTCTTCCCATCACCGACGAGCGCATGACGCGTTTCATGATTTCCCTCGAACAGGGGGTCGAGTTGGTGTGGCACGCCTTCGACGATATGGAGGGCGGCGAAATCTACGTGAAGAAGATCCCCTCGATGAAGGTGACCGACATCGCCCAGGTGGTCGCACCCGAGGCGACGCAGGAGGTGATCGGCATCCGCCCCGGCGAAAAGCTGCACGAGCAGATGATCAGCGAGGAAGACTCGCAATTCACCTACGAATATCCCGAGCATTTCAAGATCCTGCCGGCGATCCACAACTGGGCCGAGAGCGAGGCGCGGATCAAGGATGGCCGCCGGGTCGCGGAAGGGTTCAGCTATACCAGCGACAACAACCAGGAATGGATGGCGCACGAGCAATTGCGTGCCTGGATCGACGCCAATGCCGGGAAGATCGGAAAGATCTGAGCCATGATTCCCTACGGGCGCCAGGATATCCGTCAGGACGATATCGATATCGTGGTCGATGTGTTGCGCTCCGACTTCCTGACGCAGGGACCGATGGTCCCGCGTTTCGAGACGGTTGTCGCGGAGCACGTGGGCGCGCGGCACGCGCTGGCGGTCAACAGCGCGACGTCGGCGCTGCACATCGCCTGCCTGGCGCTTGATCTGGGGCCCGGCGATATCCTGTGGACCAGCCCGATCACGTTCGTCGCCTCGGCCAACTGCGCCTTATATTGCGGCGCGACGGTCGACTTCGTCGATATCGACCCTGTCACGTACAACATGAGCATCGCGGCGCTCGCGGCCAAGCTGGACCAGGCCGAGCGCGACGGGCGCCTGCCGAAGGTCGTGGTGCCGGTGCACCTGTGCGGACAGTCGTGCGACATGGCCGTGATCGCAAACCTTGCGCAACGTTACGGCTTCAAGGTCATCGAAGACGCCTCGCACGCGATCGGCGGCCGGTTCGAAGATCGATACGTCGGCGATTGCCGCTACAGCGACATCACCGTTTTCAGCTTCCATCCGGTCAAGATCGTCACGACGGCGGAGGGCGGCATGGCGCTGACCAATGACGATGGACTGGCGGCGCGAATGGGGTTGCTGCGCAGCCATGGCATCACGCGCGATCCGACTCTGATGGACGGGGAAAGCGAAGGGCCATGGTACTATCAGCAGGTCGACCTTGGCTTCAATTACCGCATGACCGAACTGCAGGCGGCGTTGGGTGTCAGTCAGATGATGCGCCTGGATGCCTATGTAGAGCGCCGCCACGTCCTGGCCAATCGGTATGATGCGCTGCTCGCCGGGTTGCCGCTGACAACGCCGGCGCAGGATGCACGCATGCGCTCGGCACTGCACCTGTATGTCGTGCGACTGGCGGGGTCGGGGAATGACCGTCGCCGTGTTTTCGACCGGCTGCGCGCCGACGGAATCGGCGTCAACGTCCACTATATCCCGGTTCATACCCAGCCTTATTATCGCGCGATGGGATTTCGCCCCGGCGACTTTCCCGAAGCCGAGCGCTATTATGCCGAGGCGATCAGCCTCCCGATGTTCCCGACCATGACCGAGGCGCAGCAGGACGAGGTCGTGGCGGCGGTAAAGCGGGCGATCGCGGCGTGAATATCGCGGTGATCCCCGCGCGCGGCGGGAGCAAGCGAATCCCGCGGAAGAACGTCAAACCGTTCTGTGGCAAGCCGATGATCGCGTGGTCGATCGAGGCGGCCAGGGACAGCGGCTGTTTCGATCGCATCCTGGTATCCACCGATGACGACGAAATCGCCGAGATCGCCGAGGCATATGGCGCGGAAGCGCCGTTCCGCCGGCCCGCCGAGCTTTCGGACGATCATACCCCGACCGTGCCCGTCATCGCGCACGCCGTGCGCTGGCAGCAGGAATCGGCACCCGTCGATCGGGCATGCTGCATCTACGCCACAGCACCCATGGTGACACCCGCGGCGATCCGGACCGGCCGCGACATGCTCGAAGCGGCGGGTGCCGACTATGCGTTTTCGGTGACGACCTTCGCCTTTCCCGTCCAGCGCGCGCTGATCCTGGACAGCAATGCCCGCGTGGCGATGTGGCGGCCCGGCGATGCGGATACCCGGTCGCAGGATCTACGCGAAACCTATCATGACGCGGGCCAATTCTATTGGGGCGCCGCGCGATCGTGGCTGGAGGGCCGGCCGATCTTCGCCGAAGGTTCGGTTGCGGTACAGCTACCGCGCAAGCACGTCCAAGACATCGACACCCCGGAAGATTGGGAAAGTGCCGAGTTGCTGTTTAAGCTGATGCGGCAGACGGCCTCTTCCGACGATCCTGTCACCCCGCCAGTGCCGCACCGTTAAGATTGTATTCCGGAGCTACCATGCTGACTTATTGCCGCCAATGCGTGATGCCGAGCACGAAGCCTGATCTGCTGCTGGACGACCATGGCGTGTGCAACGCATGCCGCAGCTACGAGAACCGCAAGACCGTCGACTGGGATCAGCGGGCGCGCGAACTTGAGGTCATTCTGGACAAGTACCGCGGCAACGGCACCAACTGGGACTGCATCGTGCCGGTGTCCGGGGGCAAGGACAGCACCTATCAGGTCATCCGCATGCTGCAGTTCGGCCTCAATCCGCTCTGCGTCACATCGACGACCTGCGACTTGTCCGACATCGGTCGGCGGAACATCGAAAATCTGAAGCGGCTCGGTGTCGATCATATCGAGGTGTCCCCCAATCCGCTGATCCGCGCCAAACTCAACCGCATCGGCCTCACCCAGGTGGGCGATATCGCCTGGCCTGAGCATGTCGGCATCTTCACCGTTCCGGTGCGCGCCGCCGTTCAGTTCAACGTGCCGCTGATCGTCTGGGGGGAAAATTCCCAGAACGAATACGGGGGGCCTGCGGCGGCGGCGGACAACAACGTCCTCAACCGCCGGTGGCTGGAGGAATTCGGCGGCCTGCTGGGACTGCGTGTCTCCGATCTGCTGGGGCAGGAGGGGATCGAACAACGCCACCTCATCAACTATACCTACCCCACGGACGAGGAACTGTCGCGCGTGGGCGTGACCGGCCTGTTCCTGGGGCATTACATCCCGTGGGACGGCCTTTCGAACGCCCTGATCGCGCAGGGAAGCGGTTTCGAGAGCTATGGCCGACCGGTCGAGGGCGCGATGGTGGATTACGAAAACCTCGACAACAACCAGCACGGCATCCACGACTATCTGAAGTTCATCAAGTTCGGCTTCGGCCGGGCGACCGACCATGCCTGCCTGCATATCCGTCGCGGCCGCCTGACCCGGCAGGACGGGCTGGATATCGTCCGGCGGCTGGATGGTCGTTTCCCGTCATCGTATCTCGGCAAGTCGCTGGAAGACATATTGGCGCCGCTGGAGATGACGGTCGAGGAATTCACGCGGATCTGCGACCGGTTCACCAACAAGAAGATCTTCAAGCGGGATGTGTCGGGCGCGCTGATGAAGGACCGCCACGGCAATTTGACCAAGTTGAATTACGATAACGTATGAAGGTTGGCGTCATCGATTATGGCGTCGGGAATCTGGGCTCGGTCGTCCGTGCCCTGGAGGAACTGGACGTCACACCGCGGCTGATCGACCGGCCTGTCGATCTGCATGATGCCGGCTGCCTGATCCTTCCGGGGGTCGGCAGCTTCACCGATTGCGCCAACCTGCTCGACCGCGGCGGTTGGTTCGACGCCCTGCGCCAGGAAGTCCTGGAGTTCGGCCGACCGTTGCTCGGCGTATGCGTCGGCATGCAGCTTCTTGCGGACTTCGGCGTGGAGGGCGCGGCGGACGGCACACAGGGAACGCCGGGTCTCGGTTTCGTGCCGGGAACCGTGGAGCATCTCGCGACGCGCGGGTGCAACCTTCGCCTTCCCCATGTCGGCTGGAACGAGATCCGCTGTGGGGAAGGCTGCGACCACCTGTTCGACGGCATTCCTGACGGCACCGATTTCTATTTCACCCACAGCTATACGTTTGTCGCGCAGCATCAGGCGGATGTGATCGCGACCGCGGACTACGGCGTTCCCGTCACCGCCGCCGTACGGCACGGCCACGTCTGGGGAACGCAATTCCATCCCGAGAAGAGTTCGCGCGCCGGGTTCAAGTTGCTGGCCAATTTCCTGGCGGGGCCGTCATGCTGAAGGTCCGTGTCATCCCGACGCTTCTCTGGAAGAATTTCGGGCTTGTGAAGGGGGTGGGATTCGACAGCTGGCGCCGGGTCGGGCCGGTGTTGCCCGCCATCCGGGTCTACAACCAGCGCGAGGTCGACGAACTCGTCCTGGTCGACATCACGCTGCATGGAAGCGGTGACGAACCGGATTTCGAATCCGTCGCCGATTTCGGACAGGATTGTTTCGTCCCGCTGACGGTCGGCGGTGGCATCACCAACATCGAACAAGTACGCCGGCTGCTGCGCGCGGGCGCCGATAAGATCGCGGTCAATACCGCTGCCTATGCGACGCCGGGATTGATCGGCGACATCGCCACCCGTTTCGGGGTGCAATGCGTCGTCGCCAGCATCGACGTGCGCGCGCAGGACGGGTCCTGGCAGTGTTACAGTGGTGCCGGCGGCGCGCCCACGGGGCGGGATGTCGTCGAATGGGCCAGGGAGCTGGAGGATCGCGGAGCCGGCGAGATCCTGCTTACATCGGTGGAGCGCGACGGAACGATGCAGGGATATGACCTGCCCTTGATCGAGGCGGTGGCGTCGGCGGTCAAGATCCCGGTCATTGCCTCCGGCGGGGCCGGGAACTACCAGCACATGGTCGATGCGGTGCGCGAGGCCGGCGCTTCCGCGGTGGCCGCCGCCAGCATCTTCCATTTCACGGAGCAGACCCCGGCTGGCGCCAAGGCGGCGCTGGCGCAGGCGGGCATACCGATCCGTCATCCCTACGTGCCTCCCCGATCCGATGGATGAGTGATGGACGTTGCGATCAGGGTTGATGCGTCCGTCGCCATCGGAACGGGCCATGTGCGGCGCTGCCTGTCGCTGGCGGACACATTGTCGCGCATGGGGTGTCGCCCGCGGTTTGTAATGCGGCGACATGACGAGGCCGCTGTGGCGGTGGCTGCTGCCATCCGCCATTGGGTCGAATGGCTGCCGGCCCCGTCGACTGGCAGAGGTTTGGATGAGGACGTCGTCCCGCACGCGGCCTGGGCAGGTGTATCATGGGCGCAGGACGTCGCCGATACCCTTGCGGTTCTGGTCGCCGAGCCGCCCGAATGGGTGGTGGTCGATCATTATGCGTTCGATTCCCGCTGGCACGATGCGATCCGCGCCGAACTGGGGTGTCGCATCCTGGCGATCGACGATCTGGGCGATCGTTCGCTCGCGGCCGACGTGTTGTTGGACGGCAATGTAGCGGCCAGCCACGACAAGAAATTTTCAGGGCGCCTGCGCGACCGTACCCGGCTTCTTGTCGGGCCGCGGTTCGCCTTGCTGGCATCAGCCTATCGTACCGCAGCGCGTGCCCGCCTCTCACCGACCGTCAACAGCATCGGCATCTTCATGGGGGGCACCGACCTGGGCGGCGCGTCGGCCGGGGTGCTGACGGCATTGCGGACCGAGGCCGGATTTGATGGAGACGTCGAGATCGTCTCCACGTCCGCCAATCCCGAATGGCGGGCGCTCGAGGCACGCTGCGCTCAGGACGGCCGGGCGACGCTGGTGCTCGATCTGCCGGATCTGAGCGATTTCTACGCGCGCCATGACCTGCACATCGGGGCCGGCGGTACGTCGAGCTACGAGCGTTGCTGTGTCGGCGCGGCAACCATCGCCGTTGTCCTGGCGGAGAACCAGTTGGCGGTCATACCGGACTTGTCGACATTGGGCGCCATACGCCCGGCGCGCTTGCCTGGCATGGCGTCCTCCTCCTTGGTGCCCGACCTGCCCTCGATGGGGGTCGTGGCGCGGGAATTGATCGCAGATTCCGGGCAGCGTCACGGCCTGTCCCGAACGGCACGCGCACTGGTCGACGGGCGCGGTGCCGAACGCGCCGCCCTCGTCGTCATGGCCGATAGGCTGGCGGTACGCGCGGCGACACCCGGCGATGCGGCGATGCTGCATGCGTGGCGAAACGATCCGGTGACCCGGGAAGTGTCGATCGACCCGCGGGATATCCCCTATGCAGCGCACGTCAGCTGGTTAGAAGCGGTCCTGGCCGCAGCCGATCGCCGGCTGTTCATCGCGGAGGTCGCAGGTGTCCCGGTGGGTGCCATACGATTCGATCGCGATGACGATGGTGCGTGGGAAATATCGCTGTATATGGACCCGGCGTTGCATGGCCTGGGACTTGGGGGCCGGATGCTGCTAGCGGGCGAACGTGCCATCGTCCGGATGAGCGCCGCGGCTGTCGTGTTCGATGCGCAGGTCGTGGAAGGTAATGAGGTGTCGGCCAGGATGTTCGCGCGTGCCGGCTATGCGCGCAACGGCAATCGCTTCCGTAAAGTGCGCGACCAGGAGAAGACGGCGTGACCATGCAGCAGGCGGTTTCAGGCGAGCTTCTGCCGCTCAAGCGGCGGATCGCGCGGCCGAGCATCCCGGTCTACGTCTTCCACCGCATTCAGGAGCGCATTCGCCATCCCGGCACGCGCAAGCGTCTGTCCGACGTCATCTCGCTGTTCCGGCCGAAGAACCGGGCGGCTGCCGCAAACGCCGATCTGGCCGCGCTGAACCGGGACGGAGTGGTCCATTTTCCGGGATATCTCGATGCCGGGCGCGCGGCGGAATTGCGGGAAATCCTGTCGCAGATGGCCTGCCGCGATCCGTGGAAGCCGCAGCATGGCACGTTCTCGCTCGGCGATGCGCCGCCGGGAACGCATGTGGCTGACATCGCCGAGGCGCCCCTGCTCAAGGCCGCGCACGATATCGCATTCGACGAGCATCTCCTCTCGCTCGCCGCAGAATATTTCGGCAGCGTGCCCTACGTCGACAGTATCCAGGCGTGGTGGTCGCTGTCAGGAAACGACGAGCCCGAGGAAGCGGAAAACTTCCATCGCGACAATGATGCGATCCGGTTTCTGAAGTTCTTCCTGTATCTGACCGACGTGGGTGAGGATCAGGGGCCGCACAAGTTCGTGCGCGGCTCGCACGTGGAACCGGTTCTTCTGGGCACGAGCAGATTGAGCGATGCCGAAGTCGAAGAGGCGTTCGGCACCGACCGTATCCTGACGATGACGGGGAGGGCGGGCGATGCGTTCATCGAAGACACGTTCGGTGTGCATAAGGGGCAACTGCCGGTGTCGGGAACCCGACTGCTTCTGCAGGTCCGGTATTCGATTACGCCGACGATCTTTCGGTCCCGTTTGACGGTGCCCGGGAAGTCCCCTGCGGCGACGTCGATCTCCCTTATCCACGAAGGATAAGGGCCGACCCCCTCCATGAGAGCGAAGCCAGTGGCGTCCTGCCCGGCCGCCATGCCCAGGCGATGAAGATGAACGACGTTTCCGGAAAAACCTTTCTGCTGATCGTCAATTCAGCAATGTATACGCGTGAGTATTTCACCCGGCTTGGCGAGATCCTTGAAGGTAAGGGAGCGAGAGCTGTCTTCGTTCTGGATTCGCACCTCAGCGACGTGATGAGTGGCGATAATGCCGCTATCACCGGCGGGTGGTATTTCACTGATTTCTGCAAGAAGTGGCTGCAACGCCCAGCGCAGGATCGGGCGCGATCGCGCGATCATGGGATCACGTGGAAGTCATTGCTGTCTGACTTCGACCGCTTCGTCACCTATCGCATGATTCCGCCGCTGAAGAAGAGCGGCAGCATGAGCTACGAGGACACACTTTACGCGCTCACGGACTTTTTCGACACGATATTCCACGAGGTAAAGCCCGACGGGGTCGTTTACGAGCAAGTCAGCAACAGTTTCGCGATGGCAGCATACCGCACGGCCGGGCGACGTGGCGTGCCCTTCTTCAGCGTGGCGCCGGCGCGCATTCCCGGCCATATCGAGATCAGTGCGACTGGCGCTTTTCGCGATCATGAAGCGGTCGGCGATCTGTACCAGAAGGTGAAGCGCACCGGCGGGGATCCCGCGGCCCGGCGCGTCGCGCTGGATTATATCGCGTCGATCGACGGCGCTGTCCCGGACTACATGCGCAAGGGGGGCGACGGCGCAGTGCTGATGAGCACCAGCCTCATCGAGAAATATGCCCGGCGCGACAAGCTCACCCGGTTGCGCCGGATGATCCGGTATCGCCGGACGCATCGCGAGGACATCGCGCTGGCGTATCAATTCGGTGACCCCCTGCGCGCATCGTGGGCGCTGGTCCGCCGCGCGATCGCCCGGAAACTGCGCTTTCGCGCGGTGGCGCGGCTGTTTCAGGACCGCGTCACGGCAACGTCCTACTTCCTATACCCGCTTCACTACCATCCGGAGGCCAGCACCTCGATCCTGGCAGCGGACTACATTGACGAGTTCAGCGTCATCCAGGCGATCGCCTTCCGGCTGCCCGCGCATGTGAAGCTGGTCGTCAAGGAGCACCCCTCCGCCACCGCGCTTCAGCCCTATGCCTTCTACCGCGCCCTGGATGCCCTGCCGAACGTCGAGTTGGTCGGCCCGGGACTGAACTCCAAGTCGCTCGCACGGTCGGCCATCGGTGTGATATGCCTGACCAGCACATTGGGGTTCGAGGCTGCGGCGTTGAACAAGCCGGTGATCTGCCTTGGCGACGTCCTCTACGGCTATTTCCCCAACGTGCGCATGATCGACAGCTATGCCGATCTTGATGACGTGCTGGCATGGGCGATGGCGTACACGCCGATCAACCCGAACGACATTGCCGACGCCATGACGGCCTATGTCGAATTCATGGATCCGGGAAGCTTCAGCTTCAAGGGTTCGTTGCAGGACGACTCGGCGATCGAGCGGGTCGCGGAATTGCTGCTGGAAAAGGTAGTCGATCCGCGAACCCCGGCGATGGCCCCGGTATCGTAACCATGACGCCCCCGTTTTTCGATGGAAGTTCATCATGACGACTCAGCCGATCACGATCGATGGCCGTACCGTCGGCCCGGACAGCCCGCCGTATATCATCTGCGAACTGTCCGGTAATCACAACGGCTCGCTGGAGCGTGCGCTCGAGCTGGTGGATGCTGCGGCGGATACCGGCTGCGACGCGATCAAGATCCAGACGTACACCCCCGATACGATGACGATTGACAGCGACCTGCCGGACTTTCGCATTTCCGGGGGATTGTGGGACGGGCGCACCCTTTACGACCTGTACCGGGAGGCGCACACGCCGTTCGAATGGCACGCGGCCCTTTTTGCCCGTGCACGGGAACGCGGCGTCACGATGCTGTCGACCCCGTTCGATGAAACGGCGGCCGACCTTCTCGAAAGCCTCGACTGCCCTGTCTACAAGATCGCCTCGTTCGAAGTCACCGACCTTCCCCTGATCGCATACGTTGCGCGCAAGCGTCGGCCCATGATCATGTCGACGGGGCTGGCGGACCTGGGCGAGATCGAGCGCGCGGTCGCAACGGCACGCGAGAACGGATGCGACGATCTGGTGCTGCTGCACTGTATCAGTTCCTACCCGGCGCCGACGGATCAGGCCAATATCCGTACCATTCCGCACCTCGCCAAGGCGTTCGGCGTCCAGGTGGGCCTTTCGGATCATACCCATGGAACGGCGACGTCGGTCGCGGCGATCGCACTCGGCGCGACGGTGATCGAGAAGCATTTCACCCTGGCCCGTGCCGATGGCGGTCCGGATGCGGCGTTCAGCCTGGAACCCGACGAGTTCCGCCAGCTTACCCGCGACTGCCGCGATGCGTGGCGATCGCTGGGCAGTGTATCGTACCGGCTCAAGCCGGCGGAGAAGCAGAATGTCGTGTTCCGTCGATCGCTATACGCGGTTCAGGACATTGCGGCAGGCGAGGCCTTGTCTACCGCAAACGTGCGCTCCATCCGACCGGGGCACGGCCTGGCGCCGCGCTATCTTCCCGACGTGGTGGGGAAACATGCCCGCGTCTCGATCGCGCGTGGGACGCCGCTTGCCTGGCACCTTCTGGACTAATACGCGCCCGCTCGGCGAGCTAGTCGATCGGGCGTTCGGTCCACTCCATGGAAATACGCGATGACGTGCCGGCTGACGCCATGTCGAACGGACCATTGAGTTCGCTTGCCGCGCGGCTGCGCGCGCGTGGGTGGCTTGCGCGCATCGGACGCGGCCATGCGCTGACGGCCGGGGCCATCTCCATGGTCTTGCGGGCGGTGCTGCTGATCGGGAAGTTCGCCTTCATGGTCGTTCTGGCGGGCTATACCAGTCCGTCCACGCTCGGCGTCTATGCCCTGCTTGTCACGATCGTGACGATCGCGATCTACATCATCGGCCTCGAGATCCACACGTTCACCGCGCGCGAGATCGTTTCCGAGGATGCCGCCGGGCATGGGGCGATCCACATCCAGAGCCATTTCATCACCGTTGCCATGATCTTCCTGATGTCCGTGCCGGTCGTCTGGTGGTTCACGGGATGGCTCGGGATTGCGGGCAAGTTCAGCTTCGCGCTGCTGACGGCGATCATCCTGTGCGAGAGCTTCGGGCAGGAACTGGGTCGCTATCTGATGGTGCTGTCGCGGCCCGTCGCGTCCAATATACTGCAATTCCTGCGGGGCGCGGCCTGGATGCCGGCGCCGATCCTGCTGCTGATGCTCGGCGGGCGGGCGCATGCAATGGACATCATCCTGTGGGCCTGGCTGGTGGGCACCATCGCGGCCTGTCTGTTCGGCTTCTGGCATATCCGGCAGTATTTTCGCACCCGCGGCCGATATCGGATGGCGTGGCTGACGGAAGCGTTCCTCAGCGCGCGACACTATCTCGTCGTCGCCCTGCTGACTCAGGTCCAATATTACTCTGACCGGTTCATCATCCAGCGGTCGCTGGGCGAGGGCGTTGTCGGCGTCTACTCCTTCTACCAGAGTTTCGCCAACACGATGGTTGCGTTCGTTCAGACCGGCGTGGTGTCGGTCCTGTTGCCCCAGCTGCTGCTGGCGGCAAAGCGCGATGACGTGGTGGCCGAGCGGAAGACGCGCGCGACCATGATGGCATGGGCCATGGCGCTGGCTGTGGGGATTTCCGTGACGCTCGGCGCCGGAATGCCCGTCTTGCTGGGCCAGCTGCACAAGGATGCCTATGCCGGCTCCCTGTCGGACTTCTACATCCTGCTTGTCGGTAACGTCATTCTCGTCGCGGGTCTCGTCGTGCATCTCGCCTTGTATGCGCGTCGGCGCGACGTCGATTTGATGCGGGTGTCGTTGGCGTTCGTCCCGCTGGGGCTGACAACCAATATCGTCGTCGTGCCGATCTTCGGGATAACCGGCGCGGCCTGCACGTTCGCCATGACGGCCTTGCTTGAGTTTCTGGTCAAATGGCGCATCCTGAAGCGGACCGGAAGCGATGCGTCGCGGTCGAAAGAGAAGTGCTCCTGATGCGTGGATTCGCCACCAGCTTGCCGTTCAGGCTCATGCACCGCGGGATCGACGCGATCGCGTTCAAGTGGAATGCGTGGCGGATCTACTGCCGCATCCGCAACCTGTTCCCGGATTCGAAGAACCTGTCGTTCTCTCTTTCGACATCGTTCAAATACGTCGAGAATATCTCGATCGGTCAGAACGTCATGATCGGCCCTAACGCGACGATCGGCGCTCACTCTCCGGTGGTGCTGGAGGACGACGTGCGCATCTCGCAAGGGGTCATGATCGAGACCGCCTCGCTCGATCTGTCGCAGCCACTGCCCTATCCGCACGTGTCGCGACCGATCACGTTGCAACGCGGCGTCTGGGTCGGCGCGGGCGCGATGATCCTGGGCGGAGTTACCATCGGTCGCTACGCCGTGATCGGGGCGGGCGCCGTCGTCACCAGGGATGTCGAGGCCCATGCCATCGTCGTGGGGGCCGCCCCGCGCGCGCTGCCCGGCAAGCGAGCGGGCCTCCATTACGATCTGGCAGATGACGAATGATCGTCGGCGGATTTGCATTGGCCCGCTGATTTCGGTAGGCTGACGGCTACGTGAAGATGAGGTCGCCGGCCGTGACCAATCAGGCGGCACCTGACGAATTTTTCAAATTGTTGACCGGACGATATAGCAAATGATCGTGCTGTGGTGGATGTTGGTATGCTACCTCATAGCACTGCCATTTCTTCTTGTCGGTATTGGTGAGAACCTTCTGGCATTTTCCTTCTATGTCAATGGCGTCGTCATGGCATATATGGCGCGCATCAGTATCGTTCGAAATACTGCTGGTCCGGCATTCGCGACTGTCAACGTATTCCTTATCCTGTTTTTCTACGTCGCCCCGATATATCAGATCGTCGAGTATCCGGGATATCTCATCAACAACTACAATGCGCCAGATTCCCAAATGCTCCTGGCAAATATCATCGTATTTATATTCTCGGTAGCATATATTGCGGTCTACATGTGGCGAGACGCCGCGAAGCACGTTCCGGT
>JAESGL010000594.1_pt1 | contig 12998 bp, 9 predicted proteins | sample 9269711 | NCBI WGS metagenome assembly JAESGL01 (sample SAMN14515918, study PRJNA621676) | algae metagenome | isolation source: Kastovskya adunca ATA6-11-RM4 and co-occurring heterotrophs from soil and... | place: Chile: Atacama Desert | collected 2011-06-27
ATCCCGAAGGACGCGCGCTCGTCATGCGGCGGGCGACCCTGCTGGAGGATGGGCGGGTCGACGCGCTGACACTGCTCCTCAATGCGAGCGGAGACGCCATCGACTTCACCATCCCCGCCCCCTCGGCGCCGCGGCAAGTGCTGATCGACAGCGCGCAGCCGGAGCGGGAGCCCTTCGAGATCGGCGACGATTACCGGGTCGAGGCCCACTCCGCGGTGCTGGTCTGCTGGCTGGGTGAAAGGCCGCAACCATGACCCAATGGGGCCCAACCGACGTCGGTGGGGGACGCTGGCGTTTCGCGCTCTGGGCACCCGACCGACAAAGCGTGTCGCTCGAAATCGAGGGCGGAGCGACCTTGCCGATGGAGCCCGCTGATGATGGCTGGTTCTGTATCGAGACCAGGGTCAGCGAGGACAGCCATTATCGCTTCCGCCTTGCCCCCGACCTTGCAGTCCCTGATCCCGCGTCGCGCCGCCAGGCTGGCGGTGTCCATGGCTGGAGCGTCGTCACCCCGATATCGCCGCCTGCCACCGGCTGGACGGGTCGCCCCTGGGAAGAAGCCGTCATCTATGAGCTGCATGCCGGCCTGTGCGGCGGATTTGCCGGCGTGGCTGACCGACTGCCCGGTTTGGCCGCCATGGGCGTCACCGCGATCGAATTGATGCCGGTCAACGCTTTTGGTGGATCGCGCAACTGGGGCTATGACGGCGTCCTGCCCTTTGCGCCGGCCGAGGCCTATGGAAGTCCTGCGGATCTGCGTGCCCTGATCGACGCCGCGCATGACCTGGGTCTCATGATCTTCCTCGACGTCGTTTACAATCATTTCGGCCCGGACGGCAATTATCTGGGCGCCTATGCCGCGCCCTTCTTCCATGCTGAACGCCACACGCCCTGGGGTGGCGCGGTGGCGGTCGATCGTCCGCCGGTCGCGGCTTTTTTCCGCGAAAATGCGCTGATGTGGCTCAATGACTATGCCTTCGATGGGCTGCGCTTCGATGCGGTCCATGCGATCGGCGACGACGCGTTTCTCGACGCGCTGGCGCACGACCTGCGCGCCGCGACGCCCGGGCGCCACATTCACCTGATGCTGGAAAATGAGCGCAACGATGCAGGCCGCCTGGGGCCCCGGCGCTATGATGCCCAATGGAATGACGATTTCCACAACGTCATGCACGTCCTTTTGACCGGCGAACGTGACGCCTATTATGAGGATTTCGCCGAGCGCCCGGCGCACAGGCTCGCGCGATGTCTTATGGAAGGCTTCATCTATCAGGGTGATCCATCGCCCCATCAGCAGGGCAAGCTACGCGGGACGCCTAGCGCGCATCTCCCCCCATCCGCCTTCATCGCCTTCCTGCAAAATCACGACCAGACCGGCAATCGCGCGCTGGGCGAGCGGCTGATCGCGCTGACATCGCCGGAACGGCTGAAAGCCGCGACGACGCTCCTGCTGCTCATGCCGCACATCCCCCTGCTGTTCATGGGGGAGGAGGCCGGCGCGACCAGCCCCTTCCTCTTCTTCACCGATTTCCATGACGAACTAGCCGACGCCGTACGCGAGGGCCGACGCCGCGAGTTCAAGGACTTTTCCGCCTTCGCCAGTCAGGACGCCCGCGCGCGCATTCCTGATCCCAACGCCCGCGAAACCTTCGACATGGGCCGGATAGTGGAGGGGCCTGACGAGGCCGAATGGCGCCGCTTCTACAAGACGCTCCTGACACTGCGCCACCGCGCAATCGTGCCGGGCATCGCCGGCGCGCACGCCCTTGAAGCGACCGTCCTGACCCAAAGCGCTGTCCAGGCGGTTTGGCGGCTGGGCGACGGGCATCTTCTTTCTATCCTTTTAAATCTTGGCGATCTGCCGGTCGATGTTTCCATGCGAGAGGAGCCGGCATTTGCCGCGGGAACGCCAGGTGGCCCTGCCAGCTGCGCCGTCTGGATCGATCTCCCATGATGACGCTGCTCCATCAGCTTGCGCAGGAGGCGGGCATAGCGCGCCTCTGGACCGACGCGGATGGCGAGGAGCGACAGGTGAGCGACGAAAGCCTGCGTGAAATCCTGTCCGCGCTTGGACTTGGGCTGGGGCTCGGGAATGGGGACGAGGCCGCCATCACTATCGCGCGTGCGGCGCTTCATGAGCGGCGTTCGGTCCGCCCTGCCCTCATCACAGTGGATTGCGGGGAACCGCTCGCTCTGCCCGAGGGCGTACGCACGCTTCGAACCGACACGGGCGAGGTGATCGAAATCGATCCGGGGCGCGGCCTTTCGCGCCCGGGCTATTACCGCGCGGACTATGATGACGGCAGCATCCTTCTTGCGGCAGCCCCTGTCCGCTGCCCGGCCATAAAAAGACGTGGCTGGGGCGTCACGATCCAGATCCCGTCGCTGCGCGGCGAAGATAAGGACTTTGGTGATTTTGGCCTGCTAGCCGACGCGGTGGCACAGCTGGGGTCTTTTGGCGCGGATGCTGTGGCGCTGAGCCCGGTCCATGCGCTGTCGCTGGCCGACCCCAGCCGTTTCGCCCCCTACTCTCCGTCGAGCCGGATTGAGCTCAATGCGCTGCTTGCCCCCCTTGAGACAGCCGGCGTGTCGCCCTCGGCAGCTCTGATAGACTGGGATGTCGTCGGCCCGGCCAGGCTGGCCGCTCTTGAGGAGGCGTTCGCGCGCACCGCACTGGATGATGAAGCGGAAAGAGAGGCGGGAAACTTCGAACATTTCGCCCAGGAGCGGTCGCGGGCCGGGCTCGAAGCCGTCCAGCGCGCCGCGCGGGATGCGGGCATGGCTATCGGCATCATCGCCGATCTTGCGGTCGGCGTCGATCCGCAGGGGGAGGAAGCGCGCGGCGATCCCGGCCTGTTTCTCCAGGGGCTGAGCATCGGTGCACCGCCCGATCCACTTGGGCCACAGGGACAGGATTGGGGGCTCACCAGCTACAGTCCGCAAGGTCTCGCTGATCGGGGATTTGCCCCCTTCATCGCGATGCTGCGCGCCAATCTGCCGCAAGACGGCGGCATTCGCATCGACCACGTCTTCGGGCTGCAGCGGCTCTGGGTGATCCCGCAGGGCCGTCCGGCGAGCGAGGGGGCCTATCTCACTTATCCGTTCATAGACCTGCTGCGCCTCTTGAAGCTGGAGGCCTGGCGCGCCAACGCGGTCGTCATCGCCGAGGATCTGGGCACCCGCCCCTCCGGCTTTGGCGAGGCGCTGGAAGAGGCGGGCATTTACGGCATGACCGTCCTACCCTTTACGCGCGACGAGAAGGGATTTCTCGACGCCTCCGCCTATCCTCCAGGATCCGTCGCCATGAGCAGCACCCATGATATCGCGACAATCGCAGGCTGGTGGACCGGCCGCGACCTGGATTGGAACCGCACGCTCAATCGAGGCGGAGAGACACAGGCGCAACGCGCCAAGGCACGCAGTAAGCTATGGCAGGCCATCGGATCGGGAGCGCCGCAGCCGAGCGACGACGATCCGACGCCCGTGATCGAGCGCGCCTTGAGCTTTCTGGCCGGGTCAGCTGCGCCGCTCCTGCTGATTCCCATGGAGGATTTGGCCGGCCTTGTCGAACAGACCAACCTCCCTGGCACCAGAACCGAGCATCCCAACTGGCGTCGCCGCCTCCCGGCACCGATCAACGCTTTGCTGGCCGAGCCTGCGGTTCAGCGGCGCATCGCCTGCCTGACCAAGGCCCGTCCGGCAGCCGCCCTGTTGCAGGAGGATCAGCCATGACGCCGCGCGCGACTTATCGGGTGCAGCTAACAAAGGATTTTCCTTTCAAAGCAGCCGAGGCGATCGTTCCCTATCTGGCGGATCTGGGCATCAGTCACCTTTATGCCTCGCCGATTACGACGGCGCGCAGCGGCTCGACACATGGCTATGATGTCGTCGACCCGACCGGGATCAATCCCGAACTGGGCGGCGAGGACGACTTCCGCAGGCTCGTCGCAGCCCTTCGTGCCCATGACATGGGCATCATCATCGACATCGTTCCCAACCATATGGGCGTGGCGGGCGGCGAGAACCCATGGTGGTACGACATTCTGCGGCTGGGCCACGCCAGCCCCTACGCCGGCTACTTCGATATCGACTGGAATGGGCCTTTGATCCTGCCGATATTGGGAGCCCCATTGGCTGACGTCATCGCCCAGGGTGATCTGGTCTTGGGATCGCAGGGCGAAGCACATCTCCTCCTCTATGGAGAGCAGAAGCTGCCCCTGCGCCCCGATGGGCCGCTGGAAGGCGATGTAGCGACGATCGCCCATGCTCAGCATTACGCCCTCGTCCCATGGCGCGCCGCCAACGACCTGCTGAACTGGCGCCGCTTCTTTTCTATCAACGAACTGGCCGGCCTCAAGGTCGAGGAGCCGTCCGTTTTCGAAAATACCCATGCGCTCTACTTCCGCCTGTATCGCCAGGGCCTGATCGACGGCCTGCGGATCGACCATGTCGATGGCCTGTCCGATCCGGCGGGCTATTGCCGCCAGCTCCGCGCCCGCATGGATGCCATACGTCCCGGCGCCATCATCTTGGTTGAGAAGATTCTCGGGGCGCAGGAAGCTCTCTCCACAGACTGGGGTGTAGACGGGACGAGCGGCTATGATTTCATGCGCGACATCATGGCCCTGCTGCACGACCCTGCAGGCGAGGCGCCGCTCGCGCGCCTCTGGGTGGCGCTCGATACCGATCATGCCGATCCGCAGAAGGTGGTCCGGCAGGCGAAGCGCGACATGCTCGACTGGCAGTTCGAGGCGCAACTGGCCGCCTGTGTGGAAGCATTTAGAATGCTTGCATCGAGCAGCGGCCAGCCCATGATTGAAGCATGGACGACGCCAATGCTCCGCCGTTCGATCGCTTGCCTGTTGCAGGCTTTTCCGGTCTATCGCACCTATGGCGACGGGCGCTCCGCCCCCGCTAGCGATGCGGTTGCGCGGGCGGACGCATGGGAAGCAGCGCGGTCGCAGCTGGCGCCGGGCGAAGGACCGGTGGCCCGGCAAATCCTTGCCTGGCTTGCGGGCGACGGCCCCGGCAGCGCAGATTTTGCTGCCGAGGCCGTTCGCAAATTCCAGCAGCTCTCGGCGCCCATCGCAGCCAAGGGTGTCGAGGACACCGCCTTTTATCGCCGAGCGCCTCTCCTGTCGGCCAACGAGGTCGGATCGGCGCCTGAGCAGTTTGCGATTTCGCCAGCCGAATTCCACCGCCGGGTGATGGCCCGCGCGCGCGATTTTCCAGGAGCGATGCTGGCAACTGCGACCCACGACCATAAACGAGGCGAGGATAGTCGCGCGCGCATCGCCACCTTGAGCGCCATTCCCGAGCTGTGGGCGGACCGCGTCCAGCAGTGGAACACTCTCACCGATGAGCACGGGCATAACGTCCACCCCGCTGATCGCTATCAGCTTTTCCAGACCTTATTCGGTGCCTGGTCAGATGAAGCCACGTCCCCCCGCTTCGAGGAGCGCATCCTCGCCTGGCAGCAGAAATCGCTGCGAGAGGCCCGCCTACGATCAAGCTGGGAGGATCCGGATCTTGATTATGAGAAGAAGGCGGCCCGGCTGGTTTCCAATCTACTGGCCGACCAGAATTTCGCGAGCAACTTGGCGCAGTTCGTCAAGCAAATCGCTCCTGCTTCGCGGATCAACAGTCTGGTCCAGACGACGCTCAAATTCTGCCTACCGGGCGTCCCTGACATCTATCAGGGATGTGAATTGGAAGATCTCAGCCTGGTCGACCCTGACAATCGACGGGCTGTAGATTTTGCGCGACGCACAGCACTGCTCGCAATGCGCAACGTCGGCGGAGACGGTAAGCTGCAGCTTGTTTACCGGCTTTTGTCGATGCGCCGCGACAACCCCGAGCTGTTCGCGTCCGGAGCTTACAAGCCCGTGCTGGTCGAAGGGCTAAGGGCTGGCCACGTTCTTGCCTTCACACGCAGCCATAACGACGTGCACCTGACGTGCGCGGTTATGATCCGCGCGGCAGCCACAGTTGGAGCTACTGGCGATCTACCTTCAGCTCAATGGTGGCAGGACACGCATCTTGTGCTCGACGAGGTCGTCCCGGCGCACCGGTTATTTGCCCATGAACCCTTTCTTATTAACCTCGATAAACGTTCCGAATAATTGTGGAACAAGAAGCCAGACCGCGCGTCTCACTGACTGCTCAGCCTTCCCCCACTGGAGACGCTCGTGGTATTTGAGTCCTGGACACTGCAATGGTTCGCCAACCGCGTCGATACTATCGAGATTCGCTGTAACGCCCATCGTGATATGCGAACAACCGTGGCGCGGCATCTTTTGGACCGGGAGCGTCGGGGTGAGACTGTCCAGTTCGAAAATGACGAAGCGCGCCGACTTTGCGTCTCGACCGACATGCTTTGGGAACTCAGCATCCGCCACGCTGATGGCAGTCACCTGTACGTGGCCTCGTCCAGCTTCGAGAATTGTGTTGCTCTCCTCCAGAAAGTCGACGGGATCGGACTGATGAGCGGCGTCGCTGCGTGAAATATCGATCGCTGCCCTTGACGAACCAGGATAGCAGCGCCGGTCATCTGATCTCCTAGTCCCGGCCTGCCATCGCAAGCGTCAGGCCTTTCACCATTGTCGCATAGCCTGAGAATGCTCAGGACAGATGCGGTTCGACCGCCACATACTGATCTATCAGTTGCGCCTCTCCGAACGCCGTCAGGAAGGCGACGTCTGCTGCATCGCGGCCAACCCCTATTTTTGCCATGCCAGCCTCTCGGGCCATTCCGGTGGCATCGACAAGATGCCATTCTCCTCCCAGGAAGATCTCCGCCACGGCATGAAAGTCAGGAGGATCAACTCCAAGAGCGTACACGCTCGCGATCCGGGCAGGAATTCCGGCCGCACGCGCTAATGTGATCAGGAGATGGGCATAGTCGCGGCATATACCGCGTCGAGAAATGAACGTATCGGCCGCCGTCGTCATCACATCACTGGATCCCGGCACATAGCGTAGATGACGATGCACCCAGTCCCGCATGGCCACGATCAGCTCGCCTCCCTCGAGTGCCCCGAACTCAGCATCAACGAAGCTGTAGAAACGGTCGGCTTCGCAGTAGCGAGAGGAAAGCAGGTAAGGCACGGTTTCGCCAGGCAGCTGATGCGGGGGTACCTTAGGCAATGTCCGGCAGTCCGCCAAATTCCGATTTATTATGACTGTAGCGCGATAATCCACCACCATCTTGCCTACGATACGGAGCCAGATTCGTTCGCCTATGCAATCCTGCGCTGGGACTCTTGCGATGTGATCCGCCTGGGGCAGGACCAGATTGGTCCAGTCGATCGCTTGCTCTGGAATATCGGCTGCCTCGACCTGCAGCAGCACGTCCGTGGGCTCGCGAAACTCGTAGTCGAGATGTGCGTGAATATTCAATTTCATGACAGGCAGAACTCGCAACCGCGATGTTGGTGCCGCCCTGCAAGAAGGATTGTAGACTACCGCTCCTTTACCTTCTGCTGATTTGTCTCAGTGACCCGGAATTTTCGTGGGCTTCGCTCGATCAGCGATCGCTCCGCCATATCCCGATGTGGCGCAGCGCCAATTAAGGAAGACGCGTTGCCCAGCGTATCGTCGTTTTCCGGCGTTGCGCGCACCACGGCGATTTCGCCTCGCAGCTTGGCGAACAGGGCCTAATGCTCGCTGCCATACCGAAAGAAGACCGGATCGAAACGCGCGGTGTCGCACGCGTTGGCGACCTCAGATCGGCCAAACCCTGATAGTTACCGCGGGTGTGGGCTGGACGCAGGTTGAAGGTGAGCCGATCGTCGAATTTCAAGCAGGTGACATCCTGCTTTTCCCCGCCGACAAAAAGCATTGGCATGGTGCGACGCCGACGCAAGGGATGACCCATGTCGCTGTTCAGGAAGCGATCGACGGGAAAAATGTGACTTGGATTGATAAGGTGACGGACACTCAATACCTGATCGGGCCGCCGAAGAGCTAGCGCGAAGCCTCTCGGACCTGTGCCCTTTTGCAGCGCCGGCAGGCAAGCGGCGTACGTCTGCTTTCAAAAAAACCTGCCGTTCGAGATCTCCGTTCTGATCGGCAGGAATGTCCCACGATTTGCCCGTCGTCCGTCGACCCTTCTTTGCCATTCAGCGCCGATTTCCGGATTCCTAGGTGCGGACAGGCAGCTTTCCGGCAAGCTATCAACCACAACGAGCTATATAGAGCCAGCTCGTCGACGCGGGACGCCAAACGGCCTAATGAAAGCACAAGATCGCCTATCGATTATGTCTTACAATCTGCTCTATCCTGAGGGCCGTCTGTACCCACAATCCGAGATCTAACGCCAGCTTGAAAAATTCGTCGCCCGCGTCGGACGGATTGAGGCAGTACTGACTAACAAGATCCCGGGCGCACCTCCCATGCTCGAGCGCGTCGTCGAGCGAGGCCCATCGGGGATCCCCCACCTCGGCTTCGAAGGCGGCAATCACGGCGACCGGAAGATTCACCCCGAAGAGGAAGTAATGGAGCGTCGGTAGGAAACCAAAATGCACGAACGCTTCCTCGCCTACCGTTCCGTTCCTAGCGAATAGCTGCTCACGCGAGCCTTTCAGGCGGCCCGTCCGAAACTCTGGATCGGTCCAGTAGCTCACGCGCTGCGCGGGAATGGCATTCCGTTCGCTGAGCGACGACAGTAGGCGGGGTATCGGCTCCAGGTTTCCTTCATACGCGGTGCGAGCTTCCCGAGTGGTCGGGTTGTGCCGACGGAAATCAATCCGCGCGACTAAGGCCTCTTCAGCTTCGGTGAACGAGATCGCAAACCGACTGCGGGTCGGCATTCCCAAGCTCATCTGAGCACGATCCGGTTAGCTTCGACATGACGAAATGCCTTGGACCTGCAAGTTAGCAAGATGACCTGCATCCGTTTGGACGCCTCCTGCAGGATGTCCGTCATCGTCTCCAGCCGGATGTCGTCCGAATAGACCAATGGATCATCCAGTATGAGGGAAATCGGTGCTCCATCCTCCAACAGCAGGTCTGCGAATGCCAGACGAGTCAGGATCGCCAATTGCTCCTGTGTTCCCCGACTAAGGTCGCCACACGCCTCGTCGATCCCAGCCCGTGTCACCCCAGCGAGCCCGAGCTCTTCGTTGAACGACAAATCGCTGCCCGGCAGAAGTTGCTGAATGTAGCGCCCCGCACGTGCCGTCACGGGTGCTAGGAACGTCCTAGAAGCCTCGTCCGCCGCCTGCGTCAGGGCTTTCCGCAGCATGTCGAGCGTATCCGCCTCGCGCCTGAGGCGCTCGAGGGAAGCCGCTGCGGCCTCCTCATTCTCACGCGCCTCCGCCATCCTTCCTGCAGGCCCGCTTGTTCCCTCCCTTGCAACTGCGGCTTCGAGCGCTGCGATCGATGCGGTGAGTTCGAGACGCTCCTCTCCGGCCCGCCGCGCAGCGCGATCGATGTTATCGATGCGCCGACGGATGGCCTCAGGATCGAATGCCTCGGTCCCCGCTTTCGCCTTCTCCGCAGATTCGAACTTGGCAGTCCGATCGCGCTGCGCGGACTGAAGGTCCGCTGCCAGTTTCTCCCGGTCGCCAGCATCGGTCACAGTCCGGAGGTTCTCGCTCGCCGCTTCCATCTCGCGATGCGCACTTCCGTGATCGGCATCAGCCGTCGCCTTGACGCGTTCCGCCTTCGACAGCGCCTCCCTTGCATCCTCACGTCGGCCAGATGCGGTCGCCTCAGACAGCTTGGCCTCCGTCACCGCCCCTTCGAGGGCAGCGATGTCGTCCACCGGCGCGACCGCATCGATGAGATCCTCGCCCAGAGACGCAACGAACGCCTTCAGTGCATCAGCACCAGGCGCCAGCGCGATCGACGCGTCACCAGGGCACGCAGACGCGATCTGCTTTTGCAGAGCCACGAGTTCCCGTTCGGCCGCTGCCGCACGCTCGTTTCGCGTGATGCCCTCGGAATGCGATCTGATCCCAAGCCGCCTCAGGGCAGCGTCACGCTCTCCGTCCGCTGCAGCCAAGTCCGCTTCGATGCTAAGGCTTGCCCCCTCTGGGGGACGAACGGTCACGCTACCAGCAGTCCCCAGTTCAAACCGGGTGGCCTTCAAGACCTCGATGCTGGTTACCTCCACGGTTTCACCGTCGATCCGAAGGGCAGAGCCTTCGTTCAATTCCACCTCGACCTTGACGGCGCCGGCTTCGAACCGCGCCCGCGCCTGGATCGCGGCCAACTCGTATTCAGCAACCTTCCCGAGCTCATCGGCATCGATCCGATCCGCCGATGCCTGCTTCAGCTCCCTCTCCCGAGCCTCGAGATCGTCAAGCGCACGCCGAGCATCGATCGCCCTGCGTGCTCCAGCAGCCGTGGCAAATATACGGGCACGATCACGAGCACCCGCCAGTGCCAACTCATGCTCTTCCGTCTCCTGTCTGGCATCATCGAGCGCCTGACGCAGAGCCCTCTCCTCCTCGCTCAACTTCTCGGCGTTGGAGCGAGCCTCTTCCAGCGATCCTTTCGCCGTCTCGAGGGCTTTTCTGGCAGAGTTCAGCCGGCCCTCAGCAGCGTCAAGGCGCCGCATCGCCGCCGAAGCGGTTGTCACGATAGCATCAGCCTGACCGAGCTGCGCCTCGGCAGCCGAATGTCGAAGCGCTGCCGTTTCAGCGGTCTTCAGATCGTCCTCGAGTTTGCGACGCTGCTCGACCGCCTCGGGATCGACGAGATCGCGCTCCAAGATCTTCAAGCGTGACTTCGCAGTTTCGAGGTCGGCAAGCGTGCCCTCATAGTCGCGAAACACGGCTTCGGCAGCTTGGCGCGCTGCGATCGCGTCGGCGAGCCGTGTTTCGGCAGCGGCCAGATCGCCCTTCGACTTCCCGGTTGAGGGAGTTCTAAGTGCGGAATATGCGGTCTCAACGTTGGACCGGATCGCATCGAACCGACGGCCTCCCGTAACCGCCCCCACTTCGGCCTCAAGGACGCCCCTGACCGTGTCACGCACGATGCGGTTCGGATTCTCGACCGCCAGCGCAGTGGCCTGCTCCACCCAAAGTAGGCCGAGCGGACCGCGGGTTTCCGGGTCAGTCCCCCTATTGTTACCCCGCTCGAACCCCAGCAGCTCTTGCAGCGCCTCCTCAGCGGCATCGCTCTCCTTGCGGCCGCTGGCCCCGGAGAGGCGGACGGACGCCGACTTCATAAACTGCTTTTCGAGCGTCCAGGCATCCTCTCCGATGTGGAAGCCAACCGACACTCTTGGCGCGACGTCGTCACCGATCGGAACATAGGACCGCACCAGTTCGGTTTTGGCAGAGTATCGAACGAAAAACGCAGCACGGAGGGCTTCCAGCAAGGTCGATTTACCCGTCTCGTTGGGCTCGACAACGACGTTGAGACCGTCGGTGAAGCCCTCGACGCGAAGGGGATCGCGGAACTTGCGGAAGTTCGCAACCTCTAGACTTTTGATGATCATTTCGACACCTCCGCGTCAAATCGAAGGGCTTCGACATACAGACGCTCCAAAGCCGCCGCCGCAATCTGCGCATCCGGGCCGTTGGTATCCGCTTGGGATTGCAGTGCAGCAGTGGCACCGGCAAGGGCCCCCTGAACTTCGATCCTCGCGATGTCGTCCGACGTGGGCTGGGCAATAAGCTCATCAGTATCCAGATCGAGGTTGCGCAACTCGTGCGCCAGTCGGTTCTCCAAGAGGGTCAACATAGAGACACGGTCGGAAAGGCTCGCCACCCCCGTCAGATCGAGTGACAACAGCACATCGGAAAGGCGCGCCTCCGTCCTCAGCGTAGCGATCTCCCTTTCAAGCTCCTCTTCGTTCGCGACATTCCATCGGCGTGAGATCCAACGGTAACGGCCAGTCTCGATCCTTTGGAGCTGCGGAGGTTCTTCGGACCGCAGATCCACGGAGATGCACGCGCCGGGTTCATCCCGCCCGAACCTATCGATCTCCGGCGTGCCACTATAGGCAGTCCTATCGCCAACGGTCAGGAAACCGTGCCAGTCCCCGAGCGCGAGATAGTCCAACCCCGCAGACTTCGCCCGATCGGGAGGGATTAGGTTCGAACTCTCGCCAGACGCTCCGAACTCCGTGATAGAACCGTGTGCCAGCCCGATCCGAAGCGCTCCAGGGGGTGTCGCCATTTCAACCATCGCTGCGGTCGGATCGTTCGTCGTCTTGCGATGCTCGAGGGGCGCTGGAAGCAGCCAGGCACCCTCCTCCATCTCGACCGGTTCAGCGGTGTCAACGATCCGCACCGATGACGGTGCGCGAGCGCGAATCCTACTCCAAAGACCGCCCGCACGGGCGTGGTCATGATTACCCGGCATGAGCCACCACGTCAGCGGCGCACGCTCCATTCGGGACAGCGCCTGCATGACGATACGATCGCCAGGCTCTACATTGTCGAACACGTCTCCCGCCACCACAACATGTGCTGCGCCGGCCGCCATCGCGGCCTTCCCAAGTTCGTCGATTGCATCGAGCCGTGCTTCGGACAGCGCGTTGCGCACCTCATGAGAGAAGCGGCCAAACGGCTTCCCGAGTTGCCAATCGGCGCTATGGATGATCTTGAGCGTTCCCACGAATCACTCCTTCGTTTCCGTCAAGTAATGAGTCTCACAAGTGGATGACAGAAACTGTCACCCATCCACGTTGTGCGCGACAGGAATAGCACTTCGCTATTCGTCGATGGTCACTATGACGGTGTCGTAAAGTGATCTGCCCCCCGCTGAGTGGCCCAGAGACTATGATAGTCTGGACCGCGAAAGGGACATTGAATGCCGAGCAAGAAGCACAAGCCGGAAGAGATCATCGGCAAGCTGCGTGAAGTTGAGATCGTGCTGGCGCAGGGGGCTTCGACCGCCGAAGCCTGCCGTCGGATCGGGGTCAGCGAGCAGACCTATTATCTCTATGGACGGCTCTCCCTTTGCAAGCGGCATTGAAACGTTCTGCGTGGATCAGTTGCAAACATCTATCCGGCGTCAGCTGGTTGTCCAGAGCGCCCAAA
>JAESGL010000595.1_pt1 | contig 12992 bp, 13 predicted proteins | sample 9269711 | NCBI WGS metagenome assembly JAESGL01 (sample SAMN14515918, study PRJNA621676) | algae metagenome | isolation source: Kastovskya adunca ATA6-11-RM4 and co-occurring heterotrophs from soil and... | place: Chile: Atacama Desert | collected 2011-06-27
TGCCGTGCCGGGCGAGGTAGCCGGGCGAGGCGACCACCACCCGCCCCGTCTCCCCCAGTTTGCGCGCGGTGAGCGGGCTGTCGGCGAGCTGCCCGAAGCGCACCGCGACGTCGGCCTGCCCGCCCAGCACGTCGACGATCCGGTCGGACAGGTTCAGGTCGACGAGGATGCCGGGATAGCGTGCGGTGAAATCGCCGAGCAGGGGCACGACATAGAGCCGCCCGTGCGCCAGCGAGGCGGTGACGCGCAGCCGCCCACGCGGCGACGCCTGGTCGGCGATCGCCTCCTCCACCTCGGCCATATCGGCGAGGATACGGCGGGCGGCGCGCAGATAGGCTTGCCCCTCGGCGGTCAGCGCCAGCGCGCGGGTGGTGCGGACCAGCAGCCGCACGCCCAGTCGCGCCTCGATCCGTGCGACGATCCGGCTGACCGCGGAGGGCGTCAGTCCCAGGACGCGGGCGGCGGCGGACAGGCTGCCCTGTTCCGCAACGGTCGCGAACACCGTCATCTCGCCCGATCGTCCGGTGACGTCCATCTGTGACTCCCAGGCACAAGAGCTGGTCCCATTCTGCGGCTACACGGGGGGCGCGCAAGTCATCATCTCACCCGGCGCAACAACGAAAGGTGGACGCGTGCGTCTCAATCCCCCTCTTCTGGCGCTGGCGATCGGCGCGTTCGGTATCGGCGTGACCGAATTCGCGCCGATGGGCATGCTGCCGGGCATCGCCGGCGACCTCGGCGTGTCTATCCCCGCCGCCGGCCTGCTCGTCAGCGCCTATGCGTTGGGCGTGCTGATCGGCGCGCCGCTGATGACGCTGACCACCGGGCGAATCGACCGGCGGACGCTGCTGATCGCGCTGATGGGCATCTTCACGCTCGGCAACACGCTGTCGGCGCTGGCGGACGGATACTGGATGCTGATGGCGGCGCGCGTCGTCACCTCGTTCAACCACGGCGCCTTCTTCGGGGTCGGATCGGTGGTAGCGGCCGGGCTGGTGCCGGCGGACAAGCGCGCCGGGGCGGTCGCGGCGATGTTCACCGGGCTGACGGTCGCGACGATCGGCGGCGTGCCGCTGGCGACCTGGGCGAGCGAGGTGCTCGGCTGGCGCACCGCCTTTGCCGGGATCGCGGGCGTGGGCGCGGTCGCGATGCTGTCGCTGCGCCTCGCGCTGCCGGCGCTGCCTCCGGCGGAGGGCGGCGACATGCGTGCCGAACTGCGGGTGCTGAGGCGCGGGCCGGTGCTGATGGCGCTGGCGCTGACCACGATCGGCTTCGGCGGCGTGTTCACTGTCTTCACCTATATCGTCCCGATCCTGCGCGACGTGACGCACGGCTCCACCGGCTACGTCACCGCGATGCTGATGCTGTTCGGTGTCGGTGCGACGATCGGCAACGCGTTGGGCGGGCGGCTCGCCGACCGCTCGGTGGACCGCGCGCTGACGATGATGCTGGTGGCGCTGGCCGTTACGCTGCTGGCCTTCACCGTCCTGATGCACTGGCCGGTCGCCGCTGCCGCCGCGATCCTGATCTGGGGCATCGCCAGCTTCGCGATCGTACCGCCCTTGCAGATGCGGGTGATGGATGCGGCGGCCGACGCGCCGAACCTGGCGTCCGCGATGAACATCGGGGCGTTTAACCTCGGCAATGCGATCGGTGCGGCGCTGGGTGGCGGGGTGATCGGTGCCGGACTGGGCCTGCCGGTCGTATCGCTGGCAGGTGCGGCGATGGCGGCTGCGGCGCTGGCGATGCTGCTGGCGTTCCGGCCTCAGCCCCGCGCTGCGGCCTGTCCGGCCTGAACGGCGGCAGCGTTGCTGGTCATCCGCCGGTTTGGGACCGCCGAAGCACCTTCCGCATCCGGATCAGCGGCACGACGACGCCATCCACATCCGCGTCGGCGCGTTCGAGCGGGCGATAGCCGCACGCGGCGTAGAGCCGCTCGCCGCTGGCCGTGCTCATCAGTTCGCCGGCCGTGAAACCCGCCTCCGCGGCGGCCTGCTCGCACCGGTCGAGCACCATGCGGCCGATACCGCGCCGGACATGATCGGGGTGGGTGTACATCGCGCGAATGCGGGCGGCGTTCGTCGTCGGATCGAGCAGTGCCGGGTCACGCAGCGCGGCGCTATGATCGCCGCCGTAGAGCGTCGCGCGCCGGCTCCATCCCCCGCAGCCGACCGCCACGCCGTCTTCCTCGACGATGAAATAGGTGCCGTCGCGCACCAATTGCGTATCCAGCCCCATCACGGCCCGGCTCGCGACGATCTGGGCGGGTGTCAGCACCGCCGCCTGGCCACGCTCGATCGCCAGGGTCATCAGGTCGCGCAGCGCGTCCAGATCGCCCTCCACTGCCGGGCGGATCGTCAGGGGGCCCCTCACGCCGCCAGCTCCAGCCGCCACGTCTCTCCCTGGAGCGGCACGCCGAACCGATCGTGCATCGCCGTCTCGACGCAGCGGAAACCCTGTGCGGCATAGATGCGGCGGGCTGGCTCCAGCACGGTGTGCGTCCACAACGTCAGCGCGGTGTAGCCGGTCTCGCGCGCGAAGCCGACGCAGCGCGCGACCAGCGCCTCGCCGATCCCGCGCCGCCGTGCGAACGGTTCGACGTGAAGCAGGCGCAGGCGGGCGAGGCCGTCGCCTTCGTCGGTCACGAACACCGCCCCGGCCATCACGCCGTCGATCTCCGCGACCCAGCATTGCTCGCGGGCGGGATCGAAGTCGCGCAGGAAGGCGGCGGTCACCTCGCCCTCGATCACCTCAAGCGCGCGCCCCCAGCCGTGGCTCTCGGCGTAGAGGACCGATTGCCGGGCGGCGATCAGCGCCGGCTCGCCCGTGCGGAACGGGCGAATGTGGAACGGTCCGCCCGACGCCGGGTCGAGCAGCAGGCGGGCGCGGGTCAACGCCTCGACGAGGTCGCGCCGCATCGTGCCCGGCACGTCGTCCAGCAGATCGCTGACGGCCGCGCGCTGGCGTTCGTCGATGGTCGCGAAGGCGTCGCGCCCCGCCTCGGTCAGCCGCAGGTCGCGGACGCGCGCATCATCCGTGCGTACCACGCGAACGACCCAGCCGCGCGACTGAAACCGCGCGATCATGCGGCTGAGATAGCCGGCGTCCATGCCCAGCACCTCCTGCAACATGCTGGCGGTGACCGGCTCGCGTGTCGCGATCTCGAACAACAGCCGCGCTTCGGGCAGGCTCGCATCGGTGCCGAGGAAGCGCGCGTCCAGCGCGCCGATCGTCTGTGTATAGAAACGGTTGAACCGGCGGACCGCCGTAACGTCTGCGTCTTCCATGGATACATGCTGGACCCGATTAGTTGACATAGTCAAGTATCAGGGATGCGCCGACTCCGGCTCCAGTTGCGCTCGGATCGTGGCGGCATCCCGGCCCGGCGGGGCGCCGAACAGCCGGCGATAGTCGCGGCTGAAGTGCGACAGGCTTTCGTAGCCGATCGCGAAGCCGATGCGGGCGACCTCCTCGGCGGCGATCAGGCGGCGGCGGGCTTCCTGCAATCGCACCTCCTTCTGGAACTGCACCGGCGTCATCGTCGTCACCCGCTTGAGATGGCTGTGGAAGCCGGGGCCGCTCATGCCGGCCAGCGCCGCCAGATCGGCGACGCGCATGGTCTCGGCGTCAAGGTCCCGGATGTGGGCGGTGGCGCGGCCGATCCGCGCGGCGTGGGTATCGGCAAGCCCGACCTGGCGCAGCGCCGGACCCAGCGCGCTGCCCAATAGCCGCCACACGATCTCGCGCAGGTCGAGCAGCCGCCTGAGAGGATCGCGCAGCGCCGGATCGTGCTCGGCCGTCGACAGCGCGGCGAAGGCGGGTTCATCAACGAGCGCCCCCGCCTGTTCGGCGAGCAGTTCGGTGACCACGGCAAGATCTATCGCCAGCGACAGCGCGAGATTAAGTGCGTGCGCGCTGGCGGCCTCTGCGCGTGCCACGTCGAAACGATCGGTTTCACGATCGACGGCGTGCAGGCGCCCGCCGCACGCCTATATCGGTGCCATGAAGAAGATCGGTTTCCTGTCGTTCGGGCATTGGTCCGCCTCCCCCACGTCCGCCACGCGATCGGCGAGCGACGTGCTGCTGCAGTCGATCGACCTTGCGGTCGCCGCCGAGGAGCTGGGGGCGGACGGCGCCTATTTCCGGGTGCATCATTTCGCGCAGCAGCTCGCCTCCCCCTTCCCGCTGCTGGCGGCGGTCGGCGCGAAGACGTCGCGGATCGAGATCGGCACCGGCGTGATCGACATGCGCTACGAGAACCCGTTCTATATGGCCGAGGACGCCGGATCGGCGGACCTGATCGCGGGCGGTCGGTTGCAGCTGGGGATCAGCCGCGGATCGCCCGAACAGGTGATCGAGGGCTGGCGCTATTTCGGCTACTCTCCCGCCGCGGGGGAGAGCGACGCCGACATGGGGCGGCGCCATGCCGAGGTGTTCCTGGCGATCCTGAAGGGCGAAGGGTTCGCCAAGCCCAACCCGCGTCCGATGTTCCCCAACCCGCCCGGGCTGTTGCGTATCGAGCCGCACTCGCCGGGCTTGCGCGAGCGGATCTGGTGGGGTTCGGCATCGGATGCGACCGCCGTGTGGGCGGCGCAGCAGGGAATGAACCTGCAAAGCTCCACGCTGAAGGCGGACGAGGGCGGCGAGCCGTTCCATGTCCAGCAGGCGCGGCAGATCAGGGCGTATCGAGACGCTTGGGCCCAGGCGGGCCACCGGCATGCCCCGCGCGTGTCGGTGTCGCGGTCGATCTTCGCGCTGACCAACGACCAGGACCGCGCCTATTTCGGGCGGGGCGACAGCCGCGACGAAGTGGGCGTGATCGACAACATGCGCGCGGTGTTCGGCCGGTCCTATGCCGACGAGCCGGACCGGCTGATCGAACAGCTGCGTGGGGACGAGGCGATCGCCGAGGCCGACACGCTGCTGCTGACCGTGCCCAACCAGCTGGGCGTCGATTACAACGCGCATGTGATCGAGAGCATCCTGACGCATGTCGCGCCCGCGCTGGGCTGGCGGTAGGCGGCCGCCCGCACGCGCCCTTGCCAGCGGGCGGCGCGTGCCGCTACGGGAAGGGCGACGGGGGGGCCTGTAGCTCAATGGTTAGAGCTGGCCGCTCATAACGGCTAGGTTGCGGGTTCGAGTCCTGCCGGGCCCACCGTCGATCGGAAAGGAACGGCATGGACGCCAGCGACGAAGCGGCCGCCGACCGCGGCATCTGCGAAAGCGGGCTGCTGGTGCGCGATGGCGCCGCCTTCGTGCTGCGGCTCGACGCCGGCGGGGCCTATCGGCTCGATTTGCCGCGCGTACCGGTCGATCACGTGCAGAAGCGGGTGCGGATCACCGGCGTGCTGGAAGCGGACGGGCGCGTCACCGTGGAGGACGTCGCCCCCGCCTGACCGTCACGCGGCGCGGATCACCTCGTCCAGCGTGACCGGGGTGAAGCCGTGGCGTTCGAGCGCGTCGAGCACCCCGCCCCACCAGCGATGGAATTGCGCCAGATCCGCCGCATCGCGGACATAAGGCGTGTTGCCGGGCACCAGCGAGGGCGAGTGGAACGCCAGTTGCAGCAGCCGCGCACCGTCCTGCGCGGCGCGGCGTATGGCGCGGATCGCGTCCGCCAGCGGCGTCCCCTCCGGCGTCAGCGGCACGCGCGCGAGCAGGCCGGTGCGCGCCAGCACGCCGCCCCCGCGCGGCACGCGCGTGGCGGCGGGATGCAGCCAGCGGCCGGCGCGGTGCAGCAGGCCGGTGTAGACGACCGACAGCGGCAGTTCGATCACGCCCTGCGCCGTGCGGAACGCCGCGCCGTCGATGGCGGTGAAGTCGGCGCCGCCGTGGGCGCGGTAATCGAAGCGCGCGCGCATCGAGGCGTCCACCGCAATGCCGCGCGCCGCCAGCAGCCGCAGCGTCGCCGGCCCCAGCCCGTAGCGGCCGGCACGATACACGCGCGGGGCGCGGCCGAACGCGGCGGTCAGCGCGGCGATCAGTTCGTCGATCTTCGCCGCCTCCAGCACCTCCGGCAGATTGCCGGCGAAGGACGCCAGTTCGCCGGGCACCTCGCCATGCGGCGGGTTGACCCAGGGGTGCAACTGCGCGCCCGCCTCGCTGCCGTCGGTCAGCAGCGGAGCGATCAGCGCCGCCGTCGCCGCGTCGGTGGCGACGGGGTGGTCGACGAGATAGACGGGCGCGACGCCGCGCGCCCGCATCCCGCGGTGCCACGACGGTAGCGCGGCGACCGCCGCGACGTGCCGCGCCGCACCGGAAAACGGCCGCGACCAGTCGAATTCCTCCTCGACATCGACGGTGACGAGGAAGCGGCGACCGAACGATGCCGGCCAATGGATGCGCGTCGCGGGATCGGTGGCGAAGCGCAGGCGATGAGCGATCACGCCATCCGGCGGGACGTTAGAGCCGGCCCCCGTCACGGGGCGAATGTCGATGCCTGCTCCATGTCGCCATTCAATGCCGCCGGCAGCTCCAAGGTCAAGCGATCCGCGCCGAACGTCAGCCGCCCGCCCAGTTCAGCCGCCAGATTGCGCGCCAGCCGCAGCGCGAAGCCCGCGCCCAGCAGCGGCGCGCCCTCTTCCTCGCCGGCATCCTCGTCATCGAGCGCGAGCAGTGCGGCTTCCTCGCGGTCGGCCAGGGCCGCGGGACGCGCGACCGACAGCGCCAGCCGGTCGCCCTGCGCCGCGACCGAAACGTCCAGCATCTCGCCCGGCGCGACATGGCCCAGCAGCGTCGCGAACAGGCGGGACACTAGCCGCTCGGCGGCGTGCGAATCGACCGACCAGGCGCCCGCCGCGGCGGCCGGCAGCGCCAGCCCGCCGCCACGCAGCCCCGCCAGCGGCGCCAGATCGTGCGCCACACGCGACAGGAGCGGCGATACATCGACCGTATCGGTGCGCAGGTCGAGCGCGGCGCCCTCGATCCGGGCGGCAAGATCCAGATCCTCGATCGCGCCGATCAAGCCCGCGACATGGCGGCGGATCGTCGCCGCGCGGTCGCGATAGGCGGGCGCGACGGGGCCGAGCAATTCCTGTTCGATCAGCTCCGAAAAGCCCGCGATCGCATTGGTGGGGGTGCGCAGTTCGTGGACCAGCCGCCGCAGCCCCTCCGCCCCCGCGCCTGCCCGCGGAGCCGGTGCGGGCGCCGGCATACGCGGCGGGGCGGCAGTTTCCTCCGCGCGCGGACGACGCGCGCGGCCGCGAAAGCCGATGAAGCTGCCCGTCGCCTGATCGAACACCGGCACTCCGGAAATGCGCCAGTCGCCGCCGAGCGCGGATTCGCCGGGCACCGCCAGCCGTGCGTCGGTGAAGGCCGCGCGCTTGCGGAACGCGCCCGCCGCGACGCCGTCGACGCTGAGCGCCTGACCGCCCGCGCTGTCGTGGCTGAGCGAAAGGCCGATGATCGCGCCGCGCGGGGCGCTGTCGATCCAGCGGATCGTGCCCGCGGCATCGGTTTCGAAGCGGAAGGCGCGCACCCCGACGCTGGGCGCCGGCGCCGTGCGCGGCGGCGCGACGCTTGTGGCGGGCATGGGCGCCGGCGTGGGGGTGGGACGATCGCGCTGGAACGCCTCGATCCGGTGGACAAGATCGGCGATCTCGAACCGCTCGGGCGGCGCAGCGGCGACGTCGCGGGCCGAGGGCATCGCCGCGGCGACCGCCGCCAGCGGATCGTCGGTCACCGGCGGGGCGGGATCGGTGACGGGCACCTCCACCGCCGCTGGAACGGCGAGGCCGTCATGGCCGAGCACGAAATCGGTCGCGCCGAACGCCTCGAGCGCGCGCATGACGCTGGGCGGCAGATCGCGGCGGCGGCGCAGGACGCTGCGCCCCAGCGGGCCGATGCGCGGCAGCAGCGCCTCCCAATCCTCCGGCTCCAGCCGTGCGGCGAGCAGGGTGGCGCTCACCACCTCCGGCGCGTCCTGCGCGAACAGCGCGACCAGCGCCGCGGGCGGATCGGCCAGCGCCAGACCGCGCGCACACGCCATCCGGACGTCCAGCGACACCGAATCGCGCAGCGTGCGCAGGCGGTCGAGCAGCTCGGCGTCGGCCGGCGCGCGCCCGCGCCCGATCAGGTCGACCAGCTGGCGGAACGCGGCACGCGCACCGAAGGCGGTCGAAACGTCGGCGGCCAGAACGGTCTTCAGGCTGTCATCGAACCGCACGAACGCGCCTACCTCTTATGATGTGACGGCGACGCACCGGCGTCGCTGTCCCGTACCCTTATGCTGCCGGCGCGGCGCGCGATACCGGCGAGTTGCGGGTTCGGCGGCGATTGTCGCAGCTTGGCACAATTGCGCTGGGGTGTAATTTTCCTGTAGCGAGACTTTCCGAAGCTATCGCGATGATGCGCGATAGGCAGATGTGAGGCGTAATGACCCTGGACCGGATCGACCGCGAAATCCTCTCGCTCCTGCAGGAGGACGGCCGCATGACCAATGTCGAGCTAGCCGAACGCGTCGGCCTGACCGCGCCGCCGTGCCTGCGGCGCGTCCGCGCGCTGGAGCAGGCGGGGGTGATTCGCGGCTATCATGCCGAATGCGACGCCGCGCAGCTGGGCTTTCCGATCACCGTCTTCGCGATGGTCAGCCTGCGCAGCCAGGCCGAGCACGACCTGGAAGCGTTCGAGGCGCATGTCGCGGCGATCCCCGAAATCCGCGAATGCCACATGCTGAACGGCGAGATCGACTTCATCCTGAAGATCGTCGCGTCGGACCTGGAAAGCTTCCAGCGCATCCTGACGACCAAGCTGACCCCGGCGCCCAACGTCGCGAGCGTCAAATCGTCGCTGACGATCCGCACCGCCAAGTCGATGGTCGGCGTTCCGATCGAATGACATGAAAAAGGGCGACCCGTCGCCGGGCCGCCCCCTTTTCCCATCGCGGCATCGCAACGCGACGGTCGACGTCAGCCGACCGGCGGGTGATCGAGGAAGTCAATCCACCATGCGGCGATGTCCGAGCGCGGCGGGGTCTTCACCGCCTGGAACGCCGCCTTGGCGCCTTCCTTGTCGCCCGAGCGCGCCAGTGCGATGCCGAGGCGGGTGTTCACGGTGTCGGCGTCGACGCCACCCTTCTGCAGCGCGACGCGATACAGCTCGACCGCCTTCGCATACTGGTCCGAGCCGAGATAGGCGTCGGCGGTACCGGCGGCCAGCTTGCCGTTCGCGGCGGCCTTGGCCTTGGTTTCCAGCGACGACAGCGACCCTTCGTTGCTGATGAAGCGGTTCGCCGCGGTCAGCAGCCCGGTGGCATTGGCGCTGTCCGCCGGCACCTTGCCCGCGGCCTTGCCCTCGGTCAGGATCGTCTTCGATTCCCACGGCAGGCCGACGTCGGTCGCCCATTGCGCGTAGATTTCATAGTCATACTGGTCGGCCAGCGACTTGCCGAGGCGCAGCAGGCGATACAGGTCGATCTTCTGCTGCTTGTCGAGCGTCACGACCGACTGCGGCTGGATGCCCCAGAAGACGACCATGTCGCGCCAGTTCTTCATCGTCGGATAGGCGGCGAGATAGCGGCGGATCCACGCCATCGTCTCCGCATTCATCTTCTTCTGGTTGGTCTTGGCGATGGCGTAGCGGTAGATGTCCTCGCTCGGCTTCTGGCCGGCGGCGGTCTGCGCATCGACCATCTTGGTCAGTTCGGCCAGGCCGCCGGCGGTGTCGCCGCCGTCCATCTTCAGCTTGACGATCTGCAGCGGCAGGTTGGGGTCGTTGTTGCCCAGCTGGCGCGCCTGTTCGAAGAACGCCGCAGCGCCGGCATTGTCCTTCTTGTTCGCGGCGATGATGCCGCGCTGATAGACGTAGCGCGCCTTGTCCGCCTGCGGCGTGCGCGGGTTGGCGATCAGCGCGTCGAGCGGGGCGACCAGCGCGTCGGCGGTGCCGCCGCTGTCCATGCGGATCGCCTCGACGTTCAGACGCAGCGCGGCGGCGATATACTTTTCGTCATCGGTCTTCGCCGCGGCTTCCACCGCCGCGACCAGCGGGGTGGCGGTGGCGACGTCCTTCGCGGCGAGCGCGGGCTGCGCCTGCGCCGCGGGACCGCGCACCTCATTGCTCAGCTTCAGCGCCGGGGCGCCGGCCGCCGGCTTCTCTTCCTTCTTGGCCAAGGCCGGCTGCGCGACCAGCAGGGTCGCGCCGCTTGCCAGCAGCGTGGCCATCAGGGCGTTGGAAATGCTCTTCATCGACACGTCTCTCCACGGATAGATCGGGCGCGTAACGCTAGATGCAGGCTCTAGTGTCCGCGGTGCTGCTGTTCAAGGAACCACGGGTTGCGAATGATGGCCGGCCGCTGAACCGCGATTGAACGCGCGGGTGGTGCGCGATACGGCACCGCGCATGATCGCCGTGCTTTCCCCCGCCAAGACGCTGGACCTGACCACCCCGCCCCCCTTCCCCGCCACCCGCGCGCGCTTCGCGGACGAAGCGGCGACGCTGGCGAAGGCGGCGTCGCACCTGACGCAGAAGCGATTGTCGGAGTTGATGAAGATTTCGCCCGCGCTGGCGAAGCTGAACGCCGACCGCTTCCGCGACTTCGACGAGGCGCCGGAACGGCCGGCGCTCTATACGTTCGACGGCGACGTCTACACCGGGCTGGATGCCGCGACGCTAGACGAGCCGGCGGTGCGGTTCGCGCAGGATCACCCGCGGCTGCTGTCGGGGCTGTACGGGCTGTTGCGGCCGCTGGACGGGATGCGGCCCTATCGGCTGGAGATGGGCACGCGCTGGGCGCCGCGACACAAGAAGCTGACCGACTGGTGGGGCACGCGCATCGCCGACGCGCTGGCGCAGGACGTCGACGCGGACGGATCGGGCGTGGTGCTGAACCTGGCCAGCCAGGAATATTGGGATGCGGTGGAGGGCAAGCTGCCCGCCGGCATCCGCGTGGTCGCGGTCGATTTCCGTGAGGCGGACGGGCGCTTCATCAGTTTCCACGCCAAGAAGGCGCGCGGGATGATGGCACGCTGGATGGTGGAGCATCACGTGACCGATATCGAGGCGATGAAGGGTTTCGACACCGACGGCTATCGCTTCGACGCGGGTGCCAGCGACGACGCGCGCTGGACGTTCGGGCGCGCGGCGTGATGCGCGCGGTGGTGATCGGCGCGTCGGGCGGGATCGGCGCGGCGCTGGCCGATGCGCTGGCGGAGGAGGAGGCCGAGGTCGTGCGGCTGTCGCGCCCCGAACTGGACCTGACCGACGAGGCGACGATCGCCGCCGCCGCCGCCAGGGTGGGCACGCCCGATCTGGTGGTCGTCGCCACCGGGCTGCTCCATCGCGAGGGGCGCGGGCCGGAGAAGTCGATCCGCGAACTGGACCCGGCATGGCTGGCGGAACAATATGCGGTCAATGCGATCGGCCCGGCGATCGTCGCCAAGCATTTCCTTCCGGTCATGCCGCGCACCGGGCGATCGGTGTTCGCGGTGCTGTCCGCCCGCGTCGGCAGCATCGGCGACAACCGGCTGGGCGGCTGGTACGGCTATCGCGCGGCCAAGGCGGCGCTGAACCAGCTGGTGCGCACGCTGTCGATCGAGGACAAGCGCCGCAACGACCGCGGCATCGTGGTGGCGCTGCACCCCGGCACGGTCGACACGCGGCTGTCGCAGCCGTTCCGGCAATCCGGCCGCGACCTGTTCCGCCCCGATCGCGCGGCCGTGCAGTTGCTGGACGTCATCGACGGGCTGAAGCCCGCCGACAGCGGGCGGCATTTCGCGTGGGACGGCGCGGAGATTCCGGCCTGACGGCCACATGACCGATCGGTCATGTCGCGGCCATCGCGCGGAACGGCGGCGCGGTCGATACCGCCTCCCACGGCATCCCCATGAGAGGGGCGCCCTGACAGGAGCAGATGCGATGACCAGGAACCTTCCCTTTGCGATCCTCACCATCGGCGCGATGATGTCCGGCGGTGCCGCGATCGCCGCGACCCCGGCAAAACCCGCTGCCGCGCATGTCGTCCAGCACCAGACGACGACGACCACCACCAGCCCCACTGGCGCGAAGAAGGCGACCGTGACCACCCGCACCGCGGCCACCGCGACGCGCCCCGCCGCCGGCGGCCATATGGTGACCACCAGGACCTCGACCGGGAAAACCGTCACCTACGATTGCCGCAAGGCCGGCAATGCGACGAAGGCCGCCTGCAAGAAGTGATTCACGGCCGCGCCACTCCCGCGCGCACGACGTGCGCGGGGGTGGCCATCGCCGCCATGCCCCGCTAGTGCAGGAAGATTACCTGACACACACGAAAGCGAAGCGTTGAGCGACGAAACCGCCGTGGCGGACCCTTCCGATATCGCCCCCATCTCCATCGTCGAGGAGATGAAGACCAGTTACCTGGATTACGCGATGAGCGTGATCGTCGCGCGCGCTCTGCCCGACGTGCGCGACGGGTTGAAGCCGGTGCACCGGCGCATCCTGTTTTCCGCCAACGAAAGCGGCTTCTTCTACAACCGGCCGTATCGCAAGTCGGCGCGCATCGTCGGCGACGTGATCGGTAAGTATCACCCGCACGGCGACACCGCGATCTACGACGCCCTCGCGCGGATGACGCAGGACTGGTCGATGCGCGTGCCGTTGATCGACGGCCAGGGCAACTTCGGTTCGATGGACCCCGATCCGCCCGCCGCGATGCGCTATACCGAGGCGCGGCTGGCCAAGGCGGCGAATTTCCTGCTGGAGGATCTCGACAAGGATACCGTCGATTTCCAGCCGAACTACGACGGTTCCGAACGCGAGCCGCAGGTGCTGCCGGCGCGGTTCCCGAACCTGCTGGTCAACGGCGCGGGCGGTATCGCGGTCGGCATGGCCACCAACATCCCGCCGCACAATCTGGGCGAGGTGGTTGACGCGTGCCTGGCGTACCTCGACAACGGGGCGATCACGACCGAGGAACTGATGGAGATCGTGCCGGGGCCGGATTTCCCGACCGGCGCGATCATCCTGGGCCGCGCGGGCGCACGTTCCGCCTATGAGACCGGGCGCGGATCGGTGAT
>JAESGL010000596.1_pt1 | contig 12971 bp, 14 predicted proteins | sample 9269711 | NCBI WGS metagenome assembly JAESGL01 (sample SAMN14515918, study PRJNA621676) | algae metagenome | isolation source: Kastovskya adunca ATA6-11-RM4 and co-occurring heterotrophs from soil and... | place: Chile: Atacama Desert | collected 2011-06-27
GCCCGTAGGAAGTGATATCAACCCCGGTCAACACCACTTCGCGGTAGCCATTACCGACGAGCTTCTTGATCTGCTCGACCACAGCACCCATCGGCACCGAGCGCGAGGGTCCACGGCCGAAGGGAATGATGCAGAAGGTGCAGCGATGATCGCACCCATTCTGCACCTGCACAAAAGCGCGGGCGCGCCCGTCCATGCCTTCGATCAGGTGACCCGCGGTTTCCCGCACGCTCATGATGTCGTTGACCTGCACCTTGTCGTTAAGAGGCGTGCCGAACACCATGGGCTGGTAGCTTTCGGCCTTGAGTTTGTCGGCATTGCCGATGACGAGGTCAACCTCGGCCATGTCGCCAAAGCTGCGCGCTTCAGTCTGGGCGGCGCAGCCCGTGACAATAATCCGGGCCTCGGGATGGTCACGCCTGGCCTTGCGGACCGCTTGCTTGGCCTGCCGCACGGCCTCTGCCGTCACCGCGCAAGTATTGATGATAACAGCGTTGTCCAGCCCCGCCTTTTGCGCCTCGGCCTTCATGACCTCGGCCTCATAGACGTTGAGCCGGCAGCCGAATGTGAGTGTTTCAACTCCCATTAGGCGGCGGCCTCGGCCCGGGCCCATTCGCCGGTGGCGGGGTCAAGCGTGCCGGACCATTCTAGTTCCGCCGGGCCGGTGAGAACCACATGATCGTCGGGGCGCCATTCGACCTGGAGGTCGCCGCCTGGCAGGGTGACCGTGACCTGGCGCGTGGTGCGGCGGGTGCGGGCGCCGTTGACCACCGCAGCACAGGCCGCACTTCCACAGGCTTGCGTCAAGCCAGCGCCGCGTTCCCAGGTGCGCAGGATGATCTTGTCGGGTGCAAGCACTTGAGCGATCGATATATTTGCCCGCTCCGGGAAGATCGGATGGTTCTCGAGAAGTGGTCCGAACCGGTCGAGAGCATAGCTCCAGACGTCGTCCTTGACCCAGAACGTAGCGTGCGGATTGCCCATGGAGGCGACCGAAGGCGAGTGCAAAACAGGGGCATCGATCGGCCCGATCTGCAACTCGATGGCGCGGGTATCGCCGAATTCTTCAGCTAAAGGGATGTCGAACCAGGCAAATTTCGGGGTGCCCATGTCGACGGTAATGAGCCCGTTTGCCCGGGTTTCGCCGGTCAGTAGCCCCGCAATGGTCTCGAAGATGAACGCATTCTGAACGGCATTTTCGCTCAAAACCTGCACCACGCAGCGCATCCCATTGCCACAGGCTTGCGCTTGCGAGCCATCCGAGTTGATGATCTCGATATAGTTGGCGGTCCCCGGCGTCATGGGATCATGGATAGCCATGATCTGGTCGAACTTGGTGCCCGGCTTGGCATTGATGGCGATGGCGGCTTCAGGCGTGACGCGGTCGGCGCGGCCGCGCATGTCGGCTACGATGATCTGGTTGCCCAGCCCGTTCATCTTCCAAAAAAGCACGCCGCTCACGGCTGTCTCGCCTCGTGTTCTGTTCAATAGCGCCTATATGGCGGATGCGGGCGAAAATTGCCAGTCCGCCGCGTACAACTGCTATTTCAGAGCGCCTTAACCAGGACGCGAGGCAGTTTCCCCACTCAACCCCCATTTGCCCTATGGTCGGCTCGAATGGAGGCGAAGCGTGCCATATGGGCGGAACGGCGGTGGACAGCATCGACAGGGTGCCCGATGCGGTGCGGTTCGTTGCCCGTTCCGCGCTGGTGCCTTTGCAATCTGTGGCGCCTGCTGCATGGAGTCAGCTGTGCCGGGCTGCCATTGAGCCCAATGGCTTCTTCTCGCCCGAATACGTGCTGCCGGCATTCGGCCTGACAGGCAAGCTGGGCAAACCCAGCCTGTTGCTCGCGCAAGATGACAGCGCCACTCGCGAACTGATCGGCTTGGTGCCGGTGGTGTGGGCGTGGACTGCCTTGCGACTGCCGGTGCCGGCGCTTGTTGCCGAACAACCCTATAGTCCGCTCAGCGTACCCCTCCTGCATGCCGAGCACGCCGAACGGGCTGCCGGGGCCTTGATCGATGCCGCAGCGGCTGCCGGGGCACGCCTGCTTTCCCTACCCGCCATGACGCTCAACGGACCTGCTTTTGCGGCACTGGCGCGAGCCATGGAGCGGCGCGGCCTCAGCCATGCCGTCCACAACCAGCATGAGCGGGCCGCGTTCGACGCCACCCAGCCGGCCGAGCCCTATTTGCGATCCGGCATGGGGGGCAAGAAGCTCAAGGAGTTGCGGCGTCTACGCAACCGCCTCGCCGACGAGGGCCCTGTCGCCTTCGCCATCGCCAACACACCCGATGCGGTCACGGCTGCGCTCGAGCGCTTTCTGATGCTCGAGGCAAAGGGTTGGAAAGGTGCGGGTGGCACCGGCCTAGGGCAAAACCCCAAGGACGCCAGTTTCGTGCGCGCCGCGGCAGCCGGGCTCAGCCCCGATGGGCGCGTGGAAATTGGCGAACTCGCCGTTAATGGCGCGGTCATCGCGTCGGGCATCATAGTCCGGCAGAGCACCCAGGCCCTCTTCTTCAAGATCGCGTACGACGAAAGCCGCTCGCGCTTTTCGCCAGGCGTGCAGCTGACGCTCGAGCTAACCCACCACTTTGCTGCCGACCCAAACATCACCCTAGTCGATTCCACCGCGGACGCCGGGCATCCGATGATCGACCATGTCTGGCGCGAACGTCTGCCCGTTGGCGACCTTCTGATCCCGACCGCCCCTAACGATCCCGTCGCGGGCGCCATCATCGCTACGATGGCCGCCCGTCGAGGCGCTCGCAGCACCGCCAAACGACTGCTGCGTGCCCTCCGCAACCCCAAGGAGAAACGCTCGTGACCGCATTGTTGACTGCCGAACAAACCGCCTTCGAGACCCAGTTTCCAAACCAGCCCTTCCGCATCAACCATGGCTTGGTCGGAGACGCTCGCCTGACGTTGCCAGCGATCCTGGAACTGGTCAAAGCCCTGCCGCGCGACCGGATTGAATACAATTCGGGCAAGGCGGCAGTCAGCCAGGACCCCTCTTCCACCCCGCTGGTGGATCTCGACCCCGAAGAGGTCATCACCCAGATTGAAACCGCCGGCGCTTGGATGGTGCTCAAGCGTGTCGAGCACCACCCCACCTACCGCGCACTTTTGGAAGAAGCGCTCGACTCGGTGGCCAAGGCGCGCGGTTTCAAGAGCGTCAAGGACGCCGGGTTCACCGACATCCAGGGCTTTATGTTCGTGTCTTCACCCAATTCCACCACGCCATTCCACCTCGATAGCGAGGACAACTTTTTCGTGCAGATCCATGGCGACAAGCAGTTCGCCATCTATGACAATTCCGATCGCAGCATTGCCAGCGAAGACCAGATCGAGCACGCCATTACCAAGCACCGGAACCTGAAGTTCGACGACGCCTATGCGGCGCGCGGTACCGTCCACGACCTCAAGCCTGGCGAAGGCGTGTTCGTGCCCTATATCTGGCCGCACTGGGTCAAGACCAAAGCGACCTATTCCATCTCGCTTGCGATTACCTGGAAGACCCCCGAGGTGAAGCGCCGTAACAATCTCTATCTCGCCAACTCCATGCTGCGCGACCGCGGCTTTCCCCAGCAGGCGCCTGGGCTCAGCCCGGCACTGGACGGACTCAAGGTTGCGGCTGTGCAGGCGATGGCGATTGCGGCCGCGCCACTGCGTCAGAGCGAGGGCTTGCGCAAGGTCATCCGCACACTGGTTCTGGGCAAGAACGCCAATTACTACTATCGCGACAAAGCCAAGCCCAAGCAGGCGGGCATGTAGGGCTTGATTGCAGCCGACTGCCAGGGCGGCGGACCACCTGCCGCCCGGTGGTCAGGGTCGGTGGGTCAATCCGAAGAGAATTCGGCGCAGCAGCTTAGCCTTGTCCCATAGCCAGGGGGTCTGCTTGATCTGGCGCTTGACGAACCCCTGCAGTCCTGAAAATCCGGCGGCAAGCTGACCCCGACGCGTCATGGCGATGACGCTGTGGAACACCGGCTCGCTTTGCGTCCATTCGGTCTTATAGGCGAAGTCGCCCAGGCCCATGTCCATCGTCTGGATGCCGGACTGGGTGAGGTCGTCCATCACCATGCCGTTCAGAATGGCCATGAGGCTATATTGTGCAGCAGGCCCTGAACTTGTTGAATTGATGTACTGCGAGTAGTGGTCACCGGCCATGGCTCCCCAGCAGGTCGCAACGATCTCCTCACCGGCAAAGAGTGCATGAAGACACAATGCCGGGCGACGCTGGCCGAAGCCAGCGGCTGCCAATTGCCGGAAAAAGCGCACAAAGCCATCCTCGGCAAAGATGTTGCGCACGCCCATTTCGGCAAACCGCGCACCGCGCTGCTCAAGGAAGGCTCGATGGGCCGCCTCCAAGGTTGGCAGGTCGTTGACGCGCACGGTCCGGACAGGTCCGTAGAGTTCTTCAAGGCGACGCATGCCACGTCGGATATTGTTGCGCCGCTTCGTGCTCAACCGATGATCGATATAAGGCACGGGCGTCGCAGCGATGGTGGCGACATAGGTGTTGGATGCACCGAGCGCCTTGTTCAGAGCCAGCACGGGGTTGTCCATACCTTGCCAGCGCTCGGGTTGGTTGTAGAGCGTCACGAGATCGGCCCCGCCCGCCGCTTTACAGATCCGGTGCAGCAAGCGGCGCAAAGTTGGAGCGTCCAGCTTGAACTCGGGCAGAGCAATCAACCAATCGCTGTTGGAAGATGCAGTGCCCAGCATGGTGGCGATCCGGAGAGCGCCCCACCGGCCCCTGATCGCCAGCGGGAGCAAAGCCACAGTACGCTCACCCGATCGGATGGCGGCGACAGCGAGGCCCTCGTCGGTTTCCAGCCCGGCATCGATGAGGCCTTTGATCCAATCGAAGCGCTGGTAGGGCGTCAGAACGGCAACAGCTTCAAGCGCCCGCCATTCTGCCTCGGCAACTTCCATGTCGCGGAACAGCTCGATCTCAAGCGATCGGGGGATGTTGGATACCTTGTGTTCAGCGGTTGTCGCTGTCAGCAGGGTCACTGTCATGAAGGGCCCATGGCTCGGAACTCACGGCCAAGCTAGCGGGTAATATGCAGGAATTGATTAATGGGATGAGCAACGCCCACCAATCTACCCGGCCAAGTGTGCAAGGTTGGAGACGATGGATATCGTTTGAGATGCCACAACTGCGGCAGGTAGGGTAGTGCGCCCGGCTAGACGGCCGGCAGGTACTGTGCAGCTCTTGCTTCCTCAGCGAGCACCGCAACGACTTCTTCCACCGACACCTCAGCTTCTGGGTGGCGCTGAACCAGGTCGTCAGCCTCGGCTCGAAGATCGAGCTTGTCGTCGCGCCTGGCTGCGCGAATAATGCGGTCGGCAATATCTACCGCAAGCAATAGCTTCATAGGTCCGCAACTCCCCTGGGCTCTCGTGCTTGCCCGCGGCAACGGAGGCCTTTCGATAATAGATCCATCACGAATGTCACATCGTCATCACAATTAACCACATGCTAACTATTTCAGCTTCCGGTCCATGGCTTTCTTATGTCGATCGCCCGTCGTCATATCGCAGCAGTAGAAGCTCTTGAACTCCTCGGGCACGAGGACGTGGTTGAAATCGGTTGTGGTCATGGGGTTGCCACCCGGCTGATTCTGGAGCGGCTCACGACCGGGATCATCCTAGCGCTCGACCGATCCGCCAAGATGATCGGGACGGTTGAAGCAAGCTCGTTTGAGGCTCTCGCATCGGGCAGGCTGCGCACCAGGGCGGAGACGCTCGAAGCCGTTGACTGGCAGGGCGCGCGTTTTGATCGCATCCTTGCAGTGAATGTCGACTTCGGCCTTCGCCTCAAGGAGGACTGGCCCGCGTTGATCAAATCGCTCCTGCGCACGGGCGGCGTTTTCGTCTTCGCCTTTGAGGTGCCACCGGGCGGTGACAAGGCCCACGCAATCGTCCGCCGCACACAGAAGGGCCTGGAAGAGACCGGCTTCACCGTCAGCGAGTGCGCCGGGCCGGTAAGAGTGCTCCGCGCCACACTGGACTGACCGGCTGATTTGCCGGCATTGCTGATTTGCCGGCATTCTTGACTCTGCCTGCGCTTTCCCCTACACGCAGCCCGTTCATCAGGCTTTTGCACCTGACCAGCCGACCGGGACCCCTCAGGGTATAAACCGATCCCGGAGGCCAACATCCGCCAGCGCGTTGCGCCCGCGGGTGGGTTTGTCGTTTGCCGTAATGAACCCTATGTCTCGTGGGATCTCCCAGAGAGAAGGACCAGATATGTTCGAGAGCCTTTCCGACCGGCTTGGCAAAATCTTTGATGGCATTCGTGGCCGTGGCGCGCTCAGCCCCGCGGACGTGGAAGCCGCGCTACGCGAAATCCGCCGCGCGCTGATCGAGGCCGACGTATCGCTTGAAGTGGTCCGCGCCTTCGTCGAGCAGGTTAAGGACCGCGCCGTCGGCGCCGAGGTTACCCGTTCGGTTACGCCGGGCCAGCAGGTGGTCAAGATCGTCCATGACGAGTTGGTCTCGGTTTTGGGCTCCGACACGGTCACCATCGATCTCAATGCCAAGGCCCCAGTTACCCTCCTGATGGTGGGCCTGCAGGGCTCGGGCAAGACCACCACTACCGCCAAGATCGCCAAGCGCCTCAAGGAACGGCAAAAGAAAAAGGTCCTTCTGGCCTCGCTCGACACGCGCCGCCCCGCGGCCATGGAACAGTTGCGCGTGCTGGGCGAGCAGGTGAGCGTCGATACGCTCCCCATCGTCGCCAGCGAAACGCCAGTGCAGATCGCCCGCCGCGCCGAGCGCGAAGGACGCCTGGGCGGTTATGACGTGCTGATCCTCGATACGGCGGGCCGCACCCATATCGATGAAGAACTAATGGCCGAGACCGCCGAGATCAAGGCGATCGCCCATCCGCATGAAATCCTCCTGGTGGTCGACGCACTGACCGGCCAGGACGCCATCAACGTCGCCCGCTCTTTCGACACCCGGCTGGACGTCACCGGCATTGTCATGACCCGCGTCGATGGCGACGGTCGTGGCGGCGCCGCGCTGTCCATGCGCGCGGCGACCGGCAAGCCGATCAAGCTGATCGGTGTCGGCGAAAAGATGGATGCCCTGGAGGACTTCCACCCCAGCCGCATCGCTGACCGCATCCTGGGCATGGGCGACATTGTCAGCTTGGTGGAGCGCGCGTCCGAGAGCGTTTCGGCCGAAGACGCGGCCAAGATGGCCAAGAAGCTCAAAAAGGGTAGCTTCGACTTCGAGGATCTGCGCAGCCAATTGCTGCAGATGAAGAAGATGGGCGGCATGGGCGGCCTCATGGGCATGCTGCCCGGTGCCGGACAGCTCAAAAAGGCCATGGCAGGTGCCAATGTTGACGAGAAGATCTTCGATCGGCAGGTCGCCATCATCAATTCGATGACTAAAAAGGAGCGGGCCAATCCGGACCTGCTCAATGCCAGCCGGCGCAAGCGCATTGCCGCCGGTGCCGGTGTCGAGGTCAGCGAGATCAATAAACTCGCCAAGCAGCACCGCCAGATGGCCGACATGATGAAAAAAGTCTCCAAGGGCGGCATGGGCGCGCTTGGCGGCATGTTCGGCGGCAAGATGGGCAATATGCTCGGCGGTATGGGCGGGATGGGCGGCATGCCCGATCTGTCCAAGATGGATCCCGCCCAGCTCGAGCAGATGGCGCGCCAGGCCGGCGTCGACCCTGCCATGCTAAAGAACCTGCCCGGTGCCGCCGAGGCACCTGCTCCAAAGGCCCTGCCCGCCGATGTGGGCTCGCTTCTTAAGTCCTCCGGCGGACCCGGCTTGCCCGGGCTCGGCGGTGCTCCCCGTTTCCCAGGCCTACCCGGCATGGGCAAAAAGAAATAACTCCTTCAACCTAAACCTTTAGGACACCCAAAAATGGCCCTCAAGCTCCGTCTTGCCCGCGCTGGCACCAAGAAGCGCCCCTTCTACCACATCGTCGTTGCCGATGCCCGCTCGCCCCGCGATGGCCGCTTCATCGAAAAGCTCGGCACCTATAACCCGCTGCTGGGCAAGGACGCCGAGAACCGCGTCGTGCTCAACACCGAGCGCGCCCAGCACTGGTTGTCCGTTGGCGCCCAGCCGACTGACCGCGTGCTGCGCTTCTTCGACGCTGCTGGCCTGGCCAAGCGCGACGCCCGCAACAACCCCAACAAGGGCGAGCCTGGTGAGCGCGCCAAGGAACGCGCCGAAGAGCGCGCCGCCAAGGCCGCCGCTCCCGCCGAGGAAGCCGCTGCCGAATAGGGCTTGGCGACACGGTGATGAAAAAGCCCCGGTGGAGACACCGGGGCTTTTTGTTGATCGATCCTTGAGAGGACCCGCACCTAACCTCCTCCTGGAGGGAGAGGGATCCGCCGGTGGGTGGCGGGAGATCGTTGCCGAACTCGATGCGCTCCTCCCCCTCAAAGGGGGAGGTTGGGTGGGGGTTGCTACGCCTTGAGCTTGGCCAGGATCGCCGCGCCCATATCCTCGGTGCCGACGGTCTTGCGGTTGTCCTGGGCAATGTCGCCGGTGCGCAGGCCTTCGCTGAGCACGGCCGAAATGGCGTTCTCGACCTTGGTGGCGAGCTCGATCATGCCGAAGGAATAGCGCAGCGCCATGGCAAAGCTGGCGATCATGGCGATGGGATTGGCGATGCCCTGCCCGGCAATGTCGGGCGCCGAGCCGTGAACGGGCTCGTAGAAAGCATTGCGCTTGCCAGTCACCGGATCGGGCGCCCCGAGCGAAGCCGATGGGAGCATGCCCAGCGAGCCGGTCAGCATGGCCGCCACGTCGGAGAGAATGTCGCCGAAGAGGTTGTCGGTGACCATAACGTCGAACTGCTTGGGATTGCGCACGAGCTGCATGGCGGCGTTGTCAGCCAGGATGTGGTGCAGCTCGACGTCGGAATAGTCTCTCCCCACGCCCTTGACCACCTCGTCCCAGAGGACGCCCGATTTCATGACGTTCTTCTTGTCCGCCGAATGGACCTTGCCAGAGCGGGTGCGGGCGAGATCGAAGGCCACGCGGGCGATGCGGTCGATCTCATAGGTCTCGTAGACCTGAGTATCGATGGCGCGCTTCTGTCCGTTTTCGAGCTCGGTGATGGTCTTTGGTTCACCGAAATAGACGCCGCCGGTAAGCTCGCGCACGATCAGGATGTCGAGCCCTTCCACCAGCTCGCGCTTGAGCGAGGAGGCATCGGCCAGCGCCGGGTAGCAGATGGCGGGACGCAGATTGGCAAAGACGGCCATTTCCTTGCGCAGTCGCAGGAGCGCAGCTTCCGGACGATGCTCATAGGGGACGTTGTCCCACTTGGGACCGCCAACGGCGCCAAAAATCACCGCATCAGCCGCAAGTGCCTTGCCGGTGTCCTCGTCGGTGATGGCTACGCCGTGCTTGTCATAGGCCGAACCGCCGGCAAGGCCGCTATCAGTCGAGAAATCGGTCAGCTGCTCGCTGTTGGTCCAGGCGATGAGCTTTTCCACCTCGACCATGATCTCGGTGCCGATACCGTCGCCCGGCAGGAGGAAGAGTGAATGAGTGGCCATGATGTGCCTTTACCTGTTGGCGGCGCCAATGCGCGCCGTGACTTCGATCTCGATCTTCATGCCCGCTTCGATCATCTGGACGATCAGCATGGAGGCGGCGGGACGAATGTTCCTAAAGACCGGTCCCACGGCAGCGACGACTTCGTCCACATAGGATCGATCGCCGACATAGTAGACGACGCGCACGGTATCCTCGATGGACGAGCCGGCTTCCTTGAGCGCCTTGTCGATCGTGGCGAGGGCATTGCTGGCCTGCTCGCTAACGCTTTCGGGCATGGTCATGCTGGCATAGTCATAGCCAGTCGTGCCCGAGACATAGACGGTGTCCTCGTGCCGCACGGCACGGGAATAGCCAAAGGTCGTCTCGAAAGGCGAGCCGGTGGAAACGCGCTGCACCATAGGTGTCCTCAGAGCCAGGGCCGCTCGGCGGCCATCTTGTATTCAAAAGCGGTGATGGAAGGATCGGCCTTGAGCGTTCCCGCTACCTCGTCCAGCCCTTCGAGCAGGATCTGCTTGCGGCTCGGATCGATATCGAAGTGGAGCGTGCCGCCATCGGGACCCTTGATGGTCTGCGCCTCGAGGTCGATGGTGAGGGTAGCGTTGGAGCCGCGCTCGGCATCGTCAAGCAGCATCTTGAGCTGCTCGGGGCTGACCACCAGCGGCAGAATGCCGTTCTTGAAGCAATTATTGTAAAAAATGTCGGCAAAGCTGGTGGAGATCACGCAGCGAATGCCGAAATCCAGGAGCGCCCAGGGGGCATGCTCCCGGCTTGAGCCGCAGCCGAAATTGTCGCCGGCGACGATGATTTGTGCACTGCGATAGGCTGGTTTGTTAAGGACGAAATTGGGGTTCTCGGTGCCGTCCTCATTGTAGCGCATCTCGGAAAAGAGCGCCGTCCCCAGACCCGTCCGCTTGATGGTCTTGAGGTACTGCTTAGGGATGATCATGTCAGTGTCGATATTGATGATCGGCAGGGGCGCCGCGACACCGGTCAGAGTGGTGAATTTTTCCATGGGAAAACCTCGCTTTGGCCATGGGTCATGGCGCAAAGCGGAGGCTGGGGTCAAGTCGGGTTAGCGCGAAACCGTTCGGTCAGGCGCCCTACGCGGCGAGGCTCTCGCGCGCGTTGACGCCCAGCATCAGATTGAGGTTCTGGACTGCGGCTCCCGAGGCGCCCTTGCCAAGATTGTCGTATACCGCTGCAATTACCGCCTGTTGCCGGTCGTCATTGGCAAAGACGTGGAGGGTCAGCGTGTTGGTGCCATTATGCACCTGGGGATCGAGGCCCACGCTTTTGCCAGCGGAGGGGTCATAGGGCGCAACCTGCACAAAGCTGTCCGGCACGGCGGCGTAATAGTCCGCGAGTGCTGCGTGGAGGTCCTCGCCCGTAGGGATGTCCGCCATCAGGTCGAGGTGGAGCGGCACGGAGGTAGCCATGCCTTGCGCGAAATTACCCACTACGGGCTCAAAGAGCGGCGAGCGGTTGAGTTTGGCGTAAAGCGCCATTTCCGGCAGGTGCTTGTGCACGAAGGTCAAGGCATAGGGCATGTATTGGCTGGCCGAGGCAGCGCCTTCATACTCGGCGATCATCTGCTTGCCGCCCCCAGAATAGCCCGAAATGCCGTGATAGTTGACGGGATAGTCACCGGGCACGAGGCGCGCCTCGACCAGCGGGCGGAGCGCCGCAATCAGTCCCTGCGGCCAGCATCCCGGGTTGGACACGAACCGCGCCTGGGCGATCTTTTCGCCCTGCCCCGGCTCTATTTCGGCGAAGCCATAGGTCCAGTTCGGATCCACCCGAAAGGCGGTGGACGCGTCGATCACCCTTGTGGTTTCGTTGGCGATCAGAGCGACGCTCTCCTTGGCCGCATCGTCCGGCAGGCAGAGGATGGCGACGTCCGCTGCATTGAGCAGCCGCTGGCGCTCGCTCTGGTCTTTGCGCTTCTCCGGATCGATCGAGAGCACTTCGAGGTCACGCCGGGCAGCCAGGCGCTCCCGGATCTGCAGCCCGGTGGTTCCAGCTTCTCCATCGATGAAAATCTTGGCGACCATATGCCTCTCCTTGGCTGCGGAACGCCTAGATGGGACCAGCGTTCCGCCCCGTCAAGCCGGGTCTAGTAGTCAACTAGCTTCTTGTCGGGATCGTATGGCTGATCCTTGGCAACGCGGGTTACCGCCTGACCCACCTTCATCTTCTTGGTGATGGCATCATAGGCATAGGTGGGCGAGCCATGCAGCTGCCAGCCTTCCGTCAGCGCTTTGGTGACCTTGTGACAAAAACTGGAATCGTCTTCCCCCGAAAGGAAGCGGTAAATGAGCATGGCACGTCCCCCGATGCACCTGATTGATCTTTGCGCCTCTTACAGCTAATCGCTTCCCCATGCACGGATTTCCCAACCACTTGCTTGAAGGCCACGCCAACTTCATGGCGGGACGCTATGCTCGCGAAAAGGACCGCATTCGGGACCTCGCTTCGCTCGGACAGACGCCGGAAACCATGATCATCGCCTGCTGCGACAGCCGCGCCGCGCCAGAAATGATTTTCGATTCCGGTCCGGGCGAGCTTTTCGTGTTACGAAATGTGGCCAACCTTGTGCCCACCTATCAGCCTGACGGTGGACAGCACGGCACCTCCGCCGCCATTGAGTTTGCAGTCAAAGGCCTCGGCATCAAGAACATCGTTATCATGGGCCATGGCCGCTGCGGTGGCATCCGTGCGGCGCTCGGGCCCGTCGCCAAGCCGCTCGACAGTGGCGACTTCATCGGCAAGTGGATGAGCATGCTGGGCGAACTTCCCAGTCAGTTGGGGCAGAATGCCCTGCTGACCGAAAGCGAGCGGCAGACAGCGATGGAACGTATTTCCATCCGCAACTCCATCCGCAATCTGCGCACCTTTCCTTATGTCGCCGAACTCGAAGCCAAGGGCGAACTGACGGTGCATGGCGCCTGGTTTGACATTTCGACAGGCGAACTTTGGATCATGGATGCACAAAGTGGCGACTTCATCCGCCCTGAACTCTGATGCGATGCTGCCGCAACTTAGTGTCTGCCGGTAATCAGCCGCCGGATAACGGCCGCGTGAAGAATAGCACCACCGAAATCTAGAGCGGCCCGCGCCCGTTCAGCTTGGCGAAACTCCAAAAGCTCAGCGCCTCATCTTAGATACTCTTTCGTGAGGCGGAGATGAGGTGCGCGTAATTACCCCGTTAGTTCTGCGCCGAATAGCCGCCATAACTGCCTATGGCTTGCCCTTAACTTTCCTGATCTGTGCCTTTGTCCCGACCCGCGAGCGACGCATTGTGCGCTCAGCTTGCAGGGACGGATCACGGGAGAGTGATCCGTCGGCGCCGGGCAGACCTGTCGCCGCTTCCTCTCACCGTGGAGCTCAAACTCATGCACAAATTCGTTGTTCCCGCCCTTCT
>JAESGL010000597.1_pt1 | contig 12962 bp, 9 predicted proteins | sample 9269711 | NCBI WGS metagenome assembly JAESGL01 (sample SAMN14515918, study PRJNA621676) | algae metagenome | isolation source: Kastovskya adunca ATA6-11-RM4 and co-occurring heterotrophs from soil and... | place: Chile: Atacama Desert | collected 2011-06-27
AAAGGCCGGCTAAACCCCCGCGAAAAGTCGCCATGCAGGCATGAGACCCCGCTCGGGCTACGTCTTCCCGGGGATCTCATGCCTGCGCCAGAAGTGGCCGACTATTGCGCCGCCCGTTGGCCGGATTTTGCTCCGCCGTTGACACATCCATCTGGCTGGATAAGCGGATATCTGCGTTCTTGATCCGCTCCTCATCGTCTCGGTTCGGTTTGGGCCTGCCGGCTGCTTGTACTCGGCTAGTGTCCGGAATCTTGCATCAGGGCAGCTGGTCAGGGCTGCAATCGCTGCTTTCAAATCAGCACTCGGGATGTCTCTCCGTGGTGCATGCGAGCGGCCGAAGACACCCCCCAGATCAATCCCACTAGGAGAAACCAGTGGCGCCAGTGGTCAGTGTCGATAACGGCCGACTCCACAACCAGCATGGTGAAGGTAGCAAACAGAGGAACCATCACGAGCCGGAACGGAGACGGGCGCAGCAGCGTCTTGAGGCTTTCCCAGAGAGTGAAGACCACCAGAAGATAGTACATGGCACCCCCACCCCAGCCATAGTGGTGAAGTACTGTGACGTAGACGTTGTGCGGATCCTCGGTAATGCGCAGGGTCTGAAACTCTCTTGGTCCGAGCCCGAGCGGATTTTCTAGAGCCAGTTGGAACGCATAGCCTTGGCGCCCAAAGCGTCCCGTCTCTCCCGTGTCGTAATTCTGGCCTTGAGCGCGAATCTCAAAGAGTTCGGCGACAGCCGGGATGCTCAAAAGAGCAGCAAAGGCGACCGCCAGCAAACCCGCTCCAACGAGCACGGAGACTATCATCCGGATCTTCTCGCCAATATTGGCTTCAAGGTAGAAGCACAAGACCAGAACGATCAGTGACGAGGCCGCGAAATGGCCCCAAGCGCCGCGCGAGAAACTGAGAAAGACGCCCACGAAGAGCACGCCGTAGACAAGCGCGCCAGAAAACTGCTGCCTCCGTGTGCCCAATATGACCCGTTGCAGCGCAAACATAGCGGGTAAAACAAGGAATGGGCCGAAAACGTTAGGATCTTGGAAGGTGGCTCTCGCCCGGCCATAGAGTGTGAACAACTCCGAGCCTGGAATAAGTCTCAGGTAGCCTAGGATGCCGAGAAGGGCACAGAGCACGGCAGTTGCCGTATAGGCCCTCATCACCAGGCGCATGCGCCTTTCCGTCGCCTCAATGACGTAGTTGGCGACAAGAAAGCTTGTCAGCATCAGAAATAGGGTAACTGCGGAAAACAGCATTGCGTCTTCGATCGGAGTATTGCGAACCTGGAAGACCGCAATGACTGCGAAAGGCGCGAAACCAACCAGTATCCCCATCAGGCCTGCCGTCGACCGGAAGAGGCTCATATTGCCGGCAACTGCCAGAAGGAAAACGGCGAGAAAGGCGACCTCATAGGGCGAAGGCTCAAGAAATACGATGCCCCCGCAGAAAACCCAAAAGCTCACGGCATAGTCGAGCAACATCGTCGCGTGCTGCCGCTGGTATCCCAGGTCCAAATGCACCGGGCGAGATGCGAGAGCTTTACTCAACGTGCAATCCGGCTGCACCGAGCGCCATCAGCCTGCATTGCGGTTCACTCACATCCACCATCACCTGACCTCGAATATGCCTGCGCTCCACGATACTTCCCAATTTCAGTTGCGCAGCGCTCCGGTCGGACCGTGGGCTGGTGATCGGTTGACCTTCTGCTCGCGGCTGGTGGCAGAGCCGAAGATATGTTGTCCTGCGACGAGGCTATCCGTGGTGCGTGAAGGCGGCCTTAACATTATTGTTGTCCGCTCCTTCTCATCGAAATGTATTGGTGACCTCCCGATCTCAGGAGCGAGGGTGTACGATGAAAAATCGGCGGCAGATACTAGCTGGCGCTGTGAGCTCGATACTCAGCATGGCCGGCATGCCATGCGCGATGTCGCAGCCATATGTCGATGCGGGAGCTTTCGGCCTCAAGCCCCAAAGCGACCAGGATCAATCTCAGGCGCTACAAATGGCGGTGGACGCCGCCGCCGAACTGCGCCAGCCCCTCTACCTTTCCGACGGGCTCTACGAGGTCGGCGATATCATAATCCGTCGGCCGGTGACGATAGTAAGCTCCGGCGGCACTTCTCTTCGTCTTCGCTCCGGCCAGGCGATCCTTACGGTGGAGGATTGTCTAAACGTCGTGCTTGAAGGACTGGAGCTGGATGGTGGAGCGGGATCGAACCCTGAAACTGCACTGCTCAACGTTGTCAACGCGCAGCATATAGCTGTCCGTAATTGCATGTTCTCACGAGCGCCTGGAATGGGCATTCGGGCCAATCAAATGGAGGGTGTTATCGAGGGTTGCAGATTGTTCGATATCGGCGACACGGCAATCTTCTCCACCGACAGCGGTGGGCTGAGTGTGGTCCGTAACACTATAGGGCGCTGCGGCAATGGCGCAATTCGCATCTGGCGCAGCCAAACTGGTTCGGACGGCTCTCGCATCCAAGGCAATCGTATCGCCGACATAGGCTGGGTCGGTGGTGGAAACGGACAGAACGGCAATGGTGTCAATGTCTTTCGGGCGGATGAGGTGAGCATCACTGACAATCATATTGCCAACTGCGCGTTTTCTGCCATTCGCCTCAACACCACCAATAACAGCCAGGTGCGGGGTAATTATTGTGTGGACAGCGGGGAGGTTTCCATTTTCTCGGAATTTGGTTTCTCCGGATCTATTATCAGCAACAATGTGATCGAAGGGGGTGCTGCCGGTATCTCGATGACCAATTTCGATCACGGCGGTCGGCTGTCGATCTGCCAGGGCAATATCGTGCGCAACCTGGCCGAGCGCTCTCTTACTAATCCCGACACGGTCCCGTATGGCATCGCGGCTGAGGCGGACGCCGTCGTTACTGGCAACATTGTTGAGGCTGTTCCCGGCACCGGCATCGGCGTGGGCTGGGGGCCCTATCTGCGCGACGTCTTGGTGAGCGATAACATGGTGCGGGATTGTGAGCTCGGCATTGTAGTCAGCCTGGCACCTGGCGCCGGCCATGCCCAGATTAGCGGCAATGTTGTGTCGGGTAGCCGCCAGCATGCAATTGCCGGAGCGCATTGGCGAGACATCGTCAGCCCAGACCTGCCTGCGGAGGCGCACAAATTTCCCCACATCTCAGTCGAGGGAAACAGCGCCGCGTGAAGACGTCCGGCGTTCGCCAAGCCCGATGGCGGCCGCCTATGGATTGGCGCAAGCAGAAGAAGCTGGCAGCAGATCGCCCGGGGCATAGCTAAATTTTATTTTAAATCTTCAGTATTCTGGCAGTCCTCCGCCCGCCGCTCCCAAGGGGCATCTACATACTTCGGTATCAACGATGCTGATTAGGGTTACCTGCAGCAAGATCCGAGTATAGAGAGGTTAATCATTTCCTAATGAAGCCTCTTGGTGTCTTTGTTCAAGGACCGGCACATCCGTCGGACAACGAGATTGACATTAATTCGGAGTTTTCCATGCGTTTCATTCTTGGCGTCGCTACGGCGTTCGCTTTCACCATCTCTGGCGCCCAGGCTGGTAACGTCGCGCTACAGGTTCAGTCGGGGGCCTTCCACCACAATTATGTGGGGCAGCTTTCCGTCGACGGAGATAACCAGTCCTACACAGAACAATCCGGGCTTGGCCACGATTCCGAAACGGGTCAGTGGAACGAGTATGGCCACCAGGAAGCTGTGGTATTCCAATACGGGTACCGCAACAGCGCCACTACCCAGCAGGAGACCTATGGCGGGGTCAATCTTGGCGCGACCGCGCAGGATGGAGCATTCAACCACGCCCGCACCAATCAGCTGTCTATTGGCGGTGCAAACATCTCTGAGACCATTCAGAGCGGCTTCTTCAACTCCGCGACGACCGATCAGTTCGCAGTAAACGGCGGCGTCAATGACAGCGTCACGGTGCAGGAAGGCGTCGGCAATGTTTTGACCGTCGAGCAGTACGCCTACTAAGAACTCTGGCAGAGGCATGTGCAACCCATGTCTCTGCCCTCCATTTTGGAACTGAACCTAGAACTGCCCGGTCAGCGAAACCGTGGGCCCGAAGCTCCACATAGGGCCGAACGCCAGCGCGTGCGACGTGCTCATCTCGCCATTGTAGTTCATCGCCCCGTCGTCACCTCCGGCATAGGAGTTGCTGGCGATCGCAGCGGCGCTGCCACGCGTAACCGTGGCCGCTCGTGACAGATAATCCAGGGTGCCGCCTAGGGTGAGCTGACGGTTTGGCGCCAAAGCGATGGTTAGAGAGGGTGCCAGTCGTGCGGACCACGCGATGCCTTCGGCATCGAGCCGCAGACCTTTGTTGCTGGCAACCCTTAGAGGGACAGCGCCCCCGATAGTGTAGCTTTCCTGACTTTCGAGGCTGTCCATTGTGTAGTAGAGGCCGCCTTCAAGGCCCAGTGCAAAGCTGACACGATCCGAAAGGGCCCTGGAGACGTTCAGACCGGCCACACCGCCGAAATAATGGGAAACAAGGTCTTCATCCCTGATCATGGCGAACTGGGGTAGATTCACGGCTGAGCTGTTCGTCTCAGCGATGTCCACTGTTGTCGTTGTCTCCAGGTCCTGTGAAAGAAGCCGGTAGCTGGGACCGGCGTAACCCTGGAAGGAAAGCTCGGCATTTGATCCTGCCAGCGCATAGGTCAAGTCGGCGCCTGTAAAGACGATGTTGCGCTTGATCTCCGTGGAGATCTGGAGACCCGTCAGATCGCCTGCTCCCAGAAACACGCCGCCGGCGCTAGCTGCAATGGCTCCGAAAGCGGCGGCAGCTTGAGCTGCATCTTGGGCAACGCCCACCGCACCAAAGCTAAAGCTATCATCGCCGCTTGATGTTGTGGCGGACGCGTCAGCTGCGCCGTTGGATATCGCAGCGATGACGTTGGTTGTTTCGGTTCCGCCACTTGGGGTGTTGTGGGTGATGCTCGCGCTTGCGGTTGAGTTGCCTGGTGCGCTTGCAGTGACGAGGGCAAGATTGGCACCGCCAGGCGTTGCGTAACCGCCGATCGCCACCACGCCTGAACCGGAGAAGCGATCCAGAGCAGTGGCGTTCGCGGTCCCGATATCCATGAAAGCAGAGACACCGACGCCGCTGCGGTAACCCCCAACAGTGCCGAGCGCCACTCCGCCGCTCAGGCCTAGCGATCCGCGCAGTCCAACACTTCCCGCCTCAGGTGAGAAGGACCCTGTCCCCTGCGGGGCAACTCCGGTCTGTACGTCAGGCAGCGTGAATTGGCTGGCGCCAATTGTAAGCCCGTAACTCCTGTTGGAGAAAACCTCCTGCGCCAGCGCTGGTGACGCAAGGAGAGGGGAGCACAGAAGTGCTGTATAGACGCTGGCTTTCATGGGCTTGCTTCCAGGATCCTGTAGTTAATGCACCATGAAGCAGAGCGGTTAAGCCGAGTTTAACCGAACGTGATCTGCTTTGAAGACTGCGAAGAAAAGCGAAGGGACCCTAATTGCTCTCTTGGCGACCCTACCCTCGCATCGATCTCGTTTCCCAATAGTTTGCACCCGATCGGCGGGTCGCGAGAGTTGCGGCAGCTTAGAATGGCGGTCGGCGCCGTAACAGTGCTCCCGCAAGGTCTTCTCTCCGGACACTCGGCCAAGCCTCGCCACCGCCATGGACTTAAGTGACAGATAGGAGGCAGCAGTTGCTGCTAGCGGCGCAGGTCACGTCCGGGAAGCGCTGGAATGTGGATCCAAGGCCTTCCTCCCTCGATGCCACACAACTGCACCAAACGGATGGATCGTGGCGAATGGGCGACGTATCCCTGCATCTTCCCCGCCGCTTAGGTCACCGGCGGTTCTGCGGTGATCGGCTCATAAGTGGCGTCCCGGCACAAGGGCGAGTCAAAGCCGGTCGTAATCGCTGGACGCCGTTCGCCAGAGAACACCAGTACCACCTCAAAGACGTCGGTTAACTGCTGGCCGCGAACCCAGCCTTCGGCGAGTGCAGTCCAGTTCCGACGTGGTGGCCCTGCAGGCGCGGGTATGCCCCTCAGGCAGACATACCAACGCTTAAGAGTTCCGATCCCTGCCCCTACTGTGGTCTGAGGGTAAGATACCCTGACAAACTCTGGATCGGCACGCCGATCTCGAAGTATCCGGGCAGCCTCTTCCTGATAGTTCTCGGGGAACGGAGCAGTCGCGCCTGAGATCTGCAGGGTGCTCAAGTTTGTGTTGTGACCCGAGCACGCCGTCACCAGCACGGCGATGGCCAATGAACTCAAAAACCGCATAGTCGCTCCTTTCCTTCTTGGCACCTGAGCCCGCATCGTGCTTGAGGGCAAGCCAACATCAGAGAAACACCATAAGTCTCAACTCCGCTGGGGTCGCTTTTCGAGCGGCACCAAGAAGTGTTGGAGAGTGTGCCTGTTTGGTCTAGAACTTCCAGCCGAGCTTAAGTCCGAAGTTGGATAGGTCAGCGTTGTGGCCGCACAGACCAGCATTCGATGTGTGCTCATAGGCAAGCACCGCAGTGGCGTTTTCAGCCAGATCGACACCGATCCCGAAGCGCTCATAGAAGTTGACACGGCAGCCAAACTGCCGCCGACCTGCCGGAGCCTCCTCACCCAAATAACCGCTGTGAATGGCACCCCCAAAGGTGCCCTCAATGAATAAGGGGGTATCGAACAGATGCGCCTGCCAAGTAAGGCCTGCGTGCACGAGACTATCCTCGCCTTTGAGGTTGATCGTGGCGCCGACCTCGGGCCGGGGTGAGCCAATCCAGTGAAAGGCATCGATGTCAGGTGAGGTGAACAAGACGTCGAACGTGACGTCCTCAAGGCGATCCCAATACCAATCCTGCGGGTTCTGCGGTAGCATAGTCCAATAGACCATATGGTAGGAGAGCCCGACCCGCACCTCATCGACAACATCAAGTACGCCAGCGGCCGGAATTTCGGCTGGCATGTCTTGCGCAAGCGCAGGAAACGCCGTGCCGAACCGCTGCCAACCCGCATGCTTTGATTTGCTTCATCGCTCTTCTTAAAGACCTAACAGCGATCATGAAGGCGATAGGATCAAGCGCGAGTCAACTCGATCGCGAACAATACCGAGAAATGTGGCGTGGCAAGCACGCCCGCAACGGCACGCTATCGCCGGTGGAGTTCGAGCGACCGATACCCAGACCTAACCTCGAAGATGTCTACAGAACCCGGGGCTATTCAGTTATCCGCTTTGCGCCTCGTCGGTTCTGGTGTGCGCCTGTTGTGCTGCTGGAGAACGGCGGGGAGCAATGCCCTCGCGCACTAGAAGGACTGTCCGAAGCTCACCGCGACGCCCATGGCCGATGCGGCCCTCACATGCCTGGCGTCCAGCCGATACTGCAGGCCAACCTGCAACGCTCCGGTTCCCACCGGAACCTCATAGTCGAGGCCAAGATCCAACTCTCTTCCATCTGGTGCAAGCTCCGCATTCACCTGTCTGTGCTCGATCGTTCCATCGGCGGTGCGTCCGGTGGGCAGTTGCAGGGCCATGCTGCCGCTCTCGATCCGCAGCGGCTGTGCGAGCGAAAATTGTAGCGAGTCTTGATTGGAGAAAACACTTTCCATACGCGCACCGACCTGGAAGCCGGAGAACCGAACATCGGACATCGAGGTCACAAGTCCACTTGCGACCCCGGTCTGGGAAGCGCTGCCATATTCAAGCCGGCCAAAGACTTCGAGGTTAGAGCCCAGTTTTTGGTCGAGGCCGAGATGCACGGTGCCGATAGCGCTGCCGTTGCCCCAGCCAAACGCATCATTTTCGGAAAGCCCAAGCAGGCCTCCCTGTTCGCCCACATAGCTTGCGCCAACACTGATGCGGCTTTCCTCGCCCAGCGCCAGATTAAGCCCAGTGCCGCTCACACCGGTACTGGCGCTGGCAGCGCCCTCGCCGGCGAATCCGACTGCAGTGATCGAAAGGGCACCGGTGCGGTGCGTTGAGGTAAACGTTATACTGTCTCCCGCCAGCGAAAATACGGAAGCGCTACCCCGCGGCGACACGGCAGAAGTGGTTTCGAAAAGGCCGTCGGCACTTTTGAGCAGGGCAAGGCCGCCACTCGTGCTTGCGCGCCCGCTGCGTGGCAGAACACTCAGAACGTTGCGATGCGACGGCAGCGCACCCCATTGCGGACGGGAAACCGATGCGACCAGGTCGGAAATCATCGGAGTGGCGTGCGTCGTAACGAGCGCCGATCCCTCCACCGCGTAGCTCCGGTTTAATCCATCGAAAACGGCGACTTCGGTTCCCGTCAGCGCGGACTCAAGTCCATTGCCGAAGCTGTCCGGCGTGGCGACGACGCTGTCGCTGAGCTCTGTTCGTGCACTCGTGACGACATCCTCTCCGGTTAATACCGAAATCGCACCGATGGGACTGAGAGCTGCGGCAATGTCGAGAACGCCATGACCCCACTCGCCGGAATACGCATGAGAGACCCCGTTGCCAAAGTCCACCGAACCACTCACCGGAACTCCAAGTGGAGCGAACCAGCTATTGTCAGCGCTAGCAAGCAGCCGTTTGGTCCACTCTTCGGGGGTAAGGTCGGGAAAGGCCTCCGCGAGCAGTGCAACGGTACCGGCTATCTGAGGAGCGACATAGGAAGTACCTGTACCCGCGGAATAGCCGGTGTCCGAACTAGCATCGGCCGCAGTTGTCGTGCCGTCACCAGCCAGACAAAATCTTGCGGCAAGACCACAGGCAGCTGACAGCCGGATGGCGTTGTTGATGTTTCCCGAACCGTCCGTCTCGAAGTACCCATTGGCTGCAGCAATCCATGCGCCTTGAAGGCGTCCGTCGAAATAGGGCAGGGCGGCCATTGTGTCGCCTGAGGTCATGGTCTCATCGTTCGAAAGCGCCCAAACGACGACGCCTCCCTGCTGAAAGCCATCGAGAGCATCAAGATAGGCCTGCCATTGCGATGAGCCATAATTGCCGATCGTGGCATTCAGCCCCTGCGCCACGCTGCGTCCTGGATTGGCTTTGAGGTGAGCGTCGAAGTCTGCGGCGGACACGCTGAAGCCCCAGGAGTTGTTCTGGGCAACAGCCCCTAACGAGCTGGCGTTCTGTGTGCCGGCGATCACATTGGCGAGGTCGAGATTGGTGCCGCCGGTGGGGTTGATCGCGGTGAGGTGAAGGTTTGCATTAGGAGCCACGCCGTGCATACCCCTGCCGTCCTGCACTCCTGCGATCAGCGAAGCGACATGGGTGCCGTGATCGGCACTGGGCAAGCCTCCGGACTGGTGGATGGTCTTGCCGGCAAATTCCTGATGCGTGGTCCGAAATCCGCTATCCACAATCGCCACCAGCTGGCCTGCACCGGTTTTGCCGGAAGAAAGCGCCACGTGCAGGTTGTGCAACTCAAACGCCCGAGACCGATTCCCCGCTGGCGCGCCTGATGATGAGCATCCCACGTAGCGACAATTGGCGTGTGCGGCGCGGAACTCCGTTGAAGTTCTGATCTGCTCGGCGCGTACCGGATCGAAGTTCACGCCCCCGGACGTCCAATCACCTGATGAAGTCGATGAGCCGCCCGAGTCGGGTTGAGGTTCTGGTGCGGCAGATGTAGGCGGGCTTGAGTCCGGTGGCGGCACCGCTATGGGTAGTGGCCGCGGATCCGGGGCGGGCTCGGTGACTGGCGGCGGTGGGGGGGGGGAGGCGGGATCATCGCTGCTGGAGCCGCCGGAGCAGCCGACGAGCAAGAACGCCGCCGAAGCGATCCCGATGGGCGAAAAGAAAGACTTGGCAAACATGCAAGCTAAGTACCGATCCGGGCGAGACTTCTGCGCCTCTAGCATGGCTGCGGGATCGGCGATGATCACAATTTCTTATCCAGTAGCCCCAGTGCTTTCTTCAGCTATCCTCGGTCAAGGTACCTCCAGGCCCGCCACTAGTGACCTCATTAACACCCAGATTTTGGAAGGGCAGATTCGCAGAACCGCAATGTCGAAACTTCGATAGGGCCGCTCACTGGTGATGCCACCGACCATTCCCGTTGCCGGGGCCCCAGGTCCAGGATTCGGTTTTATCAGACATTTGTCCGGAAATGCTGGGTTCAATCGCTGCGAGTAGCAGGGGCAATTTTGCAACCGGCGAACGCTGCCAGCAGGCAATGCGCATCCTCCGTGGCGGACCTCGCAGCGTCCTGTTGAGATTTCTCCTGAGTCATGCTCGCCGCTAATATCGAATCTGGCGAGTTGGAATAGTAGAGAGCAGTTGCGAAGCGGCTGGCTTTGAAGACCTCTTCACCTTCATCCGTCACGACCGCCGTGACTGTCACAGTCACCTCCATTGTCTCAGCACTGCCGACGGGAGTGCCTTGCCGACGAGTTGCCTGTGTTGCCGAAAGCTATGCACCTCGCCCGCCAACACCCACCGCTACCCTCAACTTCGGGTTATTTGGCCCCGCTGAGGTCCCAAACCAATGAAAGCTCTTGGTAGACTGCCTGTTCAAGCCAAGAGTTCGGTTCAGCTAGTTCGAGCGACAATTCCCCCATCGCGGTGACGACAGATCGCCGCTCTCGTATGCGGGCCGAAATGAGCATCCTGAGCCCAGCAGCGCAGTAAGAACTACGGTATCGATCATCTGTCGTTTCATGTCGAGTACCAGCCTCCGGATTAAACTCTTTGAGGAGCCGGGGACCAGTATCAATTCGGACTCTACTGCAATAACCGAGCAGCTTTCTCATCTGAGCTGTAACAAGGCCCTTCTGCGTGAACAGAGCACCAGACCTTCTGAATCTGCGTCAATCCCGCAACAGCGGGAGCAGCAAATCGGCCCGGGCAGGACCCCGCGCTTGCCGCCCAGTGCAAACTCGCTCATGGTCCAGCCGATCCTCGGTGAAAGGGAGCCGGCTGCGCCCCGTATGAAGCGGCTGACCAGCTATTTGTCACGCATCTTCCTAGTCGACGCCATGATTCTGTTCGGCGTCGTTTGCTTCCTGCTGTGGCTCGTCAGTTGCCTGCGTTCGTTCGATGTCATCTCCGTAAAAGGACAGGGCATCTGGACGCTGGGTTACCAGGGCCTACTCAGCATGCCGCCACTGGCGATTTCGTTCTTCTACATCTGCATCGGTATTGGCCTGGTGCGGGCGCTGCAAGCGCTCAAGGGCAATCAGGAACTCAACATCATCCATTCCAGCGGCGGATTGCCGGGGTTGTGGCGGGCTGCCGGCGTGGTCATTGCCGCCGGAGTGGTGGGCGTCTTGCTGCTCTCGAACTTCATCGAGCCCTATGCCAATCGGCGCGCGAGCATACTCAGCGCCAGTGTTGCAGCCGATTTGGTGAGTTCTACCCTCAAGCCGCAGCGCTTCACGCAGGTGACGCCGGGCGTCGTGCTGTTGATCGGTGGCCGCTCGGGCAATGGCGAGATCCAGGAGTTTTTTGCCGATGATCGGCGCGATCCGGAGACCCGCCGCACCTACATCGCAGAAACAGCGCAACTTTCCACCGATGGTGATGAATATGTCGTCGAACTGCGCAACGGATCGCTGCAGAATCACGACGCAAACGGCCGTTTCTCCGAGATCACGTTCGAGCGCTACGACCTCAATGTGGAACGCCTGTCGCAAGCCACTGGCGAGAGCAATCCGATCTGGGAGCAGGACAGCATCACCTTAGTTCGCACGGCCATGGCCACCGGCTGGACCTCGGACATCGTTCGGCGGCTGGCCGACCGGAACGCCGAAGGGCTGCGGGTGATCGGCATTTGCCTTCTGGTTCTCACCATGAGCGCATTCCCAAGTGGCAGGCGCGCTAAGGTCGGCGTTCCGCTGGAAGCGTTTGTGCTCCTGATCGCTTTTGGAGAGCGAGGCATCAGCACCTACAGCCCTATGGGCAGCGCTACCGGCGCGCTGACAATGATCGTGATCGGAACTGCCGTGCTGTTGTGGCGCGTGCGGCCGCGGCGGACCTGGCCGATGGTGACCGCATGAGTCGGATCGATTGGCTGGTTCTGAAGCGCCTCGGCAGCCGGATTGGCGTCACCGTCTTCATCTTCTACGGGATTATCGCTCTTGCGGAGTCGCTGGATGCCTGGCGGTTTAAAGTCGTTTCAGAGAACCACGGCTTTCACATGGCTTTGGTGATGGTTGCCATGAGCGCGGTGAGATGGACAATCAAGACGCTGCCGGTGACGGTGCTGATGGGCGCTATCATTGGCCTTGTGGATCTTAAGGCGCGGCATGAATTAACGGTCATCAAAGCCAGCGGTATTTCCATCTGGCGCATCGTGCGGGCGCCGACGATTGTGCTGATGCTGGTAGCCCTTGTGATCGTTCTTGCCGCCGAGACGGCGAGCACGCTGATCAATCGCGACCTCTACCCCACACCACCGGGGCAAACGACGCAAACCCCTGCGGGCGAGATCTGGCTGGAGCAGCGCAGCGGCGACGTGCGCTACGTGCTGATGGCGACCGGGATGGAGCCGGGTGGCAGCGAGCTGCACAATGTCACTGCTTTCTTGTTGAACGGCGCTGACCAAGAGCGCATCGAGGCACCCGAGGCGCGTCTAGAGAATGGTGAATGGGTGTTCGCCAATGCGGTAGCGCGGCACCCCGAACATGGGGTGGTGTCCCTGACGGACTATCGACTACCGACCAGTTCTACGGCTGCCGAGATCAGCCTCAAACTCTCCTCGACCGAGGACATGACCTTTCTCGAATTGGCCGAACTCTTACGCCGGGGGGTCGCTGATGCTCCTATCCGGGCTGCTGCAACCATGCGCCTGATCAAGCTCATGGCCCTGCCGTTGGTGCTGACCGGCTCGCTTTACATTGCTTTTGCGTTTACCGCGGGTTATCGAAGATCCTCTAATTTTGGTCCTGCGGTCCTTTATGGGATCGTGCTTGGGTTTGTTGTATTCGTGATTACCGAGATGGCCGACCGAGCGGGGTCGACTGGCGTTCTCGACCCGACGTTTGCGGCGGCCGGACCGGCACTAGTGGCGATCGTCATCGGCG
>JAESGL010000599.1_pt1 | contig 12954 bp, 11 predicted proteins | sample 9269711 | NCBI WGS metagenome assembly JAESGL01 (sample SAMN14515918, study PRJNA621676) | algae metagenome | isolation source: Kastovskya adunca ATA6-11-RM4 and co-occurring heterotrophs from soil and... | place: Chile: Atacama Desert | collected 2011-06-27
GACGATTTGGACACTCGCGCCAACGCCGCCCGGCCCATCCGCTCCCCGGAGGAGATACGTCTTGCAGCCCGTCATGACCTGCGCAGAGATCACCCGCTTCCTCGATACCGACTTTCCGCAGCTGGGCGGCCGCGACGGCGGCTTCTCCATGGTCGAGGTCGGGGAAGGCACCGCGGTGCTGCGCCTCCAGGCCGGACAGCAGCATCTGCGGCCGGGCGGCACCGTCTCCGGCCCCACCCTCTTCGCCCTCGCCGACGTCGCCGCCTATGTCGCGATCCTGGCGCATATCGGCCCCGTCGCGCTCGCCGTGACGACGAACCTTTCGATCAATTTCCTGCGCAAACCGGAGCCGGGCGTCCTGCTCGGGCGGGCCACGATCCTGAAGCTCGGCAAGCGTCTCGCGGTGGTCGAGGTAGAGATCACGCCGGAGGGCAGCGACGGGAGCGTTGCCCATGCAGTCGCCACCTACTCCATCCCGCCCAGGGGAGAAGAGCCGGTCGCGCCCTCGGTAATATGATACCCATGTCGCTGCGAGCCCTGCACGACAAGGGATAGCCGCTACGCCGAAATGCGCTTTTGCGTTGACATGTCGCCCCGCTGTCCGTATGTCACCGCCCAGAGAGAGCGGCCGCGAGCCGCCCTTTTTCGTTAGGCGGCCGTAGCGGTTGCCTCATGCTCACGCACGACCCAAGGGCAACCCATGAAAACCTTCTCGCAGAAGACCGAGACGGTGGAGAAGAAGTGGATTCTGATCGACGCCGAAGGGCTCGTCGTCGGCCGCCTCGCCTCCATCGTCGCGCTTCGCCTCCGCGGCAAGCACAAGCCGACCTATACCCCGCATGTCGACGACGGTGACAACATCATCATCATCAACGCGGACAAGATCGTCCTGACCGGCAAGAAATACGAGAACAAGACGTATTACTGGCACACCGGCTATGCCGGCGGCATCAAGGAGCGCAAGGCGCGCCAGATCCTCGAGGGCCGCTTTCCCGAGCGCGTCGTCGAGAAGGCTATCGAGCGCATGCTGCCGCGCGGCCCGCTGGGCCGTCGCCAGTTGAAGAACCTTCGCGTCTACGCCGGTGCCGAGCACCCGCACGTGGCACAGAATCCGGAAGCGCTCGATGTCGGCGCGATGAACTCCAAGAACATGAGGGCCGCATAATGTCCCAGCTCTCTTCACTCGAAGAACTCGGCACCGTCGAAGCCGGTACACAGCCGGAAGCCCCGGTTCATGTCCAGAAGCTCGACCAGTTCGGCCGCGCCTATGCGACGGGCAAGCGCAAGGACGCCGTCGCCCGCGTGTGGATCAAGCCGGGCACCGGCAAGATCACCGTGAACGAGCGCGAGTTCGGCACCTATTTCGCCCGTCCCGTCCTGCAGATGGTGCTTCGCCAGCCGATCGTCGCCGCCAATCGCGACGGTCAGTTCGACATCGTCGCGACGGTGGCCGGCGGCGGCCTTTCCGGCCAGGCCGGTGCGGTCCGGCACGGCATCTCCAAGGCGCTGACCTATTACGAGCCGGGGCTTCGCGCCGTGCTCAAGAAGGGTGGCTTCCTGACGCGCGACTCGCGCACCGTCGAGCGCAAGAAGTACGGCAAGGCGAAGGCCCGCCGGTCCTTCCAGTTCTCGAAGCGCTGATCGACCAGCGTTCGCACCGCAAAGAGAAGGGCCGCCGGAGAGATCCGGTGGCCCTTTTTCGTTGAAGGACGTGGCGCGCTCCCGTCATGGATCCGCCGGGCGGGATGCTGGTGCGCTGCTACTGGACGTTGCGCTGCTACTCGACGGTGACGGACTTCGCCAGGTTGCGCGGCTGGTCGACATCCGTCCCCATCTGCACGGCCGTGTGGTAGGCAAGCATCTGCAGCGGGATGGCGTAGATGATCGGGGTCAGGATCTCCGGCATGTCAGGCAGGATCACGACGCTGGCCGCATCACTCCCCGCACTGACAGCTCCCTTCGCATCGGTGAACAGGATGATCCGCCCGCCGCGCGCGGCAACCTCCTGCATGTTCGACATGGTCTTCTCGAAGCTGCGATCATGCGGCGCGACGACGACGACCGGCATCGTGTCGTCGATCAACGCGATCGGACCGTGCTTCAGCTCGCCCGCAGCATAACCTTCAGCGTGGATGTAGCTGATTTCCTTGAGCTTGAGAGCTCCCTCCATCGCCAGCGGGTAGGAGAAGCCGCGGCCGAGGAACAGCGCGTGGCGCTTGGTCGCCATTTCGCGCGACAGTGCCTCGACCTCATCCTCCAGCGCCAGCGCCTCGTTGACGAGCCGCGGCACCTCGGCCAAAGCGCGTGTCAGCTCGATCTCGCGGTCCGGGGAGATGACGCCACGCGCCACGCCGGCGTGGACGGAAAGCGCTGCCAGCGCGATAAGCTGGCAGGTGAACGCCTTGGTGGAGGCGACGCCGATTTCCGGGCCGGCGAGCGTCGGAAGCACCACGTCGCTCTCGCGGGCGATGGTCGATTCCTGGACGTTCACCACGGAAGCGGTACGCAGGCCTTCGGCCTTGGCGTAGCGCAGGGAAGCCAGCGTGTCCGCGGTCTCGCCCGACTGCGAGACGAACAGGGCCAGATCGACATCGCCGAGCGGGCTCTCGCGGTAGCGGAACTCCGACGCCACGTCGGGGTCGCAGGGAATGCGGGCATAGCGCTCGAAATAGTAGCGGCCGACCAAAGCGGCATAATAGCCGGTGCCGCAGGCCGAAAGGGCGATGCGGCGGACGGCGGAGAAGTCGAGGGTCTGGCCGTCCGGAATACGCGTGCGGCCGCTGGTCATGTCGACGAAGGATCCGAGCGTATGGGTCAGGACTTCCGGCTGCTCGTAGATTTCCTTCTGCATGAAATGGCGGTGATTGCCCTTGTCCACGTAGAAGGACTTGCCGGTGGCCCGCCGCACAGGGCGGATCACCGGCCGCGCATGCTCGTCGAAGATCTCGATCTTCGTCCGGGTCAGGACAGCGAAATCGCCTTCCTCGAGATAGCGCACCGTATCGGTGAAGGGAGAAAGCGCGATGGCGTCCGAACCGAGGAACATCTCTCCCTCGCCTTCGCCGACGGCGAGCGGGCTGCCGCGCCGGGCACCGATCAGCAGCGTCTCCTCGCCGTCGAACAGGAAGCCCAGCGAGAACGCGCCCTCCAGCCGTCCGAGAACCGCGTGGACCGCATCCTTCGGCGTCAGTCCCCGCCGCAGTTCGCGTGTCACAAGATGGGCCACCGTCTCGGTGTCCGTCTGGCTTTCGAAGACCACGCCGTCGGCCTCGAGTTCCGCCCGCAGGTCACGGTAGTTCTCGATGATGCCGTTGTGCACGACGGCGAGGTCGCCGGTCATGTGGGGATGAGAGTTGGCTTCGGTCGCCGCACCGTGCGTCGCCCAACGCGTGTGGCCGATGCCGATCGTGCCGCCCAGAGGGTCGGCCTCCAGCCGGCGCTGCAGGTTGACGAGCTTGCCCTGGGCCCGGCGGCGGGTCAGCACCCCTTCCTCGAGGGTCGCGACGCCGGCGGAGTCGTAGCCGCGATACTCGAGCCGCTTGAGCGCGTCGACGAGGCGCCCGGCGACGGGTTCATGACTGACGATGCCGATGATGCCGCACATGATGGAAAACGAGCCCCTGATCTGTCGCCGTGCCACCAAGGCGGCACGCCGTCTCTAGCGCCGGAAGGACCCGGCGAGGATTCACGATTGTTGACAGGAAATTACGCAGCGCCGTCCGAGCCGGAACGGGACGCCTTCGCCGCGAGATTGCGCTCCATGATCTGCCGGCCGCGCCCGGGCTTGTTCACCTGCCGCTGCCGCGCGATCGCCAGTGCGCCGTCCGGCACGTCCTCAGTGACCACGCTGCCGGTGCCGACATAGGCGCCCTCGCCAATCCGCACCGGCGCGACAAGCGCCGAGTTCGAGCCGATGAAGGCGCCCGCTCCGATCTCGGTCAGATGCTTGCCCGCCCCATCGTAATTGCAGGTGATTGTCCCTGCACCGACATTCACGCCGGCGCCGACCGTCGCGTCGCCGACATAGGTGAGGTGGTTGATCTTCGCGCCCTCCCCGACCTCGGCGTTCTTCACCTCGCAGAAATTACCGACCTTCGACCCGGACGCGAGTCGCGTTCCCGGGCGCAGGCGCGCGAACGGGCCGACGGAGCCGCCGCGACCGATGGAGGCGTGCTCGATGTGGGAGAAGGCGTGGATCGTCGCGCCGGAAGCGACGCTGACGCCGGGGCCGAAGAAGACGCCCGGCTCGATCGTCACGTCGGCGTCGACCTCCGTATCGTGGGAGAAATAGACCGTCGCCGGATCCAGGAGCGTAACGCCGTCCAGCATCGCCTGGCGGCGTCGACGGTCCTGCCAGAGCCCCTCGACCGCTGCCAGTTCGGCGCGGTTGTTGACGCCCTGGACCTCTTGGGCCTCGGCCTCGATCGCCCTCACCGAGTGTCCGGCGCGACGGGCGATCTCCACGATATCCGTCAGGTAATACTCGCCCTTCGCGTTGTCGTTGCCGATCGTCTGGAGCATCGCGAGAGCCTCCGCCCCGGCAAAGGCCATCACTCCCGCATTGCAGAAGCCGATGGCGCGCTCTTCCGCGCTGGCGTCCTTCTCTTCGCGAATCGCCACGAGCTGCCCGTCCTTCTCGACGAGACGCCCGTATCCGGTCGGATCGGCAGGGCGGAAACCGACGACGCAGACGGCAGCATCCTCCTCCAGAACCTTGCGCGCCCGGGCCAGCGTCTCCGGCCGGATGAGCGGCGTATCGGCGAAAAGCACCAGAACGTCGTCGACGCCTTCGGCGATGGCCGCGCGTGCGGCAAGAACCGCGTGCGCCGTTCCGAGACGCTCGTGCTGCGGGTACGCCGTGACACCGCTCACATCCTGGCGCACGGCCGCTTCCACTGCCTCGCCATCGCGACCGACGACCACGGCGAGCCGATTCGACCCTGCCGAGGCGGCGGTCCGGGCGACGTGCCTGATCATCGCCAGCCCGGCAACGGGATGCAGCACCTTCGACATGGTGGACTTCATCCGCGTGCCCTCGCCTGCTGCAAGGATGATCGAAAGGCAGCTTCGCGCCATGGTCTACTCGTTGTTCCGTTCGGGAGCGCAGGCCATAGCACGGGCAGGTGACGTATTCGAATGGTATGCATCGCGCGCGATGCTCCGTGCGGGCCGCCGTCGATCATCGCCTGGATTTCCCGGCTCGATCGTCGAACTCCTGGACCCACGGTGGCCACTACTGGCGTCTTTTAATATCTGGTTTCCGGTCGAGCCGGAACGACGGCAGCGCGGCGCAGAGGATGGTCGGGCGGGGGTGCAATCGCGTCCCGGACGCTTGTGAACGTTGCGTATGGTCACAGCAGGTGCGAAATCAATGGTGCGCCTCTTGACGGTTTTGCAGGTTTCGCGCAAAGCGCCCGCGGTCAAGGAGCGCACGAACGTTTCTTTCCTGAGGCCCATCTCGGAGCCAGCTGTCGCCTGTCGCGGCGGCGACGCGTTCCGCACATGACTGATCTGTCGAGGACGGGATACTCCATGGCACGACTGGACTACGTATTCACCAGCGAAAGCGTGTCGGAGGGCCATCCTGACAAGGTCTGCGACCGTATCTCGGACGAGATCGTCGATCTGGTCTACCGCGAGGCGAAGAAGACGGGCGTGGATCCCTGGTCGGTCCGGATCGCCTGCGAGACGCTCGCGACCACCAACCGTGTGGTCATCGCCGGCGAGGTCCGGCTGCCGAAGTCGCTGATGAAGACCGACAAGCACGGGAAAGACGTCATCAACCCGTCGCGGTTCAAGTCGGCGGCCCGCCGCGCGATCCGCGATATCGGCTACGAGCAGGACGGATTCCACTGGAAGACGGCGAAGATCGACGTGCTCCTTCACTCCCAGTCGGCCGACATCGCCCAGGGCGTTGACCGGGCATCCGACGTCGTGAATGGTTCGAACCAGGCGGAGGGAGCGGGCGACCAGGGCATCATGTTCGGCTATGCCTGCCGCGAGACGCCGGAGCTGATGCCGGCCCCGATCTACTACGCCCACAAGATCCTCGAGACTCTGGCCAAGGCGCGCAAGTCGGGTCAGGGCGAGGCATCCAAGCTCGGACCGGACGCCAAGAGCCAGATCACGGTTCGCTATGAGGGCGGCAAGCCCGTCGAGGTGACGCAGATCGTCCTGTCGACGCAGCATACCGACGAGAGTTGGGACTCTGCCAAGGTGCGCGAAGTCGTGGAGCCCTATATCCGCGAAGCGCTGCAGGACCTGCCCGTGGCCGAGGACTGCGTCTGGTACATCAACCCCACGGGCAAGTTCGTGATCGGCGGCCCGGACGGCGACGCCGGACTGACCGGACGCAAGATCATCGTCGACACCTATGGCGGCGCCGCGCCGCACGGCGGGGGTGCGTTCTCGGGCAAGGACACGACCAAGGTAGACCGGTCGGCCGCCTATGCGGCGCGCTATCTGGCCAAGAACGTCGTGGCGGCCAAGCTCGCCGACCGCTGCACCATCCAGATCGCCTACGCTATCGGCGTGGCACAGCCGCTGGCGATCTACGTCGATCTCCACGGCACCGGTCACGGGGTCGGCGAGGAACAGGTCGAGAAGGCGATCCGCGAAGTGATGGACCTGTCGCCGACGGGCATCCGCCGGCATCTCGACCTCAACAAGCCGATCTACGCCAAGACGTCCGCCTATGGGCATTTCGGCCGCAAGGCCGGTCGCGACGGCACCTTCTCCTGGGAGAAGACCGACATCGCCTCGAAGCTCGAGGCTGCCGCCCTCGGCAAATGACGCACCGGGCGAATCCTGTCGCCGATGGGTCGGCAGGTGCGCCGAGGTTCGCGACCTGCGCGGTCACCCTTACCGGGTGACCGCCACGATGGGGTCTTCGCCATGACGCGCAAGAGCATCGACCACGCCTTCACCAGCCGGAGCGCCCTCGGGGCGGCCGGCGACCCGACCTATGCCGGCGCCCTCTCCTTCATGCGCCGCCGCCAGACCAAGTCGCCGGACGGCGCGGACGTGACGGTGTGGGGCGTGCCGTTCGACGCGTCGGTGTCGAACCGGCCCGGCTGCCGGTTCGGGCCGCAGGCGCTGCGGCGCGCCTCGGCCATCTTCGACAACGATCCGCAGTATCCTTTCGACCGCGATCTCTTTGCCGCGATGAGCGTCGTCGATTACGGCGACTGTGCGCTCGACTACCGCCTGCCCGAGACGGCGCACGAAACGATCAGGCAGGAGGCGGAAGGCATCCTTGCCGGCACGGGCTTCCTTCTGACGCTGGGAGGCGATCACTCGATCACCTTTCCGCTGCTGCAGGCGCACGCTGCCCGCCACGGCAGGCTCTCGCTCGTCCAGTTCGATGCGCATCAGGACACCTGGCCCGTCGCGAAGGCCGCGGACGGCCAGCCGAGGATCGACCACGGCTCCTTCGTCAAGCCGGCGGTCGAAGCGGGCCTGATCGATCCCGCAACCTCGATACAGATCGGCATCCGCACCCATGCTCCGGAGGATTGCGGCATCGCGATCATCGACGGAGCGGCCGTGGAGGAAATGTCCGCTGCAGCGATAGCGGAGCGGATCCTCGCCCGCACCGCCGGAACCAATGTCTACCTGACCTTCGACATCGACTGCCTCGATGCAGCGTTCGCGCCCGGCACGGGCACGCCCGTGGCTGGCGGGCCCTCCAGCGCAAAGATGCTCTCGGTCCTGCGCCGGCTGGGCGGATCGTCGCTGGTCGGTGCCGATGTCGTGGAAGTCTCGCCTCCCTACGACCATGCGGATGTCACGGCGATCGCCGGCGCGACGGTCGCAATGTACGTGCTCGGGCTGCTTGCGGAGCGCGAAGGCGGCTGACGCCACCGGAACGGCACGATCTCCCGGCATGGTCCGATGGACAGGCGCGAATCGTGAGCCGCTGACACGATTCTTGAATGGCGCCCCCGGACGAATTCGCTCACCAGCGACAGAAGCCGGCCCAACCGGCGATTCGAAATCCAGACAGGTTCATGACAAACAACATCCCCTTCATCGACCTCGCCACGCAACGCGACCGCATTCGCGAGAAGGTGGACCGGCGGATGGCTGCCGTGCTCGACCACGGCGCCTTCATCCTGGGCCCGGAAGTTCGCGAGCTGGAAGCTGCCCTGTCCGGCTTCGGCAAGATGGCGCACACGCTCTCCTGTGCTTCGGGCACCGATGCCCTGGCGCTGCCGTTGATGGCATGGGGGTTGAAGGCAGGCGACGCCGTCTTCTGCCCGAGCTTCACCTTCGCGGCGACCGCGGAAGTCGTGGCCTGGCTTGGCGCGACTCCCTATTTCGTCGACGTCGATCCGGAAACGTTCAACATGGACCCCGCGAGCCTCGAGAGGGCGATTGCGGAGGTCGAAGCGGCCGGCCAGCTGAGGCCGCGGGCGGTCATCGCGGTCGACCTTTTCGGCCAGCCGGCGGACTATCCGGCGATCCGAAGGCTCGCCGATGCACACGGGCTGAAGCTGATCTCCGACGCGGCACAGGGCTATGGCGGCACGATCGACGGCGATTTGTCGAGCCGCTGGTCCGACGTCGTCTCGACCAGCTTCTTTCCGGCCAAGCCGCTCGGCTGCTACGGCGACGGCGGCGCCGTGCAGACAGACGACGCGGAGCTGTTCGAGATCATGGCGTCGCTACGCGTCCACGGCCAGAACGCCGAGGACAAATATGACAATATCCGGATCGGCATGAATGGCCGCATGGATACGCTGCAGGCGGCAATCCTCCTGGAGAAGCTGGCGATCTTCCCGGACGAGCTGGCGGCGCGCTCGCGCATTGCCGCGCGCTACTCGGCGCGGCTGTCGAACATCGCGACGCCGCAGAAGCTGCTGCGCGACGCCACCTCCAGCTGGGCGCAGTACACGGTCCGTCTGCCCTCCGGCTGCGACCGCGCGGCGGTGGCGGCGTCGCTGCGTGAAGCGGGCGTTCCGACGGCGATCTACTATCCGCGGCCTCTACACCAGCAGACGGCCTACAGGCGTTTTCCGGTGGTCGGGGGGCAGCTTCCCGTGTCGGACGCCCTGGCCGGCGACGTCATCAGCCTGCCGATGCATGCCTATCTGGACGAGGCGTCCCAGGACTACATCATCGACGCCTTCTCCAGCGCCCTCGCCGCCTGAGAGCTTCGCAGGGCAGGTTCGCCTGCCGCCCGCCCTTTGACGCCGCCGCGAAAGTGCGTACATGCGGGCGCGTGCTCCGTCGACGGAGGGCGCCACGGCAGCATGATGGGAAGTGACGATGAGCGACAAGATCCGGATCGGCGTACTGGGTGCAAGCGGCTACACGGGTGCCGACCTGGTGCGTCTGGCCGCCCGGCACCCGGCGATCGAGATCGGCGTACTGACGGCGAACAGCCACGCGGGCAAGCCGATGCGCGCGGTGTTCCGGCACTTCTCCCATATCGACCTGCCGGATCTCGTGCGGATCGAGGAAGCCGACTGGGGCGCCGTGGACGCGGTGTTCTGCGGACTGCCGCACGGCACCACCCAGGCTATCACCGAGGAGATCTTCGCCAACCATCCCGGAACGAAGATCATCGACATGTCGGCCGACTTCCGGCTTCGCGATCCGGCCGTCTACCGGGAGTGGTACGGTCTCGACCACGCCGCGATGGATATCCAGGGCGAAGCCGTCTACGGGCTCACCGAGCTCTACCGCGACGCCATTCGCGATGCCCGGCTGATTGCCTGCCCCGGCTGCTATCCGACCGCCGTCCTGCTCTCGCTCGTGCCGCTGGCCCGCGCCGCGATGATCGACGCGGCCGATATCGTGATCGACGCGAAGTCGGGCGTCTCCGGCGCCGGCCGCAGCCTGAAGGAGAACACGCTGTTCTGCGAGGCGGGGGAAGGCATTTCGCCTTATGCCGTCGGCAAGCATCGCCACATGGCCGAGATCGAGCAGGAGATCGCGGTGGCGGCGGGTGTTGACGAGACGCGGATCAATTTCACGCCGCATCTGATCCCGATGAGCCGCGGCGAACTCTGCACCAGCTACGTCCGGCTGCAGGGCGGCGCGACGGCCTCCGATCTGCGCCAGAAGCTGGCGGAGGTCTATGCCGACGAGCCGTTCGTCACCGTGCTCGAAGAGGACGTGCTGCCGCAGACACAGATGGTGCGCGGTTCGAACTACGTGGCGATGAACGTCGTGCCGGACCGGATTCCCGGCAGGGCGATCGTGATCTCGGCGCTGGACAACCTCGTGAAGGGCTCCGCCGGCCAGGCGATCCAGAACTTCAACGTCGCCTTCGGCCTGGAAGAGACGCTGGGGATCGAGCAGCTGCCGCTATTTCCCTGATCTCGGGGCCGGCGAAGGCCTGCCTCGGCAGGCACGGCGTTCTCCGCCCCCTTCTCAGGCGCCCGCCAGGCGATACCGCTCGGGATACTCGCCCCTCAGGCTGCGAAGATGGACGACCGCCATCGCGAGCACCGCGACGCCGCCTGCCTGATGCGCAAGGCCCCATCCGATCGGCACTGCGAGCAGCAGTGTCATGATGCCGATCGCCGCCTGCGCCAGCACCAGGAAACAGAGGATCAGCGCCACTTTCGTCTGGCGGCCTGCCGGCGCCTCCAGCAGCGAGAACACGGCGTGCAGCGCGACGACCGTGAACAGCGTGTACGCGCCGATACGGTGCACGAACTGCACCGTCATCACGTTCTCGAAGAAGTTGCGCCAGGCCGGCTGCATGGTCAGCAGCCCGCTGGGAATCCAGGCGCCGTCCATCAGCGGCCAGGTGTTGAAGGTCATTCCTGCGTTCAGCCCGGCGACGAGGCCGCCGAGATAGATCTGGACGAAGGTGAGCAGCAGGATCAGCCCAGCGACGGGCGTCGACGCGCGAGATGGCGGCGCTTCGTAGCGCGGCGGAGCCAGCCCCCGGGCCACCCAGATGATCGCCGCGAAGATGACGCAGGCCAGCGTCAGATGCGTTGCCAGCCGGTACTGGCTTACGTCGGTCCGCACGCTGAGCCCGGAAGCCACCATCCACCAGCCGATGCCACCCTGCAGCGCGCCAAGCGCCAGTATGGCAAGGAGCCGCGGCTTGAGGAACGGCTCCAGCCGCCCGGTCAGCCAGAAGAACGCCAGCGGCAGAGCGAAGACGACGCCGACGCTGCGGGCGAGAAAGCGGTGTGCCCATTCCCACCAGTAGATGGTCTTGAACTCGTCGAGGCTCATGCCCCGGTTGATCTGCTGGTATTGCGGGATCTGCCGGTAGAGGTCGAACTCCTCCTGCCACTCGGCTGCGGACAGCGGCGGGACGACCCCATGGATCGGCTTCCACTCGGTGATCGAAAGGCCCGACTCGGTGAGGCGCGTCGCGCCGCCCACGACGATGAGGGCGAAGATCACGAGAGCAACGGCATAAAGCCAGGCGCGGATGACGGCGCGGTTGCGGTCGCGCCCATGCATCGCAGACGGCACGGCGGCAGTGTGGGCCAATGTGTTCATAGCGGTCGAATTGCACGCGGAGAATGGCAGATCAAGGGCTTCAAGGTCGCAGCCCTCCCACTGGAAAGAGGCCGCCGGAATGGTCCATAGAGGGGGCACGCGCCTTGTCGCTCCGGCGTATCGCCCCGGCGCCCAAGTTACTGGGAAGATCACACATGCCCGTCAGGCTGAAGAAGTTGCTCGGCACGATCGTCCTGATCGTCCTCGTCGTCGTCTATGCCGTCTTCGCGACGGCCTTCGCGACCGTCTACCTCGCCGAGTCGAGCGGCTGGGTCCACCTGGCGTATTTCCTGTTCAGCGGCCTGCTCTGGGTCGTCCCGGCCATGCTCGTGATCAGGTGGATGGAGACCGTCCCGCGGCGCTAGACCCTGAAGCCACATGGGGTGCGGGCGCGATCGCCCTGTCGCAGGCGGGCGTAACGGGCCCGGATCGTGTCCCGCCGTATCGAGACCAGCACCAGTGTCATGAAGGAGAAGGTCGACAGGATCATCCACTCGTTCAGGAGAACCCCGTGGAACGAGCCGAAGGTGATGACGAGGAACACGAAGGCGTAGGAGGTCTCCACCACCCGTCCGCCGGGCGCGCCATGCGTCACCTGGAGGAGAAAGACGCCAAATATCCCGAGGAGCAGAGCAAGACCCACCAGACCGTTGGCCGTAGCTTCGTCGATAAACAGGTTGTGCAGATGCGTGTAACTCGCCACATAGGCTGCGTTTTCCTCGGCTACGGCATCGGCGACGGCATTGATCCGGTTCGTGCTTCCCACGCCCGTCAGGGGGTTGTCGGCGATGACGGCGAGGGAGCCAGCCCACATCACCGCCCGGACATCCATCGATCCCATCGCGAGACCGGTCTCCTCGAAGCGCTCAATTTCCGCGAGGCCCACCTCGAGGCGATCATGAACCAGCGGAGCCGCCAGAACCGCGAGGGCAAGCGCGGCTGAAGCGGCCGGAACGGCCAGCCACCTGATGCGGGTTGGCATCTGCGGCCAGCGCCGCAGGATCGAGAACAGATCGAAGATCAGCACCGGCACGAAGACGATCCACGCCGCGCGCGTTCCGGTGAGTAGCACCGGGATGAAGGCGACGTAGGTCCACAGCCGGCTGTTGGGCAGATAGGGCTCCGGGCGCCGCGCCTCCATCCGTGCCGCCAGACCCGCCGCCGCGACGAGGAATGCCAGGATCGCCGGGTTATGCCCCAGGCCGAGGCGCCCCACCGCCAGTTCCGGGTCGAAAGGTACCAGGATCAGGGCGGCGAGGATCGCCAGCCGGGAGCCGAGGATCAGCGAATCGAGCGGCTCCCTGATCAGGCTGATTCCCATCGGCAGGAACACGAAGCCGAGCATGATCCCGGTATAGGTCAGAAAGCGATTTGCCAGGATCGGCTCGCCGCGCGCGACGACCAGGATGAAGGTCCACGCGGCATAGCAGACGATGATCGCGCAGAAGGCCCGGTCGGCGTAACGCCAAGTGCGGTGCC
>JAESGL010000601.1_pt1 | contig 12856 bp, 14 predicted proteins | sample 9269711 | NCBI WGS metagenome assembly JAESGL01 (sample SAMN14515918, study PRJNA621676) | algae metagenome | isolation source: Kastovskya adunca ATA6-11-RM4 and co-occurring heterotrophs from soil and... | place: Chile: Atacama Desert | collected 2011-06-27
CGGCCTTCACTCTCGATGCGGTTCGCGCTGCCGCTGTTGATATGCTCGGGCATACGTCGATCCGCCTGAAGGAGGTCGAGGCCACTGCCGGACTAGGCCAGTTCGTCGCGACGTCGGTCAAGGAACTGGACGAAGCGATGGCCCAACTCGACGAGGCTGCCATTTCGAAGCATGGCGTGGTGATCGAGGAAAATCTCGATGACGTTGTCACCTACAGCGTCGGTACGACGCGCCTTTTTGGTGAGGTGATTTCCTATTGGGGCACGCAGCGGCTCACCACCAACAACAGTGGCGCGACTGTCTATGGCGGTTCCACCCTTCATGTCGTCAAGGGCGGTCTGGAGCGGCTTGCGAACCTGGGTCTGGCTGACGAACTGCAGCAGGGGATCGATAAAGCAATCGGCTATGGCGCTATCGTCTCACGATTCTATCCGGATTTGCTGGCGTCTCGCCGCAATTACGATGTCGCCGCCGGCGTCAATTCCTACGGCGAACGTCGCATCGGCGTGCTCGAGCAGAGTTGGCGTGCCGGCGGCGCGAGCGGCGCTGAGATCGCGGCGTTCGAAGCCCTGGCGCGTGATCCTGGCCGCTCGGCTGTGACATGCATGACGATGGAGATTTATGGCGAGGTCGATGCCGCTCCGGACGGCAGCATTGTCTATTATAGCGGTGTCGACCCCGTGGCAGGACCGATGACAAAATATGCAATGGAGCTGGAATGACAGGCAGTCAGCTATCCTTTGACGTCGAGGGCGAAAGCCTGGGGGCAACCTTGTTGTCGCCCGACAAGCTGGTCCCTGGCATTCTCTTCATTCATGGATGGGGCGGTTCGCGCGAACAGGACATGGTGAGAGCCGAAGAGATCGCCCAATTGGGCTGCATCTGCTTCACCTTTGACCTGCGAGGCCATGCCAGACATGCCGAAGAGCGCAATGTCGTGACCCGGTCGCACGGTCTTGCAGATGTTACGGCGGCCTATGATTATCTCGTCAGGCAGGAGCAGGTCGATCCATCGGCAATTGCGGTTGTTGGCACCAGCTATGGCGGCTATCTCGCGGCATTGTTGACTGCGGCTCGCCCGGTCAACTGGTTGGCGCTTCGTGTTCCTGCGCTCTATCCTGACGAACATTGGGATGTGCCCAAGGCGAAGCTCGACCGCGATCTCATCAATGCCTATCGGGCACACTTTCGAACGGGTCGGGAAGACAAGGCTTTGGCCGCTTGCGAGCGCTTTGCCGGCGATGTTCTGATCGTTGAATCGGAACATGACGATTATGTGCCGCACGCGACCATCAGCTCCTATATGTCGGCGTTCCACAACAGCAATTCGCTGAGCTATCGCATTCTAAAAGGCGCTGATCATTCGCTGCGGGATGAAGGCGGCCGACGGGCCTACAATCAGTTGCTGCTCACCTGGATAGAGGAGATGGTCCGGGGCGGCCGCCGCCCGTCACCGTCCGGCGCCCAGGCAGTGGAAAATTTGCCATCGCAGGCGAGGAAGCTTGCACAAGGCTGATCCCGTCCAGGCGGATGCGTTCTTGTAGCGACGCTTTCGCTGGGGTGGCCCGTTATTCCTGTTCGTGCGTTGATGCCGCAACAATAGGAGTAGATGGCCATGTCCATGTCGCTTGAAGATCTGTCGCGCAAGATGAAGGAGATCGATTTCGCGATGCTTGCCACCCATACGGGCGGCGGCGCGATCGGATCGCGTCCGATGAGCAACAACCGCGAGGTCGACTATGACGGTAGCGCCTGGTTTTTCACGGAAGAGACCACGCTCATGGTGTCCGATATCAAGGCCGATCCCGCAGTCAATCTAACCTATCAGGGTAAATCGGGCTTGTTGGGACAACGCCCCTTCTTTCTGGCGGTGGAAGGGACAGCCATGCTCATCCGCGACAAGGACCAGTTTGAAGCGCATTGGACGAAAGGCCTGGAACGGTGGTGGCCGCAGGGCACGCAGACGCCTGGCCTTGTCCTGATCCAGGTGATCGGCGAGCGCGCGCATTATTGGGATGGCGAAGAGGAAGGTGAGCTATTGCTGGGGGGCGCTCACTGATGGCATCGGATGAAAAGCCCTCGCCGCGCGGCTAGGAAATGCCGGCGCATTCATTTGTGGCGTCATCATCGCCCTGTTCATCATCATATTGGTGGCGAGGAATGTCTGGCATGGCGAGGAACTTGAGCAGGATCAGGTCACCGGTAACAACGTCGCGACCGAGCATACCGGCCCATCCTATAAGCAGCAGCCTTGAACCGCACAGGTTTCAGCGGAGCCTGGAAGCTGGCCATGTTCGAAGGAGCCTAGCTACTGTCCGCCTGCAGCGACATGAGAGCCTGAATGATCGCCAGATGGATCAGTCCTTGCGGGCCGTCTTCAAGGTCGCCAAGTTCGGCGAGCAGAGCGAGTTTGGCCGCCCTGGCAGCCGGTCGAGATCGCGCCCGTCTATGTGCTGCTGGCCTAGCAGGAGGGCAGCAATATTATCGGCGAAGTCTATGGCGTGACCGGCGGCGCAGGGATCGCCTGACGCAAGGATCGCCCCGCGTCACCGCAGGGCCAGCGTCCCAACAGATGTGGTTCTCACAGGATAACACCGCGCCACCACCTCAAGAAGGAGTGGCACGGCCAAATCCATTAGTCGCGCAGGCTATCGGGAACGACCCCGTCATTTTCAGCGAGTTTCGTCATCACCGCCCTGTGCAGCGCAATATTCTGTTCTGCGCTGCCATCAGCGCCCTCATGGACAGCCAGTTCGTCGGCCAGTTCCTTGCGTGCCGCAAGGCTGGAATCGAGATCGAGCAGCTTCAGCAGATCGACGATCGAACTTTGATAATTTCCCCCGCCGCCCCTGGCGTCGGCCATGGCCGAAAGGACCGCGCCGACATCGACCTGCGGCAGCGAGGCTGCCTCAGGTGACGCGGTGGCCGTGGCGGGCGACGCAGGGGGCGTAGTGGCTGGCGGGGTCGGGCTGGCTGTCTGGACATTCGTGGCGGATGCAGGTGCGCCATTGCTTGCCTTCTGGTCGTCATGACCAAAAATCTTGTCTTTGATCTTACTGAAGATGCCCATGTGCCTGTCCTCCATGTGATGGTTTAATCATCACCAAACGGCGGGTGGCAAAGAAGGCTCCCATGGGAACGAGCTTGGACGCGGCGGGTTGTCGTTCCGACAGAGAATGATCCGGGAGACAATAGATGAAGATGCAGTTCGCGACGGTGGCGATATCATTGGCAGCGCTGACACTTGGCGGATGCGGAAAGAAGGTCGATACGACGTCCAACAACGCCGCAGTAGCGCCGGTGAACAGCGTCAACGCTGTGGATCCGGCGCCCGTTGCGGAAAGCGCAGGCGAGACGTTCGCGAATGCGGCAGCGGCGAGCGATACATTCGAAATCGAAAGCTCCAGATTGGCGGAAGCCAACAGCCAGTCGGCGTCCATCAAGAGATTCGCGGAGTCGATGATCAAGGCGCATACCGATTCAACGGCAAAGCTCGGCCAGGCTGCGAACGCTGCATCTCCGGCCATCGTGCCCAAGCCGCTCCTGACTGCCGAGCAGCAACAGTCACTCGACGCGCTCAAGGGCAAGAAAGGTGCGGACTTCGATGCCGCTTACATCGAAGCGCAGACCAGGGGACATCAGGAAACTCTCGATACGCTCAAAGCCTATTCGGCCAATGGTGACGTTCCCTCGTTGAAGGAATTCGCCACCAAGCTTGTTCCCGTCGTGACTGCACATCTCAACATGGCGAAGGGCCTTAAGCCCTGAACGAATGCTCCTTTTTCACACTCTCTGGGTGTACGGACGGGAGATGGCGGTGATCGCAAATGACCCGGCTCCCTGCCCCTTCGATCTTGCATGAGGCGGATCGGGGGGCTTTTGACCTTCCAGGCAATGCCGCGTCGAGACAGTGTCCGGTTCTCATCCTTTTACCGGCGTGGAATTAAGGCAGCCGGCACGCGATGCGGCGACGCCTCCATATTCTCACTTGCGAGCACCGAGCCAATCTGAGGCGGCCGCATCGCAAAGGAAGCGAGATAATTCCTTAACCGAGCAAGACACGTGGAGAAGCGGAAATCCATGACCGGTATCTTCGGCCTGGGCATGGCTAGAACCGCTGGTTAGCACTACCGTCTTGCGGGGCCATCGTGCGGATTTTCTTGCCTAGTTCAATACCATTCATGCCCCGCATGACGACATCCAAGATTATGATATCCGCAATGTCGTGATCCATTTCCAAAATGGCGATCGCCTCGAACGCATCGGCTGTCCGTTGGGTTACAAACGCCAGATCGCCAATCAGTCGAGATGCAAATTGGCTGACCTGGTGGTGTCTGGTTATGATTGCCGATGGAGCAGTAATTCAGGCGCTGGTTTTACGTCGCCGGGCTTCCCAACCCTTTTTCGCGGCAGCGGATCGATCGGAAGCGCTCTGGCTGGAACCGCCTTTGCGTCCGCTCTTGCGCGAACTGTCATGATTTTCAGCCTTGCCGCGTCCTGAACCCGATTTGTTTCCGCCGCCCGATTTGTTGTTGACCGTTGCCCAGGCGCGGCGCTCGGCCACCTTGTGAGAAACGCCGCGATCCTCATAACCCTCTTCGATATGGGCGGCCTTGCGTTCCTGTTTGTCGCTATAGCTCGACTTGTCACCTTTCGGCATCGCATCTCTCCTCTTGATCGCAAAGCCACGGATCAATGAGACGCTGTCAGGCAGTATGTCGCCAGCACTGGTGGATATTCTTACCAAAGCATCAAAGCTCTTCGGCTCGGCAAAAACGCCCTGCGCGTAGTGAGGCGGCAATCCTTCAAGCAAGCGAACGCGAGCCTGAAGGAGGGCATGGCTCTTGGCATGGACGCCGCGAAACCCATGGCCCAGATCACGATAGGTGGTCTCGATGATCTGGCGGAAAGTGTCCGCCAGTTCGGCATTTACGTTCGCCTCATCCTGGTCAATCCGCTCGACGTCGGGCGTATAGGGGATCGGGCTGCTCACCGGGTCTCCGGCGATAGTTGGAAACATCTCAATCCGGGCGCGCGCTGTCGCGATCCCCGGCCGGATAGTCCTCGGGTTTTACCGTGCCGACATTAGGCCGGTCCTCGACCTTTTCGGAGGACTTCCCCTTAGGCCGATCATCCTCAGCCTCATGGTCTGGACGCGCATCGCCGAGCGGCCCTCGCGCTACCTTGCGGGTGTCTTCGGACATCTCAGCCTCCTATTGCGCACTGCCGGGCTCAGCCATTTTACGATGCTGCTCAGCCAATATTGATTGTGGAACTAGACCCGCTGCTGCGACCTGCAGCTTGTTCGAGAAGCCCGAAACGATATGGCCCTTTCCGGCCAGGAGCCCGTCCCAGCCATCCTTTGCGACCTTGGCCGGATCGGCCTTGTTATCGTCGGCACCCACCGCAGTGTCGGCGCCCAGGCCGGCGCGGTCGAAAAATTCCGTGTCGGTCACGCCGGGCATCAGCGTCGTCAGCGTGACGCCCTTATGATCCTTCAGTTCATTGCGCAGCGCTTCGGTGAAATTGTCGATGAAAGCCTTGGTGCCGTTGTAGACCGCGTTGAAGCTGCCGGGAATGAAACCGGCGATCGAGCCGGTGACCAGAATCTTTCCCGCATCGCGCGCCACCATCTGGCCGAGCACCTTGTGAAGAAGGTAGATGGTGCCGGTGATGTTGGTGTCGATGACATGGCGCCAATCGGACAGTTGCTGGTCGAGAAACGCATGTCCCAGGCCATGCCCCGCATTGGCGCAGAGCAAGTCGACCTGTCGCCCGTCGGCGCGATCGAGCAACTGATCGACACCCTGGACGGTCGAAAGGTCCACTTCCAGCGTATTGACCGAAACGCCAAAACTTGCGAGGCCAGCCGAGGCATCGGCAAAGGGCGTGTCGGCAACGACGAGGAGATCATAGCCATCTGCGGCCGCCAGTTTTGCCAATTCAGCGCCAATCCCGCTCGATGCGCCGGTGATGATTGCGAATTTATCAGCCATATCTTTTCTCCTCACGCAGCGACGCGATCAAGGCCGGGCTTCAGCACGATCTTGGTCACTTCATTCTGCTGGTCGTGGAACATTTTGTAGCCCTTGGGAGCGTCCTCCAGCCCCATGCGGTGCGAGATGAGGAAGGTCGTATCGATTTTCCCTTCGACGATCGCATTCAGGAGCGCGGGCATATAATGCTGGACGCTGGTCTGGCCGGTCTTGAGCGTCAGCCCCTTTTCCATGAACGCGCCCAGCGGAAACTTATCCACGAACCCGCCATAAACGGCCGGCATAGAGACGCGTCCGCCCTTGCGGCAGGCATGAATGGCCTGTCTAATCGAATGGGTTCTGTCGGTGCCAAGGAACATCGACGCCTTGATCTGATCGACCACATTGTCGAGGAAAAAGCCGTGCGCTTCGAGGCCGACGGCGTCGATGACCGCGTCAGGACCGATGCCGCCGGTCATCTCCATCAGCGCTTCATATGTCTTCGATTCCTCATAGTTGATGGTCTCGGCCCCGAAGCGCTTCGCCAGCTCCAACCGATGAGGAAAATGGTCGATCGCGATCACCCGTTGCGCACCCATCAGGAAGGCGGACTGGACCGCGAACAGGCCGACCGGTCCGCATCCCCAGACCGCGACGGTGTCGCCCGGCTCGATGTCGGCATATTCGGCCGCCTGCCAGCCGGTTGGAAGAATATCGGAGAGAAACAGGACTCGGTCATCGTCCAACCCATCGGGAACGACGATCGGACCAACATCGGAAAATGGCACACGGACATATTCGGCCTGCCCCCCCGCATAGCCGCCGGTTAGATGGCTGTAGCCAAACAGTCCGGACATTGGCTGGCCATACATTTCCTGGCCGATATCCTGACTATCGGCAGGATTGCCGTTATCGCAGGCGGAATATTGGTGCTTACCGCAATGGTAGCAGCTCCCGCAGGCGATCGTGAAGGGCACCACGACCCGCTGCCCTTTCTTCAACGTCGATTTTGGGCCGGTCTCGACCACCTCGCCCATAAACTCATGGCCGAGGATGTCGCCTGCTTTCATGGTCGGGATGTAGCCATCGTAAAGATGCAGGTCCGAACCGCATATGGCGGTCGAACTGATCTTGATGATGGCGTCGCGCGGATTGAGGATTTCAGGGTCGTCGACGGTATCGACCCGGACATCATGTTTGCCGTGCCAGGTGAGCGCGCGCATCAGTTCTTCTCCTCGGCAAATTGCTGTGCAGTGCGGGCGGCAGTGGCGACCTCGCCGGTTTCCATGAGCTGCTTGAAGCGCCGCAGATCGCGCCGCGCCTGAATGGCCGGTTCGCGCTGGAACATCTTGGCGACGATCTTGCCGATGAACCCGGCGGGCGGATCATAGGCGATGGTAGCCGTGACGATTGTGCCGCGGTCGCCCGCGTCGCGAAATTCGATCCGGCCGCTATTGGGGACGTCAGCGCCTTCGACAGAAGTCCAGGCGATCAGTTCACCGTCTATCTCTTCTGTGATCACGGCATCCCATTCGACGGTCTTTCCCGCCGGCGCCTTCAGCACCCAGTGGGAGCGTTCAGCGGCCAGAATGTCCACGCGCTCCACATTATCCATGAAGCTGGGCAGCTGGCTGAAGTCGCGCCAATAGGCAAAAAGTTCGGTGCGAGGGCGGTTGATGGTCACGGACTTGCCGATGAGGCTTTCATGGCCCGCCCCCTCAACGGCGGTTGCGGCCTCTTTCTTCTGCTCGCTCGACTTTGCAGTGGCCGCAGGGGCATCGTCTGTCGCATGGCTCATGGGCATAGCTCCTTGGACATGGGAAAATAGGCTGCGCCAGCATATATGGGCGCATCAAAGGCGATCCTCGGTCTCGCCCCCCTCAACGCGACGGTCTCGACAATAGCCCCATGACCGGCAGCATAAATCTTATTGATAGAGATCAGTTTTGGCACCGCGCTATGCGCTGGGCCGCGCCACAAATGGCCCCTCAAGCCTCTTCTGGTGTAAATATCCTGCCTCGGGCTGCTGGAACGGACAGTGGCGTGAGCCGTTCGCTCGGCCATCCCCACCACTCGAGGAGTGTTCCATGAAGACCGTAACATTCGTCCATGGGATGTTTCAAAATTCTGTCAGTCGGCAGAGGTGGACCAGTTATTTTAGCGAGAAGGGCTATGATTGCGTGGCCCCGGCCTGGCCGCTTCATGCGGGAAACCCAGTCGATCTGGGTGAGAATCCGCCTGAAGGCCTGGGCGATCTCCACCTTCACGAGGTGATCGAAGCGATCGAGGCCCAAGTGCGGCGTTACGACCTGCCGATCATGATCGGTCATTCGGTTGGTGGGCTCATCACCCAGATCCTGCTCAATCGCGGATTGCTGTCGAGCGGTGTTGCGATCAATCTGTCGCGCCTAACGCGATGATCGATCTCGACTTGGGCTTGATTAAGAACAGCGCGATCATCGCAAACCCCCTGAAGGGCAATGCGCCCGTGCTTGTGGATGAAAAAAACCTTCCATGGCGCCTTCGCCAACACGCTCAGCAAAGCCGAGGCTGCAGCCGAGTTCGAGGCGACGGCTATGCATGACAGCCGCAATGTGCTGCGCGATTGCATTGGTGAGGATGGCAGGATCGATCTCGATGCACCCCACGCACCACTTCTTCTGATTGGTGGTGAAGAGGATCAGATCATCCCTGCGCACCTCACCGAGAAGAATTTCAAGGCGTACACGGATGCCGCGAGCCTGACCGAGTTTCTGCCCTTCGCCGGTCGCAGCCACTATATTTGCAATGAACCGGGCTGGCAGGATGTCGCGGAAGCCGCCTACCAGTTTATCGAGCGCAACAGCGCCGCAACCAGCGTCGGCGCGATCATCTGATAGCCCTTGCCGGTCCGCAGGCAGGGTGCTGCGGGCCGGCGCAGACTTGTCCATTCAACCCCGGACTGCTGCCCACGGAAAGTTACGTGGCATTCTTCACCGACGGACCGAAAGCCAGGAAGCCGTCACCCAGAGGTTTATGAGGATTGGAAGATGGTCATGGTGCGGAACAACGGACTGACGCTCGTCCTGCTATTGTTGTTTGGGGCGAGCATTATCGGACAATGGATCGCGGGCTGGCATGTTCAGGTCGAAGATGCGCACCGCCATGGCGAACAGGCGCTTTCGCTCAGCGCCTACAGCTTCAGCCCCGAATTTCTCTCCAGCGTCTTTGAAAATTGGGAGAGTGAATTCCTTCAGATGTCAGCCTATGTGGTGCTGACCGCTTTCCTCATTCAGCGCGGTTCGGCCGAATCCAAGGACCCGGACGGCCCTCCGCGAGACGCAGACCTGGATCTCCAGGCGAGCAAGCCCGGTGCACCGAAAATCCTGCGATGGGGGCCAATCTGGCGCGCGCTCTATGCGCAATCGCTCGGCCTAGCCCTGGCCGCCCTTTTCGTCATCTCTTTCGTCATCCACTGGAGCCAAAGCGCCAGGGTGGCAGCGCAGGATGCAATAGCACATGGGGAAAAGCCGCTGACAACGATAGTCTATCTCGGCGATCCTCAGCTTTGGTTTGAATCCTTCCAAAACTGGCAAAGCGAATTTCTCTCGACTGCAGTTCTGGTGCTTCTATCCATTTTCCTGCGCCAGCGGGAATCGCCGGAATCCAAGGCTGTAGCAGCCCCTCATAACCAGACGGGCGAGTAAGCGCATGTGGATGGCTCCATACTCCCGGCCTCCTTCCTATTTGCGAGTCGTTAGCGAGGAACCATAGTTGGTGTCGACGGCTTCATTGGCCATCACCCATAGGAGAATTAGGATGGCCGAGGCGCAATTTACCGATGCGATCGCCCTGTTGAAGGCCGACCATCGCAAGGTCGAGGATCTGTTCGAGAAGTTCGAGGGCGCGAAATCCGCAGACCGCAAGCAGGCGCTGGCGCACGAGATTTGCGTCGAGCTCAAAATCCACACGCTCATCGAGGAAGAAATCTTCTATCCCGCTTTCCGCGGGTTGATCGAGGACGACACGCTCGACGAAGCCTATGTCGAACATGATGGCGCCAAGGTGCTGATCAACGATTTGGAGGCCGGGTCGCCCGCGGACGCTTTCTACGATGCAAAGGTCAAGGTGCTTTCGGAAGAAATCAAGCATCATGTCCATGAGGAGGAGATGCCGTCGGAGGGCATGTTCGCTCAGTGTAGGAAGACGGATGTCGATCTTGTGGCACTCCGCGACGCGATGGCCGCACGCAAAAAGGAATTGCTAGCCCAAGCAAAGACAGACGGACTGCCCGCCGCAAAGCCGACGGCTATGAACCTGGTCGCAGCCTGATCAGCCGGTAATACGGAATGGTCGGCGCCTGAAAATGGCGGCGGCCGGTTTCTCGCGACCACTAGCCAACGCGATCCGCCACAGCAGCGGCAGACCTCTTAGTTCGCAAGGACTTTGCCGAAAGCTACTCATCGTTCGGCAAGGTCCGTGCAGGGTTCGGACACATTCCTAAGTGGAGGCTAGCGACACCGTCCGCAGACGCTTGCAAACGCTGCTGGCGAGTTTAACGGTCCTGAGAATCGGGTAAAGGATATTCCAGAAGAACAATGCTCTCTTTCTCATTTCGAGGCTGCTAACTGCGCTCTGAGTTTTGGGCGAAGATAGGGGCGGTTTCTCGAAAGTCGCGAAGAAACCTTATCTGCGCCGCCTCTCGTCACGTTCCGCCGGCGCCGCGGGCCATTCTCCCTCGACAAGGGGCGCCAGGCTTTCAAACCACGTGCGTGGGCACAGCAGCGTTAGCCGATCACTGGCAAAGTTCATGTCCGCCCAATCCACAGCGCGAAGTTCTTCATCCACGCCCGCCCAACCGCCAGATGCGACCACGACGTAACTTACGCTGCCGCTCTTGCAGGTCACGAGGGCTTCGACGGCTTTTCCGATTGTCTCGCCTTCAGCATCAACGACCGGCATGCCAGCGACGCTCGTCGCGGTAAAAAGAGTTGGATAGAGCGACCGCTGGCTTGCCTGAGCAGCGGACTTGCCGCCATCTTCATAGGCACGTTGCATGCCCAGCCAACGCCAGACGCCGATGAGATTGACCAGAGTTAGAAATCCGTTGGTGGCAAGCAGGTTTGCTTGTCCTGAAGAGAAACCGATTATCGACCAAGCGATCGATCCCAAGGTGAAGACCGCGAAACCCAAGCCAGTGACGCGTGCGCCGAGATTGGCTGCAGTCATCATGGCCGCAATCATGGTGGCGGCAGGGGCGATCCAACTGGCAAGGTCTTCCAACTCTGGTAGCTCCGTGATCAAAAGGTCAGAAGCGACCAACGCGAAACGGTCTTGCCGGTGCCGGATCAAAGGCAGATTTCTAAGATTGCCCTTTGCGCGCGCATGGCGGTTCCGCATATCTTGGGGCAGGCTTATGCCGTACATATCGATCACGAGCACGGGATGGATCATGTAAACGGGATTGGCGTACTGAGCCGACGCAGCTTTCTTGGCGGAGCGATCGGCTCATCAACCATTTTTGCGCTTGCTCCAGCCTTTGCCGAAACAACCAAACCGGAAGTTGATGCCGTTACGATCCAGGTCCTCGTCGATAACGCAACCTTTGGCCCGTTCCTGCCTGATCTGACGTTGCCAAGGCTCAAGGTGGTTGGTAACACCGGCGACAAGGGCAAGACGCGGACGGCACCGCGCGCTTTGAGCGACATATCCCTTCGGACCTCTTTCTCGACATGCTCCAACTTCCTCGTGCTTCGATCAAATTGGGTGTCTCGTCACCGGGAGCCTTCAGCTGGAATTCTGAACCCTGCGGAGTTGAAACGCGATGAACCTATGAAGATCGAGCCTTTTGGGACGTCGCCAGCCGTTCACCTAGTATGACCGCGATCAGGATGAGGGCGGCTGCCGTGAGTAGTAGCAGACTGACTGGGGCGGTCACGCTTCCAATCGGCGATATGTCGATGAGTGCAGAAGTCAGCAGAAACGGTCCGCAGCTGCGCGAGCCGAGCACTTCGACGATCTCGCCAAAGCTTCACGATGCTTCGTTTCGGCAAGCGAATAAGATGAAGACCTGCCATTCCCGTCGCCGCTCGCGAACGTCGGCTTCGTCCCAGCCCCAGCCGTTCAGTGATAAGGGTGCCAGAATTAAGGAACTGGCTGGTCAGAAAAACGATGAGATGTGTGTCCACATTTGAGTATCGCATCGTCGTCATCCATTGAATTTAGTTGTGGCATATTGAGGCAAGGGACACGCACGGGCGCAATTAAGTGCTTGATAATAGGCCTCAATATGCCATAACTTTCTCTCTTTTAATCAGTAGGTCGCTGGTTCGAACCCAGCTGGACTCACCACCCCTGACATCGCGACAGCAACCGATCCCGGCGCATCAGCGCCCGATCAAAGCGCGCATCCAAGCCATTTCTGCACGCAACGCACAACTATCGTGCCGACAAACGACAGGACAGGACGCGCCCTGATGTTATCGAGCGGGCGACGCGCTCGCTGCCAAGATCCGGGGCGCACACCGCGGTTTTCGAAAGGCGGGCGCGTCACCTTTCCCATGAATCGACCTTCCCCCATTGCGCCCACCCGCAAAAGAAAACGCGGCCCCAGGACAAGCCCGGAACCGCGTCTTTGCCTTTTCCCAAAAGGGAGATGGGATCAGAACTTGCCCTGGATACCGACGAAGAAACGACGGCCAGGATAATAGAGATCCACCGGCATATCCTTGTTGATATAGACCTTGGAATATTCCTTGTTGAGGTTCTGCCCCTCCAGGAAGACGCTGAAATGATATTCCGGGAAGCGCAGCGTGATCTTGCCGTCCAGATAGCCTTCGCCCTTGCGATAGAGCGGGTTGTTGCCATTGGTCGCGCTGATCACCGTATCCAGCCACTTGGAC
>JAESGL010000602.1_pt1 | contig 12847 bp, 13 predicted proteins | sample 9269711 | NCBI WGS metagenome assembly JAESGL01 (sample SAMN14515918, study PRJNA621676) | algae metagenome | isolation source: Kastovskya adunca ATA6-11-RM4 and co-occurring heterotrophs from soil and... | place: Chile: Atacama Desert | collected 2011-06-27
GCCCGCGAGGCGCCCTCATCGATCTCGCGGAGAGATGGCAGAGTGGTTGAATGCACCGCACTCGAAATGCGGCATGGGGGCAACTCCATCGGGGGTTCGAATCCCTCTCTCTCCGCCACCTTCTTTGAAATTTGCTTTGATTACCGCATCTTAGCGGATGTGCAAAGCGCTGCCCTAGCTTTTGCCCTAGCAGTTCGCTCTCGTGTAGATCAAGGAAGAAGACCCGATAACCGAGCAGCGTTCGGCTGGAACGCTCAAGTAAGAAGTTATTCTCCTCGTTCGAACTGAGCGAACTGCTGCCGTTCGGTCAACAGCCCGAGGCAGCTCCCGACCCCGTTGCGGTCATTGGCAGTTCGCTTATGAAATGACTGCTTCTGTCCCAAAGCGGACACTTGGCCGAAGAGAAGCGGCGTCGAAACCCGGAAGGCCTCTTTCGCCGTCATGCTGCCTCTGCGCCCAGTGGACAACCCTCCGCAGCGCTCAATCTCAGCTTTGCTGATGAAGTGGCACTGCTATTGTTCACCATTCGCTTGTAATTCGGTTTCTTGAGAGTTCCCGTTGCTTCTTGACCGCGCGCATCACGGAATATGGCGATGAGCGGCCGCGGCACCGCAGCCGGTGTTGTCTTCCAGGCCGAGGTTGGCGCCTACGCTGCTGCCCTCATTCTCGGACAGAGACCGATTTCTCGGCTGAGCACCGGCCTTCCTGGTAGCCCTCTCAGGGTGAACTTCGAAACGCCGACTGCGGTTGACGACGTTGTCCTCAAAACTGACGTTGGCGAAATCTACGTGCAGGCGAAGCGCGCCATTACGTTGTCGGCCAAAGCCGATAGCGAGCTGGCGTCCGTTTCCGATCAGTTTGTCCGCCAGTTCCGTGCCGGCGTGATCGAGAACGGAGTTCGAAGAGAACTCGACCCTGTGCGCGATCGCTTACTGCTGGTTGTCGAAGAGGACACTGGCGATCCCATTTCTATCCATCTCAAGAGGTCTTCGCCCGACATAGGACCGGCGCCGCGACGGCACTTCCTGCGAATCTCCAAACTGCGCTCGCGACGTTCTCTGCACACGTGGACGCGGCATGGCTGAAGGCCGCCGGAACAGCCATTACGGATGCGGAAAGAACCGCTCTGCTTGGGGTGCCGTTGCTATCAAGAGCAATGACTGTTGCTCCAGTACCTCAGAACAGTCGCTGAAACCGGGCACGCCGCACTCGTGAGTTGATCCGCTGCTACGAACTTTCATGGTTTGGGTCTGGACCTCCACCCGGGTGCTCGCATGAACTTCATCGACCCGAACCCGACCTCAGAACGAAACTCGATCTGGCATTATCTCGTGGTCTCGATAGATGGCGCATGGCGAAGGAAAACCTTTTGGGCCGATGGCGACCAAGCAAGAAGCGATCAGCTCCACGGTCAAGCTGATCGAAACCTTTGGCGACCCGAATAGGCCGGCGGACATCTGGGCTCCGGACGAGACCGGGTAGGAACAAGCTGGTCTGGAAGCGCGAGGCAGTTCGGCAGGTTCTGTAAGCGGTGTGTGAGTCGAAGGCAAATGCACTAGCTCCGTTCCGATGAGCTTCACCGTCTCGAATTGGCTGCTAGCCCTAGCGTTGCCCCCTACCCTCGGCATCTGTTCTGTTATGACTGGCTTGGGGCCGACAGCCGCCTGTCCGGTTTTGTCTACGAGGATGCGGATAGCTGCCACGAGGAGATGTAGTTCCGCACGCTCGTGGCCGTGGCGACAATATCTGCGAGCAACCCAACCCGCGGTAGGTTCGATGAAATGGAACAACCGAGTTGAAACGGATGCAGGCGCAACTCCGCCGAACTAACGGCGGAGCCACCAATCTAGATTTCTGTAGCCTCTGCCAGCGCCAGTGCGTCTTCCACGTCGACGCCCAGGTATCGAACTGTATTCTCAATCTTGGCGTGTCCGAGCAAGATCTGGATCGCGCGGAGGTTTCCAGTGGCTTTGTAGATGATCGACGCTTTCGTGCGTCGGAGGGAGTGCGTTCCGTATTCCTCAGGGCGCAGACCAATTGCAATTACCCACTCATCCACCAGCCGTGCGTACTGACGCGTACTGAGGTGGCCAGCAACATCGACGCGACTGGGGGAAGACGTAGTCATCGACACTTCCGCCACGGCGCTCAAGCCAGGACAGGAGACTGGCTCTGGTCTCAGCGCTGATCTCGAACTGAACTGGCCGGCCGGTCTTCTGCTGAGTGACAATTGACCTTGCTCGTATCGCCCCGCCTGCGACCAGCGTACCGGTTCTGATTTGTACAAGGTCGCAGCCTCTCAGCTTACTATCGATTGCCAGGTCGAAGAGCGCGCGATCCCTCATTCGCCCCTCCCTGTCGAGGAAGAAGCGGATCGACCAAATCTGTCGGATCTTCAGTGCCCGCTTCGCACCGACTTGCTTGCCTGCATTCCAGGCTATCCGCCCGGCCGCTGCCGGGTCATACTGTGAAATACCCATGGTAGATCTCCTTGGCCGAGGATCGGCCAAAAGAGAGGCTGCGTCGCCTGATCGCGATTAACCAGAGGCAGTTCCCGACCCCATGCCGGTCGACCAGGCTGATACTGGTAAATCTGCAAAGCTGCCGTAGGATGGCTGCAGGAGAAACGGTTTTCAGCAGGTTGGTTGCGGTACCAATCCAACGTGCGAGCCGGCTGGTCCGCGCTGCGGCCGCCGCCAGGATCAACGCTGGCGCAGGACAAGGAATTCCGGTCGATGGTGCTCGCCAGTGCCGAAGAAGTCGAGACCTACCTCTTCTGCCAGCTCGACCTCGTCCAGCACACCGGCCATCCAATCAGCAGCCGATCGCGTTTCTCAAGTCCTGAGGTCGGGAAAGAGGGCGTCGAAGCTATGGATGCCGGTTTTCATGATAGTTCCTGAGCGGCTTGCCTGAGCAAGACCTCAAGCTGGGATGAAGCAACATTGGCGCCAAATGCGGCCGTGCCCGGCTCTAGCCTGATTCCGTCGCGCAGTGCGCCCGCTTGCACGGCGTCAAAGCCGATCGCGTCGATGAACTCAACGACTGTTGCGACATCCCACGCATCATCGCCCGCCACGGCGATAGCCTTCCTGTCTGCCTCCCCCCTGGGCCGCGCCTGTTCGTCGACGTCGTGATAGCCCATATGGTTGAAGCCCTTCACCACCCGAGCGGTTGGCAGGAATTCCTGCACGATCTCGCTGGTGGACCGGCTGGGAGCGGTCAGATCGAGCCTTTGGCCATCGGTCTCCCACCAATAGTTCATGCCATCGATGACCAGCTTGCCACCGAGTTCCGCAACCGGCAGGCTCTGGTACTTGCCGAGCGGCAAGGCCAGGATAACGAGGTCCGCCCGTCGCGCCGCGTCCGCAGACCACACAGGCACGGCGCCAGGTGCGAGCACATCCACGGTCAGCGCGATCCTGTCGGGATCGCCCGAACCAGCGATAAGCACCTTGTAGCCGGCGGCGACTGCAAGCCGGGCCAGGACGACCCCGACCTTGCCCGCGCCCAATATACCGACTGTCGTCACTGTCCTCTCAGTCATCTAGTTCTGTGCCGCAGCATTTCGATCAGCCAGCATGTCCCGCACGCGCGGCACGACCTTGGTGCCAAAGAGTTCAACCGCCTTGAGACGGGCGCTCGACGAAACGGCTCCAGCGGCCGAATAGATAAGGTCGAACCGGCCGACATCCAGCGACTCGATTGCTTTGGCCATTTTGCGCGCCACGGTTTCGGGCGAGCCGACATAAAGCGAGCCGCTCTCCACGTCAGCTTCGAATTCGTCCTTGCGTAGCGGCGGCCATCCGCGCAGGGCACCGATGCGATCACGTGTTTCCCGGTAGCCGGGGTAAAACAGCGCGCGTGCTTCTTCATCCGTCTCGGCAATGAAGCCAGGCGAGTGCATGCCCACCGGCGAAGCGGTGGTGCCGAACTGCTCGCTGGCGCGCCGATAAAGATCCACATAGGGTGCAAAGCGCTCAGGCTGTCCGCCGATAATGGCCAGCATCAGCCCAAAGCCATATTTGGCCGTCCGGATCACCGATTGTGGCGAACCGCCAACCCCCACCCATGTCGTCAGTCGCCCAGATTCGGTTTTGGGAAACACCTCTGCATTCTGCAGTGCCGCCCGTGTCGTTCCCGTCCAGGAGACTGGCTTCTCCTCAAGGAGCCGATTGAACAGCTCGATCTTCTCCTCGAACAGGACGTCATAATCCTTGAGGTCGAACCCGAACAGCGGAAAGGACTCCGTGAACGAACCGCGACCGAGGATGACTTCGGCACGACCGTGGGACAGGGCATCGACCGTGGCGAAGCGCTGGAACACCCGCACGGGATCATCAGAGCTGAGCACCGTGACGCCGGAAGCAAGGCGAATGCGCGTGGTCCGCGTCGCTATGCCCGCCAGGACTGTTTCCGGGCTGGAAATCGCATATTCGGGCCGGTGGTGTTCACCGAGCGACACCACTTCGATGCCGACCTGATCGGCCAGAACCGCTTCTTCGACCGTGGCGCGTATGGCCTCTGCATGGGATACGATCGCGCCACGGTCGTCCCGCGGCAGATCGCCGAAGGAATCTATCCCGAACTCAATGCTCATCAGAAACCCTACAGCCCGCCTCAGGGTGGTCCCGCGTATCCAGTTCGAGCCGCAGAGCCGCGAACCAGTAGTCCGTCTCGCGCCCCTCCTGTCGTCCTTCTTTCTCCCAAAGGTCATAAGCTTGCCGGCGAACGCGCTGCTCGAAGTCGAGATCGACGAACTTTTCAGTGTCTTCGTACATCTCTGACCTCAAACCGCCGGCCGTTTCAGCACGTCCTGCCACTCAGGATGTCGGTCGATCTGCGCCTTGGCGAAGGGGCAGAGCGGCCGGATTGACACGCCATCCCGCCGTGCATCCTCCACGGCCTGGCGCACCAGACGCTCGCCGATCCTGCGGCCCCGCAGGACCTCCGGCACGCCGGTGTGGTCGATGATGATCTGATCGGGGCCAACCCGGCGGTAGGTCATTTCCGCCTCGATGCCGTCGACGACGATGCGGTAGCGCCCTCTGGTCGGTGCGTCCTGGCGCTCGACAACAGCGGTTATGCTCGCCACGGCGGCTACATGCTGGCCAGCGTCATGGGGGCGGACCCGGCGGGGGTGACCGGGGCCGCATTCAAGCAGATCGCGGTCCCACTGGCCGAGATTGGCGGCGGCGTCATAGGTCGACTGGAGGAACGCGGTGAGAGCAGCGTCCGGATCCGCTGCCGCTTGCACTGCAGCATAGGGCAGGACGAACTCGCCAAGCGTGTCATGCCAAAAGGCGCCGTCCGGTCGAACAGGTGCTGCCCTAAACCCTGCGGGAGAGGGATAGGCGTAAGCATAGAAAGCCGGATAGTCGATACCGCCGCCGCCGGGCCAGAAACCCACTGAGGCGACCTCGCGGTCATAGGCTTCCTGCGCCACTTCGAGCGGCAGGGCAGGCACGCCACCGGGGTGGAGCGGAGCCCGGCGGCCCGAAAACCGGGTGACGGCCAGGTCGAAACTGCCCCAGAACAGATGCACGGGACTGGACTTGCCCAGGAACGACGTGCGGAAGCGCCCGAACACGCGGTCTATGGCGACCAGAGCCTGGTGAAAACGCGCAACGGCATCGCGGTCATAGGGGCGGTCGCGATGATCTTCGCGGAACGGCATCGGGTTTGGAACCTCGTTGGGTTCGCCGTTGAATGTCGGTGTGCCGCCAAGGTCAGTGATCAGTTGCACGAACTTGCCGTGAAAAGCGGCGACCGTCATAGCCTCAAGCGGAAAAGATGTCCTGTGGCCACTGCCGCACGTGCCCACGACAGCGTGGTTCTTGAGATCGAATAATATTTCGATGCCCAGGCCATCCGGGATCGGCGAGGAGGCTAATCCCATCGGCGTGACATAGAAGGTGGCGTGCCAGGAATGATTGATCCAGGGGGTATGGGCGAGGCGGTACTTGCCGGCTACCTGAAGATAGAGATGCAGTGCCGAGCAGGTTTCGCGCCAGCCAAGATAGTCGAGTTGGGGCCAAAGGGTCATCAATATTGTCTCACTTGGATTTGGGTTGCCAAAGGGCGCGCATCACTCGGGCAGCGGAATAAACTCGTCGCGGTCGCCGACCGGCAGGTCGAAGCGGCCTCGCCCCCAGTTCTGGGCGCGCCATTCCTCCTTGGCCTGTTCGATGCGCTCCTGCGATGAGGCGACAAAGTTCCACCAGATGTAGCGCGGGCCACTGAGCGTTGCGCCGCCCAGAAGCATAAGCCTTGCTCCCCGCTCACCGGCGACGACGGTGATCCTGTCGCCTGGTCGAAAGACCATCATTTGCGGCGCCTCGAACAACTGTCCGGTCACCGCTATCGATCCCTCGACGATATAGATGCCCCGGTCTTCGTGGTTGTCCGGCAAAGGCAGGCGACTTTCCCCCGCTAGCTGAACATCAGCGTAAAAAGTCTCCGAAAACATGGTCGCCGGCGCCGCCTGACCATAAGCATTTCCAAGGATTAGCCGCAGTGAAACGCCCTTGTCCTCCAGCACAGGAAGGGCCGGTCTGGCATGATGCTCAAAGCTAGGCGCCGTGTCTTCGTGGCTCTCCGGCAGGGCCACCCAGGTCTGGATACCAAAGAGGCTATTAGGGCCGCTTCTTGCGGCTGCCGAAGTGCGCTCGGAATGGGACACGCCGCGTCCGGCAACCATCCAGTTCAACTCGCCAGGCCGGACGACCTGATCGGCGCCGGTGCTGTCGCGATGATGAAAATCGCCCCGGAAGAGATAGGTGACGGTTCCCAGCCCGGTATGCGGATGCGGTCGGACGTCGATGCCCTGGCCGGTCAAGAGTTCTGCAGGCCCAGCCTGGTCGAAGAAGATAAACGGTCCGACCATCTGGCGCTGCGGCGCTGGGAGAGCACGGCGCACCTCAAACCCGCCGATGTCCCGGCTCCGGGGAATGATCAGCGTCTCGATAGCATCAACGCCCACATCATCGGGATTTCCCGGTTCCAAAGTTGGGTTCCAACTCACGCCACGCATCCTGTCCTGTTCCGTCAGGGGATAACTAGGCATGTGCCTAACGTCAGAGCTAGGTGCACCTCGCGAGGTACTGTGTCGCCATATATGGAACGCCAAGCACAATGGGTATCTATGCCGTGCCGAAGTGCTCGATCAGCAAATCGGTCAAAACCCGGACCTTGGGCGTGGGGAACTGGCCGGGTGGGCGCACGACATATATTCCCGCTGCTGGCGGAGGAAAGCCTTTAAGGATAGGGAGAAGGGCGCCGCTGGCGACGTGGTGGTCGACCAGACAATCCGGCAGCCAGGCAATGCCGATGCCGGCGAGCGCTGCTGGAACAAGAGCGCTGCCATTGTCGGCTTTGAACCGGCCTTGAGGTTGGACGCTCACGACCCGATCGCCGTCGCTGAACTGCCAGGTTTCGGTCCCTTGCATAAGCGCTTCATGCGCCGAAAGCTCTTGGGGCGTCTGCGGCTCGCCATGAGTGGCGACATAGTCAGGGCTGGCGACGAGTTTGCCATAGAACGGGCCGACTCGTCTTGCGATCAAGTTGGAGTCCTGGAGATAGCCGACCCTAATTGCGCAATCGAAACCTTCCGCGATGAGATCGACAAAGCGATCGCTATAGGACGCATGGATATGCAGGTGAGGATGGCGCTTCGCCAGTTGGGCCAGCACGGGGGCGAATTCGGTCGGCCCTACGGAAAGCGGTACCGATACACGCAGTCGCCCCTTCAAATCGCCATTGGGCAGGATCACTGCCTTGGCGGTCTCGATTTCCGCCACCACCCTGGCAGCATGCTCCCGAAAGGCAATGCCCGCTTCCGTGAGGGCGGCGCCGCGCGTCGTCCGGGCCAAAAGCTGCACCCCTAGCTCCGTCTCAAGTCGGGCGAGCCGCCGGCTAACAATGGACTTCGATACTCCAAGCCGACGAGCTGCGGTCGTTATGCCGCCAGCATCAGCAACTTCCACAAAGGTCTGGAGTTCTTCGATATCCATAGAGTTCCCTTCGCGCGACACGCCGGCGCAACTGCGGGAATATCGCATCCAGGTGCGCAACTGCAAACGCCAGTAGTTCCGGTAGTGCGCGCCTGAACCCGACAAAGGCACGGGTCCTCTATCTTATCAGCGTTCCGCCCGGCGCGACACAGCGTCTCTTCAGCCGCCACTACCGCGTCAGTCTCGGCAGTGACAAGGTGCAGCCGAGCGGTGGATCACGCATCGCAGCTTTGGGAGGCTGGGCTGTGATCGTCCATACTGTCGTCAATTTGCCGAAAGTGCCCGCTATGGTTGCGCTGGGCGTCGGGCAATAGCGTCCGATGGCCGGTCGATCGAATTGCCTGCCTTCAACTAGCGTCAAAAAGGGAACACCGCATGAGCGAGCTCTCCAATATCGCCAAAGGAATGACTGTTGTGGGTGCCGATGGCGTCAGGATTGGCGTCGTCGCTGCTGTGGTGGACCAGCGCATCCAGCTCGAAGCCAATGATGTCGGCGACAACGCCGGCAAGAGCCACTTCATTCCAGGTGGCTTGGTTGCCGACATTGAGGGCGACACTGTCCGCCTCTCGGCAACAGGCGCAAACGCGGTCCTGCTCGATGAAAACGAAGACGGCACGATGGCTGACTAATTGCGGTGAGCAAAGTCTGCGGAGGGCCGATTGGCTCGGCCAGCCGGCCCCCGGCTTTCGTTCGTGCCACCAAACTCAGCTTGACGCAGATCAGGTCAGTACTCGGCTACAATGGCGTCGGCCGCTTACATTGGCGTGCCGGTCCACAGGGCGGCCCCGCTGCCGTTCCCGGCACCCAAATCGCAGATATCGAGGCTGGGCTGATCAAAACGCTGCACGTTTCCTCGATCAACCGGAAGCTTGCATTCATGGGCAGCGGACGAAAAGGGCTGAGCATCAATGGCTGACGCAAGCCTTGGAGAAATAATCGGACCTGCGGTCGTTCTGATGGGAGCGGCGGTAGTCGCAGTTCCCCTATTCCGCCGCCTTGGTCTTGGCTCGGTTCTCGGCTATTTCGCTGCCGGACTTCTGGTAGGCCCCTCGGTACTGGGCCTCTTTACCGATGCCCCGTCGATCCTCCATTTCTCCGAGCTTGGGGTCGTGATGTTCCTGTTCGTGATCGGACTGGAAATGCGACCCGTCAAACTCTGGGCAATGCGTGGACAGATCTTCGGCACCGGGCTCGCGCAGGTCGGTCTAGCAACGGCCGCGCTGACCTTGGTGGGCACGGTCCTATTCGGCCTGCACCCGGCTGTGGCCTTCGTCGCAGGCGCGGGGTTTGTTCTATCCTCGACCGCGGTGATCATGTCCGTGCTGCAGGACCGGGGCGAGATCGCCAGCACCGAAGGCCAGAAGTCGGTGGCGATCCTGCTCTTCGAAGACCTGATGATTGTGCCGCTTCTGGCGCTCTTGGCCGTGCTTTCGCCGCTAGGACAGGAACAGGGTGACGCCCTCGCATTTGTTTGGGCGTTTGTGGGGTTGCTGGTGCTTCTGGCGGTATCCCGCTGGGCGCTGAATCCGTTCTTTGCCCTTCTGGCACGGACCCGCGCTCGAGAAGTGCTGACTGCCGGCGCACTTTTGGTGGTGCTGGGCGCAGCCTTGCTGATGGATGCCGTGGGCCTCTCGATGGCCATGGGTGCCTTTCTTGCCGGCGTTATGCTGTCGAGTTCGAGTTATCGTCACCAGATCGAAAGCGATATCGAGCCGTTTCGCGGCCTGCTGATGGGCTTGTTCTTTCTTGCCGTCGGCATGTCGCTCGATCTTGCCGTGGTCGCAGCGGAATGGCGCCTTGTCCTAACTCTCCTTGTTGCCTTCACCATCGCCAAGGGGATCGTGGTCTATTGCGTGGCGCGCCTACTTGGGACCGCCAACCGCCAGGCCCTGCATCGAACGTCCATGTTCCTGCAAGGCGGTGAGTTCGCCTTCGTGCTTTATGCGGCGGCGGCATCGAGCGGCGTCATCGACGCGCGGGAGAATGCGCTCTTCGCCACGGTCGTGATCCTCTCCATGGCGGTGACGCCCCTCCTCATGCTAGCTGCCGACAGGTTGCTGCGCACCGAAGTGTCCATGGACGGAATAGAAGCGGCCGCCGATCTCAATGGGCGCATTCTCCTTGTCGGTTTCGGCCGGTTTGGTCAGATCGCCTCGCAGCTGCTGCTGTCGCGGGGCGTCGAGCTTTCCGTTATCGATCAGGATCCCGATCGCATCCGCGACGCAGCTCGCTATGGCTTCAAGGTATTCTTTGGCGATGGCGGTCGGCTGGACGTGTTGCGTCAGTCGGGCGCAGGAACGGCCGATGCTGTCATGATCTGCATCGACGAACCCAAGGCAGCGCTCCAGATCGTGCAATTGGTTCAGCACGAGTTTCCCCAGGCGAGCCTTCTTGTGCGCAGCTATGATCGCGACCATGCCGTGGAACTGATCCGTGCCGGCGTCGACTACCAGGTCCGCGAAACTGTGGAGTCCGCCTATCTCATGGGAGCGGCAGGCCTCCGCGTCCTGGGCTTCACGCCATCGGAAGTAGAAGAGGCAGCGGCAGACATTCGGCGTCGCGATGACGAACGCCTTTCGGAGCAGGTGCAGGGAGACGACATGTCCGGCCTTGCCCACTTGCACACAAAGCCCGCTCCGGAGCCGCTCGGCACGGTGCGGGTGACTGAACAGTCCGGTTAACTGGGCTGACCGCGACTACTCAACTCGCGCCTGCCTGTCCTGAGGCATCGCGCATGGCACCGGTGTTTTCAAAGGAGACGACCATGGGCTTTGTCCAAACCGACGACAATGTGCAGATCTTCTACAAGGATTGGGGTCCCAAAGACGCCCAGCCGATCGTTTTCCATCACGGCTGGCCGCTCAGCTCCGACGACTGGGACGCCCAAATGCTCTTCTTCCTTTCGAAGGGCTTTCGCGTCGTAGCGCATGACCGGCGCGGCCATGGACGCTCCGAGCAGGTGGCTGGCGGACACGACATCGAGCACTATGCGGCCGACGCTTTCGCCGTCGCCAAGTCGCTGGATCTCACCAATGCCGTCCACATTGGCCATTCGACTGGCGGCGGCGAAGTGGCCCGCTATGTCGTCAAGTTCGGTGGACCGGCCGGACGTGTTACCAAGGCTGTTCTTGTTTCCGCCATTCCGCCGCTGATGCTCCAGACTGCCGACAATCCAGAAGGAACGCCGATGGAAGTCTTCGACGGTTTCCGCACGGCTCTGGCGGGCAACCGCGCTCAATTCTTCCGGGACGTTCCCTCCGGCCCCTTTTACGGCTTCAATCGCGACGGGGCCCAAATCCATGAAGGTGTCGTCCAAAATTGGTGGCGGCAGGGCATGATGGGCAGCGCCAAGGCCCATTACGACGGCATCAAGGCCTTCTCGGAGACCGACCAGACCGAGGATCTGAAAGCAATGAACGTGCCGACACTGGTGCTGCACGGCGAAGACGACCAGGTCGTGCCCGTTGCCGCCTCGGCCACCAAGGCGGTTAAACTGTTGCCGAACGGTACGCTCAAGACATATCCCGGCTTCTCGCACGGCATGCTGACGGTCAACGCGGATGTCCTGAACGCCGACCTTTTGGCCTTCGTCAACGGCTGATATCTTGGGACGGGACCTCGGTCCCGTCCCGCTCCTCCATGCGCGAGGCCTTTCATATCTGATCCGGGTGCGCGCGTTCGAGCCCGCGGTGCATGGCTTCCTCGACACCATTCGCGACGGCGGCAGAAGCAACTGCAATCACTCGGTGCAAGCCAACAAATTCCTTCTCAACTGGGTGGATACTAACAAGATCCGCTTAGCCCGAAACGACGAACCTGCCGGAGATCATTTTGGATGCCGGTATGAGCGGGTGCTTTCAGACGTGGCGAATGAGCCACGGAGAACAAACTGGTTAGTTCAAGTCGATTTGCTCGTAGCCAACAACTGATGCTCCCGCAAAGGCATCCTGTCGTTGCCCAGCGGTTTTCGGGGGACGGGGCGCGTACAAGGCCGGCTGGTAGCCCGCAATGATTGCGCGATGTTGAGCCTCACGCCAAGGGCAGCTTTCCTGGCTCCTGAACCAAAACCGGACGTTCCGTTATCCACCCCCATGTGTGCCTCTCGGCTAGTTTGGTCGCCCGCAGCAGCTACCGACCCCATTTTTGCCATTCGGGTCCCGACCAGATCAATCTGGAAGCTGCCGCTGAGTGTACAACGCCGTAGCGAGTTATGCAGCTACCGCCTTCTTGCTCGTCATACCCAACCAGAAAATAGCGGCAGCAGCGAAGGCCAGCCACGGCAACAGCAGTACGTTCATCGCCTGCCAACCAACTGTGTTCTGCAGGACGCCCGCGCTGAGCGATGCCAACAGCCCGACAATGAAGATGGTGAGGTCATTGGTGGCCTGTGCCTTGCCCTTCTCGGCGACAGTGTAGGCGCGGGTAAGCAGGTTGGTGCCGCCGATATAGAGGAAATTCCAACCCACGCCGAGGAGGATCAAGGCCGCGCTGAAGGCGTAGATGCCGGTACCGGACAGGGTGATCAGTACGTGTCCGGTGAGAAGGGCGATGCCGGTGAACATCACCTGCAGCACACCAAAGCGGGCGATTAGCGATCCGGTAAAGAACGAGGGCAGGAACATGCCCAGCACGTGCAACTGGATTACTGTGGCTGCCGCATCCAACCCATGGTGGTGGTGCACCATCGCCAGCGGCGTGGCGGTCATGGCCAGGATCATGATGCCGTAGCCGGTCACAGCACCGAACATGGCGACCATGTAGGTGGGCTGCCGGACGATCTGGGTCAAAGGGCGAACCGCGGCCTTTTCCTCGGGAGTATCCACTGTCTTGGGAACCT
>JAESGL010000603.1_pt1 | contig 12750 bp, 12 predicted proteins | sample 9269711 | NCBI WGS metagenome assembly JAESGL01 (sample SAMN14515918, study PRJNA621676) | algae metagenome | isolation source: Kastovskya adunca ATA6-11-RM4 and co-occurring heterotrophs from soil and... | place: Chile: Atacama Desert | collected 2011-06-27
TCGAGGTGCGAACGAAGACGAGAGCTGCGAGCACGGGCACCAGGAGGAGGGTCAGGAAGACCAGAACGATGTTGCCGATGTAGAAGGTGCCGATCAGCGTCCAGATGAACTCGGGCTGCTGGGAAAACAGCCGAGGCCCAGGCTCAAGCCCCAGCATCAGGAGGCCTCCCAGCATCACCGCCGTGGTGCCAGAGCCGGGAATTCCCAGCGTGAAAAGCGGAATCATCGCCGAATACGAGGCGGCGTTATTGGCAGCTTCGGGCGCAGCTACGCCTTCGACAGCGCCTTTCCCGAATTCCTCAGGCGTCTTCGAAAGACGCTTTGCGGTGGCATAGGCGAAAACGGTTGCCGCCGTTGCCCCTGCCCCCGGCAGCACGCCGACGAAGAAGCCGATGAGCGAACTCAGGACCAACGTGACCTTGCAGACGAAGAGATCTGCCAGGCGCGGCATCAGGCTCGACATCGAATAACTGGCGCGCCCCGTGTTGCCTGCAGGGGCACCCAACGCGGCAAACATCTGACCGAGACCGTACATGCCGACCACGACAACCGTGAATTCGATGCCATCGAGCAGATGCAGGGAGCCGAAGGTGAAGCGTTCGGTTCCGCGCATGGGATCGAGGCCGATCATGCCGACCCACAGTCCCAGCCCCAGACCCAGAAATCCCTTGATGGCGTCGTCCCCGCCCAGAACGGTGACCAGCGCGAGCGCCAACACGATGAGCGCCGTCATTTCGGCTGGACCGAAGGCCAGCGCGGTCCGAGCCACGGCAGTCGACAGGAACGTCATCAGGACGAGGCTGATGAGCCCTCCTACGAAAGACGCATAGACGGCCATTCCGAGCGCACGTCCTGCCTCTCCTCGCTTCGCCATCGGGTAACCGTCGACGACGGTCATCATCGCGGCGCTGTCGCCAGGTACGCCAAGAAGGATCGAGGTTACAGCGCCCCCGTACATCGCGCCGTAATAGACACCGGCGAGGCCGGCTATGGCCACCGTGGGATCAAGATTGACAATCGCCGGCAGCAGGATCGCGACCCCGGCTGCGGGGCCGAGCGCCGGGAGGGCCCCCACCGCTAGGCCGAGAATAACGCCGACGAAGATCGCGAGCAGGTTCTGGGGCGCAACGGCTCCGGCCAGACCGTCGAGAAGGAGGGCTAGGGTTTCCATTGTGTCCGATCCGCTAGAAGCCCAAGGGCCCTTCGGGAAGCAGGATCCGCAAACCGACCTCGAAGATCAGGTAGCAGGCGAAGGTGAAGGCGATCGAGATGGCCGTGATGATGGCGAGCCAACGAAGGTCGACCCGCCAATGAATGATCAGGCTGATGGCGATCATCAGGAACGGCAGCGGCAGGAACGCACCGAGCGTTCCGAAAACCGCCAGATAGACCACGGTCGCGACGGTGATGCCCAAGACCTTGGCGATTTCGGGCAGGCCGATGGCGTCCCTCGGCGCTTCCTGGTGACGCAGGGAGCGAACCAGCGCCGCGGCTGAGAACAGTGCGACCAGTGCGCCTGCGATGAGCGGGAACGTGCCCGGCGCTGGTCCGGCATCGCTTGTGATCCCCAGTGCGAAGGCCTGGGCGACAATCCAGATGCCGAACGCGAAGAATAGCGCCGCAGCGGCGGTGTCCAATGTCCTGATGCGCATGACGCAGCTCCCACATCGCGATGCGGCTCCAGGCGAACCCGGAGCCGTCGCCAATGTTACTGGATGAGACCTGCGGCCCGCATCTGCTCCTCGAAGCTCCCGGACAGCTTGTCGAATTGCTGATCGAGTTCGTCGCCTTTAATGAAGGTAGGCTCAAGATTGTACCGCTGCAGATAATCTTCCCGCCACAGCTCCGACGAGGCCAGTTGCTCAAAGGCATCCTGCCAGAAGCTCAACGCTTCATCCGGCACGTCTGCCGGCATCACGATCGCGCGCATCTGGGTGTGCGTGATGTCATGCCCCAGCTCTTGAAACGTCGGAATTTCGGGAAGCGAGGTAAGTCGCTCAGGCGTCGATACGGCCAAGGCGCGGAGCTCGCCGCTCTCGATCTGCTGCAGGATTTCCGAGGGGTTGCCGAAAAGGGCATCGATATGGCCACCCAAAACGGCACTCATCTCCTCGCCGGAGCCGTCGAAGGGCACGGGGCGGATTTCGACGCCGGTCGCCTGGCTAAGGAGCGCACCCAGAATGGTCTGATCGTTGACGACACCGGTCGTCCCCGTCGTGATCGAGCCTGCTGCAACCAGATCGTCGAGGGTCTCATACTTGCTGTCCCCATCGACGGCCAGCACGTAAGGATCGACCGCGATGGCTGCGACGGGGGTGAAATCATCTGGGCCGACCGGGCTCTGACCCAGGAGCGGCGTCGTGAAGAAGCTGGAGGCGATGGTCTGCAGGACGTAGGGGTTCCCCTTCTGACCTGCGGTATAGGCATACGCCACGGTACCGGAGCCGCCGGGACGATTTTCCACGAGCAACTGGCGATCGATCAGCCCAAGTTCAGACAGGTGCTTCGCGACGGTCCGGGCAAAAATATCGCTGCCGCCGCCGGCTGAGCTTTGAACGACGAGTGTCACGTCCCGCTCGCCTGGGTAATCCTGCGCAGCGGCGGACAGCGGCATAGCAGCGACCATGATGCCGGCCAATAGCCGACCCTGGAATCCAAAGATGCTCATAATCATCCTCCCTTTCGTGGAGCTTCGCTCTCGTTCAGACAGCTAAACCGCTATCTCTCGTATATCTGTATACAGGAATTCGCGTATGCGCAATCGCTACGGGTCTGGAGAGGTGGTGGTGATCTTCCCCCTGCTGACGCCGAGAGCCGGCGGAAGTTGTGACGCAAATGGACCGGGCCGGCGTCAGGCCGCCCCGCTGGATCGCGGGCGCTGGTCTAACTGCCGAGCTGATCGCGCAGGCGGTGCACCCGCCCGAGGCATTAGCCGCTCGCGGCTCCTACCGCTCTCGCGAGGGTGCCGCTCCTTCGCGGCAATGGCGAGAGCGCGGGCTATCCTGACGGGTGTCACAGATCACCTAGAAGACGTCGGCTGTCGGCGTAACTGAACCGCACCGAGTTTCCCGGAGGCTGTCTGGGTTGAGTTTTACGCGGCGATCGGCAGTGCCTCATGCTGGGCGTAGTAGGCTTCCTCTGCCTCTGCGGGCGGGATGTTTCCGATCGGCTCGAGAAGGCGTCGGTTGTTGAACCAATCGATCCATTCGAGGGTGGCGAACTCGACGGCCTCGAAAGACCGCCAGGGTCCGCGACGATGGATAACTTCGGTCTTGAAGAGGCCGATTACCGTTTCGGCGAGGGCATTGTCGTAGGAATCTCCGACGCTGCCGACAGACGGTTCGATGCCGGCATCAGCGAGACGCTCGGTGTAGCGGATGCTCACATATTGGCTTCCCCTGTCGGAATGGCAGACGAGCCCGCTGCCTGCGAAGGGCCGCCGCTGATGAAGAGCCTGCTCCAAAGCGTCGAGAACGAAGTCCGCTCGTGCCGAGCGCGACACGCGCCAGCCGACAATACGTCGGGCAAAGACATCGATGACGAAGGCGGCGTAGACAAAGCCGTTCCAGGTCGCGACATAGGTAAAGTCGGAGACCCAGAGCATGTTCGGCCGCGGCGCCTTGAAGACTCGGTTCACGCGATCGAGCGGGCATGGCGCCGAGGAATCGCTGTTCGTGGTGCGGATGGTCTTGCCTCGCACGACCGCCCGCGATCCCGACGACGGGGCGTTATCCCGCGCATTCCTATCTAACCGTCGAGGCTCCGCCGTTGGGCTGCCGGGTCTACACGATGGCCGAAGTCGATGCCGTCCTGGCGACTTTGGAGGACGGCGTAGCGCCAACGCTCGGGGCTCTCGAGGACGCCGCCGGCTCCAGCAATTGGCGATTGGAGACCTGGGCGGCGGACCTGCTCTTGCGGTGCAAGGTCGGCCAGCAATTCGGGTCGGACCGTGAGACGATCGTCTCCAGACTTCTGGAACGGCGATCGGGGCCCATCGGCGCCGCCATCGCCGTGTCCATAGCCCTTCCGGAAGGTTGAGCGAATGCAGGGCGCGGAGGTCGAATTCGTTGCAGCGTCGCCGGGAAGCCTGACCGCCGCCGAGGGGAGCCAGTTTCAGGAGCTGGTCGTCGAAGCTGGCGAGGTCGTGGGTGCGGCGCTCAGCACGAACATCGACCAGGCCCGGATCCTCGTCATGGTGAAGCAGAACGATGCCGTGCGCGGCGTAGCCGTCTTGAAGCGCCCGCAAAGAAGCTACAGGCAGAAGATCGCCGGACAGGCTGGGATCGGACTTTCAGAGCCGAACTATCCATTCGAACTGGGCTATATTTACATTCAGCCCGCGCTGCAGGGACGCGGTCTGTCCCACAAACTGGTCGCCGAAACGCTTTCGCACAGCGACGGCGGCGGGGTGTTCGCCACGGTGCGCACCGACAATGTCGCGATGCGAACCGCCTTGAGCAAAGCCGGGTTCAGCCCGAGCGGAGACCGGTACCTCGGTCAGCAAGAGCGGACGATTGGCCCGCTGCTCAGGCCCGTACAACGGTGAGCAAGCCCGCCGCGCGCCGCACTATGGCGGCGTTGCGACGGCCCGATAGCGGAAGCCCCGCGTCGTGCGCTGTGCAAAAGCGAAGCTTGCCCATTTGAGGTCTTCGCCCAGGAAGCCGTCATCGGCCAGCATGTAGCGGGCGCCGTCATTCAGGAACTGGACGAGATATTGGCGGTTCGCGACCCGGACGATTACACTTGGAACTTCGCCGGTGCTGAAGCCCGGTGGACCGCCTGCGATGCTAAACGCGCCCCAATGCCGGTCGAGGGTGATCCACCACGTCCGGAGCGAATTGAACATCTCGCCGAAGATCGAGTCTTGGCCCGGGACCGAGATCCTGACCGTGGGATTGGTGGATGCGCGAAGTTCGATCGGCGCTTTGCAGACGATCACATTGATCCCGCCAGCGTCGACAGGCAGCGCCGTTTCCATCGCGCCGGCGCGGAACAGCGCATGAGCCGTTCCCGGCGCAGTGGCGATGCAATCGTACATTTCCCGCTCCTCGTCCGTCAGCTCCTCTTCGAGCTCGCCGGCAAGGAAGCGGCTGTGCTGATCCTCGATAAACCGCAGCGTTTCGAGGTTTCGCAGCTGAAGGTGCCGAGCAAAGCCATATAACGGCAACCGATCGGTCTCATCGAGGCTCGCGCAGTCACCATTGGCGATTTTCAGCCACGTCGCACTTTTGGAGAACGGCGTTTCGATGACCTTGTTCAACGCGCTTTCGATCGACGCGCGTCCCTCACCCGCATCGTAGTCGTGAAGGCCATCCTCATAGCCGATACGGTCGATCGATTTGCGATCGGCGACGACGACGTCGCTGTGGCGTTCGAGCACCATGACTTTGTTCGCATCGTCCGGACAGGCAAAGCGTCGCAGGTAGAATTGCGGCACATAGTGATGCCGTTTGGACTCGTTGGCGGACACCCTTAGCTCCTCCGCTCGCGCGCAGCGTTGAACGCATCGAGCCGTCGTTGCGCGGCGTTCGCGAGTTGGGTCATTCGGGGCAGATTCTCGATCAATTCGCAATTCTCAGGATTCTCGACACGGTAGGGAGCGTCGCCGGGCAACGCACCGAAGAGATCGAGGACAGCCAGGTATCGCGGGTGAGGCCAGAGATATTTCTCGGCGACACGCGGTCTTCGTGACCCAGGCCATCGCGCAGGAGACGGCTCAGGGTGGCAAGATAATCGGGATAGCCCAGGTCTTCTGCGCCAGCGACGGCGACGACGGTGTTCCATGAAATATAGTCGATGAAGAGTCTGCCATCGTCGTCTTCCGCCATGAAACTGCGGACATAGCCCTCTTCCTCATCGGGCGTATGGTCTTCGTTACGCCTGCGCCGTGCGGGTGAACGCCGCAGTAGCCGGTGGCGTCGACGAGCATATTACCGGCCTCGAACAGCACCTCCGGTTTGATCGGCGTGAGATCGTCGGGCAGATCGCACGATCCCCGGCTGAACGGGCTGCGGTGATTGGCCGTAACGACGGGCGTCAGTCCGGCCGGGTCGACGGGAATCGCCTCCTTCGCGGTGTAGCCGCCAACGATCAGCGCATTCCAGCTTTGCGCCGGGTCTTCTAGCGATTTGAACGTCTCGACCGCCGCCCGCTGCCCGGGTTCGGCATTGCCGGTGGCAATGAGGAGAAGCCGCTTGGGATGGTTCGCGGCGGTGACCCGATCGCCGCGTTTGCCAGGCATGGCGCCGGCACAAAGTTGATTGATGGCTCCGCTCCAGCTCGACGGCCGAGCGGGCGAGAATTCGGGCGATGAGGTCGCGACGCAGAAGCTGCGGACCGCGTCCGCGCGATCGATCTCCACCCTCGCCACGGCCGCCTGGGTGACGACGCCATAGTTGGCCGGCTCCGTTGCCGGGAATCCGCGCGGCGGCAGGAATTTGACCGACTCGACTGTGTTAGCGAGCGCGACGGCACGCCGGTCATTCATGGCGGGCTCGAGATCGCCATAGAGAACGAGACCCGCCATCGCGGTGCCGTGGCCGCCATGCGGCTCGTGATCGTCCACGCCCCAGCGATCATCGAACGCCCATGCCCCTGCGATGCCAGGAGCGATCAGCGGGTGAACGGCGGCGACGCCCGTGTCGATGACACAGATCGTCGGTGCGCCCTCGGGGGGTGCCGTGACGCGTTCTGCCAGCTCGGCGACGAACGCGGCTTGGCCCAGCGCATAATTGCCCAGGTCAAGGAATGGCTCGATGGTGCCGCTCGCCCGCCGGATCTCGCTCACGGCGCCGGGCATGCGCTGGGCGAGCTCGACCAGACGGGCGACCGTGGCATGCACGAACAGGACGACGGTGTCGGGGAAGATCAGCCGCTCGGGATGGACATCGAGCGCAGCGGCGCGCGCGGCGTTTGCGACGTCATTGGCGCGAAGTTCCGGTTGCCGGATCCACAGTTCCCACCAACCTGTCGCCGGGTCATTGAAATCGACCGCCCCTTGGAAGAGGACCCCGATCACCGCCGCGCGGATCGCTTCGTTCCCCGGCGAGAGCCGCCGTTCGAACCATCGCTCTGGATGGCAGAATCGTCTCAATGCCAGTCGTTTTGACTGCCGTTTGGAGCTTCGTTCACGAACGGCAGGTTTCAGGATCGCGCGCGATCAGTTTGAACGGCCGACATGGGCGCAAGGACGACTCTCAGAGGCCAGCCTCAATCGATGAAGGCGCAGCCTCTGCGGGAGAGCGTCTCGTCGATCCAACTGCGGTCAAACTTTCCGGCCATGATCGTCTGTAGCTGCTTCTCTTCAGCCATGACCTTCGCCCTCGCCCGATCCAGCACACCGTAGACCGCTGCACGCGGCACGACGACGAGCCCGTCCGCGTCACCGACAATAAGATCCCCTGCCTCAACAGGCATCCCGCCTATAGCGATCGCGAAGCCGATTTCTCCTGGCCCGTCCCGATACGGACCCCGATGAGCAACGCCGCGAGCGTAGACTGGCAAATTGACACGCGTGAATGCGTCTCGGTCGCGGATCGCGCCATCAATAACGAAGCCGCCGACATCGCGCTTATGGGCATGAACCAGCATCATCTCGCCCATCAGCGAGTTCGTCACATCGCCTCCTGCGTCGCAAACGATGACGTCCCCTGGCTCAGCCATCTCGATCGCCTTGTGCAGCATCAAATTGTCGCCCGGCCGTGTCTTAACCGGCAAAGCAGGCCCGCAGAGCTGCCCCTCGCGGTGCATCCGAACGAGAGGAGTACCGAGACCATTCAGCCGATGCATGGAGTCGCTGACAGCCGCGACCGGGATGGCGCGGTACGCTTCGACGATCTCCGGCTCCACGCGTTCCCAGCGCCCCCGGATTCGAAAACCCTCGCTCATCGTGCTGCCGTTTCCGATTTTGTTTTGGTTGCAATGATTGCGGGCAGCAGCCGGCGATACAGCCGACGCACGTTACCGCTGAAAATCTTCTGCCGGTCCTCGTCGCTGAGGTATTCGCAAGTCTCGATATATCTGCGCGTATCGTCGAAGAAGTGACCCGAATCAGGATCGGCGCAGCGGACCGCCCCGTGCATCTCAGAGGCGAAAAGGACATTATCCACCGGCACAACCTTTGCCATGAGGTCGATGCCCGGCTGGTGGTAGACGCATGTATCGAAATACAGGTTGTCGCCCATCAATGCTGCTGGCTCGAGACGGCCTCGGTCGATGGCAAGACCGCGATATCGGCCCCAGTGATACGGTACTGCTCCACCCCCGTGGGGAATTATCAATTTCAGGTCCGGGAAGCGTTCGAAGAGGTCCGAGTCCAGGATCTGCATGAACACTGCAGTGTCTGCATTGATGTAATGGGCGCCGGTGAAATGGAAGTTGGGATTGCACGACTGACTGACGTGTATCATCGCAGGCACGTCGAGCTCCTCCAGCTTCTCGTACAGCGGAAACCACCAGGGGTCGGTCATGGGCGGGTCGGTCCAGCGCCCGCCGCTCGGATCGGGATTGAGATTGCAACCGATGAAGCCGAGTTCTTCCACACAACGCGTGAGCTCGGGGATGACACCTTCGGGTCGGCAGCCGGGAGACTGCGGAAGCTGGCAGACCGGCGCGAAATTTTCCGGGTACAGATCGCAAACCCGCTTGATCAGGTCATTGCATAGACGAGACCAGTCCTGGTTCATTCTCTCGTCGCCGACATGGTGCCCCATGCCGCCCGCTCGAGGCGAGAAGATCGTCAGATCCGTTCCCCGCTCCCGCTGAAGACGCAACTGGTTCAGCTCAAGGCTTTCCCGGATCTCATCGTCGCTGATCTGTGGACCATGCCGGTGCGCAAGCTTCGACAGATCGCCCTTGGCTTCGATCTGCTCTTGGCGCCAGGCCTCGTGCTGAGCAGGGGCGGTCGTGTAGTGACCGTGGCAATCGATGATCATGTTGGTCCTGACTTGGGTAGGCTCGGAGGGAGTCATCGAACTTCCTTGGCGCGGAGGCCAAAGCGTCTACGCAGGGGTCCCCCGACCAGGGTGAAGAGGAGAAGGAGCAGGCTCAGGCCGATGGCCGTGGCACTAATTGGGCTAGCCACGAAGTAACTCACGTCACCGCGCCCCATCAGCATTCCACGCCGCAGATTCTCTTCAAGAAGCGGGCTGAGCACAAAGCCGATCAGGAGCGGCGCAGGCATAAAGCCAGCGCGCCTCAGCAGATAACCGAGAATGCCAAAGGCGAGGACAAGCATGACGTCGAACGCGCTGTTCGCGATGCTGTAGGAGCCAAGGGCGATGAGCACGACGATAGCCGGGTAGAGGTATCGATACGGGATGTTGAGGAGGGAAACCCAAACGCTGATCAGCGGGATGTTGAGCAGGAGAAGCAGAAGGTTGCCGATCCAGAAACTGGCGACGAGGCCCCAGAAAAGATCCGGTTGCTGCGTGATGAGCAGCGGGCCCGGCACGACGCCATGGATCATCAGCGCGCCGATCATGATGGCCATCGTGGGCGTCCCGGGGATGCCAAGCGAGAGGGTCGGGATGAAGGCCGTCTGGACCGCGGCGTTGTTGGCCGATTCCGGGGCGGCGATTCCTTCAACAGCGCCCTGTCCGAAGCGATTCGGATCGCGAGCGATCTGCTTTTCCGCCGCGTAGCTGGTGATAGCCGCGAAGGAAGGTCCGGTGCCGGGCAGCGGTCCGAAGATGCAGCCGGAAACGGCGCCTCGGATCATCGGCCATCCCATCCGCTTCCAGTCTGCGGCGGCAGGGATCATCGAACGCAGCGTAATCTTGTGCCGGACCCGATTACCCGAACCGCGAATGGAAAGAATGATCTCCGATAGGCCGAACAAGCCCATCGCGACGGGAACGAGAGAAACGCCGTCGATGAGCTGGCCATAACCGAACGTATACCGCTGGGTGCCGTCATAGAGGTCGATGCCGACGGTTCCGAACAGTCCGCCCAGCAGCACCATGGCGATGTTCTTTTTCGGATCAGTACCGCCGATGGTTGAGACGGCCACGTAACAGAAGATTATGAGAGCAAAATACTCCGCCGGGCCGAAAGCCTGGCCGACCTCCACGATGAGCGGCGTGAGATTGGAGAGCACCAGGATGCCGATGCTGCCGCCAACGAAGGAGGCAACGGTCGTGATGAAGAGCGCGACGCCAGCCCGGCCCTGCTGTGCCATCGGATAACCGTCGAGGCAGGTGATAGCATTGGAGGGCGTGCCGGGCAGGTTCAGGAGTATGGAGGCTGTGGAGCCGCCATACTCGGCACCGTAGTAGACCCCTGCCAACATGACGATTCCGGTCGTCGGATCGAGCGAGAACGTCAAGGGCAGAAGAAGGGCGATCGCCGCCATCGCCCCGATTCCAGGGATGACGCCGATCGCCGTGCCGAGAAAGACGCCGACAAAACAGGCGATCAGGTTCTCGGGCATCAGCGCAGTGGAGAATCCTAGAAGGAGATTGTCCATCGCTCAGCGGCCTGAAAAGGCTGACACGGGAAGGCCCAGCCCGACCGAGAAAACCAGCCATACGACCACAGCAAAAATGGCCGAATAGAGCAGGAAGCCCGAGTAACGGCCATCGGTTTGTCCTGCATAGGCAAGGAGCATCGAGCCGAGCGTTGCCGGTATCATGCCGAACCTGTCGATGGTCATGATGAACCAGATGATGGAGCCGCCGACGGTCAGGAAGGGGCGCAGCGCGAATGGCTCTGCTTCTTCATTCCGCCCTCGAACCAAGGACGCGACGAGTCCCCAAAGACTGACGAGAACGATACCGCCCGCGAGCGCCAGCGGGAACGCGGCGGATCCTATGCGCGATCCTGCGCCGTGCCCGAAGTCGAGGGCGAGAACGATTGCGCCGAGACCGAAAAGCGCGAGGAGCGCCCAAGTCGACACGATGGCCATGGATGAACCTCGAAGGGATCGCCCACGGCGGATCGGCGCAAGCCTCTCCGCCGTGGCAGCGACGCACTCTGACTATTGCTGGAAGGCGGGATCTTTGAGGATTTCGCCCCACCACGCGAGTTGGTCCTTCATCTCTTCAGTGAAGGCTTCCGGGCTTTCGGAGGGCATGGGCTCGACCCCGATCGCCGCGAATTTTTCGACGACGGCATCATCATCATCGAGCGTCGCCATTGCCGCGTGCAGCTTGTCCACTGCTTCTTCAGGAATGCCTGCGGGACCAAGCAGCCCGAACCAGGAGCCCAGGACGAAATCGTCGAGACCGGCTTCTGCGGTAGTGGGTATGTCGGGCAGAAGCGCGCTTCGCTTCGCCGCGGCGACGGCCAGCGGGCGCACCGCGTCCGAAGCGATATGCGGCAGGAATACCGGGACGTTGTTCATGTATACCTGGAGACGACCGGCCACGAGGTCGTTCATCACGTCTCCAGCACCTTTGTAAGGGATGTGGACGAGGCTTGAGCCCGTGCGCTGATTGTAAAGCTCGCCTGCGACGTGCGCGACGGTCCCGACACCGCCCGACCCGAAGTTCATGTCGCTTCCCTCGGGCGTGGTGGTCAGCGCGATCAGATCCTCGAGGGTCGTGGCCTCCACGTCCGGACTGATAGCGATGAGGACCGAGGACACCACGGCGGTGCTGATCGGCGTGAAGTCCGCCATCGGATCATATCCCACGTCGCGAAGGTTCGGATTGACCGAATGCGACCCGGTCGTTCCGAAGATCAACGTGTAGCCGTCTGCCTCAGCCTCAGCCACAAGCTGCGCCCCGACCGAGCCGCCGCCTCCCCCGCGGTTTTCGACCACGACCGGCTGCCCCAGGGTCTTCTGCAGATGATCGGCCGTGATGCGGGCAATCGTGTCGGTGTTGCCGCCGGCGGAGAACGGGACGACGATCGTGATCGGCCGCTCTGGGAATTTAGCCCGCGCGCCTGCGGTGGCAACAGTCAAAGCCGTCAGACTCGCTGCCACGGCCATCAAATGTTTCAGCATGTGTTCCTCCCATTGTTTTGCCGGAGAGGAGCACCGGCGCATCCCGAATGCCACGATAAAAGCGTGATGTTCGTTGCGTTCTATTTATAGCGATCCGAACGAGTCGAGCGTCTGCCAAATTAACCCTCTGATCCTGCTGCATCTCTCACTGAGGGAGAGTGCGCGCCATTATTGACGGGGCCGTCGAACGATGAAACTGGTGTTGTGCACGTGAGGGAGATCGCACGCGACCTGCGGCGCAAACCCGGGAGTCAGGGAGCCAGGAGTTCAGGGAGATTGAGTTCGCCGGAGCATGCCGATCTTTCGCTGAAGCATCTACGAGCGTTTCTATGCGTGATCGACGCTGGAAGCCTCTCTCAGGCCAGCGAAGTGGCGCGGCGCAGCCCGTCCACCCTATCCCGATCGATCGCTATCTTGCAGGAACTCCTCGCAACGGCTCTCATCGACCGCTCACCGTTCGGCCTGGCAGTGACCGCTGCTGGTGATAGCGTCGTCAGGCGCGCGCGGATCGTGGAACGCGAACTCGGGCTTTGCCGCGACCTCCTCATCCGCTCGCACCGGGCGAATATCCGGTCGGGCGCGGCGCTCTTCAGGATGCAGGTGGACGTCGCCCATCTTCGCGCCCTGACGGCGGTCGTCGATTACCGGTCGGTGCAAAGGGCCGCACATCGGCTGGGCCTGTCCCAGCCAGCGGTTTCATATTGTCAAACGGCCTTCAAAATTGACCCCCGATCGGCGTCCAAAATTGACCCCCTGCGGCGATGGCTGCTTGCCCGGTCCGAGCGGATCGAAGCCGGAGGCGA
>JAESGL010000604.1_pt1 | contig 12715 bp, 9 predicted proteins | sample 9269711 | NCBI WGS metagenome assembly JAESGL01 (sample SAMN14515918, study PRJNA621676) | algae metagenome | isolation source: Kastovskya adunca ATA6-11-RM4 and co-occurring heterotrophs from soil and... | place: Chile: Atacama Desert | collected 2011-06-27
CCGCATTCGTTATGGGAGCAAGTAAGATGACCGTTGAGACCATCGCTCCCCTAGAAGAGACAGTCCGCCCGGCACGCAAGCGTGAGTCCCAGCTTGGATTGATGTGGCGGCGCTTCCGCCAGCATCAACTGGCGGTGGTGAGCCTGTGGATCGTGGCGGCGTTTTATCTGATCGCCGCCTTAGCCGAGTTCCTGGCACCCACAGACCCGTCGGCCTACAGCGCGCGCTACACTTATGCCCCGCCGCAGGGTCTTAGCTTCTTTGTTGAAAATGCCGATGGCGGCTGGTCCTTCATGCCTCACGTCAACGGCTACTCTTCCGAGATCGATCCACAGGCGATGCGGCGCACCTTTGTGGTGGACCCCGAAGAGGTCATTCCCGTCACCTTCTTTGCCCCGTCCGAGCCTTATATGCTCGCAGGCTTTGTCCCCATGTCCGTCAAGTTTATCGGCGTCGAAGATCCGCGCGCGCCGTTCTATATCTTGGGGGCCGACCGGCTGGGACGTGATCTCTTGAGCCGACTGATACACGGAACGCGCATTTCGCTGTCGATTGGCTTGGCGGGTGTGACGCTGAGCCTCCTTTTCGGCATCATCATCGGTGGCTTTGCCGGCTATTACGGAGGCTGGTTTGACAGCGCGGTCATGCGCGTTGTCGAGTTCATACGTTCTTTGCCTACCATTCCGCTCTGGTTGGGATTGGCAGCCGCCATGCCCAAGGACTGGACGGCGCTGCAAACCTACTTCGCCATAACGATCATCCTTAGTCTTATCGGCTGGACTGAGCTAGCGCGCGTTGTACGCGGCAGGTTTTTGTCGCTGCGCGCCGAAGATTTCGTCACTGCCGCCCGGCTCGACGGAGCCAGTGACTGGCGGATCGTCATCCGGCATATGGTGCCCAGCTTTACCAGCCACATCATTGCGGCGGCGACGTTGGCCATTCCCGGCATGATCCTGGCAGAAACCGCGCTCAGCTTCCTTGGGCTTGGTCTTCAACCGCCCATCGTGAGCTGGGGCACACTGCTACAGGAAGCGCAGAACATCCGCACGCTTGCCACGGCCCCATGGCTCCTGGCGCCGGGCCTTTGCGTCGTGATCGTCATCCTTGCCCTCAACTTTTTCGGAGACGGCCTCCGTGATGCCGCTGATCCCCATGGCCGATAATCCCCTGCTGACCATCGAGAACATGTCCATCGTCTTCACCTCGCCGGATGAGGCGCCCATCGAGGCCGTCCGGCAAGTGGACCTGACGCTCACGCCCGGCAAAACCCTGGCCCTGGTGGGTGAGAGTGGCTGCGGCAAGTCGGTGACCGCGCGGGCGGTGCTGCGGCTGCTCGACAAGAATGCCGAGATCCGCACTGGGCGCATTTCCTTCTCGCCGCGGGACGAAGCGCCGGTTGATCTGGCGCGGCTCAACCCTGATAGCCTCGACATGCGCAAGGTGCGCGGCAACGAGATCTCCATGATCTTCCAGGAGCCCATGAGCTCGCTGTCGCCGGTGCACACGATCGGCGACCAGATCGACGAGATGATGGTCGTCCATGAGGGCCTCAAGCCGAAGGCGGCGCGGGAGCGCACCGTGACGCTGCTCGACCAGGTCGGCATACCCGGTGCACGCGAGCGAGCGGACGCCTATCCGTTCCAGCTTTCGGGCGGGCTGCGGCAGCGTGCCATGATCGCCATGGCTTTGGCCTGCAAGCCCAACCTGCTGATCGCCGACGAACCGACCACTGCCTTGGACGTGACCACGCAGGCGCAGATTCTCGATCTCTTGTGGGACCTCCAGGAAGAATACGGCATGGCCATGCTGTTCATCACCCATGATCTGGGGGTGGTCGCCGAGATCGCCGACGAAGTGGCGGTGATGTATCTGGGGGATGTGGTGGAGCAGGGGGACGTGTTCGACGTCTTCGCCGCGCCTAAGCATCCCTATACGCAGGCCCTGATGCGCTCCATTCCCAAGATGGCGCGTAAGGCCGATCGCGAACGGCTTTCGCCCATTCGTGGCACCGTGCCGTCGCCCAAGGATCGACCGGTGGGCTGCGCCTTCACCAGCCGCTGCCCCTACGCCTTCGAGCCATGCCCGACCATCCGGCCGGAGCGGACTGATGTGGGCAATGGCCACCATGCGCGCTGTCACCTGTTGACCCGCCAGTCAGTGGAGGAGCTGGCATGACCAGGCTGCTCACCGTTAACAACCTATCCAAATACTATACGCTGTCGGGTGGACTGTTCGCACCCGAACGGCGGCTGGACGCGCTGACCGACATCAGCCTCACGGTCGAGGCCGGCGAGACGCTGGCGATTGTGGGTGAGAGTGGCTGCGGCAAGACCACTTTGGGCCGCTGCATCATTCAGGCGCAGCCGGCTAGCGAAGGCCGCGTGATCTACCACCCCAAGGGGCAGCCGGATGTGGACCTCACGGCGCTCAACAAGCGGCAGATCAAGCCTTGGCGGCAAGACATCCGCATGATCTTCCAAGACCCCATGAGCTCGCTCAATCCCAATATGCGGGTCTTCGACATCGTCGCCGAGCCATTGCGCATCCACAAAATCGCGCGGGGCAAAGTGCTGGAGGAGCGGGTGATCAGCACGCTCGAAAAGGTGGGTATTCCGCGTGAAGCGGTGGACCGCTACCCCCATGCGTTTTCAGGCGGACAGCGGCAGCGCATCGGCATTGCCCGGGCGCTGGTGCTCGACCCCAAGCTGGTGATCGCCGACGAGGCAGTTTCGGCACTCGACGTCTCGATCCAGGCGCAGGTGCTTAATTTGCTCGAAGATCTCAAGAGCGAGTTCGGGCTGACCTACATCTTCATCAGCCACGATCTGGGCGTGGTGAACTACATCGCCGACCGAGTGGTGGTCATGTATCTCGGCAATATCGTCGAGAATGCGCCGACGGAAATGCTCTTCGAACGGCCCCGGCACCCCTACACCGAATTGCTGCTCGAGGCGCTGCCGATCGCCGATCCGACCCGCCGGAAAGGGCGGAACAAGGAAGTGCGCGGGGAGATCCCCCATCTCGGCAATCGTCCGGTCGGTTGCCCTTTCAACACCCGCTGCAAATACGCCCAGGACATCTGCCGCACCGAAAAGCCGGCGCTCCGTCCCGTCCACGGCACGCGCCAGGAAGCTGCCTGCCATTTCGCCGAAACCCTCGACCTCAATGGCGCCTATGACGCGGCGCCGCAAAGGACCTACGCTTAAATGACCTATGATCCGCTGAGCGCCAATCCGCTGCATGGCAATCCGCTCCAGACCCGCGCCGATGTTGAGCGAGGTTTGCAGGACCTGTTCCAGCCGTTGCTGCCCTATTTCTCCGAGGGCGGCGCGCGGGTGCGGCTCGATGCGGCGGCTGCCCATTTCGACCGCGCAGCGGCCGATCTCGAAGGCTTCGCCCGGCCGCTCTGGGGGCTGACGCCGCTGGCGGCGGGTGGTGGAGAGTTCGATCATTGGGAGCTCTATCGCCGCGGCCTCGCCAATGGCACCGACCCCGAGCATCCCGAATATTGGGGCGCGGTCAATTCGACCGACCAACGCATGGTGGAGTTGGCGGCGATCGGCTTCACCATGCGGCTCCTGCCGCACCTGGTGTGGGAGCCGCTTGAGCAGAAGGCGAAGGACAATCTCGCCGCCTATCTTAAGCACGCCCGGCAGTTCGATTATGCCGACAACAATTGGAAGTTCTTCCGTATCCTTGTCGATCTGGGGCTGGAAGAGTGCGGCGTCGATTTCGATCGGTCGCTCACCGAGAAGTACCTCGAGGAGTTGGACGGCTTTTATCTGGGTGACGGATGGTACCGCGACGGCAATGTGCGGCGCATCGATCACTACATTCCCTTCGCCATGCACTTCTATGGCCTGATCTACAGCAAGCTTGCGCGCAACGATGACAATCGTGCCGCCGCCTACAAGGAGCGGGCGGCGTTGTTCGCCAGGGATATCCAGCACTGGTTCGACAACGAGGGCGGTACGCTGGCGTTCGGGCGGAGCCTGACCTATCGCTTTGCCTGTGGCGGTATTTGGGGCGCGCTGGCTTTTGCCGATCTTGAGGCGCTGCCCTGGGGCGAGATCAAGGGGCACTTCCTGCGTCATCTGCGCTGGTGGAGCCAACACCCCATCGCCAATCGCGACGGCATTCTCTCGATTGGCTACGGCTATCCCAATCTCTTCATGTCCGAGGGCTACAATTCGGCTGGCTCACCGTACTGGGCGCTCAAAGCTTTTCTGCCGCTGGCGCTGCCGGAAGATCATCCGTTCTGGACGGCTGAGGAGGCGCCAGCGCGGTTCACCGCCGATCCGGTGCCGCTCCGGCATCCCGGCATGGTGATGATGCACACGGCAGGGAATGTGGTGGCGCTTTCAAGCGGTCAGCAGAACTGGCAGATGCGGCATGGCAGCGAAAAATACGCCAAGTTCGCGTACTCTTCCCGTTACGGGTTCTCCGTTGAGGTGGACGAGCGCGCCTACAATATGGGGGCGTTCGACGGCGCACTGGCACTCTCGGACGACGGCCGGCACTTCCGGGTGCGCGAGACCAACGAAGTGGCCCAGATAGCTGGCAACATGCTCTTCAGCCGCTGGAAGCCCTGGAACGACGTGACCGTCGAGACCTGGTTGCTGCCAGCCCATCCCTGGCACATCCGCGTGCATCGGATCACCACGCCACGCGCGCTACACGGAACAGAGGGCGGGTTCGCCATAGGCCGGGCCGACCTCAACGCCGATACCTGCATCGATGAGCCGGGCCGGGCCGTGGCGCAGAGCCAGACCGATGTGAGTGCCATAGTGGACTTGGGAGGGAAGCGGGAAGGGCGGGCGCATCGGGCTTATCCCAACACTAATCTGATCGTCGCCAAGACCATAGTGCCGCAACTGCGCGGCGAAATCCCTGCGGGCACGACGGTGCTGACGACGGCGGCTATGGCCCTGCCGCCAGGCGATGCGGCCGAAGCGGCGCTGAACCAGCCTCCCGCTGCGCCTGACCTGAGTGAAATCGAGGCGCTGTTTGCGCGCGAGGGCGTTGACGTCAGCGCCATCCTGGTACCGGAGCGGTTCTGATGCGACCCAAACTGGCCTTTGCCATGGCTGCCGACAAGACCAAGTTCGTCTTTGATGGGGACGGGCTGAGCCGGCTCGCCCAGATCTGCGATGTGGTCCAGGAGGAGCCGCTCGGCGAGTTCGAGAGTGCACAGGCGCGGCAGACATTGGCCAGTGTGGATATCCTCATCACCGGCTGGGGGTGTCCCATGATCACCGCCGAAGCGGTTCGCGCCGCCCCCAATCTGCAATTGATTGCGCATGCCGCGGGCACGGTGAAATACATGCTCGATCCCGCCGTCTACGGGGCCGGAATCCGGGTAACCCATGCGGCCGATGCCAACGCCGTCCCGGTCGCCGAGTTCACGCTCGCTTCCATAATTTTTGCCAACAAACGCGTGTTTGAGCTACGCGACCGCTATCGCACCGACCCCTCGCGCCGCAGCAGCTATGCCTTAATGGACGAGCCTATCGGCAATTTCCGCCGAACCGTGGGGCTGATCGGCGCCTCGCGCATCGGCCGAAAGGTGGCAACGCTGCTCGAATGCCTCGACTATGAGGTGCTGCTCTGTGACCCGTTCGTGCAACAGGGCGATCCCATCACCAAAATAGCCGAACTGGTGGATCTCGACGCGTTGATGGCCCGGTCGGACGCGGTGTCGATCCACGCCCCTTCATTGCCGTCGACCCACGGCATGATCGGCTCGCACCAGCTCAAGCTCATGAAGGATGGTGCGGCCTTGATCAACACCGCACGCGGAGCGTTGGTTGATGAAGCTGCCTTGATTGCTGAGCTGCAGACCGGGCGTATTCATGCGGTGATCGACGTTACCGATCCAGAAATCCCGGATGCTCACTCGCCCTTATTCAACCTGCCCAACGTCTTCCTGACCCCGCATGTGGCCGGGGCGATCGGCACCGAAAGGCTCCGACTGGGGCAGATGGCAATCGAGGAGGTCGAGCGCTTCGTTGCCGGCTTACCCATGGCCTATGAGGTCGAACCGGCGCTGCTGGAGCGGCTCGCCTAATGGAAGCGGGCACCCGCACGAGCGGTCCAGTTGTCGGAAACGAAGCCGATGCCCATGACGAGAACCAATGGCACCGCCGCCGCCTCGAGTTCCTCACCTGGGACCGGACGCCCGAAGACATCGCGAGTGCAGACCACCAAGCCCGGCTGAAGCTCCTGGAGGAGGTGGCGGGAGCGCAGTTTGCCCCAACCGCATACATCGCTGCCGAGGCAGCAATCTACACCACGCATCTGGTGCTGGGGGAAAAGAGCTGGATTGCCGGCCATGCCTTGGTGCGTGGCGATGTCGAGTTCGGCGCCCATTGTACGGTCAACTCCTACGCCATGATCTCGGGCAAGGTGCGTTGCGGTGACGGCGTGCGGATCGCCAGCCATGCTTCCCTGGTGGGCTTCAATCATGGCTTCGATGACCCCGGCGTACCGATCCATGTGCAAAAGCACGAGACACTCGGCATCACCATTGAGGATGACGTCTGGATCGGTGCCAATGCAGTGCTAGTCGACGGCGTGCGGGTGGGCAAGGGCGCCGTAATCGCCGCTGGTGCGGTGGTCAGTCGGGACGTGCCTCCGCTGGCAATCGTTGCAGGCGTCCCGGCAAAAGTTGTCCGCTACCGGGGTCAGTCTGGAAAGAGCGACGTTGCAGAGGTGCTGGAGGGCCTTGGCAGCGCCGCCAAGGGGCAATGGAAAACCATTCTGGCGCGCTACGAACGAGACGGGGAGTATCTCTCGCGCGAGGCTGATGGCACCGAGCGCCGCAGCATCAGGCACCTGTGTGACGCAATCGAGATTGCGGCGGCCTTCGATGGAACTCCGCCAGGATTGGACCGCACGGCCACCGTTGCGCGGCTGCAGGCGGTACAGGAAGCGACGACGGGTTTCTTTCCAGATCCGTTCCAGCCGCCCCGATCAGGGGAGGCGCTACGTGACAATGGCCTTGCGCTCTATAACGTGCTGGCTGTCGGATATGCACTGGAAGCGCTGGGCAGCCATCCGCTGCACCGCATTGCTGCAGTGGAGGATCTCACTGCAATCGAGCTGTGCTCCTGGCTCGAAAACCTCCCATGGCGCGAGCGCGCCTGGAGCGCTGGCTCGGTTGTCGACGCCATCGGCACGGCACTCTATTTCAACGCACGATACTTCCAGACCGCACGATCGCGCGAGACACTGTTCGGCTGGTTGGCACTCAAGCAGGATCGCGGCACCGGCTTATGGGGTGCACCGACGGCTGGACAAGGATTGCTGCAGCCGGTCAATGGCTTCTATCGACTGACCCGCGGTACCTATGGGCAATGGGGCCTGCCGGTCCCGAACGCGGAACGGGCAATCGACTCCGTGCTGCTCAACTATCGCAACCATGGCGGTTTTTCGGGCGCGACCTACACGGCCTGCAATCTGCTCGACACCATCCATCCGCTCTGGCTTTGCCTGCGGCAGACCGATCATCGTCGCGCTGAAGCAGAGGCGGTCGCCCGTGCAACTATCACGCGGGCAGGGGAGCGGTTGGTCGAGGACCAAGGCTTTGCCTTCGCCGATGGCCAGTCCCCCAGCCTGCAAGGCACCGAGATGTGGCTGTCGGTGGTGCATCTGGCGGCCAAACTTTTGGGCGTTGAAACGTCCTTCGCCTTTGTCCCCAAAGGCGTGCACCGGACCGAGGCTGTGGGGCTTGGATTGTAGGCGCAACGAGCGGCGCGCTGAGTGGAGGCACTGAATGATGGCAGGCAAGAAGGCTCTGGTCGTCTGGGGCGGCATGGAACTGCACACGCCCGAACGCGGCGCCAACGTGGTGCGCGACCTACTAGAAGCGGAAGGCTTTGCGGTGACCGTGACGCCGGACTACGACGCGCTGGGCGACGGGGACGTGGGTAGCAACGACCTCGTCGTGCCTGTGATCACCGACGGGCAACTCGCCCCCGACAAGATGGACAACCTTGTTCGGGCTATCCGCGCCGGAACGGGCCTGGCAGGCTATCACATGGGGCTCGCGACGACGTTCCGCGCCAGTGTACCCTTCCGCTATGCGGCAAGCTGCTACTGGGTGCAGCACCCGGGCAACATCATCACCTATCGGGTGGATGTGACCAAATCGGACCACCCGATCATGGTGGGAATAGACAGCTTCGAGCACACCTCCGAGCAATATTACCTCAACTACGATCCGGCCGTTGAGGTGCTCGCCACCACTACCTTCTCAGGTGAATTCCATCCTTGGCGCAAGGATGTGACAATGCCAGTGGTCTTCACGACACAGCACGACCAGGGGCGGGTGTTTTATTCTTCGCTGGGCCATACTGCCGATGAGTTGGAGATCCCCCAAGTGCGTACGATCCTTCAGCGGGGGCTCCTCTGGGCGGCCCGGTAGCCTTCATCTCACCGGCGCGCTTTCAGCGATAGGTCCGAGCTGGCGTGGCATAGTGCGTAAGACGGACCGGGTCCGGCGGGTCATCGAGGTAGGGCGTGCAAAAATACGATTTCATCATTGTCGGAGGCGGATCGGCAGCCTCGGTGGCCGCCATGCGCCTTGTGCGCGATTATGGCCTGTCCGTTCTGCTGCTGGAGCGCGGCCGCCGCCGAACCAACCCGATCATGGGTATGCCGGCCGGCTACATGAAATATCTCGCGCGCGACACTTTCCTTGAGATGCACAAGACGGCGCCTCAGCCACAGCTCGGCGGGCGGGGACCTGTTGTGCCGGTGGCGAAAGTGCTGGGCGGCGGCAGTGCCGTGAACGCTATGGTCTATATGCGTGGCCAGAAGGAGGATTATGACGGTTGGGCCGCCCATCTCGGCAATGGCGAGCAATGGTCCTATGCCGACATGCTCCCGCACTTCCGCTCGCTTGAGGCTAATAGCCGTTTCAACGATTCCTATCATGGTATCGGTGGCGGGCTGCGCGTCTCGGACCCGGGGCATCTCAGCGATACGACCGAGGACTTCCTGCTTGCGGCGCAGGGCCTGGGCTACGCCTTTAATCCAGACTTCAATGGCGAGCGGCAGAACGGCGTAGGCGTCATGCAGCATACCTATGGCAAATGGAACGGCCGCATGCGCCGTTCCGATGCCAGTGTCGCCTTTCTGGATCAGCTAGAGGGTGATCAGCGCCTCAAGATCGTAACTGGCGCCCGCGTGGACCGCCTGCTCCTTGACGGCGGGCGGGCTGTGGGTGTGGAGTATGTTGCGGCTGGCGAAACCCGCCGCGTGCATGCCGAGCGCGAAGTGCTGATGGCCGCGGGCACCTACAACACCGCCAAACTGCTGATGCTCTCGGGCATCGGGCCGGCAGATCACCTCCAAGAGTACGGCATTTCTGTTGCTGCCGACCTGCCTGTGGGATCCAATCTCCAGGACCATCATGAGGTGCCAGTCATCGCCACGACGACGGGCAAGTCCGGCTATTTCGGCCAGGACCGGGGCTGGCCGATGATCCGCAACGGGCTGCAATATCTCCTGTTCAATTCCGGCCCAGTGACCACCACGGGCATCGAGGCGTGTCTCTTCTTTGATCCCGACGGCGGGGATCGTCCGACCATCCAGCTCTATTGCGCGCCGATCGTCTATCAAGATCGCGATGTCGCCAAGGCCAAGCCGACCTGGGGTGTGACGTTTACCTCCTGCCTTTTGCGGCCCAAGGCACGAGGGACAGTCCGGCTGCGCTCTGCCGATCCCGCTGCGCAACCGCTGGTGAACTGCAATTTCTTCGGCCATCCCGATGATCTGCGGCTGACGCTCAAGGCCATGCGGGTGGCGCGGGAACTGCTGGAAACTGAACCACTGCGGTCCAAGGTGCGCGAGGAGATATTGCCCGGTCCTGCTCTCGTGGATGACGAGAGCCTCGCCGCCTTTGCCGGGCAAACGGTCAAGACCAACTATCATCCTTCTGGGTCCGCCCCGATGGGACCGGAGAATGATCCTGCCGCCGTGCTCGACGCCAGTCTGCGCGTCCGCGGGGTCGTAGGTCTGCGGGTGATCGACTGCTCGGTCATGCCCACCATCGTTTCCGGCAACACCAACGCGCCCGCCATGGCCATCGGCAGCAAGGCGGCAGATCTCGTAGCGGCTGAGTAGAACCAGCAGGGTCGTTCCCCATTAGGAACGCTTGGCAGCTGCAAGCGGGTTCGAAGCGGTGTTTGTGACGTACATCGCTGTTCATTACCGATCCCGTTGCTGGTGGGTCCTAGTGCACTCCGCTCCCGACGACCGGCAGGACGGCCTAGCCGCTGAGCCAGCGTTTCCCTTTGTTGGTGACCCACCAAGAATGGGGTTGCATCCGGTGCCGGGCTTGACTATGTCTCCGCGCAGTCGGGGCGTAGCGCAGCCTGGTAGCGCATTTGTCTGGGGGACAAAGGGTCGTCGGTTCAAATCCGGCCGCTCCGACCAATCTCACTAAAGAGCTGTTTTGTTGCTCCATCGCTGGAGACGGGGTTGCCTATGCCGCTGCAGGCGCACGATATTGATGCAGCGCTTGGCCTGTGGAACGAGACCAAAGGCGCCTCGGCGCAACTCATCAACTACTCCGAAAATCATACCTTTCTGATCGATACGGCCGAGCAGGGGCGCTTCACGCTGCGGGTGCATCGTCCAGGTTACCAGTCCCGCCCGTCCATCGAGAGCGAACTTGCCTGGCTGACGGCTTTGCGGCAGGCGACTGATCTTGCCATACCCGAGCCGGTCTGGGGGCGGAACGGCAGCCTGCTGCAGGCCTTCCGAACCGCAGGCGGCGAGGATCGGCTAGCCGTGCTCTTTCGCTTTGTCGCCGGCGTCGAGCCGACGCTGGCCGACGATCTTACGGGGCTCTTCGGGACACTGGGCACGTTTGCCGCAACCATGCATCGGCACGTGATGGAATGGGAACGACCGCCCGGCTTCGAGCGCCAGGCGTGGAATGCCGAGACGGTGCTTTCGCCGGAGGGGCTGTGGGGTGATTGGCGCCGCGCTCCGGGCGTCGAACCCGCCATTGCGATCGTCCTTGAAGAGCTGAGCCAGACACTCACGGCACGGCTGGAACGCTACGGCACGAGCCGGCAGCGATACGGCTTGGTGCATGCCGATATGCGGCTAGGCAACATTCTCGACGATGCCGGCAAGATCACCCTCATCGACTTCGATGATTGCGGCTTCTGCTGGTACGGCTACGACTTCGCCGCCTCCATTTCATTCCACGAGACCAGTCCGGTCATCCCGGCGTTGAAATCGGCTTGGCTCTCCAGCTATCGCGCGGTCCGTCCCTTCACCGAGGAGGATGAGGCGGAACTCGAGTCCATGGTCATGCTGCGGCGCATGGCGCTGCTTGCCTGGATCGGCTCACACGCCGAGACCACCCTGGCGCAATCCCATATGCCCGGGTTTGCCGCGGGAACCGCCGATCTGGCGCGGCGTTACCTTGCCGGCTCCCTCTGGGACTGAACCGTCACTGAGCCGGGGGCGCGTTCCGCCCCTGTCTGTTTGCTTTGGACCGCGACACTGCGTCGGATTGGAGCAGGGACGCCGGTCGCGACTGAATAGTTGTGCCCGGACGCCGCTGTGGCTGCGGCGAGTGCCTGACCGGGCTGACGTGCACCCTCGCGGGGGACGGTCGCTGCAGCCCGAAATTGTAGGAATTGAGGCCCCAAATCAGTCCGTAGAAGAGCCAGGAGTGCCGCCAGTGCTCCCCCTCGTGCAGGGACGAACTGAAGATGATGCCCATAAGCGAGATCAGCAAGGCGATGGCGATCTCGTTGTTTGTCCGCCGGTAGTTACGCAGCGAAACCACGACGCTGCCGAAGGCAAGAATGATGTAGCTGATGCCTCCGCCCCAACCGTAGTTGACGAAGGAGCTGAGCCAGATGTTGTGGATCGGCTCGGGGAAGATCTTCTCGAGCTGCAGCACGCCGACGCCGATCGGGTTCTGCAGGATCATGGGTAGGACGAGCATATAGCGCGCATATCGCCCTTGCTCGCCCAGATCGTAGGCCTTGGCGAAGGTGAGGCGATCCAGGAGCTTGTCGGTGAATTCAGCCGAGATAAGGCTCGCAAGGGCGAAGAGCGCCACACTGGTCATGATCAGGCCGCCGACAATCAGCACCAACCGACGCGGGTGCCGCCGATTGTGGAAGAAGATGTAGGCAAAAAGGCAAAAGCCCGCCGCCACAACGGCGATACGCGAAAAGGAGAGCAAAATGCCAAGGAGGACAACTGCGACCGAGCCGATGAGCAGCAGCTTGCTGCCCTGTCCGCGCGACAGGAAATAGGCACAAAACACCACGGCTGGAATGAGGAACGAGCCGTACATGTTTGGGTCGTCGATAAGGCCCTTGGCTCTGCCGTCCCAAGTCAGCAGTGGGTGCTGGATCAGAAAGCCAGCTGTGCCGAGCAGCGAGGCAATTACGCAGGACGCAATGTAGACCATCATGAAGGTTTCGAAGTGCCGGCGATTCCAGCTCATCGAAACGAAAGCACCCACAAACCCAATCGAGATCGCGAAGGTCTTGGCCAGCAGTTCGAAGCCGACCTGATCCTTGCCGAAATGCGGCATGGACGCCAGGAAGTAGGAAACCGCCCAGGCGCCGAGCAGGAGGGCGAGCATCACCGACCTGCGGGTCACTTCCGGCTTTTCTAGCAAAGTCAGATAGAAGAGCGTGATCAGAAACGACGTGATGTACAGCAGATCAACCGG
>JAESGL010000606.1_pt1 | contig 12695 bp, 12 predicted proteins | sample 9269711 | NCBI WGS metagenome assembly JAESGL01 (sample SAMN14515918, study PRJNA621676) | algae metagenome | isolation source: Kastovskya adunca ATA6-11-RM4 and co-occurring heterotrophs from soil and... | place: Chile: Atacama Desert | collected 2011-06-27
CAGGAGCGGATCACCCACACGCTGGGACTCTTTTGCGGACACATGAAGAGCGCCCGGCTGGTGGAGAGTTTTGCCTGGCAGCTGGGCGTCGATATCGATGCGGTTGCCCAGCCTGAATATCGGCTGAAAAACCCAGAGCGACCAGCGAACTGGTATACGGCCCATCTGGCTCTCAAGGACGGCACAACGCGCCAGCAGGATTGGTGGCATCTTTGTGACGGCGACTGGGGAGCGGGCTTCTTCATGAGTTCGGCATGCAATTTCTGCGACGACGTCATGGCGGAAACGGCCGATATTGCCTTCGGTGATGCATGGGTGGAGCCCTATTCGTCGGATGGCAGGGGCACCAACGTGGTGATCGTTCGTTCGCCTCAACTTCACGGGCTTGTGGAGAGCGCCATGGCGCACGGCCGGCTCGAGCTTGAGGCCGTGGATGCGGAGTTCATTGCCCAAACCCAGGCAGCCGGTTTGCGGCAGCGCCGGGAAGGGCTTGCCTATCGCCTGACATGGTTACGGGCCGGCTTGCGTCCGCGCAAGCGGGTGAAGCCGAGCAACGCGCTTCCGCTGCGACGTAAAGCGATCTATCGCACGCGTTACGGGATCAGCGCCTGGAGCCATCGCGTGTTCTGGGCGGCGCGAAAGCTGCAGAAGCCCAATATCTATATCCGCTGGGGTCATCAGGCGCTCAGCGCCTATCAGGGGCTTACTTATGGTCGCGGCTGGATCGGCAAATTGGTGAGCCGCCTCGGCCTGTCGGGCCGAGACGGCTGAAGGATCAGACTACCAATCGCTGGGGGGAGGCGTTCGCCGCCGACGAATTGGTCGTCGCCGGAGCGTAGCGCTCGATCATCTGGGCGCAGAATGCTGCGAACTCCTCAGGCACCTGAGGCGCACTGGTGTGGTGTGGAGCGATGCCACGATGTTCCGGCGTGAAGCAGAAGGTCACCGTAACGTCGAAATCTTCGAGCGCTTCCATCTGCCGGTCGAACCAGTCCAGCGCGTTCGGACGGAAGCTGTCCGCCCAGGAAAGCCCGGTGCGCAGATAGGTGACTCCCAGGCGTTTCAACCATGCGACGGCATCGTCTAGCCGGTGATCCTCGTAGTGAAACCACTGCACCAGCCCCATGTCGGGCGTATGCTCCCGGAACTCCTCCAGAGCTGGCTTGGGCGAGCCGTCCTCACGCAACAGGCCCATATAGAAGTGCCGATAATAGCTCGAGCCTTCGGCCTCCCGATGGCGGGTGGTCGCTTCCCAGGAGCTTGGTAGGTCGTAAAGGCTGTACCATTGAATGCGCTCGACCTTGCCCTTGAGCAGTTCGGCAGTGCGCTGCAGACCCCAGAGTTGGACCTCCTCGGCACCAAATGTCGAAACGCCGACTTCGCTGACCCAGATCGGCAGGTCGGTCACCGCACGGATTTCATCGATCTTGTGGGGCCAATCGTGGATTTGCCACAGGTTCCAATCGAGTGGGAAACCGTGCACGGCGACGGCATCGACCCGGTCAAGAACTCCATAGGCCTTCATCTTGTCCATGAAGCCGGCATCGATCGGCGATATGCCTCCGAGCACCCTTTTGATTTCAGGATTGGCGGACTTGATCGCATCGGCGGCAAGGCAGGCCATTTCACCAAACCGGACCCATTCAGGGTCGATCTCGGGATCCCAATGTGACTTGTTGTTGGGTTCGTTCCAGATCATGGCCGATTTGATCACGAGGCGGCTCCCTTGCTTGGATAGATGGGGGTGGCATAGTCCGAACGCTGTGCGGCTCGGCAGATGTAAACTTCGGCTTCAGGGTGCGAGACGATCTCGAAACCCGAACTGCGCAGCATGGCTTCAACGCAGGCTGCATTGGGCACCCACCAATTGGTGGGATCGTTGGCATAGCGGTGCTCTATAAAGTGCATCTTCGGGTAGCTGGGTTCGTCGAACAGTTCGACATCGGTGAAGGGGTAGTTTTCCGCTACTGGCTTCACCTCGCTGCTGCCCCGCTGCATGGATTGGAAAACCAGCAGATCTTTGGCCACGTGTTCACGGATAAGGTCGAGCGCAAGGAGCGGATGCCGCAGGTGATAGAGAACCCCCATGAAGATCACCACGTCGAACTGCTCTTGAAGCGAGCCAACGTCGTAAACTGACAGCTTGCGAAACTCGATATCAGCTTGCGCCACCTCTGCCGCAAATTTGGCCTGGTTGAGATAGACGTCGTCGAAATCGACGCCTAGCACCCGGTCGGCGCCGCGCTTCTTCATCTCGATCGAATAGAAACCGGCGTTGCAGCCAATATCGAGCACGGTCTTGCCCGTGAGGTCTGCCGGAATTGCGTCGGCAAACTTCCGCCATTTCATGTGCGGGTAGTCGCCCAGGAAATGGTTGGGTGCGGTGCGGACTCCTCCTAGATCGATATTGTGGAACCAGGGGCCGAGAGCATCGACCTGCTTTTGTATCTCAGTGGTGGATAGACCCATTCGGCTGTCCTCTGCCTGTATGCTCATCAGTCGATGACCTCGTTGAGCTTGAGAAGCTTGGCGCCCCAATCGCCAAGTACGATGGTGGTGATCGACGCTGGTCCGACATCGAAGCGCGGCCACGCATCGATCGGGAGGCCCAGAACGAAGCCTGCCGCCGTTTTGATGACATCGGCATGGCTGACCAGCACCAGGCGGCCATCTGGGTTGCTCCGGGCGAGTTCGAGCATGAAGTCGATCACCCGCTTCTGCACGTCCAGCATGCTCTCGCCGCCGGCTGCACGGGCGAGGCTCCGCGTGCTGTTCCAGGCGAGCCAAGCGGGATCTTTGTTCAGCACGTCAAATGCGTTGCCCGACCAAGGGCCGAAATCGACTTCGTCGAGCGCCTCACTGGTTTGGGCTGGCGGGGTGCCGCAGGCCGAGGTGATGGCTGCTGCGGTTTGCTGAGTCCGCTCGCGCGGGCTGGCGTACACTGTGCTGAAACTCTCGCGCTTCATGCGCTGGCCGAGCCGCTCGGCTTGCGCCAGGCCATCCTTGCCCAGAACCACGCCCGGCTTGCGGCCAGCAAGGAAGCCGCCGACATTGTCATGTGCGGCGTGACGGACCAGGTAGAACGTCGTGGTCACTCCGCCGCTTCTCCCAGCACTGCTTCGTCCAGCCCGGCGATGAAGTCCTCCGTGCGGCGACGGGCTTCGGCATCAGTAAATTGGCGCGGCGGTGACTTCATAAAGTAGCTGGAGGGGCCCACTAGCGCACCGCCGACACCGCGGTCTAGTGCCAGCTTGGCGCACCGCACCGCATCGATGACAACGCCCGCCGAGTTTGGCGAGTCCCAGACTTCGAGCTTAAGTTCGGCGCTGAGCGGCACGCCGCCGAAAGTGGTGCCCTCCAAACGGATATAGGCCCACTTGCGGTCGGTCAGCCATGGCACATGATCGCTCGGCCCGACATGGATGTCATCGGCTGCGAGAGGAACATCGATCTGACTGGTCACTGCCTGGGTCTTGCTGATCTTTTTGGATTCCAGCCGATCCCGCTCCAGCATGTTGAGGAAGTCGGTGTTGCCGCCAAAATTGAGCTGATAGGTGCGGTCAATCTTGACCCCACGGTCGCGGAATAGATTGGCCAGCATGCGGTGCACGATGGTGGCGCCCACCTGACTCTTGATGTCATCGCCAACGATCGGCAGGCCTGCATCGGCGAAACGCTGCTCCCATTCGGGCTTGGAGGCGATGAAGGCGGGAATACAGTTCACAAATCCACAGCCGGCTTTGAGGGCCTGTTCGGCGTAAAACTGCGTTGCCTCTTCCGACCCTACGGGGAGATAGGAGATCAGCACATCGGTGCCGCTGCGCCGCAATTCCTCGGCGACATCACCCTCGGGTGCGTCCGACTCTTGCACCGCCTCTTGGAGATAGCGCCCGATACCGTCCAACGTTTTGCCGCGTGTTACTTTCACGCCAGTCTCTGCAACGTCCGCGAAGCGATGAGTATTGTTAGGCTGAGCATAGATCGCCTCGGCAACGTCCTTGCCCACCTTGTTGCCAGCAACGTCGAACGCCGAAGCGACCACGATATCGGAGACATGGTAGCCGCCCAAATTAACATGCATTAATCCTGGCACTGGCTCGTTGCCGTCGGCATCACGGTAGTACGTCAGTCCTTGCACCAGCGAGGAGGCGCAGTTCCCAACGCCCACGATCCCGATCCGTACCTTCCGCTCTGCCATTGGTGACGCTCCATAGTTTCAATCTTGAGGGAGCAACGGAACCCGCTAAGCTTTGTTCCTCCCGGAGCCGGAGCAAAGGAAGGTGGCGAGTTGCTGGTGTATGGGGATTTGGAGCGCGCTGAAGATTGTGCCGATGTCGCATCCGATGTCGCATGCCGCCTTGAGCGTATTGCCCACCTAGAGCTCGGCATTGACCGGCATGCCGCACTTGTAGCCGCTTACATCCGCCTAGGCGAGCTCGTGCAAGGTATCGCAGATGCCGAGTTTGAGAAGGCCGGAGCGGATGAACATACCTCCCTGCAGCAAACAGGGGGCGAGTTGCTGCTGCTCTTGGCTCATGCGCTCAAATCCTCCTGGGAAAGTGGCTTTCGCAGGCAGACTCTGCCACCGTGGCAAGACCAGTTGAGGGTCCTTGCGCCACCCGGTCAGATCCGGACTAAGCAGGCTGAGGGCTTTGCCTTTTACGCCCTGTACCCGGAAAGCTACCTCCTCGCCGCGGCACAGTCCGGCCTTCCCCACAGCACTGTCGTTATCGGTATTCGGAGCATCGGCACCAGCCTCGCGGCTATGATGGCCGCGGGCCTCAATGCGGGTCCAGCACTGACGGTCCGTCCGTCCGGACATCCGTTTGACCGCCAACTTTCGATTGCCCCCAACCTGGAGGAACGAATTCTGCGTGACAGGAACGCTCCATTCGCGATTGTTGATGAAGGCCCGGGCTATTCCGGCAGTTCCTTTAACTGCGTTGCCGACTGGCTTGTCGAGCGCGGCATCGGTGAGCACCAGATTCACTTTTTCCCCAGCCATGGAGGGGAGCTGGGCGGCGCCGCGCAAGAGGCGCATCTTCGGCGCTGGGCGAATGCCAACCGGCACTTTGTCGGTTTCGACGAAATCTTTCTCAACGATGGGCTGCTGAGTTCCTGGGTCTCTGCCGCGGTCGGAGACCTGACGGAGCCGATGGAGGACCTCTCTGGTGGTGCCTGGCGCCGCTTTCAGGATCGTCCCTCTACCATCCCGGTGGACACGGCACTTGAGAAGCGCAAGTTCCTGGCCCGGACCACCGGTGGTGACTATCTGGTCAAGTTTTCTGGACTGGGCGCCTTCGGTGAGCGCAAGTTGGCCTTGGGCCAACAAATGGGCCAGAAGGGGCTGACCTCAAGGCCGGTGGCGCTTTGTCACGGTTTTCTGGTGGAGCCGTGGGTCGCAGGTGATGAGCTGCAGCTGCCGCTGAAGCCGGATCAGGTGCAGCAAGTTGGCCGCTACCTTGCGGTCCGCGCACGCCAGATGGCGCCCCATGCTGGTGCCTCTCTCCCAACTCTTTTCAGAATGGCCGCATACAATGCGGGTCAATGTTTTGGTGGTGGTGCCGAAGAGCGGGTTCGCAACGCCCTTGGTGATCCTGCACGATTTCACCCGCGGCCCTGCTGCACCGATAATCGACTGCATCGGTGGGAGTGGGTTGTCACCGAGGACAACTCGCTCCTGAAGACGGATGCGCTTGATCATAATGCCGCGCATGACCTGATCGGAAGTCAGGACATCACCTGGGACATCGCCGGCGCAAGGGTGGAGCTGGCGCTGACTCACGGGCACTTGGCTCAGTTGGTGGAGATAGTTCGAGAAAGTGCCACGGTAGATCTCGCGCTGCTGCAGGCGATGGAGATCTGCTACCTCGCCTTCCAGGTAGGACTTTGGACACAGGCCGCTGGCCGATGCGGTGCTGCTGAGCAGGCTGGTACCGCTGCCCTGATTCAATCCTATTCCCGCCGACTGGAAAGCTGTGTTGCCGGGCAGCACGACACCGCCGAGGGCTCCGCGGGGGCAGCGGCAGCGTTCTAGTTCTCGGCCCGTATTCGTGCGGGAGAAAGAGCCCTTCGCTCAACATTTCGTTAGCCAGATTGCGGCGGCTTCTGGGCGGCAAAAGTCCATCGGCATGCGCCTCGGGTTGATCTCCGAGGCGGAATAGCCTAGGTTGCATCCAAAGCACGTGAACATTGATGGATGTCGCGCTGGATTCTGTATCGGAATTCGGCGGCTTCCTTGTGTTTGTGCAAATGTAAAAGGAGATATTGCTTAGCTGGCTGTGAATACAGTCGCGGCGATGCAACATCAGCTATATGCCACCTAAGTTAAAAGTTCGAAACATCTATAAGATCTTTGGAGACCAGCCGCAGATCGCACTGGAGCGGTTGCAGCAGGGACAGAGCAAAGAAGTCATTTTCGAAGCAACGGGCCAGACGGTCGGCGTCCAGGACGCCAGCTTCGACGTCGAAGAAGGTCACATCTTCGTCGTCATGGGGCTGTCCGGTTCGGGGAAATCCACCCTGGTCCGCATGCTCAACGGGCTGATCCGCCCCACCAGCGGTGAAATATTGATCGATGGGGAGGATGTAGCCTCCTGTTCAGCCGAAACACTGCGTCGGATTCGTCGGGAGAAAATCTCGATGGTCTTCCAGCACTTTGCGCTGTTTCCCCATATGAGCGTGCTTGAAAACGCTGCCTATGGGCTGCGGGTGAAGGGGGTTGGCGTCGCCGAGCGCCGCCGCCGTGCGCTTCACGCTCTGGAGCAGGTGGGCCTTGCCGCCTATGCCGAGAGCAAGCCGGGAGATCTCTCGGGTGGTATGCAACAGCGTGTGGGGCTTGCCCGAGGCTTGGCGACTGACCCTCAGGTGCTGCTGATGGACGAGCCGTTTGGTGCACTCGATCCGCTCATCCGCCGGGAAGTGCAGGACGAGCTGCTGCGCCTGCAGAAGACGCTCAAGAAGACCATCGTCTTCATCACGCATGACCTGAACGAGGCGCTGCTGTTGGGAGACCGCATCGCCATCATGAAGGATGGCGAGCTCGTCCAGATCGGCTCCGCCCAGGAGATCGTCGACAGTCCAGCGAACGACTATGTGGCAGCCTTCGTCGCCGACATCGATCGCGGTAAGGTCTTCACAGCCGATACGATCGCGCAGGAGCCGGTGTCGTTGCAGTTGCATACCGACACTGCCGAAACCGCCCTTCAGAACATGGAGGATCTCAATCGCAACGCGCTTTATGTCCTCGATGGCGAAGATATCGCCGGCGTCATCACCTATCAGGATGCGGTCGTCGCCGCCCGTGACGACAACACCACGCTGGCCGAGGCCATGACATCGGGCTTTTCTTCCGTCGAGGCCGGTGCATCCCTGCACGAGCTCTATGGCCCTGCCAGTGCTGGCCTGCCGATTGCAGTTACGGACGAAGACAACAAGCTGGTCGGCGTCGTCGAACCCGAGGCGGTTCTGGCGCAATTGTCAGGCGAAGCCGTGACGCCGCCGTTAGCTGAAGATGAGGCGAAAGGAGCGACACATGCCTAGTCCATCCGATCTCCTAATGATTCCGTTCGATGACTGGGTCAACGTGCTTGTCCGCGAATGGATCGTACCGAACTTCCGCCCCTTCTTCCGGGCGATGCAGGTGCCGGTCAGTACCGTACTTGCCTGGCTCGACACGTTCTTCAACGCCGTGCCAATGCTAGCCTTCACGGCCGTCCTTGCCTTCATCGCCTGGCGCACCGCTGGTCGTGGCGTAGCAATCTTCACCGTCATTGCCCTCGCCTTCATCGACATGATCGGGCTCTGGCCCGAGACAATGACCACGCTCTCGATGATCATCACTTCGGTGCTGTTCTGCGTCGTGCTCGGTATCCCCCTGGGTATTCTGGCAGCCCGCAGCGACAAGGTGCTTGCGGTGGTGCGACCGGTGCTCGACATCATGCAGACCATCCCGTCCTTTGTGTATCTTGTGCCCATCGTCATGCTTTTCGGTGTCGGCATGGCCCCGGGGATCATCGCCACCATCATCTTCGCTCTGCCCCCGATTGTGCGCCTCACCAATCTTGGCATCCGCAATGTCCGCGCCGACCTGATCGAGGCTGCAGAAGCCTTTGGTTCCACCTCCTGGCAGATGCTCAAGGATGTTCAATTCCCGCTCGCCCTGCGCACTATAATGGCCGGTTTGAACCAGACCCTCATGCTGGCCCTCTCCATGGTAGTGATCACTTCCATGATTGGTGCCGGAGGCTTGGGCCTCACGGTTTACACCGGTCTTGGGCGCCTCGATGTTGGCGGCGCCACAGCAGGCGGTGTCGGTATCGTTCTGCTCGCCATTATTCTGGATCGCATTACGCAGGCTCTAGGTGAAAACAGCGGATTCCGCACCGTTTCGCTCCGCCATACCCTGCTCACCTTCTTCCGCCGTGGCCGCCCTGTGGTCACCGGGGAAACGCGAAAGGCAAACTAGCCTTTCTCAACGCGGCGCAAGTCTGCGCCACTTCGAGCGGACCCTAGGGTCCGCAACAACAAGAACCAACAAAGGGAGACAAAAACCTATGTTCCGTCTCACGAAGTCCCTCGCCGTCCTCTCCGCTGCAGCCATGCTGTCCGCGGCTCCAGCAGCCGTGCTCGCCCAAGAAGAGCCGGGTGCCGGCACCACGATCAATATGGCACAGGCCACCTGGGATACCGGCTGGTTCCATGCCGAGATCTACAAGCAATTGTTTGAAGAACTGGGTTATGACGTGCAGGGCCCGACCACGCTCGACAACCCGCCCTTCTATCAAGCGGTTGCTCAGGGCGACGTTGACCTCTGGGTCAATGGCTGGTTCCCGCTGCACAACACCTATCAGAGCACTTTCGAAGGTCAGGCCGAGATCATCGGTGCCGTCGCCGAAGGCGGCGCTTTGGAAGGCTATCTGGTCGACAAGGCCTCGGTCGAAGAGTTCGACATTCAATCCCTTGAGGACTTCAAGCGTCCTGAAGTGAAGGAAGCCTTCGACCGGGACGGTGATGGCCGTGCCGACCTCGTCGCTTGCCCTCCGGGCTGGGGCTGCGAGATCAATATCGAGCATCATTTGGACGCCTATGAACTGCGCGACCACGTGAACCCCATCAAGGCCAGCTATTCGGCTTCGATGGCCGATGCGGTTGCCGCCTATGAAGCAGGCGAGCCGATCTTCTTCTACACCTGGACGCCAAACTGGACCGTCAACGAGCTGGTACCGGGCGAAGACGTGATGTGGATCGAGGTCCCCGAGGTCAACCTGCCTGAAGATATGGCCGATCTCGCCGATGCGGCTGTGCTCGAGGGCGTCGAAGGCTGCGTCGCCGATCCGTGCAAGCTTGGCTTCCCTGCCAACGACATCGTGCCGGTGGCCAATTCGGCCTTCCTTGAAGACAACCCGGCCGCTGCAAAGCTGCTCGAGGTCACTTCCATCCCGCTGCAGGCCATCTTCGCCCAGAACGCTGAGATGAATGCGGGTGCCGGTAGCTCCGAAGACATCCAGAACCAGGCATCGACCTGGATCGAAGAGAACCGCGACATGGTTGACGGCTGGCTTGAAGAAGCTCGCGCCGCCGCGCAGTCGTAAAAAGACGCCGGCTGCCTAAGCGCAGCCATGGTGGACTGAGGGCTCCCGCGCAATAGCGCGGGAGCCCTTTTTACGTGACATGCCAGAGAGTCTTCGGGGTGCCCCGGAACCACTGAGGGGCCGGCTCGTTTTTGACGCAGCGTCAAGCTACCTAATTTCCGGAGATGACAATGGCTAACGAAAAGACTCTCGACGATCTGTTTCTTGAGACCCTCAAGGACATCTATTACGCCGAAAAGCAGATCCTGAAGAACTTGCCGAAAATGGCCAAGGCAGCTCAGTCCGACAAGCTCAAAGCCGGCTTCGAGCAGCATGCCGAAGAGACTGAAGGTCAGATCGAGCGCCTCGAGCAGATCTTCGAGATGATCGGCAAGGCCCCGCGCGGCAAGACCTGCGATGCGATCCTCGGCATTCTCGAGGAAGGCAAGGAAATCATGTCCGACTTCAAGGGCGCGCCCGCTCTCGACGCCGGCCTGACCGCCGCGGCACAGGCTGTCGAGCACTATGAAATCGCTCGCTACGGCACACTCAAGACCTGGGCTCAGCAGCTGGGCATGAACGATGCCGTCAAGCTGCTCGACCAGACCCTGTCGGAAGAAATCGCCACCGACAAGAAGCTCACGCAGGTTGCTGAAGCCAGCGTGAACCAGAAGGCCGCTTAAGTCTTCTAAAGGCACGGACCTTGGGTCCGTGCCTTTCTTCTGGCGCCTGGGGTGGGGATGCACAAGAACACAGATCTGGCCGAAGCTGTTCGGAACACTGCATATTTTTTGTGGGAGCAGGACGGCAGGCCGGAAGGTCGGGCATTTCACTACTGGCTCAAGGCCAAGGAGATGCATCAGCGCCAGCTAGCCTATGATAAATGGCTGGCTGAAGGCACACCGCAGGACCGCGCCGAGGATAATTGGCGGGCTGCGGCCGGTGAAATTGAAGAGAAATGAAAACGGGCCCCGCAGGGCCCGCTTTGTATTCGCCTCCAGAACAATCAGTCCTTGGCGCGTTCCACGTAGGAGTTGTCTTCCGTGAGGATGACGATGCGGGTGCCGGTATCGATGTGCGGCGGCACCATGACGCGCAAGCCATTGTTGAGCACGGCGGGCTTGTAGGACGATGACGCCGTCTGACCCTTCACCACTGGTTCCGTTTCGACGATCTCGAAGGTCAGGCGCTGCGGCAGTTCCATCGAGAGCGCCACACCCTCATGGGTCATCAGGTGCACCTTCATGCCATCGGTGAGATAGGCCTTTTGGTCGCCGATGACGTCGTCGGGAACTGTGATCTGCTCATAGGTCTGGGGCTCCATGAAGTGGTGCCCTTCGCCGTCGGAATAGAGATAGTCATACTCACGATCGTCGACGTCTGCCTTCTCGACCATTTCCACGGTGCGCCAGCGTCCGATCACCTTCACGCCGTCGGAGATGCGACGCATGTTGACGTTGGTGACCGAATTACCCTTGCCGGGGTGGACGTTCTCGGCGGTGAGGATGACATGCAGATTGCCGTCCTGCTCGACGACGTTGCCCTTGCGGAGCGACGAGGCGATGACCTTGACCATATTTCTTCCTTGTTAGAACTCGTGGCGCGGCGTAGAGCCGTTTTGTCCAGCGCGCCGTCAATAAACTCTGTCGGTGCGCCAACTACCCTATCTCTTGGGAAATCTCTAGTCCGAACGGCCAAGAGCGCGTGAGCAATTCTTCTGACATGGCCGAAAGCTCCTGGTGGTCGCCGCATAGGCATGCCGACCGGCGACCAATTCTGCTGGCGCGGAACCGGATCGATGCTGCACTGCGGCAGTACCTTGTCGAGCGGGATTTCCTCTTGGTGGACCCGCCCGGGTTGCAGCGTTCGCCCGGCAACGAGACGCATCTGCACGCTTTCGGCACGACGATGATCGGCAATGACGGGGAGGGCAGGGCTATGTATTTGCACACCTCTCCCGAATTCACCATGAAGAAGTTGCTGGCGGCGGGCGAGCGGCGGATTGCCAGCTTCCAGCATGTCTGGCGCAATCGCGAGCGGAGTGCGCTGCATCATCCTGAGTTCACGATGCTCGAGTGGTATCGCGCGGGCGAGGACTATGGCGTCATAATCGAGGATTGCCTTGCCATGCTGCGCCTTGCGGCGGAGACTACGGGGGCGAAAAAGCTGCAGTTTTGCGGGCGAGAGGCAGACCCATTGGCGGAAGCCGAGCGGATCAGCGTTGTTGAAGCCTTTGCAAAATATGCGGGAATCGATCTTCTCGCGACCATGGACGCCGATGGTATTCCCGATGGCGATGCCTTGGCCGAGCAGATGACGGAGCGCGGGCTCAGCGTGCCGGACGATCCCAGCTGGAGTTATCTTTTCAGCCGCGTCCTGGTAGAAAAAGTCGAGCCAAATTTGGGGATTGGGCGGATCACAGTGCTTGATCGCTATCCCGCCTGCGAGGCGGCGCTGGCCCGGCGGGCGGCGGATGATCGGCGGGTGAGCGAGCGTTTCGAGCTCTATGCCTGTGGCGTGGAACTGGCCAATGGCTTTGGCGAACTGACCGATCCGGAGGAGCAGCGCCGCAGATTTGCCGCTGAGATGAACGAAAAACAACGACTATACGGGGAGCGATATCCCATCGATGAGGAGTTTCTGGCAGCTTTGGCGATCATGCCCGAGGCAAGTGGAGTGGCAATGGGCTTTGACCGCTTGGTGATGCTTGCCACGGCGGCGCCGCGGATCGAGATGGTGCTGTGGGCGCCGGTTGTCGAATGAAGCCAGCTCGCGCCATCAAAACCGTGGACGAGCTGGTGGAGGCTGGCCTGGTCCGCGATGCCGCCGGTTTAGCGGCAGTGGCGTCGCGCTATGCCATTGCCATCACTCCAAGTGTTGTCGAACTGATGGACAGTTCTGCACCAGATGACCCCATAGCGCGACAATTCGTGCCCTCGGACGCTGAACTGGTGACGACACCGGAGGAACGGGCCGATCCGATCGGGGATCTGGCGCATTCGCCGGTCGAGGGGATCGTGCATCGCTATCCCGACCGGGTGCTGCTCAAGGCTGTGCATGTGTGCCCGGTATATTGCCGCTTCTGCTTTCGTCGCGAGATGGTGGGCCCTCAGGGTCTAGGCA
>JAESGL010000607.1_pt1 | contig 12677 bp, 11 predicted proteins | sample 9269711 | NCBI WGS metagenome assembly JAESGL01 (sample SAMN14515918, study PRJNA621676) | algae metagenome | isolation source: Kastovskya adunca ATA6-11-RM4 and co-occurring heterotrophs from soil and... | place: Chile: Atacama Desert | collected 2011-06-27
TCAATACCAAGTACATCGATGGTCATCATTCCTCTCCTTCGACTGCCGGTTGCACAACGATGCTCCGGGGTGGGAGAGCCGTCCATCCCATTAGCTGGCATCAGGGCTTTTCCGGCATGGCCGACGGCCTGCCTTTCTACACTCGCGCCGATTATGAGAGCTATCTGAAGCGCCTGGCCCTTTACCCGAAGCAGAATGGCGACGGCATGGCGATCACGCGGCAGGCGATCAAGGGCGGCTATGTGCTGCCCTGTTCGGTGCTGGGCGGCTTTGCCAAGGGGATCAGCGGCATCGTTGCTGGGCCGCCGGAAGGAACGCGCTTCTACGAACCCTTCACGCGCGCCAAGCCGCGCGACATCAGCGACGCCGATTGGGCCGCGCTACAGGCGCGCGCGGTGGCGGTGATCCGCGATGTCATCACGCCGGAATATGGCAAATGGCACGACCTGTTCGTGGCCGACTATCTGCCCAAATGCCGCAAGAGCGACAGCGCATCGACCCTGCCGGGGGGCGCGGCCTGGTATGCCAGCCGGGTGCGGACCCACACCACCACCGACCTGACCCCCGATCAAATCCACCAGGTCGGGCTGGATGAGGTCGCGCGCATCGGCAAGCGGATGGACGCGATCGCCGCGAAGGCGGGCTATCCCAGCCGCGCCGCCTTCATCCAGCATCTGCGCACCGATCCCAGCTATTACGCCAAGACGCCCGAGGAACTGCTGCGCGTTGCCGCGCGCCAGGCCAAGACGATCGACGGCCTGCTGCCGCGCTATTTCGCGACGCTGCCGCGCCTTCCCTATGGCATCAAGCCGATCCCGGCGGCTGAGGCGGAAGGGACGACTACCGCCTATTATGGCCCCGGCGCGCCCGAGGCAGGAATTTCCGGCACCTATTGGGTCAACACCTCGAAGCTCGACCAGCGGCCCTTCTGGGAATTGCCGGCGCTGACCGCGCATGAAGCAGTGCCGGGCCATCACAACCAGATCGCGCTGCAGCAGGAATTGCCGCTGCCGCCGTTCCGCAAATATCTCGCCGGCTTCACCGCCTATGTCGAGGGTTGGGCGCTCTACACCGAATATCTGGGCGAGGAGATGGGCCTCTACGACACGCCCGAGAAGATGATGGGTCGCCTATCCTACGAGATGTGGCGCGCCTGTCGCCTGGTGGTCGACACCGGCATCCATGCCAAGGGCTGGGACAAGGCGAAGGCCGTCGCCTTCATGAAGGCGAACAGCGCCCTGAGCGACGCCAATATCGATGCCGAGGTCAATCGCTATATCAGTTGGCCGGGACAGGCGCTGGGCTACAAGCTGGGCGAGATCAAGATCCGCGAACTGCGGGCGCGGGCGGAACAGCAGCTTGGGCCCAAGTTCGACCTGCGCCGTTTCCATGACGCGGTGCTGTCGCAGGGGGCGGTGCCGCTTACCGTGCTGGAAAGCCAGATCGACGGCTGGATCGCAGCGGAAAAGGCACGCTGAAAAGAGCGCCGATAAAGGCAAGATGTGGGGCGGGGCGGGCGTGATTTTCACGCCCCCCGCACAATAAAAGTGCGCCCCATGTGCGCGTTGCTGCGAATGATTTTCAGTAAGCAAAAATGGCGGAAATAAAGGCGGTTTCGACCATTTTGTCCCTTTGACTTGGCGGTGGCAATCTGTATGCCACCGCTCATCGGGACACACTTGCTTCGACCATGGGTTGGGGCGCCTCCCTCCACCTTGCCGCGTCTTCGTGGCTTCTGGTGGGAACGCGACGCTTCCTTCCGCATGGCCGGGCCTATGCGAGGAGACGCATATCTTATGACCGCCACCGGACAGGATACTCTCGGCACGCGCGACACGCTCAATGTCGGCGGCAAGGACATCGCCTATTATTCGTTGGAAAAGGCCGCTGCGAAGCTTGGAGACGTTTCGCGCCTGCCTTTCTCGATGAAGGTGCTGCTCGAAAATCTGCTGCGCTTCGAGGATGGCGTGACCGTCACCACCGACGACATCAAGGCGATCGTCGATTGGCAGAATGACAAGGGCAAGGCCGAGCGCGAGATCCAGTATCGCCCGGCGCGCGTGCTGCTGCAGGACTTCACCGGCGTGCCCTGCGTCGTCGACCTGGCCGCGATGCGCGACGCGATGAACGCGCTGGGCGCCGACGCGAGCAAGATCAACCCGCAGGTGCCCGTCCACCTCGTCATCGACCACTCGGTCATGGTCGACGAGTTCGGCACGCCCCGCGCGTTCCAGGACAATATGGAGATCGAATATCAGCGCAACATGGAGCGCTACGACTTCCTGAAATGGGGCAGCAAGAGCCTCGCCAATTTCTACGCCGTGCCGCCGGGCACCGGCATCTGCCATCAGGTGAATCTGGAAAATATCGCCCAGGGCGTCTGGTCGAGCACCGGCGCCGACGGCGCGACCATCGCCTATCCCGACACCTGCGTCGGTACCGACAGCCACACCACCATGGTCAATGGCCTGGGCGTGCTGGGCTGGGGCGTGGGCGGGATCGAGGCGGAGGCCGCGATGCTGGGCCAGCCGGTATCGATGCTGATCCCCGAGGTTGTTGGCTTCAAGTTCACCGGCAATTTGAAGGAAGGCGTGACCGCGACCGACCTGGTGCTGACCTGCACCCAGATGCTGCGCGCGCGCGGCGTGGTCGGCCGCTTCGTCGAATATTTCGGCCCCGGCCTTGCCACCCTGTCGCTCGCTGACCGCGCGACGCTGGCCAATATGGCGCCCGAATATGGCGCGACCTGCGGCTTCTTCGGCATCGACGACAAGACGCTGGACTATATGCGCCTGACCGGTCGCAGCGACGAGAATATCGCGCTGGTCGAGGCCTATGCCAAGCAGCAGGGCTTCTGGATCGATCCGTCGGTCGAGCCGATCTTCACCGATACGCTGGAGCTGGACCTGTCCACCGTGGTGCCCAGCCTGGCTGGTCCCAAGCGCCCGCAGGACCGCGTCGCGCTGCCCGAAGTGGATGACGTGTTCAACGCCGACATGGTGAATACCTACAAGAAGGCGCAGACTCGCGTTCCGGTCGAGGGCAAGGATTATGACATTGGCGACGGCGACGTCACCATTGCCGCGATCACCAGCTGCACCAACACCTCCAACCCCAATGTGCTGATCGCCGCCGGCCTGGTCGCCAAGAAGGCAAATGAGCTGGGCCTGAAGCCCAAGCCCTGGGTCAAGACGTCGCTGGCGCCCGGTAGCCAAGTCGTCACCGACTATCTGGAAAAGGCGGGCCTTCAGGCGCATCTCGACGCGATCGGCTTCAACCTGGTCGGCTATGGCTGCACCACCTGCATCGGCAATTCGGGACCGCTGGCCGAGCCGATCAGCAAGGCGATCAACGAAAATGGCCTGGTCGCCGCCGCCGTCATTTCGGGCAACCGCAACTTCGAAGGCCGGGTGTCGCCCGACGTGCGTGCCAACTTCCTCGCTTCGCCGCCGTTGGTCGTCGCCTATGCGCTCAAGGGTACGGTGATCGAGGATTTCATCACCACCCCGATCGGCACGAGCAAGGATGGTGAGGCGGTCTATCTCAAGGACATCTGGCCGACCAATGACGAGGTCGCGACCACCCTGGCGGGGGCGGTCGACCGGGAGATGTTCCGCGCCCGCTATGCCAATGTCTACAAGGGCGACGCCCATTGGCAGGCGATCGAGGTCACGGGATCGGACACCTACAAGTGGCGCGCCGGATCGACCTATGTCGCCAATCCACCCTATTTCGAGGGGCTGACCATGACCCCGGCGCCGGTCACCGACATCATCGGTGCCATGCCGCTGGCGATCTTCGGCGACTCGATCACCACCGACCACATCTCGCCGGCCGGTTCGATCAAGGCGACCTCGCCAGCGGGCAAGTGGCTGAGCGAGCATCAGGTCGCCCAGGCCGACTATAACAGCTATGGCTCGCGCCGTGGCCATCACGAAGTCATGATGCGCGGCACCTTCGCCAATATCCGCATCAAGAATCTGATGCTCGACGGCGTCGAAGGCGGCATGACCAGCTATCAGGGCGAAGTCATGCCGATCTATGACGCGGCGATGAAGCACAAGGTCGACGGCACGCCGCTGGTCGTGATCGGCGGCAAGGAATATGGCACCGGCTCGTCGCGCGACTGGGCGGCCAAGGGCACCAACCTGCTCGGCGTGCGCGCGGTGATCGTCGAAAGCTTCGAGCGTATCCACCGTTCGAACCTGGTCGGCATGGGCGTGCTGCCCCTGGTGTTCAAGGATGGCCAGACCCGCGACACGCTGGGCCTCAAGGGCGATGACAGCTTCACCATCACCGGCGTCGCCGACCTCAAGCCGCGCCAGGATGTCGAAGTGCAGGTCACCCGCGCCGACGGTTCGACCTTCAGCTTCACCGCGCTCTGCCGCATCGATACCGTCAACGAGCTGGAATATTTCCTCAACGGCGGCATCCTGCAATATGTGCTGCGCAAGCTGGCCGCCTGAGCGCTTGATCGCTTGATCGCTTGACGCGCTGAGCTAAGGAATGAGGGCTTCTCCCGGAAGGGAGAGGCCCTTTTCATTTGGGGGTGGATGGTGGCGCTGTTCGTGGAAATCATCGGCTGGGCCGGCGCGATATTGGTGCTGATCGCCTATGTCGGCGTCTCGACCGGACGGCTGTCGGGCGGATCGGCGACCTTCCAGTGGCTCAACGCCGTCGGCGCCGCCTTCTTCATCCTCAACACCTGGTGGCACGACGCCTTTCCCTCGATGGTGCTCAACATCATCTGGGCGGTCGTCGGCTTTTCCACCCTGTGGCGCATCTTCCGTCGGAGAATGTCCCCGTCATGACCCGTTTCATCGATCTCAGCCACGCCATCGAACATGGCATGACCACCTATAAGGGCGTCGCCGCGCCGCATATCTGCGATTACTGGACCCGCGAACAGTCGCGCGCTAACTATGCCGATGGCAGCGCCTTCCAGATGGGGCGGATCGACATGGTGTCGAACACCGGCACCTATCTCGACGCGCCCTTTCACCGCTTCGAGGAGGGCGATGATCTCTCCATGCTCGATCTCGATCGGCTGGCCAGCCTGCCGGCGATCGTCGTACGACGGCCGTTCGAGGCTGTGGGCCTCGCGACGGATGTCGCCGATCTCGACGGCATCGACGTCGCCGGCCGCGCGGTGCTGGTCCACACCGGCTGGGACCGGCACTGGCGCACGCCGACTTATTTCGAGGATCATCCCTTCCTGACCGAAGCGGCGGCGCAGATGCTGGTGGCGCGCGGCGCCCGGCTGGTCGGCATCGACAGCCATAATATGGACGATACCCGCCCCGGCACCGGCCGCCCGGTCCATCGCGAGTTGCTAGGCGCGGGCGTGCTGATCTGCGAGCATATGACCAATCTGGCCGCGCTGCCCGATGCCGCCTTCACCTTCACCGCCGTGCCGCCCAAGATCGTCGGCATGGGCACATTCCCGGTGCGCGCCTTCGCGCAAGTCGATCCGGCATGATCTTGTGATGTCGCGCCGAAGCATGACATCGCTGTTAGGCTTCGGCTTTCACTTGAACTGAGAGGCGTTAGCGCCGATACTATGACGATCGGCCGAGAAAGGCCGTCCAAGGAGATTTTACCCATGGCCAATTGGTCCGACCCCCGTTCCGATATCGCAGGCTTTGGCAATGCCAGCGCCGCGCGCAGCGAGGCGTTCGATGCCGGGCTGCGCAAATATATGCTGTCGGTCTATAATTATATGGCGAGCGGCGTGCTGCTGACCGGTGTCGTCGCGATGCTGTTCGCGTCGAGCGGTCTGGCGCTCCAAATCCTCGCCGGCCCCGGCATCCTGAAATATGTCATCATGTTCGCGCCGCTGGCTTTCGTCATGGTGATGAGCTTTGGCATCAACAAGCTGTCGACCGTCGCGATGCAGAGCCTGTTCTGGGCCTATGCCGCCGTGATGGGCCTGTCGCTGTCGTCGATCTTCCTGGTCTATACCGGCACGTCGATCGCGCAGACCTTCTTCGCGACCGCTGCGGCCTTCGCCGGCCTCAGCCTGTTCGGCTACACCACCAAGAAGGATCTGTCGGGCTTCGGGACCTTCCTGATCATGGGTGTCGTCGGCCTGCTGGTCGCCAGCCTGATCAACCTCTTCCTGCGTTCCAGCATGATGGATCTGGTGATCAGCTTCGTCGGCGTGCTGCTGTTCGCGGGCCTGACCGCCTATGACACGCAGAAGATCAAGAGCATCTACAGCTATGTCGCCGGCACCGACATGATGGGCAAGTCGGTGGTGATGGGGGCGCTGAACCTCTATCTCGACTTCATCAACATGTTCATGTTCCTGCTGCGCTTCATGGGCGATCGCCGCTGATAGCCGGCAACGGAAACAGAAAAAGCAAAAGGCCCGGCGGACATCTCCGCCGGGCCTTTTGCTTTGTGGGGAAGGGGCGGGCTCAGCCCTGTTTCTGCATCTCGGCGATCAGGGCGTTGTCGATCTCCTTCTGCCTCTTATAGGCCGGGCGTTCGCGCAATCGGGCGGCATAGGCCTCGAATGCCGGGCGGCTGGGGATGGTGCCGAAGGCGAGCCCCCAGTCGATCTGCGCGCCGACATAGACGTCCGCCGCGGTGAAGGTGCCGCCGCAGATCCAGCTGCGGCCGGTGACTGCCGTTTCCAGCGTATCGAGCGTGTCGTCGAGCGAGCCATAGCCCGCGCTGCGCTCGCGTCCCTCGGGCAGGACGAAGCCCATCGCCTTGTTGGTGACGGCGGCCTCCACCGGTCCGGCAGCAAAGAAGAGCCAGCGATAATAGTCGGCCCGATCATCGGTCGCCGGCGCCAGGCCAGCGGCCGGGAAGGCGTCGGCCAGATAGGCACAGATGGCGGCGCATTCGGTCACCACCTTGCCGCCATGGACGATCGCCGGCACCTTGCCCATCGGGTTGATCGCGCGATAGTCGGCGGTCTTCATGCCGCCGGCATAATCCAGCACCACCGCCTCATAGGGCGCGCCGACCTCCTCCAGCATCCAGCGGGCAATCTGCCCGCGGGACATGGGGTTGGTATAGAGAAGAACCGGGTCCGCCATCATGCATACTCCTTGGAAAGTGGCCGGAACATATCATGAACGATATGCTCCGGCCAGCCGGATCATTGGGCCGGTGCGGTGGCCGTCGCTGCAGGCTTGTCGCGATAGCGATCGAACCAGGCGATGATCGCCGCCGCCTTGGCCGCCGATTGCGACGGGCGGGCGGCGATGCCGCCATGGCTCGCGCCCGGCACCTTGACCAGCGCGGTGGGCACGCCCCGTATCTGCAGCGCGCCATAATATTGCTCCGCTTCGCTGACCGGGGTGCGATAATCCTCGCTGCCCACCACCACCAAAGTCGGCGTCTTGACGTTGCCAACCAGGCTGAGCGGCGAGCGGTTCCAATAGCCCATCGGATCTTCCCAGGGCTTGGCCGGGAACCAGTAGCGCGAGGTGAAGAGGGTATTGTCCATGGTCAGCGCTTCGCTGATCCAGTTGATCACCGGCTTCTGCGTCGCGGCGCCCTTGAACCGGTCGGTCTTGCCAATGATCCAGCTGGTGAGCACGCCGCCGCCCGAACCGCCGGTGACGAACAGATTGTCCGGATCGGCCACGCCCGCAGCGATCGCGGCATCGACCGCGGCCATCAGGTCGCCATAGTCGTCGCCGGGATATTTGTGATGGATCAGCTGGGCGAATTCCTCGCCATAGGAGGTCGAGCCGCGCGGATTGGTGTAGAGCACGGCGTAGCCGGCTGCGGCATAAAGCTGGTCGTCGGTCGAAAAATGCGGGCCATAGGCGGTGTGCGGACCGCCATGGATTTCCAGCAGCAGCGGCACGCGGGTGCCGGGCTGATAGCCGGGCGGGGTGACGAGCCAGGCCGGCACGGTGCGGCCGTCGGGCGCGGTGACGGCCAGTTCCTTGACCTGTCCCAGCGCCTTGTGCCCCAGGAAATCCTCGTTGAGGCGCGTGAGCTGGCGGCTCTTGCCGCCGCTGCTGATCGAAAGGTCGGCCGGGCGCAACGCCGATCCGCTGGTGAAGGCCAGCGTGCCATTGGCCGCCACGCTGAAGTCGCCGCCGCTATAGGGGCGGTCGAACGCCGTGCCGGTAAGGCCGCTCGCCAGTTCGGTGACATGGCCGTCGAGGCTGATGCGGGCAAGGCGGTTGACGCCGCGCTCGTCATATTGGGCGTAGAGCGACTTGCCGTCCGCCGCCCAATAGGCGCGGTCGATGCTGCGATCGAAGCTTGCGGTGATCGCATGGGCGTCGCTGCCGTCGCGGTTCATGATGTAGAGGTAAGTGTTCTGGTAGGACAGGCGCTTGTCGTCATAGCCGAGATAGGCGATCTTGCTGCCGTCGGGCGAGACGACCGGCGCGACATCGGGCCCGTCGCGGCTGGTGAGCGGGCTGATCGCGCCCGAGGCGATGTCGAGCGTGTAGATTTCCGGATCGAATATCTTCTGCTGCCAGTCGGGCTTGCGCACCGCGCTGAACAATATGGCGCGGCCATCGGGCGTCCAGCTCAGTGGGCCGCCATCCTGATAATCGCCAAAGCTCAGCTGCCGCGCCGGGCCGCCATCGGCCGCCACCAGGAAGATATGGTCATAGCCGGCCTGGACATAGCCGCCGCCATCATTGCGATAATCGACCCGGTCGATCACCTCCAGCGGCTTGGCCCATTCGGCGCCCTCCGGCTTGTCGGGCGCCTTGCCCAGCTTCATCGGGTCGGCGGGCACGCGCACGATATAGGCGAGGGACTTGCCGTCGGGCGACCAGGTGACTGACTGCGGGCCGTCCGGCAGGGTGGTGACGCGCACGGTGGCGCCGGTGTCCAGCCAGCGCACGAACAATTGCGGCTTGCCCGCATCGGCGGCGATATAGGCGATGCGCTTGCCATCGGGCGACCAGCGCGGCTGGCTGGCGTCGGTGACCAGCGGGCGCTGCGCGCCGGTGGCGGTGTCGACCAGCCAGATCGCGCCCTTCTGCCGGTCGGTCATGATGTCGCCCTGGCGGCGGACATAGGCGACGCTCTTGCCGTCGGGGCTGATCTGCGGATCGGTCGCAACCTGCAGCGCGAAGATGTCGCGGCCCTCGAACCTGGACGACGGGGCGGCCGACTGGGCGGCGAGCGGCAGGGGGGAGAGGGCGGCGCCGAGCAGCAGCGCGGCCAGTAGCTTGTGTCGCATGAAAACCTCGAAACGGAAGAATGGCGCGAGACTTGCCGGATTTTCCTTTCGTTTCAAGTGCAACTCGTGGCCGGGGCGCGACGGATGGTGCCGCGCCCCGGCTGTCGCTTCAGCAACCCGCGCCCATCGCGCCGGCCAGCATGCCGCCAAGGCCGCCCTTGCATTTCTTCTTCTTGGGTGGCGGATTGTCGCCCGAGGCGTCGGCACTGTCGTCACTGCCCTGGCTCATCATCGATCCCATGTCCGGGCCATTGAGCATCCACATGGTGTTGGAACGATAGCGCACGCGGGCGATCCATTCCGGTTTCCAGGCGATCTTGGGATCGGCCGGGCGCGGCGGATAGGCGAAATTGGCTTCCGGGCCATAGGCGTAGAGGCTGCCCATCAGCATGTCGCCGCCCGACTGCACCACCTGCGACGGCACGGTGCAACTGGTCTGGCTGGGCGGCATGACGATCTTGTCGCCGATCAGCTTGCGCACGGCACCGGGGGAAAGCCAGTCCCACACCGGCCCGCCAAACGCCTGGCTGGCCGATGACGCCCACCACACCATGTCGCCGCCCTGCTTGGCCGCGAACACCCAGGCATAATAGCCCGTCGCATTGGGCACCGCGTTCCAGCTCAACTGGGTGGCGCCGCCCGCCGCCGGGCTGGCGCGCCCCGTGATCGGCGGCATGAAGTCCTGGTTCAGCGCGAACTTGATCTCGGGCGAATAATTGCCGGCGATGCGATGGTCGCCGATCAGTGAGGAATTGCCCGACAGCGTCTTGCGCGTCTGACCATTGGGCCATTCGCCATAGGTCTTGCTGTTGGTGAAGCGGACCTGCCATTCCTGCGGGATCGCCGCGCCGGTCATGTAGAGGCCGGGCGGAAACTGGCCGCGCGCGACCTTGGCGAAATCGATCACCACCGGCTGGTTCGGCCCGGCGGTCGCGCCGCAGCCCCAATAGATGAGCAGCCGCCCCTTGGGCTTCTCGCCGGGCAGCGCCGGCTCGTCGCTCGGCGTGACCTTTGGCGTGACCAGCGGGACGGAGGCGCCCAGCCGGGCGCCGGCGGGCATATAATGTTCGGCCGCCGGCGAGCCGCTCGCGGCCTGGGTCGATCCCAGCCGCAGTACCAGTTCATGGATCGGCTGGTTGCCGCCGCCCATCATCATCGACATGGCCCCGCCCATGCCACCGCCGCCCGCCATCGCGGCCATGCCGGACATGGTGCCGGCATCCATCGAATAGCGGGCGATCGGTCCGCCGGCCTGCTGGCTGGCGCCGGGCGTGGCGAGAAGGACGAAGCTGATGCTGAGCAGCGCGGCGCGTGGCGCGGCGGACCGCAGATGAAGCGAAGTGGACATGCATTCCCCTATGAAAGCGTGGAAGACATGCGACCTTTCTGTTCTGGAGTCGGCTTAGCAGAATTTGCGGGGGGCGGGGAGAGGGGCTCAGATGTCAGTGAGATTGAAGGCATGGATGTTGGCGATCATAGCCAGTTCCGCTCCGGTATCGCCGCGATGCGTAATTGGCCCATGGAGCCGGATATATGTAAGCGCTTCGTCGTAGCGGGCGTGAATGCGCGGATTGGCCGTAAGATATTGGCGCATGGCATGTTGAGCGGCATCCCGACCGACATGGGCCAGCGCATATTCAATCAGGCTGGATTGCCATAATGCCGGATAGTGGATCAGTGTTTCGACGGCGGTGGCCGGCGTTTCGAACAACGCAAAGAACGGCAGCATGATCGTCCGGATGGCAGTCGTTGCTTCATCGATTTGTGCAGCGCGTCGGGAGATGTCTGCAAAATTCCATTCCATCCAGCTGGAGTTGGGCAGGAGATTGCCGATCTGGCCTCCCGTTATGATCGCAAGGCTGGGCTTGTGCGTTCCGTTCCACGGCATGGGATTTTCAAGGCGCCATCTGGCCATGATATCCGAACTGACGGATGCATGGATCCACATCGCGGCGCGGCGACCCGCAACATTGTTCCGGTCGGACTGGAAATGAATATTGTAGGTCAGGTCGCGCGCCTTGCGTTTGAGCTTGGGGCCGCTTTTCAGGAAGGAAAATCCGTCTTTGGAGAGTTGGTCGGCAATTGCGCTGCATGCTGTCAGGATGATCTCCCTGGGTTTCTCGGCCCCGTGATCAGCCATGCGCCGGGCTCTTGCCGCCTCATGCTTGTGTCGCGCCATTTGGGCTAAGGATTCAAGCAGGGAAGGGGGTTTTGCCATAAGGATATTTCCAGTTGGAGGGGGCAGGCGCGAAGAGAGCGGAGAGATCAATGGCGCTGGAAGCCTCCATAGCGCAGGAAATGCACGACCTGCTGGGCGACGGGGCGGGTGTAGATCATCGCGGTGTGGGCGACGGGCAGGGTGATATGGTCGCCTTCGCCCGGACAATGGGTGGCGGCGACGCTGACCTTGCCGTCATTGGGCGTGCGGAAGATGCGGCCGGGGAGCAGGCCGTTCATCGGCCGGTCGCCCGCGATGATGCCGAGCGGATAGTCGACCTCGCCCAGCGCCGCCAGCGTGGCGGCGTCGCGGCGGGTGCGCAGCAGCGCGCCGGCCTGGTTCAGGATCAGCGGCTGGAGGCGCAGGCGGTAGAGAAGGTCGGCAATCTCGCTGCCGCCATTGGGCGTGCCGAGCATGACGACGCGCCGAGATGATCGGGGCGATGGCGCGCGAGCCAAGCGCGCAGCATGAGGCCGCCCATCGAATGGCCGACGCAATGGACGGTCGTGGCGGCGTAGGCCGGGCTGGCGATGATGCGGGCGTGGAGATGATCGATGACGCGGGGCAGCGGCCAGCGCCAGCTGGGATAGCCGATATTGGCGACGTCATACCCCGCCCCGCGCAGCCGCCGGGCAAGCAGCGCGGTCTGCACCTGATGCCCGCCAAAGCCGTGGAGGAGGATGACGGATTGGGTGTGGGGCTGCATGATGGCATGGGTGTCATGCCAAGCCGGCGCGCGCAAGTTCATGCTGATGTGGGCAGCCCTGAATGCTTATGAGCAAGCATTCAGGGCAATAGGGCGCTTCTCGTAACCGACTTCTTCACAGAGCGTGATAGATATATACGGCGATGGCATTTTATGTGAGTTCACGCGCACGCTGAGTCCGCTATAGTGATCTCATGCCGCTTGCACTTGATGATACCATCTTCGACAACGATTTGGATGCTTGGCTGCGACTTCAGGATATTCTGCTTTCTGCAGTTGAAGGCGCGCGAGACGCAGAACTTGATCACGAATACAAGGAGCTGAGGCGCATCGTTCTTGACGATGATATTTACAGTGAGGCCATCCCTGGTTTTGTGCGCCGTCATCGCGATCTTGGTAGCCTCTGGGCGACCCTCAAAAGCTTTGCTCCTCAATGGGAGCCGCGAAGAGTTGAAGTCAGAAGGCAGTTTGAAAATGCTTTAGTGTCTGATTCAAAATTATCGTCGCGGATTTCATGATCTTGCGATGCGTCGGGCAAAGAGCTGGATCGATGCGATGAAGAGCCATGCGGCTGCCGA